>ERZ1292630.2434-Hain-H41-02um-R3-2434-length-17209-cov-6_pt1 | contig 17209 bp, 19 predicted proteins | sample MGYA00564408_ERZ1292630 | MGnify/ENA primary metagenome ERZ1292630 (study PRJEB36523, sample SAMEA6512641) | groundwater metagenome | collected 2019-01-08 | study: AquaDiva: Metagenomics assemblies of 32 groundwater samples | reverse complement strand
TCAAGCTGCGATACCAATTGACAAAGTAATTAAGAAATTAGGTTTATAAAGAACTCGCCTAACAAAGCGCTTCAGCGGACTGGCACAAAAAGCCGTGCCAGCCGCTGAACTCAGTCGTTAGGCGGGGGCGAATATGTTCGATGATTATCAATACGGCTATGGATGCATATTCTTTCTCATAAGCATAGGATGCGGCCTTGCATCCTCTTTTCGCTATGTCAGAGAAAAGCGATTTCTTGAGTCCTTTATCATTTTGGCAGCCTATTTCTTTCCTCCCTGCATCTTTTTTGCGGCAATATCCCCTCTTTCTTCCTTACTACGCCAGCTACCTATGGGGATCGGCATTGATGAGAACCTAATTGATGGCTGCTCAAAAATAGTACTGTCGCCATTAATTTTTTTCTGGGTACTTTGGCTATTATTAGGTGGGTATGCCCTATTTGATGACGACATGGACTTGATAGGTTATTTGAGAGACCATTTCAGAAAACGATATATCCAGAGCAAGATCGCCGGACTTTCATTGATGGTCCTTGGGCTGCTTTTATTTTTTCTGCCTTTCATTTACCTCGGAACAGGTATTTTGTTATTGCCGTTTACAATAGTCGGACTGTTGACATACTTTAGAGGCGCCATTTACGTGGCTTTACTCAAGGATAGCGCAAGAGAAATAGACGAACTGATTGGCAGGATGAAGAATAGACTTCAAAAACGATGACTTGCCTAACCATTTAATCCAGCCGACCGGGAATAAGCTGGTGCGGTTTTTAATTCAGCCCTTGGCCCTGCGGCAGGTGAGCTTTTCGTTATGTGTTCTTTAACTTACGGCAACATTTAATGCTTGACGTTACGCGTTATAGTCCTTTATACTTCTTACATGATAATGTCGTTCAAATGCAGGGAAACTGAGAAAATATTCAATCGTTTTTTCTCACGCAAGCTTCCTCACGACATTCAACGAATTGCATTACGAAAACTAAGAATGCTGAATAGAGCTAAAAAATTAAATGACTTGAAGGTCCCGCCATCAAATCACCTAGAGACATTGCACGGTGATAGAAAAGGACATCATAGTATTCGAGTAAATGATCAATGGAGGATTTGTTTTAAGTGGTCTGATGGTGAAGCAAGAAATGTTGAAATAACCGATTATCATTAGGAGGATGTATAATGAGCACAGAAAAAATAAAACCAATCCATCCTGGAGAGATACTTTTGGAAGAATTTCTGAAACCAATGAGGCTAAGTCAAAATCAACTGGCCAATGATATTGGTATGGCCCCACGCAGAATCAATGAAATAGTACACGGGAAACGCAGAATTACAGCTGATACAGCACTTCGCTTAGCACATTATTTCAAAATGTCCCCACAGTTTTGGCTTGGTTTGCAAATGGATTACGATCTCGACATTGAAGAAGATAAGCTTTCAAAGCGACTCAAAAAAGAAGTAAGTGTTTACGAAACAGTTCACGGCCCCACATAACAATCGCATTAAGCCAACCACCAATAACTATGCGATTTAATATTTATCGAGGCTGCCGCATCAAGCCTCTCTTGCAAGCATTACGCACAGGTGGTGGTTGCTTATGCGTACGTTAGGCGAAATAATAGCATAAAGGAAAAAGTGAATTGAGAATAAAATTTTCTCGACATGCAAAACGAAGAGCAAAGCTATATAAGATACCAGAATCAATGGTTGAAAAAATATTAGAAGGTTTGGATCTAACCGATGGAGAACATGAGATAATCAGAAATGTATCGGGATTTAAATATCCAATAAAGATTGTTTTTGCAGTTGAGAACGATATTATGACAGTAATCACAAATTATCCATTAAAGAAAGGAAGAGGAAAATGAAAGTACATTATGATGAAGAAATAGATGCTTTGTATCTAAAACTAAGCGATCAAAATCCAGATGGTGTTATTGAAATCACGGAAGGTATAAATATTGATACTACCGCTGATGGAAAGCTTACAGGAATAGAAATACTCAAAGCATCCCAAAAAATGAATATTAACACAATCTTATCTTACACGCTTGAGTTAGACCAAGGTATATTAGGTCAAAAAATCGCCGAACAAATCGTTGGAGATGGACGCTGAATACTGTCGGCTCGTTCCTCGCCGTCAATATTCAGCGTCACTCAACTTATCGTTAGACGGCGTGTGATCAATGACCAACAAAACTGGAATTCATAAGGGACGAAAACGATATTGGCATATCCTCATAGAAACGATCATCATTTAGTTAAATATTGAATAATTTAGAAAAGATTGCTGATAGGAATGGAATAGAGTTTGAGTATAGCTTCTTTATTCTGTTAATTCGTCTCAATAATCTCGGCTTTTTTGGGTTTTTTAAAAAGAAATATTTCAGGTTTGAGGGGTTCGTTTATAATAATATTGTTCAGGTTTAATGTTAAGGTAGTATTTGTGTCCGGCCAATGAATCTGAACTGCATTGGGAACTGTTTGACCGTTTATTTCTGTATAATCACTGAATGATGCCTGTGCCCTGATAAAACTATCAGGTTTAAACATCGTAAGCTCATCTACAGTGTTATAAATCCTATCCACTTTTAACCTGCCATAGGGCACAAACTCTTCACCTCTTCCATCTAAGATGTGGACTGACCAGAAGGACGGCCATGTTTCCATGTAGGCGTGTCTACCTTCAAAGAGTCTGTCATATTCTAAGAGGGCGGCTATATCATCCGGGAATATGTATGCATCAGTATTTGTCTTTTTTATTACATTGCATTTTCCTTTATAAACTACTTTCTCTTTCGGCAGGTAGAACCAGTAGTTTTCTCCATCTGAAATCATGTCAAATACCGTCCCTGCAGCAAACTTGGATCCTATCACCCTTATTTTTCCTGGTTTTTGGAATCTCACAATTCCATTACACTTGAACTCTCCATTGATCTCAGGGCTTGTTATAGTTATGCCGGCGTCCGCCTTCAAGCTGGTAAAATGTAAGCCTTCTGAAACTATAATTTCTTTTACCTGTGGAAATGTAAGAGTCTTAACCTTGCTGAGATCAATACTCTGTTTATCTGATAGTTTAGCGCCGATGTAAGGTCTGGCTTTTTGTGTGGCACAGCCGACAGGGAGGAGAAGAACAATAAGAATTGTTTTGAATATGAATGATTTAAATTGCATTTAAAAAAGATTCTCACCGGGCATATCGTATACCCATCTTAAGTCTGACATCTCGTGTTCCAAAAGTGTTTCATTTTCAAAGAAAAGGGAAATTTCTCTCTCGGCAGTCTCAACTGAGTCTGATCCATGTATGAGGTTAAAACGGCCACTCATTGCATAGTCACCTCTTATTGTGCCTGCATCTGCCTCATGCCCGGATGTAGAACCCATCAACCTTCTGGTAACTTCTATTGCATTCTTTCCTCTTAATACCAATATCACTACAGGTCCGGATGCCATAAATTTTACAAGCTTATCAAAATACTCCTTCCCTTCGTGAACAGAATAATTCTCTCTTGCCATATCTTCGGATATAGTGGTCATTTTTAAAGCTATTATTTCCAATCCTTTTTCTTCTAACCTGCTGATTATTTTACCGATTAATCTGCGTTGCACTGCGTCAGGTTTAATTATTGCTAATGTCCTTTGCATACAGAGTCCTTACCTTTAAGAAAAAGTTTTTATATTCCTCTGTTTGAAAATCAGGGTATGTCCAGGGTAAATTCTTGAAAACCTCATGCTGGTAAAATAAGGTAACTTCCGCATATATACCATTTTGGAGATGAATCCTATGGTAATAATCCTTCGTAGAGGCAAGTATGAGATTACAGTATGTTAGGTACCCCGGGTCTAAATTGATCGGTCTGATAACGTTAAATCGGTTGTTGTGTTTGATCTTGGCCTCTAATTCATTTGTCCAAATCTTAATGGCAGAAAGTTCTTCGGGGTTTATAAGTTCCTTGAAACTTAGAAACTGCCTTGAAATATTTGCGCCCATCTCCTTGTTGTAATAATCTGTGAAATTAAATGGAATAACTTCACTTTTGATGTCAACTTGACCAAAACGCTTCTCCAGTAAAACTTCTATTTCCCCAAAAAGAGTCTTGTCACTGGAAAGAATTCCTATGAATAGTTTTACTGGTTTGGGACAGCTAATATCAGCCATAAACTTAATCTTTGAACTACAAGGAAGGCTCAAAAAGAACACAAACTTAACTCAAGGAATCTATAAGCTTTCTGATTTCAGAAATTATGTTTTCCGGCTTTGCATAAAGTACTTCATCCTTAGACCGCAACTTGATCTCAAGCTCGCCGGTTTCTTTGAATCGTTTGCCGACTGTTATCCTGATTGGTATACCTATGAGATCAGCATCCTTAAATTTGAAGCCCGGCCTCTGGTCTCTGTCGTCCAGCAGTGTATCAATCCCTTTTTCACATAACTCGTCATAAATTCTTGTGGCAGTATTCATGATAGTTTCATCTTTAATGTTTATCGACACGATCAGGACTTCGTAAGGAGCCAATGGTAATGGCCAGATTATGCCGTTTGAATCATGAGATTTCTCAATAGTTGCTGCCAGGATTCTGTTGACTCCGATACCATACGATCCCATTATTATAGGACGTTCTTTTCCATTACTATCCAGGAACTTTGCACCCAGTGGATCACTGTATCTTGTCCCTAATTTAAAGACATGTCCCAGCTCAATTCCGTGAGAAACATCGAGCACATCATTACATTTAGGGCATCTGTCGCCATCTGTGACATATCGAATATCAGAGACTTTATCAATTTTGAAATCTCGCTCCTGGTTTGCGTTTAAAATGTGAGTATCTGCTTTATTACCTCCCACTACACAATTTTTCAGGATTGAAACTGCCTGATCTGCAATGATTTGCGTCTTTAATCCAATAGGGCCAGCAAAGCCCACTGGAGCATTTGTCAGCTTAACAACCGTATTCTCATCCGCCAATGTTATTTCGTCACTCGATATCACCTTTGCTAACTTAGATTCATTTACATCATGGTCTCCACGTACGAGAACGGCTACATTCTTGCTGTCGTATGTATAAATCAGAGTTTTAACCATTTTGTTTGATTCTATACCGAGGAATTCGCTTACTTCTTTAATGGTGGTCATCCTGGGTGTCGAGACCTCTTTCAGTTCCCATAATTCAAGATTGTCGTCGGATTCAATGGGGGACGATTCGGCCTTCTCAATATTTGCGCCATAATCACAACTCCTGCATTTGACTATTACGTCCTCTCCGTTTTCATTAGGAACCATAAATTCGTGTGAAACATCTCCTCCCATAGCGCCAGAGTCAGCTTCCACTGCCAGATAATCTAATTTACATCGATCGAATATCCGGCAATAAGTATCATACATTTTCTGATAGCTGTTATTCAGGCCATCAATATCTATGTCAAAGCTATAAGCATCTTTCATTAAAAATTCTTTACTTCTTAAAACACCAAATCTCGGCCTTGCCTCATCCCTGAACTTTGTTTGTATCTGATAAAAAATTAATGGCAGTTGTTTATAGGAACTAACTTCATTTTTAATTAAATCAGTAATTACCTCTTCGTGGGTAGGGCTTAAGGCTATGTCTCTTTTGTGACGGTCTTTTATGCGTAATAAGTCATCACCAAAGGCGTCTATTCTCCCGCTAAGTTCTATAAGAGTCAATGGTTGTAAAGCAGGCATAAGTAGTTCAATAGCGCCGGATTTATCCATTTCCTCTCTAATAATATTGATTACTTTGTTTAATATCCTTGTCCCGAGTGGTAAGTATGTATAGAGTCCGGCAGATAATTTTCTGACCATACCGGACCGTATCATTAGCTTGTGACTGTCTACTTCAGCGTCACTAGGGTTTTCTTTCAAGGTGGGTATAAAAGTTTGGGACCATTTCATAATGAAGAATGATTAGGTTTATGTATATCTTCTTATATAACAATTTGTGTGCAAAAAACTTATGTGACTTTCTAACAGGCCATGGTGTAATGTCACATAATACTTTTAAATTCCTCGGAACAAAACTGTCAGTATTCAGGATTATATTGATGACTCTAAATATTTGCAAGAAATTTATAAATTTGGCATTTTTGGCTCAATATAACGGTTGAATTTAGCCATACTTTTGTTACAATCATTGGGTATTTTAGTATTTATATTTGTAAGATGCGTGCTTACCACATCTTACATTTTCTTGCTTTATTTGAGGAAATCGGCATGTTTTCTGCGATAGAAACCAATTCACATAATTTTTGACTAGAGGGGAAATTATTATGTACAAGTTTTTAATTGCTTTATGCATTTTTTCGATTGTAATTTTTCAGTATAAAACCAATGTTGAAGGTTCGGATCAATACATACCGGCAGAACAACTTAAAGGCCCGGATGAACTTATAGGTGAAGAACCGCCAGAAAAGGAAAAGAGTGAGCTGGCATTGTTGATGCAGGATATTGACGAAAGCTACAAAGCAGTGGAAGAGATGTCCGGTTATTATAAATATAATAAGAAACAATGGAAAATAATCCTTGAGTCTGGGGAAACCATTGCAAAAATTACAAAGCAAGTAAGAATTAAGTTTGCAAAACCGGATGACTGGACATATGAAGAACAGATGGAGCTTATGCAGGTAGAAGCTGAGAAGATGGCTGAAATAGCCAGAAACAAGGATAAGGACGGGACTCTTGAGGATCAGCAATGGCAAGTAAGACGCTTAAGGCAAACTTGCGCTAAATGCCACAAGCATTTAGATATCCACATATATCCGAATTTATACAAGAAAGATCATACAGAGAAGCCTCCGGCGCCATAATTCTATGAAATATCTGTTATTTATTTAGTATGAGTTTTTACTTGACTCTGTTCTTGCACGATGATATATTTAGCCCGAATTATTGAACTTAGTTTAATAAAATACCAAATCATTATGTAATCACAAAGGAAGGGGGGTGGAGTTTTATATTTTAAAATAGATATGTAGAACTTTACAAGGTTTGTTATGTATATACAGACCATGGCTTTACTCTTTGGCTAACCAATGAAAGGAGCATATTTTTTTAAATTTAAGGAGGCACAAGTAAAATGAAGGGGAAAAATTTCTTTGTAGCAGGCTTAATCGTAGTAGCAATGTTTATGGCAGGCACAACAGTTGGGTACGCATCAGATAAGGATATTTGTGAGAAGCAGATAGACTTTTACATAAAGATAAAGATGAATGACGGTCTGCTTCCTGGTGACGAATTCAATCCTTACGATTTTAAAGGCGTTGCAGAAGCGGCAGCAACAATGCTAGCAAACGAAGGAAAGCGAACTCATGATGATAAAAATCATGCAGCGATTACAAAACTGGTATCTAGTCATCTTGCAGCTATTCAAAAAGCAGCCGGTGCGGCTGACGAAGGCGCTGTTGAGTCAGTAGGACATTCTTTACGGTTCCTGTATCTTTCATGTAAGGCATGCCACAAAGTATACCGCACAGAGATGCGATTGAGACCGTAAGTAAGTATTAATCTAAAAGGACTAATTTTTCACTCAAGCTTAGATAAAATTTGGAAACGTTATGATTTGAGGGGGTATTAATAAATGAAGAAAATGAATTTTTTATGTATGTTAGCAATACTTGCTGTATCATGCTTCGCTTTAAGTTTTTCCAGTCAGGCAGATGAACTGGATGACTTGGTTGGGAATCCGGAAAAGAGCTATTACTTTGTTTTTGCGACCGGTGCTATTCAGGGCTCATTCGGTACAATGGAAACTTGTGTATATTGCCACGGCAATGGAGGTAAGGGGACATCAGAAGGCAGGAAAAGTGGCGTTCCAGATTTCTCTGACCCAAAATGGCAGGCTTCGCGTACTGATGAACAGATGGTTAAATTTCTTGAGGCTAATGATAAAGGTTGCACACAGTGTAGGGGAAGGGTTTCAGCAGATGCTATTCAGAAGCTTGTAAACATTGTTAGAGCTTTTGGTAGTAAATAAATCCAGTTAAGTAAGACAACAAAAAGGTTCTTTAAGGCGTCTGTATAGATGCTTTAAAGGGCCTTTTTTTGTGAAATAAGATGTTTGAAATAATGTTTGCATTTTCTCTTTGGCTAAAGTGAATGTTCTAATTTATTCGATTATAAAGGGTGTCCCTTTCAACAGGTTCACGTCCTGTTTCTTCTATTAATGATTTGATTTCATCAACAGTTAATGCCTCTGGTGTTTCAGCCCCTGCAGAATGTGTTATTCTTTCTTCCGCCACTGTGCCATCTATATCATCAACCCCAAAACTAAGTGATATTTGCGCCAGCTTAATACCAATCATTATCCAGAATGCCTTTATGTGATCAAAATTGTCCAGCATTAATCTCCCTATGGCCAGCATCTTTAGGTCCAGCATTCCGGCAGTACTTGAGAAATCTTTCAGGTCTGTGTTTTTCGGGTGAAATGCCAGAGGGATAAATGACATGAATCCGCCAGTCTCATCCTGAAGCTCACGCAGTTTTAATAAATGGTTGGTTCTGTCTTCATGGCTTTCTATATGTCCATATAACATGGTTGCGTTGCTTCTCATGCCTAAATTATGAGCAGTTCGCATAGTGTTCAGCCATTCCTCACCGCTAAGTTTCTCCGGACAAAGTTCTTTTCTTACATCTGTTGAAAAAACTTCTGCCCCGCCACCAGGAAGAGACCCGAGACCGGCATCTTTTAATTTCTTTAATGTCTCATATATCGACATACCTGAAATCTCTGCAAAATGGGCAATTTCAACAGCCGTAAATGCCTGAATGTGTACCCGAGGAAAACTTTCATGAATCGAACCAATCATTTCAACATAATAGTCAAGTCCCAGTTCCGGGTGAAGACCTCCAACAATGTGTAATTCGGTTGCTTTTTCATGAATGATTTGAGAGGCTTTGTCTAATATTTCTTTAATACTCATTTGGTATGCACCTTCTTCATCATTGTCACGGCTGAAGGCACAAAACTTACACCTGTTTTTACATATATTTGTATAATTTATGTGTCTGTTTATTATATAGTATGCCCTATTTTTATTTATTCTTTCCCTGACTAAATTTGCAAGATTGCCTATCGCAAGTATATCAGGAGACTCGAATAATCTAATACCATCTTTGTAGTCAAGCCGATGGCCATCTATGACTTTTTCCTGTATGTCGCCTAAGTCTGTATTTAGTATATTTTTTAATAATTGCATGGTATCTTCCTTATTTAGCTTGAAAATATCAGATTAACTCATTAAATTCAAGAACATAACTGTTTATTATGAAGAATAGAAATATAGTTTTTAATATGTTATAATAAACTTTAATCTGGAGGAATAATATGCTGAAAGAAATCATTTCAACGGAAAAATCACCAAAAGCAATTGGACCGTACTCACAGGCAGTTCGATTTAACGGCCTTGTTTTCGTCTCCGGTCAAATACCAATAGAACCGGAATCCGGTGAAATCTCAAAAGGAAATATCCAGGAACAAACTAAGCAAGTGCTTGAAAATCTGAAAAATATTTTAGCTGCAGGCGGGTCATCTCTAAAGAATGTATTACGAACAACCATTTTTCTGACAAACCTGGAGAATTACTCTGCAGTTAATGAAACTTATGCAAAATATTTTGATGGTTTACCGCCAGCCAGATCTACTGTTCAGGTGTCAAGATTGCCCATGGATGCCCAAATAGAGATTGATGTAATAGCCGGCACATATACACAAGAAAATTTACTTGACGCATAGGCACGATGCCTTATAATTAATCCGATAAGTATTTAGTATGAAAGACATTTTTTTTATCTTTTGTTTTAGAGAAATAGGGCAATTTGTTAAATATGTTAGAAATAGTTAAAACACCGGAAAGCCAGGCTAATATCCTTCAGGTTGTAAATCTCCTTGAAGATGTGAAAAAGTTCTTTTATAGAATAGGGGATATTAAAATAGAGAAGAAGGTCTCTGAGATGGCATCTCAGATAAATGAACCTTTGTACCTGGTTGTTGCAGGCGAATATAATTCCGGTAAGTCCAGCTTTGTCAATGCGATTTGTGGAAAAAGAATCCTCAAAGACGGGCCCACACCATCAACAGACAAAATTACACTATTAACTTACGGAGATGACGTGTCATCAGAAGAAGTTGATGACCACCAGTGCAGGATGACTTATCCCCTGGAGGCATTAAAAGATATTACCATTGTCGACACACCCGGAACGAACTCGATAATAACCGAACATCAGCAGATTACAGAAGGATTTATTCATCGGGCGGAATTAGTTCTCTTTGTTACATCAGCAGACCATCCTTTCACAGAAAGTGAGCGGGTTTTTCTTCAATTACTAAAAGGCAAATGGGACAGAAAGCTTTTATTTGTTTTAAATAAGATAGATTTAAAGACTGATGAAGAACAAAATGAAATAATAACATTTATAGAAAAGAATTTTTACAGACTATTCGGTTTCGAACCTAAAATTATATCCATGTCAACAAAAGACGCTTTTCTCGCAAAGACAACTGACGATGCAGAGTTGCTACAAAAAAGTAATATTGAACAGGTAGAGAACTTTATTTTCGAAAAGTTGGATTATGACACAAAGATGGATCTTAAAATTCTAAGTCCTTTAAAATACCTTGTAAATGTCTTTGAGGATCTTAAGGGAGTTCTGGGGGAAAAGGTATCGCATTGCAACACGGAAATCAAAAGCGTTGAAATGTTCGAAAAACGGTTAAAAAACAAAAGACAGGATATGGCAGACTATATTCTAAAGTACAAGACAGAGATACAATCTGTTTTCTCCAGGCTAAAAGAAAAGGTTGACGGTTTCTTGAATTATTATGTGAATATTAGAGCTATTATTACTATGAAGTTTGCACGCGAGAAGATTGATGATAAATTCAAGAGGGAAGTCTTTGGTATTGCAAACCCGAGGACTGAATTGGAACGGATAATAAATGATGCCATCGACTATTTTGACAGAAATAACAATATTTTGTGGGATATGGCACATGATTACATTGAATCTGAAGTTTCTTTACAACGAAAAATAAATGAAGAATCCCCAAAGAGAAGAGAACGCTATTCTTCAAATCGTGAATCTGAAAAGCATACAAATCTAAGGGAGTATGCAAAACAATTTCAAGAACTGGATGGGGAATTAGAGGGGGCAAGGGTTTACAGGGTTGTGCAGGGCGGGTTTATAAATTTCGTTGTTTTAGAAGGATTGGCCCTTGTTATTATAATAGGTCTTAGCACCTTTTTCATACCTTTAGGTATAATTGTAGCTGTAATCCTGGCAGGAATTGGATTTTCAATCTATCCACTGAAACGGAGGAAATACAGAAGTGAATTTGTTCAGCGGGTCGATGCTATCAGTGAGAGATATAACAATATGATGCTGTTTGAGTTTGAGAAGATTGTAGACAGGGTCATAGAAGATATAGGAAACAGAATATCTTCTTATCGTGATACCAGGTGGTCCGAAAGGGAAGAAGTTAATAGACAGATTTCGGATTTGAAAACGATTTCAGAACAAACAAAAGATTTTATACGAAAAAGCTGTCATACTTCTTAGAAGAAGTTGACACTAAAACTCTAAACAAAAAAGGGGAAAGATATGAGAAATGTTATTGTATTTTCATTGATTATTTCAATTTTCAGTTTTTCCAGTACTACATGGGCAGCCAGTTGTGAACGTTGTTACGAAAAAATTGCCGATGATAAAAAGTTTTGTGAAGCATGCAAACTAAACATATCCAGAAACTTATCGGAAATGAAGGCCAAAGAAGAACAAATTACCAATACCATAAAATCTTCAAGGGAAAGTTACAAAAATGCATTGACTGAATTAATTCAATTTTATTTAGATATTGGATATCAGCTTAGATTGCAAAAGGCCAGAAATGAATTAAAAGCGCTTAATAATGTTCCTCAGCTTAAATACTTGCTTGCCAAAGAAGATGTGGCAGAAATCAGACCCACCAAAAACATAGAAGAAGCAAATGTACTGTTTCAAGACGGAAAAAACTACAAGAATATGTTAAACCTCACCACCAGTAGAAAATCAAAATTGTCTTATGCTGTTGCAAGGTTTAAAAAGATATTAGACAACTATCCGGAAAGCGATAAAGCAGATGATGCAGCTTATGAACTCGCTGACATTTATGAGAGTTATCATTTCAAAGATTATGAAGGGTCCGCCTCTTATTATGTCAAATGTTATAAACTTAACCCAAATACCGGCAGACCTGCCCAATACATGGCAGCCAGGGTTTACGATAAGTATCTACACAATTATACAGAAGCAATCCGGAATTATGAAATGGCATTAAAAACATGCAAGGATGAAGAGTTACTTAAAATTGCAAACGAAAGACTCGAAGAACTCAGAAAGCAGTGATATTAGACGCCTGATTAAAGGATTTGGAAATTCAAGAATTGGTAAATCCCCAAATCCCTCAATTCTTGAATTATTTATAAAATCAGATTTACATATTTTCCCCTTATCTTATGTATGTAGGAATTGGTTATGATATACATAGATTTGTAAAAGACAGAAAACTAATCTTAGGGGGTATCTGCTTTGACTATCCCTTAGGATTATCAGGCCATTCTGATGCCGACGTTGTTTTACACGCCATCGGCGATGCGATATTAGGCGCAGCTTCCTTAGGAGACATTGGTGAGCTTTTCCCTGACACAGACGACAAATGGAAGGGTATTTCAAGCCAAATCCTACTAGATAAAATAATGGAATTAGTGTGGGGAAAGGGGCTGCGTGTAAATAATGTTGATGTCGTTTTCATAGCACAGGAACCGAAAATAAGTAAGCAGAAAAAAGAGATGGAGAGGCGGATTTCTGAGCTTTTAAAGGTCGAACCTGAAAGGATAAATGTTAAGGCAACAACAACAGAAGGCCTGGATTCAATAGGAAGATTAGAAGCGGCCGCAGCTCAAGCAGTAGTTACATTGACTCATAATTCTTAAACACTCCTGATTATGTCTAATCCATTCATATAGGGCTTGAGCACTTCCGGTATCTCTACAGTACCATCTTCTCTTTGATATGATTCAATAATAGCAATCATAGTTCTGGGAAGCGCAACTCCGGAACCATTTAGTGTATGAACAAACCTCAGGTTACCTTCATAATCACGAAATCGGATATTGCTCCGTCTTGCCTGGAAATCCTCGAAATTACTGCATGAAGATACTTCCAGAAACTTATTTACACCAGGTGACCATACCTCAATATCATAGCACTTTGCAGCGGCAAAACTCAAATCCCCGGTACATAGTTTCACTATCTGATACTGCAAACCCAGCAACTGTAATACTTTTTCAGCAACTGATAACAGAGACTCAAGCTCCTCGGAAGACGTCTCAGGTAGTACAAATTTCACCAATTCCACCTTGTTAAATTGATGAACCCGTATCATGCCACGGGTATCTTTTCCGTACGAACCTGCTTCCCTCCTGAAACAAGGCGTATAGGCTGCATATAAAATTGGCAGATCCTTGTTTGAAAGAATCTCATTTGCATGGATGTTTGTTACAGGGACTTCTGCTGTAGGAATAAGAAACAAATCATCTTCTGCAATTTTATACATATCGGCCTCCAGTTTAGGCAATTGCCCGGTTCCTGTCATAGACGCCCTGTTTACAAGATAAGGCGGCAGTACTTCAGTATATCCATGCTCTTGTGTGTGAAGGTCTAGCATGAAATTGTAAAGTGCACGTTCCAGTCTTGCACCTGCACCCTTATACAGCGTGAAACCTGTACCTGATATCTTTGCGGCTCTTTCAAAATCTAAAATTCCCAAATCCTTGCCCAGTTCCCAGTGGGGGAGGGGGGTGAATGAAAACGTCTTCTTTTCTCCCCATGATTTAACGATAACGTTTGATTTTGGATCTTTTCCTACAGGAACATCTTCAGCCGGAATGTTTGGAATTCTCATGAGTAAAGTATCCAGTTCATCGGTTAAGACTTTTGCTTTTGTTTCCAGTTGCTTTATATTGTCAGAGACACCCTTCATTTCTCGTATCAATTCTGAGGCGTCTTCCTTTTTAGACTTTAATTCACTGATCTTCTTTGAAGTAACATTGCGTTTGTTTCGAAGCTCGTCACATTCAATCAAAAGCGCCTTACGCTTTGAGTCGAGTTCTTGAAATGAGTCAATGTTTGTTGATTCATTTTTGTTAGCAATAGCCTGTTTTACTTTTTCAATATCGTTTCGAATAATGTTGATGTCTATCATCTGTAAGTCACTCCCTCTCGTATTATTTTAGTAAACCGTTGCTTCTTTGCTTATTCCATGTTTATCATAACAAACCGTTCCGGAAACAACCGTAAACACGCACTCAGAATCTTGAGAGAATATCCCATCATAAATATTACTTACCCCTTCTTGCTGAAACTCAATTACCGTAATGTCAGCATAAAAGCCCGCTTCCAGTTTTCCTATACAATCTACCATATTCAATGCAGCAGCGCCCGCAGTGGTACCCATATTAAGGATTTCCTGAGGTTTGACGGTTTTGTGTTGCGAATAAATATACTTCATCTCATCCAGAATACTGAGTGAATCGTTGCTCGCAAGACTGTCAGTTCCCAATGCGATGTTAATGCCTCTATCTTCCAGCTTATAAAAAGGGTGATCATTATGCCGAAAATATTTATGACTCCTGGGGCAGAAAACAATAGTTGAGTTGGATTCTTCCACATGATCAATTTCTTCTTCTGATAAATAATTACAATGAACAAGTATACACCCGTTCTTCAAGAAACCAATATTTTCCAGATAATTTACCGGCCTTAACCCTGGAGGTTTCCAGTTATTTAACATATTAAAATTTTTTAACAGAGAGACAAATTTCCCAGTCCCTCTTGTTAAAAACTCAACCTCATCATTCGTTTCAGATATATGGGTGGCAATACTAATACCCAATTCTTTAGAAACTCTTTTACATTCTCTGTAAAGCTCCTCTGACACAGTATAAGGTGCGTGTGGGAATATTCCAATTGAGAGAAGATCGTCCTGCCCGATGCCATTCATCATATTTTTAAAGATGTCAATCGTACTTTCTGCACTATCAGGATTAAAATCAATAAACTCATAAATAAGCCTTTTCCTGATTTTACTTTTCTGTAACTCATCCAGAGCGAGGCCGTTTCTGGTAATATCTGCAACGGTTGTTGTGCCGGATTCAAGGCTTTTTTTGATTCCCTCGCGAATGGATGACAGATATTCAGTTTCTGTCCAGTCTTTTTTTATATTAATTAATTGTCTTATCCAGTCCGTAAAGTCGCCATTGTAATTTATACATTTGTGAAGGTGTGTCAGATCGAGGTGAGTATGCGTGTTTACAAATCCAGGTACAATAGCTGAATTACCAAGATCAATAATCTGGCATGACTCATGGTTGTTAATATCGTCAGAACGTCCTGCAAACTTTATCTTTCCATCATCAATTAAGACTGCGCCATTATCTATTACGCTATATGGTTCTTTTAATAAGTATTTTGATTTCAATAATAGCATTATAATTTCTCAAGTTGTCCACGAACTGATGAGCAAATGCCTATCACGAAGTAATCCACTCATGCCAATCATCACCAATAATCCCATTCTTTTTATACCGCTCCATTGAAAATTGGCATTTGCAATTCATATTATGTTTGTTAATAGCGCCCGCTAACGTTTCAATAATGACTGGAAATCTGCTGACACTATTTGCAACGGCCTTTCTATCCTTATCTGATGAAAGACCCTCAAACAGTTCTCCAGGCCGGTATTCACTGTCAACAATGCCCTCCGCATAATTGGTGACATAGCATATAGACGCATAGCACATCTCGAGTTCCTTTGCAAGAAACACCTCAGGGACCAGAGTCATTCCCACCAGATCAGAACCAAAAGAGGCATATTTCTTTATTTCAGCAGGCGTTTCAAGGCGGGGGCCCTGCGTGCAAACATAAGTACCGCTCTCTGCATAATCAAACTTAAGCGATTTCAATGAATCGATTATACATTGTCTTAGACCCGGACAGAATACAGGACTTTGGCGAATGAATCCTATTCCCTTGTTTTCAAAAAAGGTATATTCTCTGTCCTTGGTTTCATCTATCAGGTCGTCAACAACCACATATTGACCAATCTTATACTCAGTATTAATGGCTCCGGGTCCCGACCATGAAACAATCTGCCTTACCCCATGTTCCTTTAGCGCATAGATGTTAGCCCTGTAGTTGACGTATGGAGCTGTCCTGGAATATCCTTTTTCGCCATGACGCGAAAGGAATAGAAAACTGCTATTTCCACCACCTATTTTATATACCGCCTGAGAATCGCCAAAAGGGGTCTCGACCCGGCCAATACGCTCTCCCTGCAACTTATCAGACAACAATAAATTATAAGCTTCACTTCCGCCAATAACAGCAAATGTATTTGAGATCAGGCTACTCCTTAAAAAATATAGGACACAGATTTCGCAGATAAAAACGGATACAAAATAATATTTTTGTCATTATGGTAACAGTTGCATATTTTACTGTCAACATTTAAAGGCAGGGGGGTATGATTTGCGATTTGGGATTTCTTTTTGAAGATATGTGTTATTTGATTTATTTTTTTCTCTGCGTTAAGCCTGAATGTCTCTTTACTTATTCCTTGAAATATCCATTGCTAATGTTAGAATTATGTTCATGAATAAGACATTTTATACCATTATTGCATTTGCGCTTTGTTCCTTAATGCTGTGTCTATCTGTTTCTTCTGGTTCTGAGAATATTGGCAGCTATGATCTGGAAGAAATACTAAAAAAGGTAGAGGAGGCAAATTCACAACTTAAAACGATGGAGGCAGAAATAAGACACTCTAGGGTTATTTCAATGCTTGATTCAGAAGAGGTTTCTGTGGGATTTTTACAATACAAGAAGCCGAAGCGAGTTAACGTAAACTTCTTTCCTCCAAGGAACGAAATCAACGTCATTGATGGTTCATATATCTGGATATATCATATTAAAGAAAGACAGGTCGAAAAATATGAGATGAATGGCGATGCCGATTCGCCGCAGGGAGTGGACATATTTGAATTAGGCTATGATTATACGGTAGAAAAGGTGAATCGGAATTACGAAATCACACTCTTGGACGTCATTTCTACGAAAGAAGGAACACTTTTCCACCTGGAACTTATTCCCAAAGAGACATTCGCTTC
>ERZ1292630.2433-Hain-H41-02um-R3-2433-length-17213-cov-9_pt1 | contig 17213 bp, 2 predicted proteins | sample MGYA00564408_ERZ1292630 | MGnify/ENA primary metagenome ERZ1292630 (study PRJEB36523, sample SAMEA6512641) | groundwater metagenome | collected 2019-01-08 | study: AquaDiva: Metagenomics assemblies of 32 groundwater samples | reverse complement strand
CCCCCCCCCCCCCCCCTTTCACATGACCATGCGTGTTTGCCAGAGGTGGAGATGGATGTCCGTACGCGCGTTGTTGGCGGTCAACAGCATATTGCAATCTCATTTGATGCTGCCACCAAATCCCGCTTCACTCCCTCTCTTCACACAAACGACAGCAACTTTTCTCTCTCTTTTTCTTTTTTCTATCTATCCTCTTTTCCGTCCACCACATACGCGACTCCTCCTTCTGCTACGCTATGTCAAAGTCAGGAGGAGCCGCCGCCGCTTCGATGCGCTTTGAGGACGATCGCTTTGGTTGGCTCGCGGAGCTGGTCGCCCAGTCCATGAAGTGGGTGGACCGGGACTCCATAGCGGAGCTGCTTGCCGTAGATTCTCGCATGCAGCTGATCCGCACCTTCTTCGAATCTGCCAGCGCAACGGACGCTGGCGCGGGTGCCGCCTCGTTCTTGTGCATTTACGGGATCACCGGAGATACGTTCGAAACCGACGGCCAGGCGGTCATGGACGATGACGACGACGACGACGGGCCGCGCGCGGCGAAGCGGCAGCCTCGTTACCAGAAACTTCGCCACCAAAAATTGCACGTCACGAACCAAACCGTGGTGCCGAAGCCCGTGGCGGCTGCGTCCGGCGGCAGTGCCGCAGGCGGGGGGGGTGCCGCCTCCGCTGCCAAGCAAGTGCAGTCCATCCATTGCTTGTGTCTCGTCAAGATCGTCGCCGAGGCGATTACCGCGGCCGACGCCCAAAACTGGCAACGCGAACCGCACTGTAAAGTCTTCTCCAACATCGAAGTGACTTGCCTCGACGTGCCGTCGCTTCAATCGTTCCAGACTTTGCTGGCAGGCGTGTTCCTGCCCCTTGTCGAAGACGGTCAGGCAGCGCCAGCGGCAGCCGCAGCCGCGGGACAAGCCACCGCCACCACGCCGGCTCCGACGGGCACTGGGCCATCGGCTGACGGTGCACCTGCCGCCGCAACGGCCGCCGAGTCATCCGCCACGGCCGCGGAGGCTGCTGAGGAGGCGAGCGACGGCGATCGGTCTCGCGGCGGACTCAAAGCCGAAGTGGTGTTGCAGACCCACCGCCTTCAAGCGCACATCGCGGGCTTCATTACGCAAGTCTCCGCCGAGCGAAGCCTACCGATGCCGGCGAACCCCATTCCCATCGGCGACACCGAAGCGGACATCAAGGCGGCGGCGTCCAACGACGACATCGTCCGCGACATCGACGCGACGGTGAACATCTGGCACAAGGAGATCAGCGAGGCGCTCGCCCAGGACCCGAAGAAGGAGGGTCCCCTCGGTGAGATCGAGTACTGGAAGGAGAAATTTGCGGCACTCAGCGGCCTTTACGACCAAATCACGCGTCCCGAGGCGCAAGTCATTCTTCGCGTGGCCCAGGAGGCGGACTGCAACGCCTGGCACAGCATGTCAGGGACGATCATCTTATTGCACCGCCAGCACGCCGACGCCAAGGACAACGTGAAGTTCCTCTCCACGCTCGACCGACACTTCCGCGCCATCCACGGCGTGACCGCCGACGGGCCGCTCGGGCTGCAGCCCATCCTGGACACCATGCAGAGCATGATGATGGCCATCCGCATGGTGTGGATCATCTCGCGGTGCTACAACACCGAGGAAAAGATGGTGGGCCTGCTCGAGAAGATCGCCGAGCTCATCGCGATCAAGGTGAAGCAGTACATTGACCACCGCTCGATCCTGTCGAAGAACTTTGCGGAGGCGAAACGCAAGATCGAGGAGGGGCAGCAGGTGCTAATCCGCTGGCGGACGGCGTACGAGAACGTCGCCAAGGAGATCAACGAAAGCGAGCGCGAACAGCATTGGATGTTCGACAAGAAGCGCCTCTTCGACGCCACGGACTACATGGCGGACCGTTGCAAGGAGCTGCTAGACATTGTCGAGACCCTCGCCTATTACCACAATTCCGTCCTCGGACCCCGGCTGAAGGCGGTGCTCACGGACACCACGACGCTGGACGCGATCGAGAAGAAGGTCGAGGCCCTGAAAAAGCCCATCGAAGGCAACATCGACCTCTTCGACAAGAAAAGCTGCCACACGTGGAACATGACGCACAGCACGTTCAAGTCAAACGTCTCGCATCTCAACCAGGATGTCGCCCGGTTCATTCAGAAAATCTTCGACGAGGAACTCCGCAGTGCAGAGAGCGCCTTCGACCTGATGCTCGAGTTCAAGAGCCTGCAATCCCATGGCGACTTCGACATCAACCGGATGCTTCAGTCGAAGGCCGACAAGATCCTGCAACAATTTCACTCCGAGATCGTGCGCGTCGAGGGGATTTTTACGTCGTTAAACAAGGCGCCGCCGCTGACGAAGAACCAGCCGCCGATCGCGGGCTCCATTCACTGGAGCACGTCCCTCATCATGCGCCTCCGCAAGCCGTACATCCGCTTCCGCGACTCCGCGCCCACCGGCAACGACGGCTCCCACAGCGGGGGGCTGTTCCGCGGCGCGACGGGCGAGATGGTGCAGCGCCGCTGCCTGGAGGTGGTCAGCATGATGCGCAACTACAACACGGAGCGCTTCGAGCGCTGGAAGGACGAAGTCCGCAGCTCCACCTCTGCGTTCCTCAAGCGCAACATTCTGACGGTCGTCAAGGAGAACGACGCCGATGTCTACGCCGTGAATTTCAACACAAACCTGTTTGAGATCATCAAGGAGGCGAAGTACCTCGACCGGCTGGGCTTCGAAATTCCCCCCGAGGCGCTGAACGTCACGCTGCAGGACGAGGCTTACCACAGCTACGTCGACAACCTGAAGTCCATGCTCGCGAACTTTAATCGTGAGCTGGCGCTCGTCGGCGGCCCGGAAAAGGAAATCTTAAAGTCAGCCGTCACCAAGCTGAAGCAAGTGCTGAAGCCCGGGCTCGAGGATCTGAACTGGATCAGCCTGGGCATCGCCGACTTCATCAAGAAGTGCAACGGCGAAATCACAGAGTTCCGCAACCTCAGCCGCGAGGTGCGCAAGCACGCGGCGACGATCCATGCCGTCGTGAGTCGCATTTTGCACACCCAGCTGGTCAAGGACTTTGTCATCAAGTCGGACAGCGACATCGGCGAGCTGCAGCAAGTCGCGGAGGAAATCGACCGCGAACGCCTAGAGCGGCTCGAGCCGTGCGTGGCTGGATACCAGACGATTCCGCAGGTCTTGCGCTCCATCGAGGACCTCGTCGACACCTCGAAGAGCCTCGCCAAGGGTGCCTCGGGGAAGAGTGAGTTGATGGCGAGCTACTATTCGTACTGGGAACGCAAGCTCTGGCGGGCCCTCATCAAGATGACGACGATTTCGTTGCAGCGCTTTGCGACCCTCCTCGGATATCAGGCGAAGCACAGCAGCTTCAAACACAAGCCGCGGCCGCCTCTGTTCAAGATTGTCGTGTCACTCACCACGGAGCCCACATATACGCCACCGCAACACGAGATTCAGGCAACGATTGAGAAAATCAAGGGCAGCATCGTGGACTCGACGAAGCGCTTCAACCGTTGGATGCACGGCACTTGCATCGACGTGCAGCACGGGAACATCCAGGGCCGCGCACAGAACGAGGCCGCCACCGACGCGCTCTTCAGCTTCTACCGCGACGTCTGGGACGCCCCACCGGTCAAGAAGCTGAAGAAGCTGATTCCCATGCTGCAGTCCAACATCTCGCAGCTCGCCAGCCACATCAAGGACCTGACGAACTTCCACCAGATCTACATGCATGAAAAGAACCTCTCCGTGGAGGCCGTCGCGAAGAACGACTACCACTGGTCGGAGTACGCCGTCCGCTTCCAGCGCTACCACGACATGATCGCGTCGTTTGACCTCGACTACCACTATGTCGACTTCGGGTTCATCCGCGCGGACGAGACGCCGTTCTTCTCCGCGTTGATTTACCACCTGCGCGAGTGGATTAAGCTGGAGGGCAAGCAGCTGCACGAGTCGGTCAAGCAGAAGCGCGTGATGAAGCTCGATCAGGAAATCTCCCGCTTTGCGGATGGGCTGCGCGCCGAATGCGAGCTCATTGATGATCTCAAAACGGTGCTTTCCGTCATGGACGATGCGAAAAACCGCTCCTTGGGCATCGAAACGGAATACCGCGAGATTGAGTTTATCTACGGTGTCCTGACGCGCTTCCGCTGGATGGCTATCCGCGAGACGGCCGATGCCGCGACCACCGAGGACACCGCACTGGCGCTCAATCTGCGCAAGAAGTGGGAGGCAGTCATCGGCGACATCAAGCACGTCGACGAGCAGCTCGCCCCGAAGAAAATTAAATTTCGTGACCAAACCAAGCGTGACGTCGCGCAGTTCCTTCTCGACACGCGCGCATCGCTGGCGGAGTACCGCAACAAAGGCCCGGGCAGGGCGGACGTCGACTTGCGCACCGCGGGTGTGCCGCTCAAGAACAAGTGGCACGATGATCTTCTCGTCATGAACACGCGCAGCCGCACGCTGGTCCGCGCCGAAAAGCTGTTCGGGCTCAACCTCACGGAGTACCCCGACCTCGTGCAGCTCAACGAGGAGCACCTCCGCGTGGAGTCCGTGTACGCTCTGTTCGAGGCGTGGATGGCGTACGTGTCCAAGTGGTCCTCGATGATGTGGGTCGACGTCCGCATCGAGGACATGCAGAAGATCACCGATGAAAAGGTCAAGGAGGCTCGCATATTGGGCAACACCCACAAGACGGTGCAGCCGTATCCCGGCGTGCAGCAGAGCATCCTGAATTTTCACGCGTCGCTGCCGCTGCTGACGATGCTCAAGAGCCCGTCGCTGAAGACGCGACACTGGAAGGACCTGATGACCATCACGGGTCGCACGTTCAACCCGGAGCACATCACGCTCGACGATCTCATCGCGATGGACGTCTACAAGCTCGAGGACGAAATCAACACCGTGGTCATCCGCGCCAAGAAGGAGGGCGAAGTCGAGAACCAAATTCAGAGCATCAAGGACTTCTGGGGCGGCCGCGAGTTCATCCTCAAGAAGTATCCGCCGAAAGGAGTGCCGCGTTGCAGCGTGGTGACCGAGATCGGCGAGATCCAGGAGGCGGTGGACGACAACATCCTCACGGTGCAGAGTCTGTCCAACGTCAAGTGGGTCCAGCCGTTTATCGCGGAGGTGCAGATTTGGGAGAAGCGTCTGTCGATGATCAATGAAGTGATCAACGTCTGGGTGGTCGTTCAGGTGAAGTGGCAATACCTAGAGTCCGTCTTCAAGGGCAGCGAGGACATCGCACAGCAACTGCCAAAAGAGACGAACAAGTTCAACGAAATCGACAAGCGTTGGTTGCGCATCATGGAGGAGACGACGCAGAACCCAAACGTGGACTTCGCCTGCAACCAGCCCGACCGACTCAGCGATCTCAAATACATCAACGAGAAACTGGACGAGTGCCAAAAGGACTTGTCGAACTACCTCGAGACGAAGCGATGCCTCTTCCCCCGGTTCTTCTTCATTTCGGACGACGACTTGCTATCGATTCTCGCCTCGTCCTCAGCCAAGTCCGTCCAGGACCACATGCTGAAGATGTTCGACAACTGCGCGTTGCTGCTCTTCAAGGGTCAGACCGAGGTCATCGAGGGCGTGGAGAGCGCGGAACGCGAGCGGCTGATGTTCGAAACCAATGTGGCGACCGAAGGAAGCCCCGTGGAACGGTGGCTTGAAGCGGTCCTCCTCGAGTCCCGTAAGACGCTTCGCGGCATCCTCAAGGCCGCCGTGTTTTACTACCCCAAGATGGACCGGCTCGAGTGGGTCAAGAAGTACCACGGCATGATCACGCTGTGCGGCGCGAAGGTTTGGTGGACGTTCCAAATCGAGGACGCCTTCGCCAAGGTGAAGAAGGGGAAGAAGGCCGCGGTCAAGGACCTGTCGGCAAAGCTCTCCGCTCAGCTGCTGGAACTCGTCTCCGAGATGGACAAGAGCCTCACCTACGAGTACCGCAAGAAAGTGAACACGCTGATCATCGTGGACGTGCACGGGCGCGACATCGTGGACCGCTTCGTGCGCGATTCCGTGATGGACGCGCGAGAGTTCGAGTGGGAGTCCCAGCTCCGCTTCTACTGGGACAAGGCCGTCGACACGTGCAGCATCAAGCAGTGCACAGGCTCCTTCAACTACGGCTACGAGTACATGGGCTTGAACGGCCGGCTGGTGATCACGCCGCTGACCGACCGCTGCTTCATGACGCTCACGCAGGCGCTCAACTTCTACCTCGGCGGCGCCCCGGGCGGCCCTGCCGGTACCGGGAAGACGGAATCGGTGAAGGATCTTGCCAAAGCGATGGCGCTCCAGTGCGTGGTGTTCAACTGCGGTGATGGCCTCGATTACAAGGCCATGGCCGGCATCTTCTCCGGCCTGTCGCAAAGCGGCTCTTGGGGATGCTTCGACGAGTTCAACCGCATCGAGCTACCCGTGCTGTCCGTCGTCTCCGAGCAGCTGCGCTCGATTCAGGCCGCGCTCAAGGCCCAGCTCAAGCGCTTCATCTTCTGCGATAAGGAAATCAAACTCGATTCCACGGTCGGCACCTTTATCACGATGAACCCTGGCTACGCCGGCCGCGTGGAGCTGCCGGACAACTTGAAGGCGTTGTTCCGTCCCGTGGTCATGGTGCTGCCGGATATGGAGCTCATCGCCGAGAACATGCTCTTTTCTGAGGGTTTCAAGACGGCTCGCGAACTGGCCAAGAAGATGGTGACGCTCTACTCGCTCGCTCGTGGCCAGCTGTCGAAGCAGCACCACTACGACTGGGGACTGCGCGCGTTAAAGGCCGTGCTCGTCATGGCCGGGCAGCTCAAGCGTGGCGCCCCGGATCTGTCCGAAAAGGCCGTGCTGATGCGTGCCCTGCGCGACATGAACGCGCCAAAGTTCGTGGCTGAGGACGAGCCGCTTTTTAAGGGCCTCATCGGGGACTTGTTCCCGGGCATGAACCCCGACCGCGTCCCACAGCAGAACCTCGCGAGCGCCGCCGTGAAGGTGCTCAAGGAGGAGCGTCTCTTGGCGGACGTGGCACTGCCCGCTTGCGCGAAGCTCGTGGATAAGGTCGTGCAGCTCTACGAGACCATGCAGACACGCCACACGTGCATGGTCGTCGGGCCGACCGGAGGCGGCAAATCGGTCGTCATTAACACGCTCTGCAAGGCCCAGGAGGAGCTCAAACTACCGACGAAGATATTTGTCATCAACCCCAAGGCTCAGCCGACGTCTGCGCTCTACGGTGTGTTGGATCCCCTCTCGCGCAACTGGACCGACGGTATTTTCTCGAACATCTTCCGCTCCATGAATACGAAGAAGGGCGAGAACGACCGTGAAAAGCGTTACGTCGTCTTCGACGGCGACGTGGATGCGCGCTGGGTCGAGGACATGAACTCCGTTATGGACGATAACAAGCTGCTCACGCTGCCCAACGGCGACCGTATTCGGCTCCAGCCGTGGTGCGCGCTTCTGTTCGAAGTGGGAGATTTGCAGTATGCTTCCCCTGCCACGGTGTCCCGCGTGGGTATGGTCTACTTAGACCCGATCAACCTTGGTTGGTATCCCTACTCGTACTCGTGGCTGGCCCGGCGCCCGCAGAAGGAGGAGGCCGAAAACATCCGAGAGCTCATTGACCGCTACGTCCCGCACCTACTCGCATTCGTGCTCGAGGGAATCGACGAAGACCAGGTCACCATTCCGCCCCGCCTCATCGTCCCCACGACGGACTTGAACATGGTGAAGCAGATGTGCACCATGCTGCACACCGTGTTGGGGCAGAAGACGGGTGGTCCGAACAACGCGACGGCGTCCACCGCGGCCGCGGCCGACCCCAAATACCTCGAGTCCATTTTTATCTTCGCGTGCCTCTGGGGCTTCGGAGCCTTGATTCAAACCGCGGCGGACCGTGAGCGCTTCGACCGGTTCCTCAAGCAGCTCACCGGCTGGCCGAAGCAGGACACCGGTGCCGACTTCTCTCGCGCGATCTCGGCTGGCTCTTTGCCTGAACGCCCGACATTATACGACTACTACTTCGATGTCACGGAGGGAAAGTGGAAGCACTGGAAGGACCGCGTGAAGCCGTTCTCCATGACCAAGCCGAAGGACGGCAAGTTCTCGTCGATCCTCATCTCGACCGTGGATACCGAGCGTGGAAAGTGGCTCCTGGAGCGCATCGTGCTCAACCGCACACCCGTGCTCCTCGTCGGCGACTCTGGAACGGCGAAAACCGTCACCATTCAGTCTTACCTACGCGACCTGCGTGACCGACCGAAGCTCGAGAACTCGGAGGAGGTACAACTGGACGAGCTATTGCTGGAGCTGAATTTTTCCAACCGGACCACGAGCTTCGATGCCCAGCGTTCGCTCGAAGACAACCTCGAAAAGCGCACCAACGTGGTGCTGGGCCCGCCCGCCAAAAAGCGTCTCATCGTTTTTGTGGATGATGTCAACATGCCCAAAGTTGACACCTACGGCACACAGCAGCCCATCGCGTTCCTCAAGCTGCTCATGGAGCACGAAGGTTGGTATGACCGCAAGGACTTGCTCTTCAAGCGCATCAAGGACACGCAGTTCCTCGCGGCCATGGCGCCCCCTGGCGGTGGCCGTAATGCGCTCGATCCGCGGTTCATGTCCCTCTTCACTGTGTTCAGCGTCCCGTTCCCATCTCTCGAGTCCCAGAAGACGATCTTCGACCAGATCATCGAGGACAAGTATTCCTACTTCAGCGACGAGATCAGAGCGATCACGCCAAAGCTCACCGTCGCGACCCTCGCGCTTTATCAGTTCGTCGTCGACTCCCTGCCGGCGACGCCAACGAAGTTCCACTACATTTTCAACTTGCGCGACCTGTCGCGTGTGTTTGAGGGCCTGTGCCGCGCGACGCCCGACATGTTCGCCACCGACGCGAGCGTCGTGCGTCTCTGGCGCAATGAAGTGGTGCGTGTCTTCATCGACCGCATGGCCGACGAGGACGACCGCAAGCTCGTCAACAGCAAGGTGGAGTCCATCGTTCGTGCAGAGTTCCCAGGGCACTCGGATGTGGCACTTCAGGATCCCATGACCTTCGGCGACTTTGGCGACTATCAGCCTGATTCGGAGAAGCCCCGCCTGCACCTGTACCAGGACTTCGGCGCCGACTTCAACAACGTGCGGTCCGTGCTCGATCTGATGCTCGAGGAAGTCAACACTCCAACGGTGCGCCTTGACCTCGTCATGTTCGACATGGCCGTCGATCACTTACTCCGCATCGTCCGTGTGTTGTCGCTGCCCCGAGGCAATCTGCTGCTCATCGGAGTGGGCGGCAGCGGCAAACAGTCGCTCACGAAGCTCGCCACGATTGCGTGTCAAATGTCGCTGTTCGAGATCGTCCTCGCTCGCGGCTACAGCGAAGACACGTTCCGCGAGGATCTGAAGCGACTGTACACCACGTGCGGCGTCGACCGCAAGAAAGTTGTTTTCCAGTTCACGGACTCCCACGTCAAGCAAGAGGGGTTCCTCGAGCTCATCAACAACATGCTCGCCAGCGGCATGGTCCCTGCCCTCTTCGCCGAGGAGGAGAAAGAGCCTCTCTACGCCAGCGTCTTGGATGAGCTCCACGCCTTGGGCCTGCTGCCGACGAAGGATAACAAGTGGGGCCTTTTCGTGAACCGTTGCCGCGACAATCTCCACGTCGTGCTCGCGATGTCCCCTTCGGGAGACACGCTTCGCACGCGATGCCGAAACTTCCCGGCGCTCATCAACAACACGACGATCGACTACTTCGACAAGTGGCCTGCGCAAGCACTGCACGCCGTCGCCACCAAGGTCTTGGCGCAGGAGCAGCTCCCTGACTACCTTCGTGACGCCATCACGGAGCACTTCGTCGCCGTGCACATGACCTCCGACGCCACCGCGCGCGCCTTCACGCATCAAGTGAAGCGAAACAACTTCGTGACGCCGAAAAACTTTTTGGCGTTCTTAGCCAACTACGCGAAGCTGCTCTACACAAAGCGGCAAAACATCGACGTCGTCGTCGCCAAGTTCACGAAGGGTCTCGAGCGGCTGCACTCCGCGGCCGAAGATGTCGCCGTCATGTCCAAGGAGCTCGAGATCAAGCAAATCGAGCTTGCCCAGGCGACCGCCGAAAATGAGGCCTTCGTCGAGCGCGCCAAAGCCATGCAGAAGCAGACGGAGGAGGCGTCCAAGCAAGCCGCCAAGACCGAGGAGGAGTTGACGGAACGGTCCGCTCAGATCGAAGTGGAGTCCACCGAAGCCAACCGCATTCTCGTCGACGCCTTGCCCGCCGAAAGGGAGGCCGAGGAAGCTATCAGCCGCATCGACGAGCGCAGAATTCAGGAGTTGAAGACCTTCGCCAACCCCTCTTCGCACGTCGTTGCCGTCGCCAAGCTCTTGTGCATGCTTCACGGTCTGGACAAGGTTTCCTGGGAGGCCGGTCGCGCCCTCATGATGCAGCCCGGCTTCCTGAATTCACTTCGCACGTTCAAAAAGGAGAAGCTGAAGGAGCGAACCATGCATGCGTGCCGCCAGTTCATTGCCGACGAGAAAACCGACAAGGACAAGATTGCCAGCGCGTCCGTCGCCGCCGCGGAGCTCTTTGGATGGGTGACCGCCATGCAAGCGTGGTTTGAAGTGTACAAGCGGGTGGCACCGCTGAAGGAGAAGGTCGCGACGCTGGAGCAGCTGAAGGCGACGTTGGAGGCAAACCTCGCCGAAACCAAGGCGACGATCGAGCGGCTCAACGAGGAAGCGCGGCAAAATGCCATCGCCCTCGAGGAGGGTCTCGCGCGCGCACGCAACCTGAAGAAGGCGACGGATGAGATGCAGCGACGCCTCACAGCGGCCAAGCGGCTCATCACCGGCTTCACGAGCGAGCGCACTCGCTGGACACACGAGATGAACGACCTGCGCGAGGCCCGCGGCCGCCTCGTTGGAGATTGCATCGTCGGAGCCGCCTTCATGGCATACATGGGGCCGTTCACGTACCAGTTCCGCCGGCAGATTCTCGAGGATCACTGGCTCACCGACATTGCGGCCAAGGGCATTACGCACACGAAGCCCTTCCGCATCGAACAAATCATGTCGACGGACGTCATCATGTCGTCCTGGGCAAGCGACGGCCTCCCGGCGGACGAACTGTCCATTCAAAACGGCATCCTCACGGTCCACAGCACAAACGACGCCGGCGGCGATGAAACCGAGAGCTCCGCCAAGGCCCACGGCAAGAAGGGCAAGGCCACCGTGGACCGACGCAAGCAGGGCAAGGTCCGCTTCCCGCTGTGCATCGATCCGCAGATGCAGGCCATTCGTTGGATCAAGCGCAAGCACGTCAACAACCCGCGCTTCGACGTCGCGTCTTTTAGCGACTCCGACTTCCTGAAGCGCCTCGAGAACGCCATCCAGTACGGCAACCCGTTCCTGTTCGAAAACGTCGACGAGTTCATCGACCCGATTATCGACTCCGTGTTGGATCCTGTCTTCAAGGAGGACGCTGGCGGGAGGATGATCCGCCTCGGCGACAAGGAAATCACTTGGGATGACAACTTCAAGTTGTACCTCTGCACGAAGCTGTCGAATCCGAACTACACGGCAGAAGTCTTTGGCAAGACGGTCGTCATTAACTACTCGGTGACGCAGGACGGGTTGGAGTCTCAACTGCTAAACTTTGTCGTCGAGAAGGACCGTTCCGAGTTGCAGAAGCAGGCTGATGAACTCGTTCAGCTCGTTGCGGAGAACAAACGCACGCTGAAGGAGCTCGAGGATGCGCTCATCAGCGAGCTAGAACTTGCGGAAGGAAACATTCTGGACAACGAAGAGCTGATCGAAAAGTTGGAGCACACAAAGTTCTCGGCTTCTGAAGTGACCAAGAAGCTCGAAATCGTCCTCGAAACATCCAAAGAAGTTGAGATTTCCAGACAGGAGTACCGTCCCGCGGCTAAGCGTGGGGCCATTCTGTTTTTCGTCATTAATCAGCTGAGCGCCATCAACGCCATGTACGAGTACTCACTCAAGAGCTTCCTGCATGACGTCTTCGAAATCTCGATTCTGCGCTCCGGCGTGACGACCGACACGCAGAAGCGCTTGGTCAACATCATCGAGCACCTGACCTACAACGTTTACTGCTACGTCTGCATGGGCATTTTCGAACGCCATAAGCTGATCCTCGCGTTCCAAATGGCCACTCGGCTCCTACAGGGCATGAACCAGCTCCCCGGAGTCGAGCTCGAGTTTTTCCTGCGCGGCTGCGTCATTGCCGCGAAGGACTTCCCGGCGAACCCGACGAACTTCCTGACGGAACGGCAGTGGTACGATGTGTGCGAACTGAACCGCACCGGCACTGCTTTCGGAAACATTTGCTCCGACGTCAAGGACCACCTTCCCGCGTGGAACGAATGGACGACGTCCGACAAACCCGAAGACGACGCCACGTGTCCGATGCCGCTTGGCTACTACGGCCGCCTGACGCCGATCCAGCGGCTCTGCCTGCTCCGCTGCTTCCGTACGGATCGCGTCTTCGTCGCCGTGACCCTGTTTGTCGGCCAGTGCGAGCTGATGGGTCCGAAGTTCACCGTCCCGCCGATCGTGTCCTACGAGCTCGTCTTCAAGCAGTCCTCGTGCATGAGCCCCATCGTGTGCATCGTCAGCCCTGGCGCCAACCCCACGGATGAAATCGTGAAGCTGGCCAACAGTCCGAAGGCCGACGGCGTCAAGGCTCTCAAGTCCATCTCTCTCGGACAAGGGCAAGGGGAGGAGGCCATGCGCATGGTGGAAGCTGGCTGCGTTCGCGGGTGGTGGGTCCTCCTTCAAAACTGCCACTTGCTGATCGTCTGGATGCGCGAACTGGAAAAGTTTTTGGAGAAGCGCGACCAGCAGAAGCCCCATCCCGACTTCCGTTTGTGGCTGACCACGGAGCCATCCTCCGACTTCCCCTTGGGCATTTTGCAAAAGTCCCTCAAGGTGGTCAACGAACCCCCGAACGGCCTCAAGATGAACATGAAGAACTCGATGTCCAAGGTCAGCGAGGAGAATCTGGAAACCTGCTCTCACCCGGCGTTCCGGCCTCTTGTGTACGCCCTTGCCTTCTTCCACGCCGTCGTCCAAGAGCGGCGCAAGTATGGGAAGATCGGGTGGAATGTGATCTACGACTTCAACGAAACCGACTTCACCATTTCCATCCGGCTCGTGGACACTTACCTCGAAAAGGCCTATCGAAACGGCGATCCGCTGCCCTGGCCGACGCTGCGCTACCTCGTTGGCGAGGCGATGTACGGCGGCCGTGTCACGGACAGCTTCGACCGGCGCATCGTCACCTCCTACCTCGAGGAGTACTTTGGCGATTTCCTCTTTGACAGCTTTCAGAAGTTTCACTTCTTCGCCGATCCCACCGTCGACTACTGTCTGCCCCCTGGCTCGACCGACCCGGCGAAGAAGCTCACGCGAGACCAAATGCTTGCGCACGTGGAGGAAATGCGGCTAGACAACTCACCCGAGGTATTCGGACTGCACGCCAACGCAGACACGAACTACCTTCGCACAGCCAGCGAGAACCTCTGGGCCAACCTCATTGAGCTGATGCCCCGATCATCCGGCGAGGCCGCTGGGGGCTCATCGCGTGAATCGATTTTAGAGAAACTGACGACCGACATTTTGCGCGAGGTACCCGAGCCGTTCGACCGCAAGGTGATCATGAAGGCCGAGAAGGAAAAGGCACGCGCGAACAAGCAAGACAACCTCCAGCCCACACAGGTGGTCTTGCTGCAGGAGCTCGACCGCTGGAATAACCTCGTCAACGTCATTGTCCGCACGCTGAAGGACCTCCAGAAGGCGCTCAAGGGTATCATCGGTATGAGCAGCGACCTCGATGACGTGGCCAACGCTCTGAGCAACGGGCAGTTGCCGGCTCAATGGCGGCGGCAAGCTCCCGCCACGCGCAAGAACCTCGGTCGCTGGCTAGTGCACTTCCGCGCGAGATACGATCAGTTCCGGCAGTGGGTCGAAGTCGCGGAACCGCCTTGCATGTGGCTCGCCGGACTGCGCGTGCCGGAATCGTACATCAGCGCGCTGGTGCAGATCACGTGCCGCAAGTACGTGTGGCCGCTCGATAAGTCCACCGTGTTCACCCGGGTGACGACCTTCGCGCAAGCGTCCGACGTCCGGGAGCCGCCCAAGGACGGCGCTTACGTGTGCGGGCTGTATTTAGAAGGCGCCAAGTGGGACGCGGAGAACATGTGCATCACGCCGCAGGAAAAGAAGATTCTTCTGTACGAATTGCCCGTACTCGAAATCGTCCCCCAGGAAACCTCCAAGCTGAAGCTGGTCGGTACCTTCCGCACGCCGGTCTACGTGACACGAGATCGACGCGATGCGGGCGGCACGGGGCTCGTATTCGAAGCTGACATCTCGTCGCAGCAGCATTCATCGCATTGGATATTGGAGTCCGTCGCCTTGTTCCTCAACAGCGACGACTAACGACGAATCCATTTCCCTCCTTCTTCCAGATGTACTTACACACCCACACGCGAATCTGTCTCGTAAAACCCTGCGTTCACGTGTTCTTGAAGTGCAATAGAGGGGGAACGACACGTTCTTTTATTCCATCCGGAGTGCCATTTAATGTTGTGTGATATCTTTTTCGCGAGGGCGGCACGGTGGTATGTATCGCGTTTTGTGTAGTGACAGTCCCTCGCTGTTCAAATCGCGGGGTAGGTGGATCTCGGTGTCCATGTTGTCGTGTGGATCCCCAAATGCGCAGTTGAAAGTGTCTTCCCCCCTCTCTCCCTCTCTCGGTGCTTCACTTCATCGATCGTCAACAATAATGGACTCCTACATCGAATCCGCTCTGATCAGCCTGTCGGCGGCCTGGGCCAATGATCAGATGTACGTCGCGTGCAATCCGCTCTCTGACGCGCTTGCACACATCGCGGGCGCCATCACGTCGATTCGCCAGGACTCGCAAGTGCAGCGTGAAGCCATCGAGACCCTCCGCGTGTCGCATATTGCTCTCCGGGACGACATGGTCGACGTCAAAACACGACTCTTCGAAATCGAGGCGAGACTAAATACGTTGACGACCGACACTCACGGTTTTGTGCAGCGGCCGGAGCTCTTCGAGAAGCTCAATGCCCAGCGGAACGAAGTGCAGTGTCAGATTCGCGCGGACGTTGAGATCGTCCAGGCGTCCGTTGAGCGGTTGAGTGGCCGTGTCCACGAGGTCTCTCTCAATCATGAAGCCGTCTTCGGCAAGACGGAGGTTTCCGTGCGAAAGCTGTCGCTGGAGCTAGAAAAAGCTCTCGACGTCAATGCCGACTACGAGCGGAACACGAAGCAAGCTCTCGTGCAGCAGCAGCAACAGCACTATGCCTTGGCGAAATCCGTGGATGAATCGCGGACGGCGCTCCACACCGACATCGTCGATTTGCGCAAACAGTGTGAGGAGCGGTTCGAAAAGCAACAGGAGGACCTTTCCCGCTATCTGGAGACGGCCGTCGATCAGTTGTTCGGGCACATGAAGAGTCAAGGAGAGTCGGTGGATGCGCTGAAACGACGCGACAACGAGCGTCAAATCGCGATGCCGAACAAGGATGAAATTCGCTCCCTCTCCAACGACATGATTGCTGCCCGAACGGACCTTCATGACGCCCAGCTTTCGCTGAGCGAAACCGTCGCGAAGTGCATGACGCTGATGGCCACGTCATCAAGCCTGGGCGGCGGGGGAGGCTCCGGCTTTGGCGGCAACGGCGGCAGCGCGCCGTCTATCCTGGATATGACGTCGGTGTCCCGGAGCGGCATCAGCCCTGCGGTGCAGTCCCTACTCGGCACGGGTATCAGCGCGTCGATTGACATTCAGCTCGACCTGCTGAGAAAGGAGATTGTGCACGTGAAAGAAGTGGTGGTGCCGAGCTGCCAGACTGAGATTCGGGGCGTGGACACGGCATGCCGCGAGGGCCTCGAGGCGGTCGGTCGTGCCGAGAAGCTGATGGCCACCCTCTGCCAGGCGCTCGGTATGGGCGATGGCGACGAAGTGCGCGCCGCGCTCCAGGCTTCGGACTTCCACAAAGTGGTACATCTGCTCCGGCGGGGGCTGGCCGTCCTCCAGCAGGATCGCTACAAACTCCCAAGTCTGAAGGGCATGGCGTCCATGGTCGGTTCCAAGGTCGGTGGGATATCGACAACGACCGCCGCTACCACAGGTGCCGGGTCATCGGAGATGGCCTCGGGTGGCGACGGCGACGCCCCTGACAGCCCAAATTCCGCCGGACGCAAACGAACGGTTTCCTTCGGTGGCACCGCGGGTAGCTCGGCACTTGGTCGAGGGGGGCCGAAGCGGGACAGCGTCACGGACCCGATGGACGCATTCGACGACGGGACGCCGCAGCGCGGAGGCGGGGTGCCCGTGGTGCCGAGTGCGTGGCGAAGCAGCAAAGGAGGCGATGCGGGAGGGGGGGCGTCATCCCAGGACTCTCCGAACGGCCGGCACGGCGTCTCCGTCGGGTCCGATGTGGCCTTGGACGCCGATGATCTTGAGGAAACCGATGCTGACGGCTCGCCGCGATCCGTCACGGGATCGACTGCCCAGCTGCCCTTCAGCCTCGATGGCTCGCGGCCCCGCCGGAGGAGGCTACCGTCCACCGCCACGATCGTGCCCCCGTGCCCGCCGCCGACGCTCGGGATGGACATCGCGGACGCGATCGGGGGTTACCTCGGCGTGCAGGTGATGCACGTCGTCCCCGGAGGCACCGCCGACACATTTGGCGTGCGAACGGGTGACCGTGTGATCAAGGTCAACGGCGACCGCTGCGACAACTGCAGGGACTTCATCAAGCAGGTGCAGACGGCCACTCGAATGGCCCGCGTGCGATTCCACTCCCGCGGCGGGGCGAGAAGTGACTCCCCTGAACGGCCGAGCCCCGCCGCCGCCGCCGCCGCCGCTCAAGAGGGGGCCAACGTTCGCAACGACGCGGTGGTTGTGTTAGAATTCTGCGTGATCGCGAGTCGCGATGCCAAGACCACCTATCTTACGCTTTGCGTCCCCCTTCCAGGAGTTTAGTCGTGAAAATTGATCAATTTTCAATTTCGGTTGACGGTTTGCCGCTTTGGGGCGTGTTACGCGAGCCGACCGCATCACACGTCTCTCTTTTGGTCGTTCTTCTTGTTTGCCACCACACAGCGCAAGGAAAGCCTAGCCTTGTGAGGGTGGAGGGGGTAGGGTGCCGGACGATCGCCGCAAGA
>ERZ1292630.1367-Hain-H41-02um-R3-1367-length-24101-cov-9_pt1 | contig 17217 bp, 16 predicted proteins | sample MGYA00564408_ERZ1292630 | MGnify/ENA primary metagenome ERZ1292630 (study PRJEB36523, sample SAMEA6512641) | groundwater metagenome | collected 2019-01-08 | study: AquaDiva: Metagenomics assemblies of 32 groundwater samples | reverse complement strand
TCAACACGCGCATGCATCGCCCAAGTGCTTTGTTCAAGTTGCAACTGTCCCCATTCCACCGCCAACTGCCTCGCCAGTTCCTGTTCTTTCTCCAGTTCCACAAAAAGCTTGCGCGCGTTATGCTGTGAAGTCACAACACTCAGCGCGCAGGCGATGAGGATAAGTGTCAGCAGTAGATTCAGCCTGGTCATGTCTGCCTCTTGGTAACCAAGATCATTCCTGTCTCCGACTCCCGCTATGCCGGGTTTACCCTTTCCGCTACCCGCATTACTGCACTTCTGGCCCGTGGATTGGCAGCCACTTCCTCTTCGCTGGGGCGTATCGCCTTACCCACCAGACGCAATTTCTGACAAGTCAGTTGCTGCACTTCTTTTGCCCGCAACGGCAATCCTCGCGGAAGCTTGTCAGGATTCGCCGCCTCGCGCATAAAGCGCTTCACTAATCGATCCTCCAGCGAATGAAAGCTGATAGCTACCAGCCGACCGCCAGGATTCAATATCTCCACACATTGCGGCAGAGTCAGCGACAACTCTTCAAGCTCCTGATTGAGGTAAATCCGTATAGCCTGGAAGGTGCGTGTCGCCGGATTCTGCTTGTTTTCCCGCTGGTGCCCGCGCGCACGCACGGTCGCTGCCACGATTTCGGCAAGTTGCAGTGTGGTAACGATAGGCTGCTGCGCTCTTGCCGCAACAATCGCTCTTGCAATCTGTTTAGCAAACCGTTCTTCGCCATAATTTCTTATCACCTCTCCCAAATGCGCTTCTGAAACAGAGGCCAGCCATTCTGCTGCGGTCTGCCCCCGGCTTGTATCCATGCGCATGTCGAGTGGCCCTTCGAAGCGGAAGCTGAATCCGCGCGGCGCCTGTTCAAGTTGTGGCGAAGACACCCCCAGGTCCAGCAATACTCCATCCACCCGCTCCACACCCAGTTCCTGCAATACCTGCTGCATCCGCGAGAATCCGCTATGCACCATGCAAAAACGCGCATCCTTGATGGCTTGCCCCACCATCACTGCAGCCGGGTCCTTGTCGAGCGCGATCAGCCTGCCACTTTCCCCCAGCCGCTCCAGGATCAGACGGCTGTGACCGCCACGGCCGAAAGTACCATCCACGTAAACCCCATCCGGCTTGACTGCCAGCGCATCCACCGCTTCATGCAGCAACACCGTGGTATGCATGAGAGCGGTATCACCCCGGTATCAAAGCGAAAAACCATCGAGTTCTGGCGGTATGCCGCTATCCTTGAATACGAGGGCATTCTCGATTTGCAGATCCCATTTTTCCTCGTCCCACAACTCGAATTTCGCACCCTGCCCGACCAGCACCACATCCTTGATCAAACCTGCGAACTGGCGCAAAGGCGGCGGCACCAGTATGCGGCCGGCGCCATCCATCTCCACATCGCTGGCATTGCCAACCAGAAGACGTTGCAGACTGCGGCTTTGGGGATTGAAACTGGAAAGACTGTTGAGCTTTTGCTCTATGGGCTCCCACGCGGGCCGGGGATAAACCAGCAAGCACTTGGAAGGATCAGCGGTAACAACCAGATGACCGGCGCAAAAGGATAGCAGTCCATCGCGATATTTCGCGGGCACCGCAAGCCTTCCCTTGTTGTCCAGACTGATAGGCGTAACACCTCGGAACATGCCGCCTCCCTTGTTTTCCAGGAAGAATTCCAGAGCTTTCTAATCCGGAATTTTCTCCCACTTTTTCCCACTTCTGCCCACTGTAATTAAAAAGGGGGGGCTAGTCAAGTGAAAAATTGGGGATTTTTGTTTATACGACAAAGACTTAAAGCAGAAACCGGAGAAGCTTTCTGGCCTAGATAAATATCTCATAGAAATAAATGGGATAGATAGAGAACTGAATGTAACTTATCACTTTGTGAGGTATTGCGGGTGAAACTAGGGGAATGGCAAGGCAAAGAAGGGGGATCTGGTGTGAGGCTTGAGAAAGGTTCTGTTCTGAATAAATCCCCGTTAAACCGACATGGCTAGGAAACTGCCGAACAAGTCCCTGCAAAAATAAAATGAAGCTGGCCGGTAAGCCGGGTTCTGTCGTGGACAGTCATTCCTCTAGGCGCACGGTTGCCCGTACGCTCAAGCAACCTACCCGCAGGCTCAGCGAGCAGCGTCATAGCCTGCCTATTTGGTCTTGCTCCGGATGGAGGTTACCGCGTTTCACCGTAACTTAATACGCTCGTCTCTGTGGCCCTGTTCCTCGCCTTGGGTCTTGCGACTTATAGCGGCCGGCCATTAACCGGCATCCTGCTCTATGGAGCCCGGACTTTCCTCTCCCCGCTTTTCATTGCTGAAAAACAGGCAGCGACTGTCTAGCCAGCTTCGATGGGGATACTACCATCAAACCGAACCGCAGAAAGATCAAACTTCCGACACGAGAAATTGCATGCCGGCTGTTGCGCGCAAGACCCTCCGCCGATAACAGCAAAGTTTTTGAGCTCATGGCAGCCTCTCTACAAATTCACGCTGCGACCGCCATCACCGCGATGATCTGACCGGTAATATAAGGCGCATCGGCGATCAGGAACAGCACCGTTCTGGCAATGTCGTCGGGTTCGCCCGTGCGCTTGAGCAGCGTTTTGCTGATGATATGCATCTGTCCACTATGCTCATGCTACCGACCATATCGCTGACAGCAGCTCCGCTTGTGCCAACACCGTTTTCGTCGCCTCCTCCTGCAAATCCGGCGGGTAGCCATGCTTTTTGAGGATGCGTTTCACCATCACTTTGATTCTGGCGCGCGCACTTTCACGGACAGTCCAGTCGATAGTCACACTCTTGCACACCTGGGTTACAAGCTCGGTGGCGATGACTCTCAACTCGGCGCTGCCCATCGCTTGCACCGCACTTTCGTTGGCAGCGAGTGCATCGTAGAAGGCAATCTCGTCTTCGTTTAGACCAAGGTCTTTGCCACGTTTGGTGGCAGCGTCCATTTCCTTGGCTAGTTTGATGAGCTCCTCAATCACCTCTTGCGTGGCGATGGCGCGATTGTGATAAGCGTTGAGCGTGCTCTTCAGCATCTCGCTGAACTGGCGGCTCTGCACCAGGTTGCGCACCGAACGCAATTTGATCTCGTCCTTGAGCAACTTTGCCAGCAACTCAGCGGCGACGTTCTTGTGTTTCAGCCCGCGCACCTCGGCAAGGAATTGGTCAGAGAGAATGCTGATGTCCGGCTTCTTCAATCCGGCAGCGGTGAAAACATCGATGATGCCTTCGTCGGCCATGATCGCCTTGGACACGAGCTGGCGTATTGCGGCGTCGATCTCTTCCGGTGGGCGTTGCGTACCGGAGGTCTTTGCGAGCTGCGCCTTGATCGCCTGAAAGAAGGCAATATCGTCGCGCAACCCGATAGCTTCATCCGTTGCGGCACACAGCGCAAAGGCGCGGGAGAGGTCAGTCACTACCTGCATGAAACGTTGCCTGCCGTCCTCCTGTTGCAACACGTGCTCCCATCCAGCGGGGATCAGGCCCAGGCGTTCGGCAGACGTGCCGGTGGTCCACTTGTCCCAGTTGAAACCGTGCATGATGGCGCAGGCGACTTCGTGTTTTTCCTGCATCGCCGCGATGGCTTGCGCGGTATCGATACTCGGGTTGCCCTGGCCGCCGCTCTCGGTGTAAGTGGCGAGCGCGTGTTTCAGTTGATCGGCAAGGCCGAGGTAATCCACTACCAAGCCGCCGGGTTTGTCTCGAAACACGCGGTTCACGCGCGCAATGGCCTGCATCAGGCCGTGGCTGCGCATCGGCTTGTCGGCATACATCGTGTGCAGGCACGGCGCGTCGAAGCCGGTCAGCCACATATCGCGCACGATCACGATGCGGAACGGGTCTTTGCTGTCCTTGAAGCGGTTGGCGAGTTCGCGTCTACGTTGCTTGTTGCGGATATGCTGCTGCCAGTCGGGACCGTCGTCGGCACTGCCGGTCATCACGATCTTCACCACACACGCTTGTTTTTTCTCGGCCTCGATATCGTCGTCCTTGGCACTGACCCAGTCAGGACGTAGCTTGATAATGGCGTTGTAGAGGTCTACGCAAATGCGGCGGCTCATGCACACGACCATTGCCTTGCCGTCCATCGCTTCGAGGCGACGTTCGTAGTGCTGCACCAGGTCTGCGGCGATGAGCGCGACACGTTTTGGGTCGCCAACCAGCGCCTCCAGTGCGGCCCACTTCGATTTCAGTTTCTGTTTCTTGTCTTCTTCTTCACCCTCGGTGATCTCGTCGAACTCCTCGTCGATCTTCGGCAGCGCGGCCTGGTTCAGTGCCAGCTTGGCGATGCGGCTCTCATAATAAATCGGTACCGTCGCCTTGTCCGCCACGGCGCGCTGGATGTCGTAGATGCTGATGTAATCGCCAAAAATCGCACGCGTGTTGGCATCATTCTTCTCGATGGGCGTGCCGGTGAAGCCGATAAACGACGCATTCGGCAGCGCATCGCGCAAGTTGCGCGCGAGGCCGTCAATCAGGTCGTATTGGCTGCGGTGCGCTTCGTCGGCGATAACGACGATGTTTCGCCGCGATGATAGCGCCGGCATCTTCTCGCCCTTTTCAGGCATGAATTTTTGTATCGTGGTGAAGACCACGCCGCCGCTGGCCACTTGCAGCAGTTCACGCAGCCGCTCGCGGCTATCGGCCTGCACCGGCATCTGGCGCAGCAGCTCGTGGCAGCGCTGAAACTGGCCGAAGAGTTGGTCGTCGAGATCATTGCGGTCGGTGAGCAAGACCAGCGTCGGATTTTGCATCGCCGGATGCCGCACGATGCGCGCGGCGTAGAACAGCATGGAAAAACTTTTGCCCGAACCCTGCGTGTGCCACACCACCCCCGCGCGGCGGTCGCCCGGTTTACCGCCGTGCATCCTGCCCGCCCAGTAGGCGCCCAAGTCTTGGTGAAAGTGTCGATTATCCGCCATGCCCATACCGCTCGCGCGCACCGTTTCCTCCACGGCGGCGTTCACCGCATGGAACTGGTGATAACCCGCGATGATCTTGTGCAGACGGTCGCTGTCCGTGTCTTCTTCAAACACGATGAAATGCTGGAGCAGGTCGAGGAAGCGTCTCGGCTCGAACACCCCGCGCACCAGCACCTCCAGCTCCAGCGCAGTCTTCGGCGCATCGCCCTCGCCGTCTATCGTGCGCCACACCTTGAACCACTCCTGGTTAGCCGTCAGCGAGCCGATGCGCGCATTCATGCCATCGGACACCACCAGCACCTCGTTGTAATGAAACAGGCCACCGATCTGCTGCTTGTAGGTTTGCAGTTGATTGAACGCCGACCAGATCGTCGCATCCTCATCCGCCGCATTCTTCAGTTCGATCACCGCCAGCGGCAAGCCGTTGACGAAAACCACGATGTCCGGCCGCCGATTGTTCTGGCCTTCGATTACCGTGAACTGGTTCACCGCCAGCCAGTCATTGTTCTTGGCGTTATCAAAATCCACCAGCCGCGCATGATCGCCCGCGATGCTGCCATCCGCGCGCCGGTATTCCACCAGCACACCATCGCGCAGCAGGGCGTGAAAGTTCCGGTTGGTCTGTGTGGGCGACGGCGTGCCGACCCGCAGCACCTTGCGCAGCGCATCTTCCCGCGCCTCTTCGGGGATGGTCGGATTCAATCGTAAGATTGCATCGCGCAACCGCCCCACCAACACCACGTCGCCGAACGAATCGCGCTCCGCCGCTGGTTCGCCGGGAGCCATGTGCGGTCCGTGGCCGATGGCATAGCCCAGCTCCCCGAACCAAGTCAGGGCTGCGTCTTCGACGATAGATTCGTTGAGGCTCATGGTTTCTTGCCCTCGATTCGTTTGATCTCCCTGTCGAAATCCGAGATATATTCCGCGTCCTGCCGCTTACGATAAATCTCATATTCCCCTTCGGCTTTGAGCTTCGCTTCCAGCGCGCTCACCTTGCCCTTGTCCTGGAGTATCGGGTAGTTCGACAACTCAAGGAAGCTGTGCAGAAATCCCACCCAATCGGCCATTTTCATCAGGATGCCCCGCTCGGCGCGGTTCTCCGCCAAATCGAGGTAGGCGGAGACGATCCGATTCAACTCCTTTACATGCGCCTCACTCAGATAGTTCTTCGCCACCACCACATCGGACTTCAGAATCTTCCCGCCCGGTGCGTGCTTCCACGTCGTCAGCCCCATGTAGATTTTTGTCGCATCTGCGGAAACGTAGATTTTTTCCGCCGCCGTCTGCCCGGTGATCGCCCAGTGAAGTTTGTTCTGCACCGAGGCAAAAAACTCCTTTGTCATCGGTACGTCGCCGCTGTAGTCCACCGAGAGCGCATAAATATCGGTGATCTTCTGGTAAAACCGCCGCTCACTGGCGCGGATTTCCCGGATGCGTTCTAACAACTCATCGAAGTAATCTTTGCCGAAGACCCGCTTGCCCTGCTTAAGGCGTTCGTCGTCCATGACAAAGCCCTTGATGATGAATTCCTTCAGCGTCTTCGTCGCCCAGATGCGGAACTGTGTTGCTTGGTAGCTGTTGACCCGATAACCGACGGCAATGATGGCATCGAGATTGTAGTAACGGGTCTGGTAGTTTTTCCCGTCTGCGGCAGTTGTTTCCAAAATGGAAATAACTGAATCCTCCACCAGCTCCCCCGCTTCAAAAATGTTCTTCAGGTGCTTGTTGATCGCCGGCACCTTGACGGCAAAAAGCTCCGCCAGCGCCTTTTGCGTCAACCACACCGTCTCTTCCTTGAAGAAAACATCCACCTTCACCGCCCCGTCCGGCGCGGTGTAGAGAAGGAATTTGTCTTGCTCGCTCATGGCTTCATCCCCCCACGTTTTGAACTATTAAGTGTCGCTTAATAGTTGCCGTCCCCACGCTCAGCTCCCCGAGACAATTCAGAACAGAATCAACCACGATGGATTCTCTTAACTGGCTCATTCAGGTTTGCGTTTAAATAAGCAACTTGTTGAAAATAAATGCGTTAGTTGACATAGAGGATACTTGCTCCGGTTTGCTATTAAATAAGAATGCGACATCTTCGACGATGGGTTCAGTGAAGACCAATGTCATCGGTATACCCCGGCATTCTCATTGCAATGCTTGCGCACTTCCGTGAGCCATGCGTCATACCAATACCACGTCTTTGAAATCTGAACACCGTACCCCTTCGAGGAATTCCTTGCGTCGCAACTTTTCCAAAGGTCAGTGTGCTGTGCCATCCCGAACTTTGGAAAACCATCAGCCTTCACCTTAGCCACTATCTGCGAGGGTAGCCACTTTGGACGTTCAATCTCACGAATCACTGCATATGCGGCATTAGCCGTCTTGGCGATCTCGGAATCCGCCTTGACGAACGTGATGACCTGATCTGCCTGATTCGGATGATTCGTGGTCTTCGGTACAAAGATCACGCGGTAAGCAAACTTTGCACTCGCAAACTCATCAGACGTTAGTGCACCGTCGAACCCCTCAATGTACTGCTTGATATGGCGCGGCAGCCCCTCCTGTTGCTCAAGCGTATCGACCTGCTCCTGGCTGAGAGACGAGAATTGCAGGCTAACCGCGAGGTGCTTGGCGATGCCGTACTCTTCGCCGAACAGTGAAGCTGCTGCATCATGATAGTTGATGCAGCAAGCCTGAAAGCGGGCACTCAGGAGATCGTCGATCCGCGTGGTCATTTGATGTTCGATTTCGTGCCGAAGACCGATCAGGAACCTTAAGTTCTGAACTACCTCACGCTCAAGAGGGCACTGCTCCTCATTCAAGCACCGCTCCAGTTCCCAATGCTTGAAGGCACCGTTCTTGGTGCGGTCATACTGTTTCCTCTTCGCTCCTTGAGTGAAGTACCTGTAATTAACCTTCTCGGCGCGGTAGTACGCATGGAGAAGATATGTCCACGCGATGTTCATCAGGACAATGTAGGTTTCAGACTTGAACGTTACATTCGGATTATTGAAGATCTGAACTGCCGCAAGCGCAGCTTCGCGAGATTTCTTTAGAAGCTCTTCCTTGACGGAGAATACTCTGCGAACGCGCTTGGCGGTGCTCATGGTGTTGCCTCAGCCACATATGGTTCACCGGCCTTCACCCGCAGATCGCCGGGGGCCAGGTGCGACCCATGACCGATGTCATAGCCCAGCTCCCCGAACCACGTTAGGGCGGCTTCTTCGACGATGGATTCATTGATGGACATGGCGCGGGTTACTGCTTCTCAGGATTTGGGACGTTCCAGATTTCGCGGGCCATGCTCCCCAGCTTGGCTTGTCGGGAAATCACCGCCTCCTCATTCCAGACGGCAAACGGTTCGAGTTCTCGAACAGCTCGGTCGATGCTCGTGTTCGCCCCAATCTTCGGACGCTCAGAAATGGCGTGAACCAACAACAGTTTGGACTGCGGATAGACTAACCGTTTCTTCGAATACGGCTTGTTGCCCAACGACGCATTGATCGGCTTCTCGACCAAGACAAGGTTACCCAAGCGATTGATGATTGCTGGGTCCGTGGCCTTTCCAAATTCATCGAGTGCTTCCTGACATGGTTTTTGCGGCTGGATGTGCTCGATCTGAAACTCGCTCGCTACATAGTTCTTCAACCACCTCGTGCCTTCTGTTTCGCCGTAAGCGCTGACCTCTACATGTTGGTTGAGCTTCGCGAGAATGTAGCGCAGGCGATAAACCTGAAGTTCTTCGGAAGTCATTCGCTTGAATGCGTCGTCGAATCTGCCGGATAGGGCAGCCTTTGACGGTTCGATGCGTTGCCGCAGGAACAACTGCAACTCTTCCTCTGTTTTCGCCTTCTTCAGTTCAGGTGCCCATCTGGCGAAGTTGCGCTCGAAATCACGAGTGTTCTCCCGGCTCGCCACGTAGATGAAAAACAAGTTTTCGACTTCGCGAACCAACTGGCTGAACAGCACATCCGGGAGGTGCCTTCCTGCGAGCAACAGGATCAAATGCTGCCTTGCTGCGCTGCCCCCAAGGAATTGCAGGCTCTGCAATTCGGGGCGTTGCTTCCCGGATGGGTCGCATCCTTTGAGGAACAGCCCGTAGGCTTTTGCGGCGTCGAGCAGCTCTTTCGCGAACTTCAGCGAGTCCTCCGCATAGCCGCACAACTTCTGATTCTTCGAGAACCACCCGTAAATCTCGTCCTCCCTCAACGCTTCCACGCTATAGCGGCTAAAGATGAAATAACGAAGGAATCGAAGGGGCTTCTCCCCAGCATCGAAGATGGTGTCTTGAAGTTCCTTCCAAATCTTCTTCAGCGCCTCAAACTCATCCTGGTCCGACTTCATGAACAGTAGATTCTTCAACAGGTCCATGGAATCGAGTCCAACACCACGGTCATTGATCGTCTCAAAAATCTTGAGCGCCTTGGCGACGTCTTCCGTTTGAATGCGGATGAGCTTCACCTTGTTGATGAAATAGCCGTAGAAAACCCGAAGGGCGTCCGTGTCGTCACCAAACTGATGGGTGAGAAACGCCGTGACTGACGAATAGGCATTCAGAATGTTCCCAATGGACCGGGTCTTTTGGCCATCCGCAGGATCTTCTTTCTTATCGGCGATTCCAACAAGCACATTGCCACTGTCTTCATACTGCAAATCCAGCCGATACCGGAACACATCGCGTCCGTGAGCATCGGAAGATGTCGTCGCGATTTGGGGAGCAAGGGCTCCAGGTGCCTTGTCGCCGAGAACTTCGAATCGGTCCCGAATCGCACACAAGGTCAGGAAGAGCGTTGTCATCCGCTGCTGACCATCAATGAGATCAAAAACGCCACCCTTGCCTGGGCACACGACGATGCTGCCGATGAAGTATTCCGGGGCTTTCTCCGGGTCAGCTCCATTGAGCTCGCCGTAGATGTCGGTCAGCAACTGCTCAACCTGCTCCGACTGCCAGACATATTCTCGCTGATAGTCGGGGACGGAGTAGAACCCCTGAAATACTTCGGAAATTTTGATGTCCTGACTCTGAATGCTCTGTGTGCTCATGGTGTGATTGTTGTTTCCATTTGAACTGATAGTTTCCCGCTCAGCAGCTTCGGCAGCAGCGCGTCTCGGATGGTAGCGAGGGTACGGGATTGGTGGAGGTTGGCAGTGATTTGTGCGTAGAGCGGCGAAACTTTTTCGGTGAAGGCGGCCATCAATTCTTTCGGTGGCAACTCAACGAGAATTGGGCGGAAGTTTTGTTTGCTGATTTCGGCGAAGGTCGTACCAGTGGCGCGGCTTTCTATTTCAGCCATGTTTGTCTGGCACCAGTTCAGCATAAAGAAATTTGAAGCTCGCTCGTTACACTTGATTGCGATGAAGCCCTGATTGATGGCGACAGGCATTGCGGCGATGGCGAGGTAGCCAACTGGAGCGCGTGATGACAGCAGGAGAGTTCCAGCGGGCAGCAGGCCGGAAGAAATCTTGGCGATGCCTGCATCGGTAATTTTGCGGTTGGTGTCGAGGAGGATAGGCGCCTGGAGCGAAGAGAAATCTTTTGGCGTAGTCCAGTGGTGTGTGCCGTCTTCCCAGAACTTTGGCTCTGCGGTGCTTGGCGTGCCACCGCCAACGCATTCGACAACTTCACCAACTGGTTCAACCGTCCACCCCTGCGGAATATGTCCGAGGGGGGAGTCTTGGAAGTGGGCGGGGAAAAGGGCGGCGGTGGCGGCGTCGAGGCCATCGGGTTTGCGGCCATCGAGTTTGGCGCGGACGGGATCGAAATCCACGAACCAGCTTTGGAACAATGCCCGCGCCATTGCCTCCAGTGTCGCGTTCATCCGCCGGTTCAACTCGATCTTGTCGTCCAGCGTTCCAAGGATGTGGGCGATGGCTTCGCGTGTGCCCTTCGGTGGAATGGGAATTGGAAGCTTTGCCAAATCACGAAGATTAAAAGTCGCTTGAACGGTCGTCGTCGCCCACATGCGAATACAGTGCTGGATAAACGATGAACGAAGACAGATGGAAACCCACAGGCTACCGGGGTCTTTTCGCACGGGAATCACGCCAACGGCGCGGGCCACGTTCCAACCTCGAAAGCCATCTGGGACGATTGCCACCTCGCCAAGCGTTCCGACGAGAGTCAAAAGAACCTCGCCGCCTCGCAAGCGGGAACGCTGGAACTTTGCTTCGATGCCGGACTCGACTTTCATCATATCTGATGTGTCTATGCGCCCATTACGAATGTTATTCACGCGAACGATGGGAACACCGTCGGTTGTCTCGCTTCCGGGCTGGACGATGCCGTAGCATACGCCTTGATCTTCAACGAGGTCGCCAAGCGACTCGTAGCGCCAGCCATTCGGGATGGCTGGCAGTTCATCTGGCAGTGGCAGCTCTTCAGGGCTAGCCGCCATGCCCCAGCCCTTCAGATTTTCCTTCATCATTAACCTGCAAACGCAAAAACACGACATACTCGTTCATCACGTCTACTGCCACGAGCTTGCCTTCCTGCAAGGCGGTCAGATGTTCTTTGGTCAGGGTCATGATTTCGCCACCCCAGCGTTTGCCAAAAGGCTGTTCGGTTTCTTCCACATCATAGGGCGCATCGACAATGACGAGAGCCGGTTCGGTTTCAATCGTTGAGACTTTGGCTGCCGTGCTGATGGTTTGTTTAGAGGTCATACCCGAGTCCTTGCAGGTTTTTCCGAATCGCCCTCTCCAGCTTCGCGGATTCGGTGAATTGTTCGTTCAGCTCGGCCACGAGGCGGGTCATCTTTTCCTCGAAGGGTTCGCCGTCGTCTTCGACTTCTTCTGCACCGACATAGCGGCCCGGCGTGAGCACGTAACCGTGTTGTTTGATTAGATCAAGGTCGGCGGATTTGCAGAAGCCGGGGATGTCGGTGTATGCCCATGGATTCCCGCTTTCGCGGGAATGACGGCTTTCGAGTGAATCGCCGCGCCAGGCGTGGTAGGTGCTGGCGATTTTGGCGATGTCGGCATCGGTCAGTTCGCGATGCACACGATCAATCAGCGTGCCGAGTTTCCGCGTATCAATGAACAGGGTCTGTTTGCGGCGATCACGAAGCTTGCCGTCATTTTTTCTTTTTGTGAGAAACCACAGGCAGACGGGGATCTGCGTACTGTAGAAAAGCTGGCCGGGTAGTGCCACCATGCAGTCCACCAGATCAGCTTCGATAATCGCTTTACGGATGTCGCCTTCGCCGGATTGGTTGGAGGACATGCTGCCGTTGGCGAGAACGAAGCCGGCGTAGCCATCGGGTGCCAGGTGATGAATGAAGTGCTGCACCCAGGCGAAGTTGGCGTTACCCTTGGGTGGCACGCCGTATTGCCAGCGCACGTCGTCATCCATGCGATGCCAATCGGAGTCGTTGAAAGGCGGGTTGGCGATGACGAACTGCGCCTTGAGGTCTTTGTGCAAGTCGCGCCGGAAGGCGTCTGCCTGCTCAGGGCCAAAGTCGGCCTCGATGCCGCGAATGGCAAGGTTCATGATGGCGAGGCGGCGAGTGGTAGCGTTGCTCTCCTGGCCGTAGATACTGAGGTCGCCGATACGCCCACCGTGTTCGAGCACGAATTTTTCAGACTGCACGAACATCCCGCCCGAGCCGCAGCAGGGATCATAGACGCGACCCTTATAGGGGCTAAGCATTTCGACGATAACGCGAACGACGCAACTGGGGGTGTAAAACTGGCCACCGTTCTTGCCCTCAGCGCTGGCAAAGCGGGTGAGGAAGTATTCGTAAACGCGGCCGAGCAGATCAACCGAGCGGTGCGATTTGGCATCGTTCCCTTCCGTGGCAGTTGCCACGAGAGTGATGGTGCCGATTAGATCGATCAGTTCACCGAGGCGGTGCTTGTCGAGCGCGGGGCGGGCATAATCTTTCGGGAGCACACCTTTGAGGCGCGGGTTGTCACGTTCGAGGGCGACCATCGCGTCATCCACCACTTTGCCGATGGTGGGCTGCTTGGCCGCAGCCTGGAGCTGTGACCAGCGCGCTTCCTTGGGCACCCAGAAAACATTCTCAGCGCGGTATTCGTCAGCATCTTCGGGGTCGGAGCCTGCGAACTCGCCTTTGCCAGCGATGAGTTTGGCACGCATTTCCTCGAAGGCATCGGAAATGTATTTGATGAAGATGAGGCCAAGGACAACATGTTTGTATTCCGCCGCATCCATGTTGTTGCGCAGCTTGTCAGCGGCAAGCCAGAGCTTGGCCTCAAAACCGATGTTGGCGGCGGAGTCGTTGTTCTTCGTTGTTGTTTTAGCCATCAGACTTCCCTTCAATTACCTCTTATTCCAATTTCATTTCATCAGTGACACTTCGTTGATATCCTTACTCGCGCCTTGCCGTACTAATTGTACTGTCTGCGGCGTTCGTTCGTCATCGCCTCGTTTCACTTTCGAACTGGAATTGGAATTAGAGGCTGGCCATGCCGAAGCCAAGCAAGACATGGATGCCAGCAGGGAATGCTAACAGATTTCGACAGTTTACTCGCTAATGCGAGAAGCGTAACCGAGTCTAAGGAACCACTGTCTAGCCAGCTTCGACGGAAAACACAAGGAATCGTAAGCAGGGTGTCGCGCGCTCAATTTACTTGTGCGAGAGATTTTCCGCCGATAACGGGAAGGTTTTTGGAGTTTATGACAATCTCTACAGATTCACGCTGCGGCCACCGTCCACCGCGATGATCTGACCGGTGATATAAGGCGCATCGGCGATCAGGAACAGCACCGTCCGGGCAATGTCATCGGGTTCACCCGTGCGCTTGAGCAGCGTCTTGCTGATGATATGCTGACGCACTGCTACATCCGCCCATTCATCATTTTCCGGCCACAGAATGGGGCCCGGGGAAACACCATTCACCCTGATTTCAGGTGCAAGCTCCAGCGCCAGCGAGCGGGTAAGCGATGCCAGTCCACCCTTTGCGGAACTGTAGATGATGTAATTTTTCAGCGGCCGCTCAGCGTGAATATCAACGATATTGACGATGCAACCGTGCTGTTGTCTAAGATGCGGCGCTGCCGCCTGGGACAGAAATAGCGGCGCTTTCAGATTACTGCCAATGAGATCATCCCATGCCGCCTCGGTGACTTCTCCCAGCGGCGTGGAGAAGAAGCTGGAAGCGTTGTTAACCAGCGCATCCAGCTTGCCGAACTGCTGTATGGTTGCGTCAACCAGCCTCGGCATCTGGGCAATATCGAGCAGGTCGGCTTGCGCCAATGCCACTGAGCCGGGACGGGCCTGATTGAGTTCCGTCTGCAACCCCTGTGCTTCCTCCAGCGACGAGCGATAATGCAGCATCAGGTTCGCGCCGCGCAGGTGCAGCTTGCGGCAGATGGCCGCACCCACCCGTTTGGCTCCAGCGGTGATGAGTACTACTTTCCCTTGCATCGCTATCTCCTCTACACTTGCACATTCAGCAATTTCTGCAATTTACCATAAAGGCACTCCGGAGCCGATGCCGTCACTACCGATACCAAGCGAGGCCGCGCTCCAGCATAGCCGTGCCGTACAGGAGTTGATCCGCGCTGACATCGCCGCTGCCGGCGGCTGGGTTTCGTTTGCGCGTTACATGGAACTGGCGCTATATGCACCAGGCATGGGCTATTACAGCGGCGGCGCAGCCAAGTTTGGCGGCATGGGAGATTTTGTCACCGCACCGGAAATTTCTCCGCTGTTCGGCAAAGCAGTGGCACGGCAAGCGGCGCAGGTGCTTGAACTCATGGGTGACAAGGGCGGCGACATCCTGGAGTTCGGCGCGGGCACCGGCAAACTCGCGCTCGATTTGCTGCTTGAGCTGGAAAAACTTGGGCACCTGCCGGGGCGGTATTTGATCCTCGAAGTCAGCGCGGAGCTACGGCAGCGGCAGCGGGAATTATTCGAGAAACACGCGTCACATCTCGCGCCGCGAGTTGATTGGCTGGAACATCTGCCCGCCAGATTCAATGGCCTGGTACTTGCTAATGAAGTGCTCGATGCCATGCCGGTGCATCTGGTGGTGTGGCGCGATAGCGGCTTGCTCGAGCGCGGCGTGGCGTGGAACGGCACAGCGTTCGAGTGGAGTGAACATCCACTGGTTGATGGCGAGCTTTTCGCGGTTGCGCGCGCACTCAATCTCCGAGTTGATCCTGGCAAAGACTACATCAGCGAAATCAATCTGGCCGCGCGCGGTTTCATGCGCAGCCTCGCGGGCGTTCTGCAGCAGGGCGCGATAGTGTTGATCGACTATGGCTTCGGCCACAGTGAGTACTACCATTCACAGCGCGATCAGGGAACGCTGATGTGCCATTATCGTCACCATGCCCACGATGATCCGTTCTATCTGCCAGGCTTGCAGGACATCACCAGTCACGTGGATTTCAGTGCGGTTACCGAGGTTGCAATCAATACGGGATTGGAATTGCGCGGCTATACCACTCAGGCGCATTTCCTCATCAACTGCGGCATCACTGAAATTCTGGCACAAACCCCGGCGGAAAATACCGGCGCCTATCTGCCGCTGGCGAACCAGTTGCAAAAGCTGGTGAGCCCTGCCGAAATGGGTGAATTGTTCAAGGTCATCGCCTTCGGCAAAAATATTCACCAGCCTCTTGCCGGATTTGTCAGCGGCGACAAAAGCCGTTTACTGTAATAACAAGACTAACTAATTAGCGTCCAGCATCCCATCAACACGAACGAAGCTGCTGCAAACCAGCGCACCCACTGCATGTTGATGCGATGCGCGAGAGCCTCACCGATCCAGACCGCAGGCACGTTGGCAAGCATCATACCAAGTGTGGTTCCCAACACCACCAGCGCCAGCGCATCGTAATGTGCAGCGAGCGCCACGGTCGCGAACTGGGTCTTGTCTCCCATCTCCGCCAGGAAAAATGCAATCAGCGTTGTAACAAACACTCCGGCACCGAGAATGCGCGGGTCGCTGTCCAGCTTGTCCGGCTTCAGCGCCCACAAACCGAAACCGATGAACGACAAGCCGACGATCCAGTTGAGAGCTTGCGCAGAAATCAGGCTCGCCAGCCACGTGCCGACCGAAGCCGCCAATGCATGATTAAGCAGGGTAGCGACGAAGATGCCCGCCATGATTGGATACGGCCGCCGTAATTTGGCAGCCAGCACAAACGACAGCAACTGGGTCTTGTCGCCGATTTCAGCGATAGCAACCAGCAGGGTGGAGGTAAGGAAAGCTTCCAAGGTGATGGACGGCGGTGAAAGTGAAGGGCACGGAATTGTAGCGTGAATCCGTCGCGTTGCACGGGGGACTTGTTCAGCGGTTACTTAGATTATTTCTTTGGCATGTAAAGATCAGTGATCGATCCTTCCGCGATTTCGGCGGCAAAGAAAATAGTTTCCGACAAGGTCGGGTGTGGATGAATAGTGAGGCCGAGGTCTTCCATATCCGCACCCATTTCCAGCGCCAGCACAGTCTCAGCGATCAGCTCGCCGGCATTGACGCCAACCATGCCCGCGCCGAGAATGCGGCGGGTGTGTTTATCCAGCAGCAGCTTGGTCATGCCTTCCTCGCGCCCCATCGCAATCGCGCGGCCACTGGCCGCCCAAGGGAAGCTGGCCTTTTCGTAATCGATACCCTGTTTCGCGGCTTCGGTTTCGGTCAAACCCATCCAGGCAATTTCCGGATCAGTGTAGGCCACCGAGGGAATGGTACGCACGTCGAATGCCGCTTTGTGTCCTGTGATGATTTCCGCAGCGAGCTTGCCTTCATACGAGGCTTTGTGCGCCAGCATGGGTTCGCCGACAATGTCACCGATACCGAAAATGTGCGGTACGTTGGTGCGCAGTTGTTTGTCCACCGGAACGAAACCGCGCGCGTCCACATTGACACCGGCATTTTCGGCGCCGATAGCGCGACCGTTGGGACGGCGCCCCACTGCCAGCAGCACGCGGTCGTAAATCTGCGGTTCGGGAGATTTCTCTCCTGCAAAGGTAACCTTGAGTCCGCTTTCCTGCGGCTCGATCTGGGTGACTCTGGTTTTGAGATAGATCGCCTCGTAGCGTTTCTGTATGCGCCGATGCAATGGCTTGACGAGATCTGCATCCGCGCCGGGGATCAATTGCTCCATCAATTCCACCACGCTGACTTTGCAACCAAGCGCATCATAAACCGTCGCCATTTCCAGACCGATAATGCCGCCGCCGATGATCAGCATGCGCTTGGGAATGTCTGCCAGTTGCAATGCACCGGTCGAATCCATCAGGCGCGGATCATCGTAGGGAAAACCGGGAATGCGCGCCACGCTGGAGCCGGCGGCGATGATGCAATGTTCGAACGACACGGTTTTCGCGC
>ERZ1292630.2431-Hain-H41-02um-R3-2431-length-17227-cov-8_pt1 | contig 17227 bp, 9 predicted proteins | sample MGYA00564408_ERZ1292630 | MGnify/ENA primary metagenome ERZ1292630 (study PRJEB36523, sample SAMEA6512641) | groundwater metagenome | collected 2019-01-08 | study: AquaDiva: Metagenomics assemblies of 32 groundwater samples | reverse complement strand
AACCCCCCCCCCCCTCCCGCGCGAAATGGAGTACTTTCAAGGCGGATGGAGCGACCTGAATTGCGTTCCACTTACTCTTCCTGGACCCTTCGCCATGACGATGCGTTCATTGGCGGACTTTTGATGGTCAAGCGATGGAGGGACGATTTGCATAGAGAGACAGAGAAGGGAGAGCCAGAGAGACATATATTGAGGGCCAAGGAAGGACAGGGGGGGAAAAAAATAACTCTCTCTGCATTAGCAGACGACTTGTTGTTTCCGCCGCTCGTTTAGCGGTTGAAGGATCTTCGCGATGAAGCTCGAATCAATCTTCGTACCTTCAAGAACGAGCGTGGCGAGGTTCAGGTTGCGCGTGACGAGCAGCAGCAAGTCCTTTCCACCGTCCTTGGATATCAGGTTGCCAGACAAATCCAGGTGCGTGATGGAAGGATGGGTTAACAGACAGTGCTGAACGAGTTCGCGGAGGCCAGTATTCTTGATACCGTTGTGGGCGAGGTTGAGCCACCTGAGTTTGTAGAGGCGATGCAACACCGGCACCAGGGTTAGCACACCATGGTCGCCGATGAGTAGATACGAGAAGTCGACACGTGTGATGGAGCTGAAGTTGTCGGTGTTGAGCCTCGCCGAGTCAGGCGCGGCGATAACGACCGCTGTTTGGTCGCAACGCTGTGCTCTCGAAATCGTGGTTGCTGGATGTCCCGAGGATGTATCCGCCGCTTGTTTGTCAGAAGAGGGGGCGGCGGCCGTCGAGTCTGCCGCAAGCCATCGAAGTACCCCTGAGTTGGGCTTGACGCGGGCTTGAAGACACGCTGCGATGTACTCGCTCCGTAGCGGTGTTGTGCGAGATCGCAGCGCTAGTTGGTTAGCGGCGACGTCTGGGTCGCTCAGGAACGCGATCACTTCGGCGTGAACCGCGTACAAGAAGGCTCGGATGGCGTCGTTGTTGGCCCCCGTCGCGGGATTGTGCGCGGCGTCACCACGTTCGCCGCTTTGCGAGAGAGGAACATCCCCACTCGTCACCTGCGCCCCATTGTGCGGTGGAGGCGGAGCCGCAGTCGGCGGCGTCGCTTTGTCGTACTCCCGCATGAACACGGTCATTAAGGCACGCCAGATGAAGGCCATGCCGTGCCCCGCGAAGGCATCGAGATAGGCCGCGTCCACCTTGTCCATGGTGACGACGGTGGCGGGTGGGTGGTGGTGGACGCTGGGAGAATTTGGCCCCGAAAATGTTTGCGGTGGGGTAAACATGCGAGGCGGCTCCGACGCTGGGTCGCGTCGTTGAATTGCGGCCCCTAACGACAAAGGAGTTGGCGCGCTGGCGTCCGCCGTCTTGCTCAGCGTCGGTGGCGTCTGAATGAGTGGCGCGGACGCGATGCTTTCTTGCCGGCGTCCCCGTCGGCCAACAGCAATGACTTCTGCCTCGATGACCTCGGCCGACCCACCCAAGCTCACCCCCGCGGTGATCGACATGTTCCGGCGGAACACACCACCGCCCCCGGACGCCCCGGGCTTCGACGAGCCACCAGCCGTTCCACTGCTGGCGTTGAACACAACAGACGAATTGAGCGAAGGTGGGGGTGCGCCTCCCAGATGCGCCTTCAGGACGTCGAACCACCGACAAATATCACGGTGCTGTGCCGCGATGACCCCTAGCGCGTCGCTCGTCGCGTCTTGTGATCGGCGCAAATTGTTTTCCAATTTGATGACAGCAGCGTTAAGGTCTGCTTTCTCGGCCGTCAGCTGCTGCACCTTGAGTCGCAAGTGGGCGACAAAATCGGCATCGTCACGGTTGGCCTCGGTTTCCACAAATCGTTTACTGAGAACAGAAATGTCATAGGCTTCGTCCGCGGGTACAAAAATGGACGAGGCACGCCGACGAGAGGGGGGCGGGCGATCTCCGCCAGCGATAGCGGCCTGTTGGTGATCCGAGCGGCCCCCCTTGTCGTCGGCAAAGGTGACGTCCGGCGTTTCTCTATCCACTGCCCCTAAGCTCCGATTGAAGCTGCTACTATTTTCGCGCAAAATCGATGCGCTGTTGGCGGCGAAGGCGGCTCCGCTGGCTGACAGAAAATTTGCGTTCACGGCGGCGGCCGAGCCTGAGTGGTGCGATGAGTTTGCCTTGCGTCGTCGTGGCGACGAACCGGCAACGGCGCCATCAGACCGGTCGCTATGGCTGAGCTGCTGCTGCGACATTTGCGGCGAGACAATGAACTCGTACTCGGGTACGAAAGTCCTCACGGTGTCGTGAAAAAGGTCGAGCATTTTTTGAATTGGCTGGGTGAATGTGGCGGCCAGCACGAGGATGCCTTCGGTGTACGCCGCGAAAAGGTCCCGGAGGAGGCGGTTCACGCGCTCCAAGGCCACGGCATTTTCGAAGGCGAGTCGCTTCCAGTCGACGCCAACGTCGCTGGCGCTGCTCCCCGTCGTCGTCCCACCACCTCCTCCGCCGCTTTTCCCGCTGGCGGCGGTGGGTGGGTGGGCGGTTATCAATGGTGAGCTCGCGCCTCCTCGTGGATCTCCGGCGGCTGACGTGACTCCGTCGCCAAGTGGGATCCAGGCGCTGGCCGGAGACGTTGGCTTCGATCGCGGCTTGAGGAGCAGCGGCGGGTCGTCGGCGGGCACGGACACGGTGGGCCGCTGGGACGTGCGCTGGGACGCCAGTAGGGACGTCGCAGGCTGCGGGGGGGATCCCAGCGGCCTCGCACCAAAGCTGTTGTTTGCCGACGCCGACGCCGTGCTTGGTGCGGCGAAGAGCGAACAGTACAGATCCTTCACGGCGTCGCGGAAGGGCACGCTGCTCGAAAGGAACTCATCCACGGCGGTGCCCGATAGTGGCATCATGGCCGCCGCGGAGGGTGGACCTAAGGCCGACGACGGAGAGCCGGGCGATTTGCTCCGCAGCGATTCACTGCGGCTGAGGGAAATGGGAGGCGCGTCGTCCCTTGCCGACCTCGCGCTGCTTGGAGGCGGTGGCGAAGGGCCGCTGACAACGTTCGCGTTGCTTCGTTGAGGACCCCCGATTGGTGGTTGGTTTGACATGTGGGGCGGCGCGGAGAATGGTCCGCCCGAAGATGCCCCCGGCCCCTGCTGCATCAAGAACGTCGTGTACTCCGTCACGAGGGTGTGTTGCAAGCGCTGCAATGATTCGCTCGGGGATGGGGCTGGAGGTGTCGCAGCGGACATGTCGCCGCGGCGGCCGCTCATTGTTGGGGTGATGATATGCTCTTTTGAGCTCTTCCCCAGCCCTCCACCCCATTCACACAACTGTCACAGAAGAGGTGATCCGCAGGACGAAGGATTTGCTGAGTACCTGGGAGTTTCGGTGTCATACGCGGAAGGAGGAATCCAGGGTCCCGACGACACCAAAAAGCGCGCGGGGTGACACCCACCGCAATATTGTGTGCGACAAAGTGCAATAATGTTTTATAACGAGGAGGGGAAGACGGCCACCTCAGTAGTTGTCCTCTTCGTCGTCCGCATTCGTCCGTCCAGCGTTGCTCACTTTGGAGCCCCCACCCTTCTTCTTTTTGCGGCTGCTGGTTATTTCTTCCTCGTCGCCCTCGGGCTCGACAGCTTTCGGAACCGCGGCCGGCTTCGCCGCCGGCTTTGCGGCCGGCTTCGCGGCCGGCGGAGTGGCCTTCCCCTTTCCGCCTCTGCGACCTCCCTTTCCCTCGTCGTCGCTGTCCGCGCCGCGAAGTGCCGCCAACTCTTCTTCAAGCGTCCGGGGTGGCGCTCCCGCACCACCGCGCGCGGACGGCCCGGTTTCGTGATCGTCGTCGCCGGCTTTGCCTCCCTTTTTGGGTTTCGGTTTCGCCGACCCGGCGTCGGTCGCTTTTGGCGGCGCGGCTGCACCGCCGCCGGCTGTGGGTGCGGTCGCCGGCGGCGCCGCTGCGCACAGTAGCAGGATGAGGTCCTCCGCCGGCGCAGGGCTAGTGAGCGGCCTGTCATTGACGTTGGATTGCAGCGCCTTCGACTTCTTCAGCACCGCCACCGCTTCTGCGTCAATGACGATCTTGACCGACAACGGCCCTCGCTCCAAAATAGCGTACGAAAAGTGAGGCAGCGTCGTCGACAAAGTGGCGGCGATTTCATCGCTAGCCTTGACGCCCCCGTCGTCGGCGGCATCTCGGAGCTGCACGTCCGCCCTCCGAGTGTCCCAAACAACGTCCACGTCTTCTTCGTCTCGGATGGCCTTCAGCGCGCGAACGAATGTTTCCTCCGGCGTCATTCCCGCCGAGTGCTTAAAGCGAGCATTTTTTAGCTCTCGCTCGGCAATCTCCGCCGAAATTCGTTCCGGCCGCTGAGTGGGTTTCGGAGGACGCACAAATGTCTTGGCTGCCACTTGCGACGAAAGAGCTTCGAGACCTTGAAGTGTGATGTGGGTCGTCGCCGCTCGGTCTTCTTGAGATTGCAGCATCTCACCATTCTCAAGGATCGCCAAGAACACGCGCTCGATCGGCGTGTCCTCGCCGAACGCCTTGGCGATGTCTTGCGGCTTCGCCACTTCGGACTTCGCGGCGTTGCAAAACACCGTAGGGACAATGAGCAAATCGTCGAAGTCGATGCCATGGTGACTCGACGCGGCCGACGACGATGCACCCCCCTTCTTCCCACCACCGCCTCCCGATGGGACGGTCACCGTCGCGCTGGCGGCAGCAGCGGCCTTCGCCGCTGCCATTGCGACCGTCGCCTTCTCCCGCTGCACCTGAATCTCAAACCGCTCGCCCAGCTTCTTGAGGCGGATGATGGCCACGTTTTTATCCTTCAGCTTCTGCTTCGCGACGCCGGTGCGCATGACAATGTTAAAAACAGGGGAAACCCAGGCGATAAAAGTAAAGTGTGTGCTGTCGATGGTTGCCCTGTCGAGAGACGATTCTTCTCTTCACGGGTCAGTTTAGTGATACGTTCATCAGGGGCGAAAGTGAGATCAAGTTCACAGAGTCGATTTGCCACCACGTTGCGCGGCCATGTCGAAAAGTCGTCGACGCTGCTTGGCCGGAGCATCTAGCAAGCCTTCCACGTCGCGCAGCGACGACGCATCCCCGTGCACGGCTTCGAATTCTCGCCAGGCCAACACCACTGGTTTGGCCGCCTCTCTGGAAAATCGTCGACGTAACGCATCGGCCGAAACGCGGTACACCTTACGTGCTGCCGCGACGGGGTCTTCAAGCCCACCATGCTGCACCTCGAACTGGGCGTAGAGGTGGAGCACGTCCAAGAGCCGATCGCACGACACGGCGACTGGCGGCGGCGCCATCGCTTGAGCCCCATCGGTTCCCTCGCCGCTGCTGCCAATCGCCGCGGCAGACGCGTCCCGGATAGCTCCCTCGAGCGCGTCCGTGAGCAACGAGTCGAACAATTTTCGCGCCCCACTGGGATCACGCGCTCGTAGGAAAATAGCGATTCGCCTCACCCAGAGGGCATCTCGATTCCGGACAACGCTTGAAGCATCTCGCCGAGCGATGGCCTCCTGGAAGACGGCCTCGATGCGGTCCTCCACGCGACGTTGTTGGTCGCCGCCATCGCTGTGCCACATCGACGCTTCGAAATCCATGAACTCGATCCAGGCATTGCCATCCGTGGACAAGGGACAGTCGGGCGCCAGCATGCGAAAAAAGATGGACCGGACGGCGTCCGCGGGGTCTTGCCGGTCAGGGAACTCGGTCGCAAGCAACCCTGCTTCGAGAAAGGCTTTCTCCAGGTCAATGTAGCGACGGAAGAGGCGTCGAAGGCCTTCGTAGGCCGATGCGGATGAAGCCTCGGGGGTGGCGAGCACCGCCGGGGTCGGGTTGCTCTTGTTGGCAGCAGCGGCCATCTTACTTTGCTCCATCAAATACGCGATGCCGCGATCCATGGCGTCTCGATAGCGATGAGAGCTTCCCGCGCGTATTTCGAGCTCGGCAAGCTGAATGAACACTGTGAAAGCGGTCTTCGCGGTCACCTGCAGTTCCAGTATCGTGTCAATCGCCCGGTTGAGAACGTCGATGGCCGCAGGCAAGCCCACCAGACCGTCGTCGTCGCCGTTGTCGTCCGTTTGACCACTTTTGGTGTTCGTTTGAATGAGATGGAGCGCATACGAAATCCACAGTCGCGTCAGTGCCTCCCATGAGGGGTGCGTTCCCGAGGCGGGCGACCAGGAGAAACACGCCGCTTCGTAGACGACCGCGACCTTCTGCGGGCTGGCCCGGCGCTCTTGCTCCAGCTGCAGCAAGGCCACCCAGGTGTCGATGAGTCCTGGATTGAGATCCAGCGCTTGCTGATGCGCGCGACGGCGGCGATCGTACATGTCGCGCAGAAAATGATCAAACGAGCTTTCCGTTCGGGTCAGGTCGTCTTTCATGGCTAACACGAGCGAGGTTCGACTTTCCACCATCGATGTCACGTCAGGCGTCGACGTGGACATCGAGGCGGCGATGCTCAATGCCTCGGACGCTAGTGCGAGCTCCGCGGCGGCGGCATCATCGCGGCCCGCCGCCGGTTGGTGGTGCAGAATGCGCGCCAACGCCGTATGAACATCGCAAATCGCGATCATTTGGAGACCGTTGGCACGGGGTAGCACTGTCAGTGCCGTTCGGAAGGCAGCTTCCGCTTGATCCGGACATCCCAAGATGTCATGCTCCACCGCCGCGAACAGCGACCACGACGCGAACTCTCCCGGATGCGTTTCCAAGAGCGCCTTCAGCGCGTCGCGGATCGATTCGGCGTCGCCATGGTCGCATTCGAAATGAACGAACAACCGGAGCACATGAAACGGCGGCCGATGCCGCAACCACTCTCGGAAGAGGGTACGGCACGCGGATAGGTTCCGAATGGTCAATTCCAGCGCAAGAAAACGCAACCACACGGACTCCTCCGCGGGCAGGGTCGCCACCGCCCTCACCATGACATTCCGCGCATGGTTGACCGCGCCGATGCCGCACTCAAAATCGCAATATTGACACCAAAGAGAAGGCGACGCGCTGTGAAACTGCGCGGCGCGCTCAAAAACACTGCGAACTCTTCGTACGTCACCCTGCAAAATTTCCCACCCAGCGTAGCGACTCCAGTTTGCGAGGACCGACGTGTCCCTCCGGATCAGCAGTTCGAACTCTTTGCGCTTGCTTCCTCGGTAAGCCTCAAGCTCCGCCACGGTCGAGAGCAGCAACTCAGGCCGGTCCGGTCCCGTGGCGTACTCTCGCCTGTGCAAGTCAAACGACTCGAAGATGAGTTGATCCGCCGTGAGCTGATGATCCGCCGCCGCTTTATTTATGGTGATCGTGCCGGCGGCGGTACGACGCTTGGCTCGGAGGGCAGCCGCCGCTGGGTTGCGAGGATCCATCGCGGCGGGTTTTCGAGACTGCGTGTCGTTTCGAGAGGAGGAGGAGTGGGCCATCGGAAAGAAGAAAAGAGAAAGGGAAGTAAAGCTGTGCTAAAAGCTCCAACAACAACAAAACCACTTCGCGCGTGTAAATTGATGACGAACACCGTACACGGAATTTCGCCATCAGATTTTAGAAAAAGCCCCCCTCCCCTCTCTCTCCTTGAAACAAGGCGTTAGATAGATCTATGGATCGTTTACTCCCTCCGCTTCCCCCTCATCGGGGAGTGGCGCTAGTCGCGGGAGCCACTCCGAGAAAGGCGCGGTAGGCCACGGTGTAGTCACGCGAGAGAGTCACAATTTCGGTGGCTGCTGAGATATTGCCTGAGCCTTGGTGTTGGCTTTGAGAGGCGATGATCGATTCAGCGGTGACGAGTAGCCGATCTAGTACCGTCACAGGGACCGCGGCGGTGGGTGAGAATGACACTGGCGGTTGATTCCCCCCAGCTGTCGTCGGGCGTGGTGCTCGGGCCCCCGGTGGCCCTCGACGGCAGTGCGCGACGCCAACGTGAAGTGCTTTCGTCAGCGCGGCCGTCGTACGGAACGGCGCCACGATGAGAATGGCGATCAAACTGCCAGGGTCCACGGCGGCCAAGTCGTCATCGAGTGCGCTAAGGGACTGCGCGGTGCTAGGCAGGCTGTCCGAGTGGCTGTCGGCCCAGGCTTGCTGCACTGCGTCGTGCAGGAACTGGTAGTTATTCTCGCGACACGACGTGCGTTTCGTGGCGCATCGAAACGCACTCCATTCTTCCTCCGTGCCGCCGTGTTCGATCAGGTCCTTCTCCTGCGTGCGAAGAATGACGGAGGGATTGTACTCCCAAAGCGTGGCCAGGCGCAGGGCGTCCACCCAACGTCGCAGCACGAGGAGATCATTGATGGTCTGTTCGAACCCTTGCCGTTCACTGGTCTGGGAAAAATCGGCCGTTGAGACGGTCGCCTTTGAGAGCGTGCGTCCATCGGGTCCGACGGTCGACCGACGCGAGACGAAGGCCGTCGTGACCATGGGAAGATTGAAGTCGTCCGGCCATGCCACGCGGTCGACCCGGGTGGACAAGGCTAAGATGCACTCGCAGCGCAGCAGTTCCAACCGGCGGAGCAACACCGGAAGATGAGATCGCGATAAGGGTTCGAGCGCCGCGAAGTCCATGCGGCGATGGAAGATGGCGGTGGTGCCTTCGCGCATGAACGCCCCGGAGCTAGCTGCGGCACCGAGGGATCCGTTGGCCGTCAAATCCATGGTGCCTGTTCGAGGAAAGGCGGCCATGGACGACGTCGGTCCCGTGAGGCCAACCCCTCCTCCCGGCATCACCGCGAAATCAGGAAACACGCCGGCAACGGTGGCTGGGTGCTCCGGTGCCGCTGGGCCTTCGGGGATTTGTTGAACGGCAGCCACGGCGAGCGTCATCAAACGCAGGGCGTGGGGCATGGTCTCCCCCGTCGAAGAGCGGCCGGACCGCAACGCCGAGGCGAGGTCGTACACGACGCGGGCGGCCGTGCCAAAGGCACCGTGCCGACTCAGCAGCTTGTAGAGGACGATGCCGCTGTCCACGCGACGACGCTCCCCGTTGCTTCGGTCAAATGTGGTACTTGTCGTCGTTGACGGTCGCAACACTTGGCGGTACAACTCAGCACCGACGCAGTGAAGAAATGCCGCATTCGCGTAGGGGAAGCGGGTGAGTTCCCGGGCGAGGACGCCACCATCGCAGAGCAGCGCAAGTTTGACGACGCTTTCCAGTAGCGGTGGAAAGAGGTGAGCGGCCTGTTCGGGGGCGTCGCTGACCCCCGACCCACTTTCCTCCCTCACGGCGCCAGGGGAGTTGGCGATCCGGAAGACCTCCCCGACGGAACACAATGCCGCCGATACTTCGCGCCGTTCGATCGCCACCAGGGTCGCATGGACGGCGACGTGCAGTGACAGCTGTGCGAGTGCCAGTGTGACTTCGGAGTCCCGATCGCGGGATGCCAGACCCGATGGCTGCGTCGGCTCTGTCTCGTCGTCGTCACCGCGAATGGCTTGCACCAATGAGGTCAGTGCGAAGGCAAATCGCGACACAGTATCCGCATCCACGAGCGCCGTGCGACCTTCGTTGCCGAGAACGAGGCGCAGCAATCCGGTGTGGTACAAGAAGGTCGCCTGGAGCGCCAAGGGCAGAGACGGAGCTGCGATTTGGTCCTCCAGTGTCAAGGATTCTCCGTCCGCTGCGTTTCCCCCGAACAGCGTATGCGCCACGAGACGCATGGCGAAACATTTGGGAACCTTCGCGGCCTTCGCGGCCGTCATGAGCCTACCGAGGTGTCCGGTGACCATCGTGGAGTTGTACTGCAATATCGCCGTGAGCTTCGCCGGCGGGCAGCGCTTGATCACGCACTGGATGATCTCGCAGTGGTAACCGACCACGGGACAAAGATCGACCCACACTCGGCGGAGGATGCCGAGCACCCGCGCCTTCACGTCCACGTCCGACACCGTGTTCAAGGTGGACTCCATGGCGTGGAGAGCCGTTTCGGCACACGCGACCATTTCGAGACCGCCATCGATGACGCTGGAGGTCGTCGCATTCGGCGTGGTCGTTGGAGGGGCGAGGACGGCAGGAATCAACGCCAATTCGGGTAGCTCGCCGCACTTGAGGGCGACCGCGGCCTGCACGGACCACGGTCCGAGAGCGGCTAGGACTTGAAATGCACCCCCGATGCTTCGATACGCGCGATCGAGCATCTCAGATACAATCGGGGCCGCGGCGACCTGCTCTCGACTGCTCACGGCTAGCCACGCCGCGTGCGCAGCCACCACATGGACCATACGCAGCGCGCAGCTTTGTAACGCGCGGGTGACCAGGAACGCGCTTGTGCGGCCGTCACTAGGCGCCATCGTCACTGTCAGGAGCTGATGGTGTTGGGAGCTCGCCGCCGTATGCGGTCGCACGTGGATGACCTGCTGCAACGCGTGGACGATGTCTTGAATAGATACGGCCGCTCCTGTGGTTTGTGAGACCGGCTGCTGCTGGGAGGCAAGCACCAACGCGGTCACGGCGACGGATTTCATGACGGATTGTGGTCGAACCAGCGCCGTTAAGACGAGATCGGATGCCAGTCGTTCCCGATGCCACAGGTGAAGCGCTCGGCAGCCCAGAAGCGATACGTTGAGCAACGCCACGGCGGCGTCCGCACCACCATCGGGGGGGGAACCCCAACGATGATGATCAGCCGCGGTCGTCCGCTCCGCCGAGTCATACACTTCCACGAAAGTGCACACGTTGAGGTACGGTGGCGGCTGCGGCGGAAGCAAATCTTCTTCTTCTTCTTCAGGATGGTGTGGGGCTGAATGGTCGGGCAGCTGGCAAAAGGGAGAGCACGCTGACATATGCGCGAGGGCGAGATGCTCCATCCTTGATGCGCTCGCATTGGTCCGCATGGCGAGAAGGTCACCCTCGCATGCGAGGAAGATGAACTCAGGGAGAGCCGGCGGCGACGAGCGTCGTGGCGCTGAACCATTCGTCACGTCAAAGATTATGTCCACCGATGCTGGGGACGTGGGCTGCACGATCCAGTGGCGAAGGGAGGAGCCATCGTCGTCGTCGTCGACGACGAGCGGATGGTCCATGGAGAGTCCCTTCGTCGACGCGGGGAAGGTCGCGACGGATAAGAAGCGTGCGGCAGCGGCGTCCGTCGCTTTGCTTGACGATGCCTCCGGGTGCTGTGGCGACCAGACGACACAGGCTTGGCGGGGGTGCGTCATATCGCAGCTGCGGAACAGAGCATCCGATGAGGGTGCCGCGATCGATACCTTAACGGATACAGACCCATCGCGATCGAACTGCAGGATCGTGAATCGCGGTAGGGGCGGTGCCGCACCCGCGCCATTGCCGTCAGTATGGACCGCCGTGTGGTTGTCCACCAGAAGGGCAAGTTCCCCAGAACCAGATTGGCCGCAAAACGCCGCTGTTGACGCATCCCATAAGTGGCGAAGGGTCGTGTGGTATCGATCGGCGGCTTCAGAGAGTGGTGCGCCAAACGGCGTCTTCACTTCCTCGCGGAGAAAAAGGTGTATCAGACCGCAGGACACGTTCCCAGAACTGCTGTCATTGACGACCACCGCTAAGCGAGGTGTCTCTTCTCGGCTTTCAGTTAAGCCACCACTGGCCCTCGCGACGGCGGCGATGCTTCGCGACGCATGGTCGCGGGTCAAACTGAATGATGCCCCGATCGCGGTGAACTCCACTGAGGATGCCGGTTTGAACGCGACGCGAACCATGGCCAGGTGACTGTTGGTGGCCAGGACGACACAAACGGTTCCTGCGGTGACGACGCACGGCGTTGCAGGGATGAGAAATCGCGCATTGAAAGGCGAGGGAGCAGCGCCTTTCGCCCCTACCCCCACGAGCAAGTTCCGGGGGTCGTACACGGCGGAGCCACCGAGGGAAATGGTGGGAACACCTCCACCTCCTCCAGTCGCACCCAGCGGCGGCTGCGACATCATGGAGCTTCGATTGTCAATCTGAATGCAAATCGCAACGACGAGCGGAGACGCCATCGGCGACGTCAGGCGACGCAGCAGGAGTGACGCCAGCAGCGCGACCCGAATCGATCCCGCCGCTGCGCCCCGCGGCTCCGTTGACCGAGTGAGGTCGGCAGCGAAAGGCAATGCTGAGAGAGAGGCGACTTGCGCGACGACGTCCGGGGCAGTATCAAACTGGACGTGGCAAGCGGAACTGGCACCCGGTACAAGCAACACTAAGCTGATTCGATCATTCGAGACACGTCCGCCGGGCGCGCTCGCAGCATCGCGTCCAGCCGTCCACAGCAGCATTATGTCGGACGGCCCGCCTGCTGCTGGCAACGCCAAACGGCCATGGTCACTGCACGGAAAGGCAGACAACGGAAACGGATGCATTGGGGCTGCGACAGGCTCGGCGACGGGGACCCGGAGTGCCGTGACGTGACCTACCTCGCGTTCATCGTAAAACGTCGTGGCCAACATGATGTACGTTAAAAACCGGAGGAAGTTCGATGAGGGCGCTATTGGTTGGTACGATGACCAAAATGTTTTCGTTGTATGCGGTGTATGGGAGTCGTCGGGTGCGCCGGGCACCCGAATCAGCACCAGGGCCCGTCAATCTCACTGCTACGAGGAACAAAAAGGGGAATGGGGCAACTGGAGAGGGGGAAGAATGAGAGAGAGAGAGAGGCGAATCGTTGATCGCCTTCGTAGAACAACAGAGCAACGCAATGGACACCTGGCGCCATGCGTAAATGAACGCGACACTAGTTGAAAAATGCCGCAGAGCAATAGGAGGAAAAAAAATAATGTGACGCGATACTGGAAGGTGTTCGGTAGAGGAAAAAAACCGCCAACCGAGCGAGGGAATCTGCCGTTACTTTCTTCTTTCTGCTTCCGCTGCAAAAAGAAACAACAACAGATGACTCGATGAGCGACGATAAACGCGCGAAAGTGCTTATCTCTCGTTCGTTCCGTTCGAAATGTGCGCATCGTTTGAGGTGTGCAGTAGATTCCCTCCTTTCACCATAGCGTGAGCTCGGTTTGATGCGAAATGTTCCGTTGTTTGAGCCAAGTCGCTGGACACTCGAGGAACACCAATCCCTCTTTGATCGTGAGATTACAGGTGGAGGTGATGTTGCGACCGCAGGCGCTTCGGATGGGCAAGCCGTCGTGTTTGAGATCGGTGGTGACCCGCCCTCGATTAATTGTTCTGCCCGCCATAAAGGCTCCCGCGATGAGCCGCGTGGTGCCGTTGAAGTAAACTGGCGCGGGAGTCGTCGTTGTCGTCGTGGTCGGCGCTGTGGACGAGGTGGTGGTGGTCGTCGTCGTCGTCCTCGTCGTTGTCGTTGTCACACCAGGCCTTGTCGTGATACCCAAGCGCGTTGTGGTCGTCGTGACACCGAATCGCGTCGTGGTTGTCGTTGCCCTCGTCGTCGTGAGCAACGGTGTCGTCGACCTCGGAGGGGGCGTGGTGGTCGACGACACTCTGACGAGCGGCAAGAACTCTCCGCGACACATCCATCTCTCCGACACGTTGTATCCCGGCATGGCGATTGGCACAACACAGCAACAGTTCTCCGTGAACGTGCCAAAAGAGTCGTACCCGTTGAGCACCGTATCCTGACTCCTGTCGAGCAGCGAACTCCCTTCCACGAACTGACGCCGATCCGCCTTCGTCGTGGCAAACAGAGTCAGCGCCAAGGCGACGATTAGTAGCGGAGCAGAGATGTAGGAGAAGTAGAAGAGGACTTTGGACTTTGTCCCGCCCTCCAAATCACGAGCGGCTTCCTCCTCGGCTGATATGGGATACGCTTCTTTGAAGGTCTTCTCGAGCTGCTTCTCGAAGCCTCGCGCTTTATCGTCCACATCGGAGGGTATTTCCGGCTGCGACATGAGCTGCTGCTTGAACTTGGTCATTTCGGTGGCGCGGTGATCCTCCCACTCCAGTCGGCGCTTGTTGTTGCGGATCTTTTCTCGCTTTTTTCGCGCTTTGTAGCGCTGCCAGAAGTCGGGTAGGCTCCGGACCGTTGCCAGCACGCCGACCACCGTCGGCAGTACAATGTTCACCGCGATGATGACGATGGCGACGATCGGCGTGCCCACCTTTTCCGGAGCCCTCCAGAGCGCCACCGTGTATCCCGCGTTAATCACGTCGCACGCGCCGAGCACGACGGCGAAGGCGGTATCGTACTTGTTCGCAAAAGGCCGGAATGCGCTCAGTAAAATGGTCATGACGAAATGCACGGCTAAGTTGCACACGCTCGACAGGTTTGAGTATGGGGCGACGACTACGTTGCTGATAACGATGAGGATCTTGTAGACGAGATCGATCAGAATGAAGTAGCGGAAGGTGAACTTATAGTCTTGGTACAGCGAGGCTGCTTTGAGTGGGACGGACTCCATGGCGTCTTCCCAGGCCTCGTCGGGGTCGTAAGGCTTCGGCGGACCGGATGGCTTCTTTTTCGGCACCGGGCTGTCTGGTTTCGCCTTGAGCGCAAGGTCGTCGTCATCGTCGTCCATAGTGAGACCGACGGACGGCGTTGTCAGCAGCGGATTCGACAAAGCATCATCCGCGACGCCCCCCGGCGGCGGCGGCGGTCGCACGAGCTTGACGATGCGATTCGTGCAGTCCCCAATGACCACGAAGAAAAGTCGAGTGATGACCAAGACGAACACGACCAGCACGATGGCGCCCGCGATCACAAATAGAATGAAGCCCTTGTCATCGCACGGCACGGCGGGATGCTTGAGAAGACGGAATGAGGTGAACGGGGGGCATAGTTCATCGACCGAATAAGGACAAACATCCTTGTCAAAATCACACGCATCGCAGAAGAAGCTTGAGTCGGTAGTCCAAGAGTCCTCCGGTCGTTCTCGAAACGGATTGAACTTGGTGCCCGCGGCACAAGAATACGTCGTGCAAAGAAACATATTCGCGCAGTTTGTCACGACAGGGATGAAGGCGCACTGCAGGGCGAATAGGGCGATACCCAGGAGCGCGGAGTCCATAAGATCCTTGACTCGATTCCGAATGCGTGCGAACGTGCCCGCCACGACGGAGCTCGTGCCCGAGAACATCACTTGCTGCAAGCCGCTGAACGCGCCGCACACGACTACAATCATGCCCGGCACGTAGAACTGCGCGGGCATAGGCACGCTCCAGGTGTTGTACCTCCAGATGACCACCCCACCCGCACCCAGCGATAAGATCACAAAAATGACCTTGAGCGGTCGCTTTGCGTTGCTCAAGTAGGCTCGGAGCGCGGCGAACGCAGCACACGCGCCGATAAAGACGGCGCGGGTGATTCCGGTGAAGCCACAGCTCACGGCGCCGCCCATGATAGCTACGACTGGCAGCAAGAAGTCCAAGATGCGCAAAAACTTTGCGTTGTGCGCTTGCCGGCCTACCTTACTCAGTATCGGCCAAGCCAGCATCACGCCCCCCGTGATGATGAACTCTCTAGTCAGCGCGGCGGGTGCGATCTCTTCTGGGACGATGCCCGAAGCGACTTTGGACAGCAGCGCGGCGAGCAGCATCACGAATCCCATGCCGCCTGTCGCGATCATGACGACGGCCGACATGGTGAAGAAGACGAGCGCCGTGATCACCATCAAGAACAGCGGCAAACCGATGGCCACGACGATGAATAGGATGCGCTGATCGATTTCGGGGAGGTCCGGAATGAGTCTCAGGATGAAGGAAGGGTCGAAGTTGAAGAGGTTCGTGAAGTTGAGCATGCTGAGGATCTCCTTCGGGTAGGGTATGGACAAGTCGCCCAGCAAGCCCATAAACTGGACGTGCGACGTCAGCAGCTTGAGCGACGCGAACACTCCCATGTTGACTGGTGTGTGGCGGTACTAATGGAAAAAAAAAAACAAAGAAAAGGAAATCACGGAAAGGGCAAAAAAAGCTGATGTTCACAACTGGGGTGACATTCAAAACAACACAGTTGGACAACAACGACCTCCTTTCACAAAAAAAAAGGCAAGTGAGAAATCAAGGGAAGGGAAGGTGCTCGGGGGTAACGTACCGTGCAGACCACAACAGCCGCATGGAGGAGGTTTCACTATTGACTCTTTGCCGTCCCGGATGCGACGAGAAAGCTCGGGGCCATGGCATATTGATTCGATGCCTCACCGGGTGCGGTGACCACCACGCTCCCGGATACCGATGACGAAGAGCAGCCCGTGGCGATCACCTGCGCTGACTTCTCGGGGGTGGCTCCAGTGGGTGCTGACGGAGCAGTCGTCAAGTGAGTGTAGATCACAATGCCACTTAAGGCCAGCAGCAGACCGACCATTTGCTTCGTGGTGGTGGGTTCCCCGAGGATGACGAACCCATAAAACAGGATGCCGATCGTCTTCGTGTGCCCAATCACGCCGTACGTTATCGCCGACGTTTTGCCAATAATCGCGTAGCATGACACGTTAACCCCAAAAGCAAAGGCACCCGAGAGCAGCAGCAGCGCCACAAGGCCAGCGGTAAAATGCGTGGTGGCCAATGACGCATAATCATCCGTGGCCAGAGAAAAAAGAAAAGAAAACGCCGCGGAGAATGGCTGCTCAAAATGCAGCAGCTGCAGCGACTGCACCTCGTGCTCCGTTTGAATGGACTTGTTTAGCACCTGATAGGCGGCCGTGGATATCGCCCCGAGGAGGCCGCACGCGAGGCCTAGCCATGAGAAATTCACCTGACTCACCGTGGACAAACTCACACCGGTGACGAGTGTCACAAGAGACGCATAGACGGCCGCCGGGTAGACTCGCCGCTTCCAAGCGTACTCCAGCACGCACATCAAAATGATGTTGGAAAATTTCAGCAGCTGGTACGTGCCCACGCTGTTGTGTACCAAAGATAGATTGACGAACGCCACGGAACACATTTGCGCGAATCCGAGCAGCGCGTAGTTGGTCCAAGGAATGCGCTTCTCCTGAAACCAGCCCAAATTTTTCACGACCACGACGAAGGACCAAGTGCACCAGAAGTGAAAGCACATCAGCAGTGTCGGTAACTTAAATCCCGCAAGGTATATTTGCTTGTTCAACGCCACGATGCCGACGACGCTGAAGATGTTGACGGCTAGTAAGAGCAGCACGTCCAGGCGCACCCAGGACCCGAGCGCGGGTGGCGGAGTCGGGGGAGAGGTCGCTGGTCCCATCGCTGGAACGCTACCCAGTCTGTGATTAACCCACCAAGTTCACGTCAACCGAATAATGGATGCCGGTGGTGGAGGTCGCAAACACACCGGTACATAACACGCTGTGACCGCTTCGCAATAACACAATGCAAATTTTGTGACTGAGAGAGAGAGAGAGAGAGAGAGAGAGAGAGAGAGAAAGAGAAAGAGAGAGAGAAAGAGAGAGAAAGAGAG
>ERZ1292630.2429-Hain-H41-02um-R3-2429-length-17231-cov-28_pt1 | contig 17231 bp, 15 predicted proteins | sample MGYA00564408_ERZ1292630 | MGnify/ENA primary metagenome ERZ1292630 (study PRJEB36523, sample SAMEA6512641) | groundwater metagenome | collected 2019-01-08 | study: AquaDiva: Metagenomics assemblies of 32 groundwater samples | reverse complement strand
GCAGCTATTGCCCCTGCCAAAACTTCGAATCTATCACCTCTTAAAATTACAATATCTGGATTTAATCTTTCTATTGCAGATGAAAATTCAATAAGAGATAAGCCCGTTGTTTTTGCCATCGCTAAATTATTTCCCCCCTCAACTATTGTATTTAATGTGTCCGAAATGTTATATCCGTTATTTGTTATTTCTTTAAAAACCTTATCTCCATATTTAGGCACAACAATAGAACCGCCTAAAATTAGTTGTAAATCAAATCTTGGGTCTTTGTTTAAAATATCCAAAAGTCGCTGTTGTCTAGCATAATGGATACGATTTGTTATGAGAAAACAAATTTTTCTTTTTTTGTTATTTTTCATAAATTAGAATAAGTCGCTTATTTTTAGCACATTTTCATATTATTTTCAATAATAATAAAAAGGCGCTGTTAAGGCGCCTTTTTTTTCTCATTACAAATACAAATTAAATATATGCTTTCGTGGGGGTCTTCACCACCATAAAGAGGAAAAAAAACGACGCTTTCAAAATATTCTCTCAAAAAAAATTCCAAACTGAGCTTTGAGAAAAAATTTTTGTGGTCGGGCCATGGCCATCTCTGTCTGTTTTCTTTCGTGTATTTTTCATTAGGATAACGATTTGGCAAACTTATCATCATGACCCCACCATCTTTAAGAAGAGAAAATAATTTATTGAAAATTGCTACGAGATTTGTCGGATGTATATGCTCTAAAACTTCAAAAGCACAAACATTATCATACTTCTTACGTGGCAATTTCATTCTACTTATATCTCCTCTCAAAAAAGAAATCTTTTTGCATTCTTTTTTAGATATGAATCCTTTTTCAATAAGATTTTTAAGATTTTCTTTTGAATCTTTTATTGCAGATTTTCTTATATCTACCGCTATGATTTCTTTCACGCAAGAATTTTTAGCGATGTGTATTGAAACTGTTCCATCACTGCAACCAAATTCAAGAACAGATTTGCCAAAACTCATTGATTCAATAATTTCCACTCTTCTAATATCATCTTTTATACTTTTCTCTCTTCCTTCTTCTATATCATCAAGATGATGTATTCGGTTTATTTTATCTTTGAATTTGTCGGCACTTTTTTCTTGTTCCAAAAGATCCCAATTGGTGTCATCTAATACTAATGGAAAATATCTTTCACCTTTGTTAAGAATATTTTCAGTAGTTATATACCTTTCATTACCCTCTTTATCCAAACTAACAATTCTTATATCTGCGTTTGTTGCAAGGACTTTTTTCAAAAATGCATTTTGTAATATGTTCATTTGTTTCTCCACTTTTTTATTTTAAAATAATTTTTCTAAATCAAGATTATCACATAAATAAAAAACGTCAATATTGAAATTATTGATTTATGATATATAAAGTTTCTTGAAAATTATAAATTTAAAAAGATTTTTTACTTTGTTTAATATAATCTTTAACAAGATTCGCTATAAAATCTTCTGTGTCTTTCATTGCCTCATAACTAACACCCCCGAGATGAGAAGATATTAATAAGTTTTTATGTGTTTTTGAATATTTCCAAAGAGGATCTTTTTTTAAATGACTTCCGTCTTTTCTTTCATCCCACATTACATCTATTCCAGCTCCTTTAATAAATTTTTTTGTCAGTGCATTATATAAGGCGTCTTTTTCTATTATTTCTCCTCTTGCAGTATTAATTAATATTGCATTTTTTTTCATAAGGCGAAGATGTTTTTCTTTGATTAAATTTTTTGTTTTTTCGGTTAACAATACATGAAGAGAAACTATATCAGATTTTTTAAATAATTCTTCAAATCCGACTTTTTTTATTCCGTTTTTTAACATTATTTCCTTGCTCACATTGGGATCATGAGAAATTACATTCATGTCAAAAGCCTTACAATATTTTGCTACAATTTTTCCCAATCTTCCGTATCCAAGTATTCCAATCGTTTTCTCTTTCAATTGATTTCCTATAAATTCATCTCTTGGCCATTTTCCCTTTTTAACTTCGTCAAAAGACCATGGAATATGTCTTAATAATGACAACAAAAGAGCCATGTTATGTTCTGCAGTAGATGATATTGTTTCTAAAAATTTTGTTTGACCCCTAAGAGAAATTAATTTGATTTTTTTCTTATTTAAATAATCAACATCAATATGATTAAGTCCAGTTGTGGGTGAAGCAACTATTTTTAACTTTGACATTAAATCAATTAATTTTTTATCAACCTGAGTTAAATTTCTTATAACAAGAACATCTATTTCTTTTAAAATTTGTTTTCTATTCGGGATACTTCTATCCTTTTTAATTAATAAAACTCTCCCCAGAGATTTGTAAACCCTAAGTGCTTTATTTGAATAATTGTGCGATTCTGCTATAAGTGTCGTTAACATTTGTGAAATTTTATTTTAATAATTTTACCAAAAAATTTGCAATTCTTTCTCCCGCCTTTCCGTCAGATTTCCAAACTTGTTCACTAACTATTTTTTTTCTTCCTTTTTCATCAAGAGTCGGATCACTTAAATAATCACAAAGAGACAAGACAAACTCTTCTCCGGTTTTTACTAATTTTATTCCTCCGTGTTTAAGAATATTCTTATAATGAACCATTCTATAATAGTGAAATAACCCGTCTGTGTCGAATTTTTTATCATATAAAAAATTGATATTTATTACCGGTTTGTTCAAAACTGAAGAATCTATACTCATTGTTGAAGGAAAACACACAACTACAGAACTATTGTATATAGTATCAACCAAAAGACGATTGTCTTCATCTTTCATGTCCCAATCAACCCCTCTTTTAGAATTAAATCTGACTCCGGGTTTCTGAAAAGAAAATATCGAAGAATTAACATTCTCTCTTATATCAACATCATCATTTGGTGGAAATCTAACTATTATATGTACATCTGTAGGAATTTTTTTGTTTATATAAAATTGATTCAAAAGTTCGGCAACCTTCCAGTCAAAATTGCTAAAAGAATTTCCAAGTGGGCAAAATAGAATTATTTTTTTGGATGGGTCTATGTTGTATTTTCTACAAAATTCTTCACGAGAAAGATAATTTTTATATTGTTCATATATATCAAATTGTGGTGGTCCACTGATAAAAATTCTCTTTTCATCTATGTTTTGATATTTTATTGCTTCTTTTTTTGTTATTTCATTAGGAACAATAAGCCAATCCGGAGAAATTCTTAAAATACATCTTGATGTTAATTTATCCCATGAGTTTATAAAACCAACTGATTTAATATTTCTTTTCTTTGTCTCACGAAGAATTGAAATTTCATCGTCTCCAAATAAATGTGCTAAAAAAACCAAATCCGGCTTGTACTTATCAAAAATATATTTAAAATTTTTATCTTTTACTAAATAATAATCAAGAAAACGAAATATTTCTATAAAAAATGGTCTAGCAATTATTCTGTTGAATATAAAACTTATAAAATATCTCGGATAATTTTTAGAATTATGCAATCTTAGTTTTCTTTTTATATCCATCGTTTCTGTTTTCAAAAGATATATTTTAAATTTAGAGAATAATTTCTCTAAAAAAGATTTTCTAAAATTATTAAATACTTCAAATTTAAGTAAATCATCTTCACTAAATTCTTTTTTATAATATTCAAGTTTGTATTCGTTTGAAACAAGAAAAACTATTTTTATATTCTCATTTTCTCTTAGTTTTTTAAAAATATCAGTGCGAAGAATATTTCTTGCTTCAACTCCTTGAAAAATTGGAATTAGTATTGTTCTCATTTTGCTCATGCTTATTTCACAAAGTGAATTATCTTTTGATTAAAACACATTGGGCCTTGGTTGTTATGATTGGTTTTGTTTTTATATTATTAGCAAATTCATCTACTGCCTTTTTTACACCCGGACAATGTTTTCCTTCATAATCATCAATTATAATTACTCCACCGCTTATCATTCTGTCATAGAAAAAATTTAATCCATTTGATATTGATTCGTAGATGTCTGCGTCTATATGAACAAAACAAAATGTTTTATCTTCAATTCCCTTTGTGGTTTCTGGGAAAAACCCCTTTTTAAAGATTAAATTTTTGTAATCTACTAAATAATTTGAGACGTTCTCTAGGGAAGTATCAAAAAAATCCCCTTTTTTGTGTAAATCTAAATTATCATTTGTAGTTGGCATACCTTCAAATGTATCAAACAAATATATTTTTTTTACCCGCTCCATAACAAGCTCCGTTTTGCTACTAGGGTTTTTAAATATTTCAGCAATCATTTTTGCCGTTCCACCTTTATATACTCCAAATTCAGCCACATCACCTTTTAAATTTTTAACAAAATTAGCATATTGATAAATCATAAAACATCTATCAATACTCACTAATGTTCTTTCTTTTATTTTTTCTTACAAACCCAAAAAAAGTTCGTCGGTTTGCCAAAAATCTTTATTCAAATTTATTTTTCTAAATTCATAACCAATCATATTGAATAAATATTTTAGAATTTTTTTAAGCATGTTTACCTTGTGAAATAAGATTTGAGCCTGTTTTTAATGTATCTCGACCCATATGTTGTTTTAAGATATTTCTCTCTTTTTGATTCTAACACATATACATAATGCATAAACTTAATACAAAACGAATACTAAAAATTAAATTTTATTTCACGGGGTGAATTATTTTATCTAAAAAATCGACACTCCTTTTATATGAAAGCCCATCTTCAAATGAAACAAAATCTCTGACTATTTTTTTTCTATTTTCTGAATCTAACTTTGTATTATCAAGATATGCGTTTATATATTCAATTAATTGTTTTTTGTCAAAAGCAACTCTCACCGAATTAGAATCTAAAAGAGGTTTATAGTGCAAATAATACAAAGCTGGCCTATATTCTTCTATTAATCCTATATTTATAACTGGTTTATCAAAAATCATCGATTCCAAAGACATAGTCGAAAACGGATTAATTGAAACATCTATATTCATTAATGTATTTTTTAAATTTACAATGTCTTCTTCGTCCATTTGTATTTTTTGTCCTTTGGCATTATCTTTTTTAATTTGTGTTCCTGCTATTTCTATATGAAAATTTCTTGGGTTTTTCTCAATAATTTTTTCATAAAGAGAAACGCTATCTTTTGGATGAACTCTCACAAAAATATTTACATTTTCTATTATTTTTTCTTCTCTAAATTTTAAGATATCTTCAATTAATTCTGCGTGAGCTGGATAATTATTTTGTGACATCGTCGCTATAAAAATTGTCTTCAGTTTTGGATCAAGGTTTTTGCTCTTTAAAAATTCTTCTTTTCTTAGTTCGCCATTCATTTTGTTAAAATAACAATCAAACCGTAAACTTCCTGAAACAAAAACATTTTCTAAAGCATAATTATGAAAATCTTTTGCTTCTTTTTTTATAATATTATTCCAAACAATTAAATAATCGGTTTTTCTTATTAACTTTCCGTTGGAAGTAAGATTATCCCAGGTAAAATTTATGGCAACTGTTGGGATTTTTGCTTTTTTCGCCAAAATAATTATTTCTGCTTCAAAAAATGTAAATCCTGGAGTGGCTGTTAGAATTAAAGATGGGTTATATTTTTTTATATATTCATCAAACTGTTTTGATTTATTTGTAAAAATTTTTTCAAGAAATGTAAAAACTGATGGGTCTGTAAATTTCATTGGTAAAAAACGAGAAATTATTCTTAATATTACTCTCCTTTCATCTGTAGATTTATTTCTTCGATAATTTATTTTTGAATGTAGGAGATAATCAAATTTTCTAACACATGAGGCCCTTAGGAGTTTAAATCTATACCACCATTTTACATTAACCATTGAATATTCTTCATAAATTATATTTTCATTTTGAAAATAATTTCCACTTTTTGCAGATGTTTCCCCTTCTCTTTTTGGCAATATAACAACAACTCTATATTTAGAGCTAAGATATTTAATATATTCCGTATTCAACAAATTAGATATGTGTGAATGGTGATAGGCAAAAAGAAAAACTGTCTTCATGTTGTCATATCTTATTAGATTTTGAGTAACTTATCAACGGCATTAAAAACTCTTTTTACATCTATTGATTCAACCGCCTCTTTTGATTTTTCTTTATTACCCTCTTTAAAAACAAAACTTGTTGGTTTTATATCTTGAGATGGCAGAATACGAAAAGTAATTTGATCTTCTTTTGGTGGTTGTTCGTTTGAATCAACGGGACCAATAATATTTATAGTCGGAATATTAATCGCATTTGCAATATAAAGAGGCCCCGTATCAACAGAGATGAAAAGTGATAATTTTTTAATAAGAGATGATAATTCTTCAATCGAAAAATTTGTTGCGATTAAATAGTTGTTATTTATTTTGTTTTCTAATAATTTTTCAATTCTATTTTTATCTTTTTCTGATCCTATAAAAAATATTTTCACATTATATTTATTTACAATCATTTCAGCCAAAGATAAAAACTTTTCATCACCCCATTCTTTTATCTTATTTCCTGCAGAAATACTAATTCCAACCAAAATATCTTTTTCTAATAGATTATTTTCTTTTAAGAATGTTTCTGCTTTTTTATTTCCTATTTCGGAAAAAAATATTTCTTTCTTTTCTTCCGGATCTATTATGTTTATAAATTTTAGTAAATCAAGATGATGTTTCGGTAAATAAGTGTGATTTTTATATAATAATTTGAAATTATTCATCCAATCAGTTATTTTTTCTGTTATCGGTCTATTTTCTCTTATTGTTTTAACTCTGTTTTCAATAAGCCCAAACAAAAACAATACTGTGCTTATGGATGTCCCAGAAAGAGAAAGTCCCCAATTAAAATTTCCTTTTTTTATCTTTTTTATAAGCTCACAAAATAGATAATCTTCATAAACTATAAATTCATCAATTCTTGTATTATTTTTTATAGCCCCAATTGCTTTGTTCGACACAAGAACAGATAAATGACTATATGGATATTTTATTTTAATAGCTCTAAAAACAGGGGTGGAACAAATCAAATCACCTATTCTGGTTAATTGAGGGATAATCAATATTCTTAATTTTGTATTTTCATTCTTCCTTCGTTTTTTTATTAAAAAAAACAACAAAGGACTCATAATAAGTGCTGTAAATATAATAAAAATATTTTTAATCCTTCTTTTATATTCTTTCATAAAAAATATCTAGATTTTGCTTAAAATAAATCTTGAGATTCTTTCACTGGACTTCCCATCTAATTTAAAACATTGTTGTTCAGCGGCTTCTTTTCTTTCTTTTTTATCTAAATTTGTATTTTTTAAATATTTGTTAATAAATTCTATGAGTTCTACTTTATCCTTTGCCAATCTAACTGCCTTGGTGGATAGTAATTTACTCATGTGTGAATAATCAAAAAGACGTGCAATACTTTTATAATATTTTTCATTTTTATAACCATCAAATCCAATTGCTATCGACGGTTTATCTAGTGCGATAGCATCTACTAAAATAGTCGACGGACCCGCAATAATAACATCGCTATGATAAATTAAATCAGCTAAATAAAGAGATTTTTCAAGTGTCATTTCATTATCTTTTATATTATCAAGTTTTGTGTCTGGGATCACAAAATCATAAGAAAAATTATCTCCTGGTTGGAAACTTTTTGTATCTACAAAATCTCCTGGTGGAAATCTTACTATGATATGAACATTCTCTGGAATAAAGTTATTTTTAATTGAATCATCTAAAATTTCCATTATTTGTGAATCAGTTTTACTGTAATGATTACCAGTTGGAGCAAAAAGAATTATTTTTTTTGAATTATCTATTTTAATTTTTTTCAAAAAATCTTCTCTTCGTGTTCTATTTTCATTTGTATATATATCATAATTTGGAATACCAGATACAAATATAGAATTTGACTTAACATCGGAATATTTTATTGCTTCTTTTTTTATTGTTTCGTTATAAACAATTAGATTGTCAGGTATAACTTTTAGAACACCTTTTGCGGTTAAATTGTCCCAAGACCTTACCATTCCTATCGTTTTGATTTTTCTTTTTTTAGCTTCAAATATCAACTGGGAATCAAACATATGTTTGCAATCCATAGAAAATATAAGGTCTGGATTATATTTTTCGAAATATTGTGAAAAAAAATTGGTTTTAGAAAAATAGAAGTAAATAAAACGAAATATCATTCTTACTAACTTTAAACTACCTAAAAAAGACAAAATTCTTCTAGACACAAATTGTGAATATTCTTTTTTTTCTGCTAAATCATTGTATGCCTGTATCTTGGTAGTTTTTGTTAAAAGTAATTTAAAAGCAATTTTTTGAAAAAAAAGTGCTTTTGGTGGAAGAATTTTCCCATTTATTGGTTCTATAATAACTCTTTCGGAACCAAATTCTTTTTCGTAATAATTTTTTTTAAAATCTAAACAAAAAATAACAACTTTTATATTTTTGTCATTCAACAAACCATTCAAAACACCCCTATCTAAAACCCTAGATAGAAGCCCGTGAAAACTTGTTATAAAAATTGTTTTTGTTTTTGTCATTTTATTTTGCAAACAATATTTTGTTTTTAAATTTTTTTCTTATATCCATATATAGATTTTTAATAAAAATTTTATCTTCTTTTTTGAATGAAAAAATGACATTCCATTCTACTTTTAATCCTAACTTTATTTTGTATAAATAAAATAAAATAAGAGAAGAAACAAAAACCGCTGTTAGTATTGATTCTATGGCCAAACCAATTAAACCAAATATTGGTAAGAGAATTAAAAACATTGCGGTAGAAAAAATCATTTTTGATATCATTTGAACAAACAAATATTTTTGTTTCCTCATCGCAATCAAAAAACTTGCTATAACAGAACCAAATGCAGAAAACGGTAACGAAAGAAGCATTATATAAAACAATGGCAATGATTCTTTATATTTTGGTAATATTGCTCCTATAAATAAATACCCACCAACAAAAGAAACTGCCCAAAGAAGCACTGAAAAAATAGTTATATATTTAATCGAGTAGGAGAATATTTTTTGTGAACGCTCTTTGTTTGAAAGCTCTAACGGAACTAAATATGCTAGTGTATTTAAAGGTAAAAAACTTTTTATTGTTGCAAACAACATCGAGGCCAGATTAAAAATTCCGACTGCCTCAGTCCCAACAAAAATTTTAATCAACCATGGCTGTATATTATTTGGAATACTAGCGATAGCGGGTCTTATCATTGACCACTTACCGTGTTTTTTTATAATTGAGAGAAGAACATTTTCTTTTTCTTTATCAATATTTTTCCAAATATTATAATTTTTCAAGAAAAGTGGAATAAACACTACGGTCGCAAGTGCGGATGCAACTATATTTACTATTAATATTTTTTCCACGTTCAACCCAAATAAGACAAGAACTGCAATAACTAAACTTATTCTTAAAAACTGATACACAACTGGTCTAGATGCTATTGCATTAAATTTTAACCTTATTTCTAAAACAATCTTCATCACATTGTAAACTGCGTCAATCAAAATTAAAAAAGATACCAACCTAAACAGCTCGGCAATATTTTTATCGTAATACGTAGAAATTATTTCTGCACCCCAAAATACAATCAAAAAAGATATAATCCCAATCGATATTTTGAAAAATGCATATTGTTGGAAAAGCTTTTTTGCAAAACTTTCTTTTTTTTCACCAATAAATCTGATTATATCGTTTAAAGAAACATCGGTAAGAAGTTTCAAAAACAAACTTCCAATTAAACCACTGGAAGCTAAAACTAGTTGATATACACCATATTCATAAAGAGTTATATATTTAATAACAATAATGGAGGCAATAAAGCCCATTAGTTTAGATAAAACATTCCAAAAACCAAAAGAGGTCTCTCCTTTCAAGAAAGATTTGGAAAAGGAATTTTTATTTATATTTTCATTATCCATTTATTTATTTAACTCTTTAATTATATTTTGAGTTATTCTTTCAGAAGATTTCGCATCTAATTTAAAACACATCCTATCTACCATTTTTTTTCTTTCGTCTGATTTAAATTTTGGATTTTCCAAATATTTATTTAATGTATCTAATAGTTCTTCTTCTGAAGAAACATCAAACAAGGCGTTTGTATTAAAAACATGAGTAAAGTGAGAAAGTTTTTTTAACCTAGTAACTGTTTTGTTCGCTGGTCTTTTTGAGTAACCATCAAAATTTATATTTACTAGAGGTTTATCAAAAACACATCCTTCAACAGAAATCGTTGAATATGTACTTATGATCATGTCCGAATAATACATAGTATTTATGAAATTATAGAAATTTTCTCTTGAACTCCAATTATCTACCCTATCAACAAAAACATATTCATTATCAAAAAAATCTTTGTATGTTTCCTTTTCAGAATTAACTCCTGGATATAATCTTAAAATTATTCTCGAATCTTTTGATAATTTTCCACTTTTTATCCATTTAATAATCATATCTATAATGTCTTTACCATCTAATGAATATGCTCCTTCGGAAGCAAAAAAAATGATTTTTTTATCTTTTTCAAATCCTATTTTTTTATAAAACTCTTCTCTTGGAATTAAAAAATCATTACCCACATAAGAATCAAATTGGGGGAAACCAACCATTTCTATTTGATTTGGTTTATATCCTTCATATTTTATTGCTTCTTCTTTTAATGGGTCATTCCACGCAAGAAGAATATCTGTCCTTAATGGGACAAAATATTTATTAAAATGATCCCAACTACCACACATTCCGACTGTTTTTATTTTTTGCCTTTTTGCCTCATCCAAGAGTTTCATATCAGGATTATGCGCAACATTTGGAACAAACAATAAATCAGGTTTGTATTTATCAAACAGATATTTGTATTGTCTTTTTTTGAAAATCAAAAAATATAATTTTGGTACAAGCCATGTTTTCAAAAAATATATACGCCCAAACATCTGATAATTTAACCATTTCAAAGGATAAAGATAATGTACCCATTTTGAAACCGATATATCAGCTCTTGCACCTTTGGATGCAAGAAGTCGTGTCGTTGGTGTAAAAATTAGGTATGAATAAAAAAATATAAAAATGTGCTGAAGAATATTTTCTCCTATCATATGATATGTCGTTTCTATTTTTTCTATCACAACATTTTGGGTAAGATTTTTATCAAAAAAACTCTTATTTTTTTCATATAAAGCAGGACTCATTAACAAAACTATCTTTAAATTATTATCTTTCTTTAAAATATCAAAAACACCGTTTTCAACAAAGAAAAAATTTCTCATTATAAATTTCGATGCTACACTAAAAAAAATTGTTTTTGATTTTATTTTTTTATCAACAGTATTCATTTTTAAAATTTTCTATATATCTAAGAATTTTTTCAGCTCTTTCTAACCATGTATACTCAAAAGCTTTTTTTTGTGCTAATAAAGCCTTACTTTTGGATACATTTTCGTTTTTAAGTACTGATTCTACCATATTTGCGAAAGATTTTGGACTATCTGCTTCTGCAAACGTAACCATGCTTTCATCAACAACTTCTTCTATTGATAAAATTTTTGATGCAACTATTGGTATTCCGGAGGCCATATATTCAAAAAGTTTCATTGGTGATGTATAAAATGTTGAAACTTTCTGTTTCCCTGTATTTGGAAGAACTAGTACATCGCTCGCTTTGTACCAAATTGGAATTATATTTGTCGGTTGAAAAGAAATAAAAATTATTCTTTCGTGATTTGAAATTGGAAATTCTTTTTTAAATTTGTTTATGTCTTTCAAAGAAGACCCTATTATATATATAAATATGTCTCCGGGTAAAAAATCTATTGTGCCAATCAAAGAATCAACTCCCTTCCAACTAATTAAAGACCCGGCATAAAGAATAATTTTTTGTTTTTCTGGGAGTTTAAGTTTTTTTCTTGCTTCATTTTGAGAAATATCTAACATAAATTTATTTACATCCGTCCCATTCGGCCAATATGTTATTTTGTCAGAATCAACATTAAACTTCTCTTTTAGCATATTTGCCTTCCATTTTGTTTGAGTACCAAAACCAAATGATTTTTTGAGGACTCTTTTATATAAAAAATTTCCATCTGGGAAATGGTGTATATCATAAAAAATATTTTTTGATATAAATGAAATAAAAAATAATGGGATATGATCGTGAGAAAAAAACACAATATCATTTAACGTTTTTCTGTATTTAAATAAAATATAAAAAAATGAAATTATAGAAAAAGAAAACACCTGAATCAAAAAAGCAATTTTTTGAAAAAATTTTAGAGGTATTAAATCTATTGAAAAAATCTTTTTTATTTTAAAATTTCTTTTTATATCGTAATAAGAAAAAACATCTCCTTGATTTTTTCTCCATAAAATGGGAGAAATGACTGTAACATCATGTCCTAAATCTGTAAATGCTTCACATATTTTAACTGTGGCCAAACCATGGGCTTTTTCCGTCGGCAATCTTGCGTTGGTTAAATAAATTATTTTCATACAAAAATTATTTCGATAATATTTCTATTACATCCTTTATCAGAGACGACAAACTATGTTTTTGGATAATAATTTTTCTCATTTCTTTTGATATTTTTTCTTTTTCGCTTTTGTCTAAAGAAACAATCCTTTTTATTTTGTTTATTAAGTCGTTTAGGTCCATTTCTTTAAATAAAATAATATCTTTCAAATTATCGTCTAACACGTTTTCAAAATATTTATTTGATACCAAAACCAACGTTTCGCACGACATTGCTTCAAGAGTTGTTTTATCTAAACTCCCACTTGGAGTTAAATTTACGAAAACTTCGTGTTCATTGAATATCTCCGGAGTTTTGTAATTTGCTATTGGTTCATTAAACTTAATAAATCTATTTTGTTTTTCTGTAATATTTTTAAGATTATTAATATATGAATAATCTGAGGGATTTATAGGACCACCAAATATATTCAAGTTCAAATTACCGTCATGTTCATTTATTGAAGTTATAGAATTTATTAATAAGTCCAAATTCTTTATTGGAGAGATTCTTCCTAAAAACAATAAGGAATTTTTCTTTTTTTCTACATTTTCTATTTTTTTAAAAATATTTGTGTCTATGCCCGCTGACATTTGTTTGGATTTTTTATATTTTGAAGTAAATGCTTGCGGTGACGTATAAAAGACATTGTTAGATAAAAAAACAGAAATTCTGGCTATAAAATCTCCAAAAGGGTGGTTATACCATAATGAAATCTTTTTATTCCATATTTTCCAAAATAAACTACCGAGAATCACATACTCCTTGTTCATATGTACAAAAACAGAATCATATTCGTTTCGTAATTTGAATATATATTTATAAAAGTTCAAAATATATTCTATTTTTGATTTATTTACTTCCTTGCCCAAAGAAAAAACAGAAACATTTTGTGGTAAATCATATTCACCTTTTTCTAAACAAATTACTACAATTTTTTGTGTATTCTTTGCAAATTCAACAAGCCAGCCATGAAAAAATCCAAGCACGGAGTCATTTTTATCAACTTTTTGTGTTATTAATAATAAATTCATTTTATTTTTTACTTTTTCGCTTGCTCTGAGTTTGTCTAATGGATTTTTTGTTTTTACCATATACTCCATACAATAAATCCAAATCTTTTCGTGTTTTAGTTAGAAGATGTTTATTTTTTTCTTCCAAACTTTTTAAAACATTTTTTCCGTACTTATTTCCAACAAATTCATCATACATTTTTGATAACATCGCAAAGTCCTTTATAAAACAATGCCCACCAGCACCTCTTCCACTTTTATGAATTGGCTCTATGTGATGTTTCCCTATTCTCGGATCGGCAGAAATCGCTTCTTTAACTGTTTCCCAATTTGCGCCAGAATTTGTAACAAGATCATAAAAAATATTAACAAAAATAACTTTTGTGTAGGACATACAGTTACCTCCGTATTTTATCAATTCTGCATCTCTTGAATTACAAATCAAATTATAAGGTGATTTTGGTAATATACTCATAATTTCATCAGCTTTTTTCTTGTATATTTTATTCCAAATAGGCATACCAATAATATTTCTGTCAGGATGCGATGCGTCATAAGATGCTGTTGCTTCTGTTAAAAATTCAGGGGAATGAAATAAATATATTTTTTTATTTTTATTTTGTAATTCTTCTGTCTTACCAACCGGAATTGTCGATTTAATAACAACTGTTTTGTTTTTACCAACAAGTTTTAATGCATTTTTTATTATACTATCATCAAATCCATCTGGGATTGTTTGTGCAGGAACGGCTATAAAAACAATGTCACATTTTTTAATTTTTTCTTTGTTATTTTTATATTCTTTATCAAGAGAATATCTAACTACATCAAATCCTCTGTTTTCAAAATCATCAGAATAATTTTTACCAATATATCCCTGGCCTATAAAACCTATGGCTGGTTTCTTTTTATTTATTTTATTTGTTTTCATCCTGTAGTGAAAAATGGCATCGCTCTAAAAGAGCACTGCTATTCTTATTATTAATATTGATAAATTTTCTTTCACAAAATTATTTGATTTTGATATTTTTTCTTTTAATGCCATTTTCTACTACGGGATTCATAATTTAAAAACATTTTTATAATTTTCTAAGTATTCATTCTTATCACTAATTAAATATTTTTTTATTGAGACAGATGCATTTTTAATTAATTTATTTTTATCTATTTCATTATCCATTAATTTTAATATTTTTTTATAGAGACAAATGTCATCTTTTGGGTTACATATTAATGCGCTCACACCATCTTCTAAAACTTCATTTACTATTCCAACTCTTGTTGTAACAATGGGGCATCTAGAAGAAATGGCTTCAATTAATGTTAAACCGTAACCTTCATAATCAGACGTTAATAAAAACATATTTGCAGTTTTGTATGGAATTAAATTATCAGTCCAATTTTCAAAAATAACAAATTTTGATAAATCATTTTCCTTCACTAAATTTTTTATAAAACCCTCTCTCTTCCCTTCACCAATTATTATTAAGCCGGTTTTAGGTTTTGTTTTAATAATTTTTTTGAAAACACCTAATGCTAATGGAAAATTTTTTTCATTTTCTATTCTAGAAGCCATCAAAATTATAAAATCGAATTGTGGATATTTTTTATTCAAATTAATTTTTGATTTTGTTTTTTTTATTTTTTCAATATCAACAAAAATTGGTAAAACTATAATTTTACTCTCATACACATCAAGAATTGAAATGATTGAATTTTTTATTCTTTTTGTAACTACTCTTATTGAATCTGCTCTGGGTATTAAAAATCTAGCTAAAATTATTCTTATATTATTTAATAAATGTCCGCCAATAAAATATGGGCTAAATATATCAGTATGAATTTGTATATTGAGTTTTATCTTTGTTTTTAACGACAAAAACCAACCAACAACGCCAGTTTCAAATGGATCTTGTGTAGTTATAACAGAACTTTCCCTATTCAATTTTTTTTCTTTTATTATATTTTTGCTTATCTTAATGGCATCATAGATATAAAACCATCTGTTTTTAGAATTTGTTGGATATAAAAATGTGTTTTTACCTACTTTTTTTGGTAAAAGTTTATGTTCTTTTGATGAAAAAACTACAATGTGTGTTTCATCAAATAATGGATCGTAATCTAATATTCTTTGATTAGAAACACTAAAATCTCTAAATAAAACTCTGTCCATTCCTATACTAAGTATTATCATAAAATTTTATATATATTTATAAACTCATTCGCTATGTCCGACCATGTGTGCGAAACATTATATTTTTTTATTTTTTCTTCTTGTTCCGAATAATTTTTTTCATTAGAAAGATAAAGTATTTTTTCTTCTATATCTTTTTTATCAAGTGGGTCAACAAAAATCCCTATGTTTTTAAATTTTTCATAATAATCACTATATTTTGTAAGTATAAATGGTTTATTAAATCTTATCGCATCAAGTATGTAGTTTGGGCCTATATCACTAAGTGAAGGTAATATAACTGCGTAACAATCTTTGATTTTTTCGAATAATTTATCGTGTGATAAGTTACCTGTCTCAAGAATTATTTCATTATTTCTTTTCTTTGCGTCTTCAAACGCTTCTTTTAATAAAAGACCGTTCTTTAATTTAATATCTCTGACATACCACAAAAAATTTTTCTTTGAATATTTTTCTGATTTTTCTTTTTCTCCGATAAAGTTTTCCACAACAAAAATATTTTTTTTATTTGAAAGATTATAATCTCTGATAAAAATATCTTTCTGCCATTTTGTATTAAATATAAGTGAATTTGTATTTTTTAAAACAAATTTTGTTAAAAAATAAATTATTTTTTCTTTTACTGAAAGTTTTTTATGTTCAGAATAAAATTTATTGAGTGGAATCATGTGACCAGTTCTTTCTACATAAGATTCCCATAAAAAATCGCCACCAATTCTTATTGCATTTTTTTTTCTAAACAAAAAACATGCAAATATGGTCGGAAACCCAGTACTAAATGTATCGAGTGACAAAATAAAATCTTTATTAAACAAATTAAAAACGGCTTTTAAAAAAAATACCGCATGTCTAATGACAATCGGTAATTTATGTTCAATTCCGTATGTTATTACTTTTACAAAATATTCTCTTCTTTCAAATTCTTCTTTTAGTTCTTTTGCGTATTGTGATGGTCCACCAACTTTTGGTGGATATATTCCAGTTGTTATTAGTATATTTATTTTTTTTGGCATTTTTATTCAATAATTTTTATCTGATCTGATATTTTCTGTATCTCATCTTTTTCTTTATCATCTAATGATATTGGTTCTTTTTTAACAAAAACAAAACCTATAATTGATAGTAATATTATTGATGATAATCCAACAATCCATTTAAAAATACCCCCATTTTCAGCCGTTTTTGGGGCTAAATCCGAATTAACAACCGACGCTGAATAATCCTGTAATTCTTGATTTTTCACCTTATTTGGAACATTTTGTGCACTAAAAATCTCTCTATTTATAGCATAATTAGACGTTTTAGACACTGTCGTTGATTTATTTGATTTTGTATCATCAACACTAGAAAAAGTTTCGATCGAGTCATCATTAAAAGATGTAGACAAACTTCCATTTGGGTAAAGTAAGTTTACGATGGAATTTTCTTTAACAAGCAAATTAGTAATATTTTTGGATAAAATAATTCTTTCGTTTGGGAGTATTACTGTATTTTTTTGAAGCGTAAAAAAAT
>ERZ1292630.2427-Hain-H41-02um-R3-2427-length-17237-cov-22_pt1 | contig 17237 bp, 21 predicted proteins | sample MGYA00564408_ERZ1292630 | MGnify/ENA primary metagenome ERZ1292630 (study PRJEB36523, sample SAMEA6512641) | groundwater metagenome | collected 2019-01-08 | study: AquaDiva: Metagenomics assemblies of 32 groundwater samples | reverse complement strand
GCGTGGCTTGGTTGATTGCCAAGAGAAAGCGGTGGTCTGTATACTGCCTAAATTTGCTTCTGCGGAAGGGCTGGATCGATGGGCACATGCTCATATGGACAAACTGCCACGTCGGCGTTTCCTCAATCGAGAGGTGGGTGTGACCAGAGACGCTGACGGGCATATGGGGCGGAATCTTGCCGTCGTTGCGACAAGTTTCTTTCTGCTTCTGGCAAGCGGCTGTACCAAGCAAGATCCCTACACGCCGCCAGACATTTTTTACTACTTTGCCAGTTATAAAGTAGGGAAGAACCCGACGACTGTCACCCCCACGGATGTCAATCAGGACGGCTTTACCGATCTGGTGACAACGAATATCGGCAGCAATACCCTTTCAATTCTTTTAGGCAACGGTGACGGCACCTTTCACGATCAAGTTCAGCTGAATGTATGTAAGGAACCCCGCTCGCTTGCCCTCGGAATGTTCAACCACGATGCGTATCCCGATGTGGTGCTGGCCTGTTCCGGGGGCGACGAAGTGGCCGTACTATTCGGGCGGGTCGATGGAAAATTTGAAGAGGGGCCGCGCTATCCTGTGCATCGGTCTCCTATTGCCATCGCGAGCGACGATCTGAACGGCGATCAGGAGCCAGACCTTGTGGTCGCGTTGCGGAACGACAAGATCAAAGTATTCCTGGGAACCGGCACCGGTGAATTCACCCATGGAGCGCAGTATGAATATGGCGATACGCCCACATCGGCGGCGTTGGCCGACTTGAATGGCGATGGGAAGATCGATTTGGCCGTGACGAACGGAGGGCCGATGTCGAACGCGGTCTCCATCTGGATGGGGAATGGCGACGGCACGTTTCGCCCTCCCACCGACTATCGGACGGGGAAACGCCCGCTTGGAGTGACGTTCACCGACTTCAACCGTGACCGGATCCGCGATCTACTTGTCATCAACGGCGTGCAGGACAGCTTCACGACCTTTCTTGGAATAGGTAATGGGACGTTCCAGCCAGGGCACGATTCCGGTGCCGATGCAGGACCGAATTTCGGGCTCGCCCGTGACTTCAACGGCGACCGACTTACAGACGTGGCCATCGTCAACCTTCAATCGAGCGATCTCTCTATTCTCTTTGGCCGTGGCGATGGAACCTTCGAATATCCGCCGAGAAATTATAGGACAAAGCCCGGCCCCTTTGCCCTTGCAACGTTTCGTGTCACAACAAAGGAGGCTGAGGAGCCTGGACTTGTGACAGCGGACAACGGAAACGGAAGTGTCTCCGTCTTTCTCCATCGAGGGTTGAAAGCGGCATCCACTCCCGTCGCGCCTTCCCCGTGAGGCGCGTACGCCATCTATCGATCATGGAGTGAGTCATCAATACCAGTCTTCTTGACAGCCTGTCGACCCTCGGCTACAGTGCCTGATGAGCGCCGCACAGGCCTCTTGGCGCTCTGTTCCGAGGACACTGGTGAGATCATTTAGATGGTGGTTTGCAATCGGCGCATTGCTCACCCTCTCTGTGCTGATGGTACAGGGGGGGGTGCGAGAGCTGCTTGACGGAGCCGCTCCGGGAAGCGGGGCCAGCGCGTACCTCTCGTTTGGCACCACGATTGTCGGCGGAGGATTATTGGCAGGCTGCTTGGCATTAGTGATGAATCGACTCCGATAGATACAGAGGCTGAAGATAGGCGCGTCGATGCACTGTTTGAGGTGTAAGGGCTGCATGATGGTCGAGCGTCACTATACGCTCGTGAATCGGCGACTCTATGCCCGTTGTTTGAATTGCGGGTTCTGGATAGACCTCGCTGATCTGCTCCGTTTTTTTCATAAGGTAATCGACAGCGGGTTTCGCGGAGGAAAGGTGAGGGAATCGTTTACACTATGAGTGGGGGCGACAGGTTCATCATGACAAGAGATTGCAGAAGGTTCCATCGGGTGCCAGTTCTCGCGCATGCTGCCTTGGTGCTCATCGGTCTTATGTTGATCGGTGTCGAGGCCCTTACGCCGTCCATCGCTCTTGCGAAGAGCGTAGAGGCTCAACCGGCGCATGTCCGAACCGCGATTATTCCGCACCAATTCCCTCCGTGGCGAGTCGCTCCAGCTCATGGTATTCTTCTCAAGGAGCTCAAGAGCGGTCGTGTGTTGTATGAACACGATGCTGGAAAGCGAATGTCCCCCGCCAGCCTCACGAAAATTATGTCGGCGCTGGTCATTCTAGAAAGGGGACAGTTGGATGATCTTGTCACGATTAGTCCCAATGCCGCACGGGCTCACAAAACGCATTTACGCGTGAAGGCAGGGCAGGTTTTTAGATTGGAAGATCTGCTGAAGGCCATGTTGATCGTGTCGGCAAACGATGCTTGTCTGGCAGCGGTGGAGCATGTGGGTGGCGACGAAGCACAGTTCGTGGACTTCATGAATGCCAAGGCGGAAGAGCTTGGCTTAGCGGATACACATTTCAGCAATGGCTGCGGGTTCGATAATCCAGACCATTACTCGACGGCTGAAGACCTTGCCACGCTGAGTCTCATGGCTCTCGATCAACCGATTTTCCGGCAGTTAGTCCGTGAGGAACGCGCGATCATTACCCCTGTCAGCGGTCACCGTACCTATGTCTTGCACAACACGAACCGATTGTTGGGGCGTATTCCCGGCGTCGAAGGTATCAAGACTGGGTTTACTTCAAAAGCCGGGCGATGCCTCATCGCCAAGGTTTCCCAGAACGGGAGCGATCTGCTTCTCGTGATCCTCAACTCCAAGCGTCGTTGGAACACGGCGACGCATCTCATTGCCTATGGGCTGCAGGCAGCCGAGTCTTCGCGCTGAATTTCTCCGTTTGATCCAGTCGACATGCCGGTAGGCAGAGGCGAATGGGCCGTCGTAGCCTGAGAATTTCCGCAATGCTACCGAAGCGGAGAAAACTCCACGTTGACATCTTTCCCAAGATAGTTGATGACGAATCCCTGCTTGTCGTAGGCGAGTATGGCCCCCATCACGTTTTCGTCCCCGTAGTCTTCCTGCCCCAATAGTTTTCGTACATCGTCAGGGCTCTCGCTGTTCAACACGTTGCGAAAAATTCCTCGAGTCTTATAGGAAAATCGATTATTAATAAAGATCAGATCGACCTTGCCGTCCTGAATGCGCACGCCGGCCATAGGACCGGTCGGTTTACGTTGGTCGAGCAAAAAGATAAACGAGGCTTCCTGTTCCACTTTTACTCCGGGAATCTTTTCATTTACGAGAGAGTCCAGAGCTTTGGCTTCGGGATCTCCCAGTTTGACTCCAAATAATGAAATCTCAGCGCTCTTCAAAGTCTTGGGGTCCATCACGTCGTTCTTACTTAATTCGTAGGGCTCACCATACCCAGAGGGTACCCAGGCGCCGACTCCAGCCGTTACCATGCATGTGAGCGTGACGACTCGCAGTAAATCCTTCATCGACTCTTCCTTATCTCTATATTCCGAGAGATGGATGGCGTGTGAGCGTATTGTTCAAACTGGTGGGGCCAAGCGCACAGTGCATTTTATCGAACGGCCTGAGAACTTGCAAGAATGGTTGACTGCGTGGGGGAGGGGCAGACCGATAGGTTAGATGCTGTGATGGGTCGAGATGAGGAGGGCTCCGAGGCTCCGGAGCCGGTGAAAGTAGGGCCGACAATCTTCGTCCAGTTCGTGGGTCAGGTTATCGAGATCTGCCACGCAATCTTCGACGATCCCGACCCGTTTGGCATCAAGTCCCTCAGGACTATCGAGGAAGTACACGACGCATCCGCTGATCACTGTATCCAGTGTCATCAATGGCCCCTCGTGCGGGCTTCCCACTTGAGGCCACCGTTCATCTTTGTGGGTTTCCCAGAGAGAGAGCACGGCATTCCGATCCATCCTGCAGATCTCCGAGGGTCTAGTCTGGTTCAGCTCGGACCGGCCTACCCTAGCGCATGGAGCAACAGGATCGCAAGCGCGCAGAGAGTAAGCCTCAGCATCAGTTGACGATGTCTCTCCGTCCGACAAGCTGATGGATGAACGGTCCACGCTATGAGCGCATTTTGAGCAGGAGTGTCCTCTTGTCGGTCGACATAACCACAGCGAGCGTGATCAACGCTAGGCCTTTCACACAAGAACCTGCGGCAGCACATGATCTCCACCTTCATGCTGTTGGGAACTCATGGGTAGAGTCCACGATGGAGATGAGCTTGCGCGACCTTGTCGATGCCGCTCATCAGGGCGGCCATCCGCATGGAAGTTTTTTTGGAAACGGAAAACTCTAATGTCCGATGGAAGGCAGTGACCATGATATCTTGCAATCGCTCTTGAATGTCAGCGGCTTTCCAGAAAAATCGCTGCACATCCTGTACCCACTCAAAGTAAGACACAATCACGCCACCGGAGTTGGCCAGGATGTCCGGAATGATAAAGACGCCTTGGTCCTGCAGGATGCGATCAGCCTCCAGCGTCGTTGGACCGTTTGCTCCTTCGGCGAGAATCCGGCAGTGCAGCTTCGCGGCATTGCGTTCGGTGATTTGTTCGGAGAGCGCAGCAGGGACCAGCACGGTGCAGTCGAGTTGAAGCAATTCGTCGTTGGAGAGCCAGTCTCCCAGTTTGGTGTCTCGGAGGGTTTGGCCCGCGGTCTTATAGCGAGTAAGGAGTTCCGGAATGTCCAACCCGCTCGAATTATGGATGCCTCCGTTCACGTCGCTCACTGCGATGACACGTGCGCCACACTCTTGCATGATGCGGGCTGTATGGGCCCCGACATTGCCGAATCCCTGAATGACCACGGTGGTGTTCCGAATGTCGAGTTTGAGGTGGCGAAGCGCTTCCATGGTGACATAGACCACTCCTCGGCCGGTGGCTTCTTCACGCCCGAGGCTTCCTCCAATCGATAAGGGCTTCCCCGTGACGACGCCCGGCACCGAATACCCCACCTGCTGACTATAGGTGTCCATAATCCAGGCCATCACTTGGGCGTCTGTGCCGACGTCTGGGGCCGGTACGTCTTTATCTGGCCCAATCAACGGGAAGATTTCCGCTGCATAGCGTCTGGTCAGTCGTTGCAACTCTGGTCGTGACAACTGTTTTGGATTGATTGCGACGCCACCCTTGGCTCCGCCATAGGGCAGGTCGGCTAACGCGCATTTCCATGTCATCCACATGGCGAGTGCTGCAACCTCACCAAGATTCACATCCGGATGATAGCGAATGCCGCCCTTGGTGGGACCGCGGGCGGAATCGTGCTGCACACGATATCCGGTATAGACCTCGACTCGGCCGTCGTCCATTCGAACCGGCACGCTGACAATCAGCGACCGCTGTGGAAGTTTCAGCCGTTCGCGTAAATTGCGATCAAGTTCCATGGCCTCGGCTGCTTGATCAAACTGTGCAACCGCTAGTCTGAAAGTCGGTGTGTCGAGTTCGTGCATGGGCTGTTCCTTTGGTCAAGTGTGAAGCGGGGACGTCGATGTGAGGTGGTGATCATGGTGGCTTTGCCCAATGCTGTCGTGAGGAAGACTGATCCATTGAACGTTGAATATGCGCGCGAACTCCTGCGCTATTTGTTGCGCGACCATTGAGGGCGCCATGGCTGACTGCAGGATCTCGGCCATGGATGTGATCCGGCACTGTGCCAGGCCACAGGGCATGATATGGGAAAAAGGGGATAAGTCCAGATCGACGTTGAGTGAAAATCCGTGAATCGTGACCCCATGATCGATCCGGATTCCGATCGCGGCAATCTTTGCATCAGCATGATTCCAGCGTACCCAGACGCCAGGGTTTTTCTCGAGACGGTAACCTTTAATCCCCCATTGCAAGAGTGTATGGATTAAGACTTCCTCCAACTTCCGTACATACTGTTTCGGTCCTGAGCAATAATGTGACAGCTTGAGGATGGGATAGCCCACGACCTGTCCAGGTCCATGGTAGGTAATCGAGCCGCCACGATCTACGGACTGGAGACTGGCGCCTGTCCGTCGGAGGCCCTCTTCCCCGAAGTTCCAATGTTCGGGTTTGGTGGAACGGCCCAGGGTATAGACCGGTGAGTGTTCAAGGAGCAGCAATACATCCCTTTGTCGCTCTGCAACCCGGTCTTCCTGGAGTTGTTTCTGAAGTGCATATGTCTCGTCATAGGGCATCGGTTGGGGGAACTGGACAAGTGCACCCACTTGCGGGAGAGACTTCTGAAAAGGTTCATTCCCCTGTGTCAGGACGTCGTGACTTGGGTGTGATCCAACGACGAGACTCATGAAAGAGTCCTGGGTAGTGAGGGATTCTGAAGCCATGTTGTAGGCACACTCGTCATGGGGCCTCGTCTATTTGAGTCGGCCTCATTGTCGCACAACAGCATTCGGGGTGAAAGTTCGTAGAAAGGAAAAAGGGCGAGGGTTGTCCTCGCCCTTTCCTGCTTTATGAGACTGTGGCTTATTGGATGGAGGCAAACATGTTTTTAATTTGAGGCGTCTTCAGTTTCTTGAGCGCTTTTGCTTCGATCTGGCGAATCCGTTCCCTCGTCACCGAGAGGCTCTGCCCCACCTGCTCTAACGTGCAGGCCTGATCCTGGCCGATACCGAAGCGCAGCCGGATGACGGTCTGCTCGCGGGGCGTGAGCGTGTCGAGAATGCGCTCAAGCTGGTGGGACATTTCTGTCCGGTGCACATGGGCATCGGGCGGAACTGCTTGCGAGTCAGGGAGCAGTTCCCCAAACTCCGTATTCCCATCACCTACCGGCTTCTCTAATGCGACCGGCTCTTGAAATGCCTGCACGGTTTCGTGGAGTCGTTCGGGTCTCATTCGCAGCACCTGCGCCACTTCTTCGAGTCGAGCCGGACGACCTAGCTGTTGACCGAGCCGTCTGGTCACGCGGAGGATGCGGTGGGAAGCTTCAGTCTGGTGAACTGGAATGCGAATGGTCCGCGATTGATCGGCAAGTGCACGCGTGATGCCTTGACGGATCCACCAGGTTGCATAGGTACTGAACTTGAACCCTTTGCGGTATTGATAGCGCTCGGCCGCTTTCATCAAACCGATATTTCCTTCTTGCACGAGATCCAGCAAAGTTAGGCCACGGCCTGTGTAATGTTTTGCCACATCCACAACGAGCCGCAGGTTACAACGCACCAATTCATCTTTTGCCTGCTCGAGTACAATCCGTGCGGAGCGCAGGGCGGCCAACCCTTCCTTGAGTTGCTTGGCGATAGAAACCGGAAACCTTTGCTGCCCCGTTCCCTGTTTGATCATCTCTGCGAGGCTCTGCTCGGCTTTATCGATCGCTGTGGCGGAAAGTCCGCTCAAACCTTTGACCATTTGAAGTGTGCGGTGTGCTTCGAGAACAGAGTCCGATCGTTTGAGCCGGTGGAAAACGGGTATTGCGTGGCGTAGAGCTTTCCGAATGGTGGTCGTTCCATAATCGATCTTCTTCGCCAGCTCGACTTCTTCTTCCCTGGTCAACAGGGCTCGTTCACCGAAGGAGCGAAAATAAAGCGACTCCAACATGAATGGGCCGCCGCTCACGGCGGTACGAGTCGCTGCCTTCGCCGGCTCCTCAGGTTGGTCCTCTTCGGATGTATCCCGGCCGATCACATCCAAGAGATCGCTCGCCTCGGGATCGTCAGCGTCAACGTCTTTTGCAGTTGTGACAAGCTCTATCTGCGCAGGGGTTGGGAAAAGACTATCTTTCATGTCGTGATTCCTCCTTTTGCTAACCGATGTCTTTCTCCACATGGTCGGTCTCGAGCGGATTTCGTTCTTGTGTTCTATCCTATAAGAGACAGCGGTCAGGCAAACGATTCATTTTGAGTACTGTGCCGCTAGACGGTCTTCATGCCTCTCTACGCAGCAAATACTGTGCTGGATTGATCATGAGAACAACGGAGCGTGATTTAGCGGGAAATGCAGCACTATTAGAATGGTTTAATGAGGAGACCTGAGAGGCGGTGTGGCAGCTTTGCTGTAGATGTGTAGGTGTGACTATAGCCAATAGGCCTAATTGCCACATCTATTTCTGGAACAGGTCTTTCGGGAAACAGGCGTTCATATGAATGAGTGGATATGGGGAAAGTTGTGGTGGAATTTGTCTCCGCCGCTATTGTAGAGAGCGTCTGAAGATCGCGGAGGGTGGAGAGTGCATTCGTGTCGGGTATTCGTGTTGAACAGGTCGGGCTCAATGGATCTGCATATCGAAAGAAACTTCAATCAGCTCTCCCAAGGAACACATCGTAGAGGTGAAGAAAATTTTCATCGTGGGCGTTGTCTTGTTGAAAACCCGGCGTGGCACTTCTAGAATGGAATCCAATGTCATACTTTCAATCAGGCGAACGTATCCATTTGGTTGACAAGAAAGGGCGGCAGTATGCTCTGACCTTGAAGGCCGGAGACCTCTATCAGCTGAGCGGTCATAAAATTTCCCACGACGATCTAATCGGAAAGCCTGATGGGTCTTTGGCTATGCTATCCGGCAACAAGACGATGCTGGCACTTAGGCCTACGTTTGGCGACTATGTATTGAAGATGCCGCGGGGCGCGCAGGTATTGTACCCAAAGGATCTTGCGCTCATTCCTATGTGGGCGGATGTCTATCCGGGCGCGCGCGTGTTCGAAGCGGGGACCGGATCCGGAGCGTTGACGATGGCACTACTGCGCGCAGTGGGCTCGCGTGGCGTGGTGGTGACCTACGAAGCCCGTGAGGATTTCGCGCGAACGGCGATGACGAACATTGAACGGTACATGGGGCCAGTGCCGAATCTCATTCCGCTTCGTCGGAACGCGTACGAAGGAATCAGTCTGCTTGATGATGGGTTGCCATTCGATCGTCTCGTTCTCGATCTTCCTGAGCCATGGCAGGTGGTACCACATGCAGCCCAGGCCCTTCGCTCCGGCGGCATGTATTTGAGCTTTGTTCCCACCGTTCCTCAAGTGGTGCAGACGGTTGAGGCTCTTCAGCGAGCAGCGGTCTTTGGCATGGTCGAAACGTTTGAAACGCTGTTGAGGACCTGGTCGATTCAGGGGCGTAGTGTACGACCGGATCATCGAATGGTCGCCCACTCAGGCTTCATCACGGTGGCCAGAAAAATTGAATCTGGCTTGTGGCCCGTAGGCCAACCGGTTGAATCTATCCATGAAGGCATTGATGTGCACGAAGTGCGAGAGGATCACCTACGATGAATCGATTACAGGGAAAGGTCGCGATCATCACAGGAGGCAATGCCGGTATCGGTGAGGCGATCGCAAAAGCCTTTGTGCGCGAAGGGGCATCGGTCGTGATCACGGGGAGGCGGCAGAAAGAGCTGGACCGGGTTGTGAATGACATTATGAAGGAGCAGGGGAAGGCATTCGCTGTTGCCGGATCGGTCACAGATGAACTGCATGTTCAGGAGACGGTGCGCCAGACTGTACGGCAGTTCGGACAACTCGATATTCTCGTCAATAATGCCGGAGTCGGGGACTTTGGAAAGCGCCTGCATGAGATCGATGATGCCACCTGGACGCAGGTATTCGACGTCAATCTGACCGGGGTATTCCGCATGACGCGAGCCGTCTTGCCGCAGATGTTGAAGCAGGGGAAAGGAGCGATCGTCAATATCTCTTCCATTGCGAGCGTGATCGGCCTCCCCTCATTGCCGGTCTATGCCGCCTCCAAGGGTGGGCTTGATGCCTTGACCAGAGCCCTCGCGGTTGACTACGCCAAGGATGGCATCCGCTGCAATGTCGTGAATCCAGGACTCATCGATACGCCAATGGCTGCTCCGCTGATGAGCAACTCCGAACTACTGGATCCCATTCTCTCGCACTATCCTATCCGTCGAGCTGGGAAACCGGAAGAGGTGGCTAATATGGTCCTCTATCTGGTCTCCGACGAAGCAACCTGGGTCACGGGCGGGACCTTTCCCATCGATGGAGGAATGACCATCTCCTAAGCAGGAACACCTCTATGCGAGTGGTGCCTGTCGTTGATGCGGTGCGAGAGGCCTGTCGCTGTCCTGAAAGTGAAATAGGCTCTGCGACGTCGTGAATTTCTATGGACATCGATGCCCATACACAGTTCTGCGGTCTGATCGGCAATCCAGTCGAGCATTCGCTCTCACCTGCGATTCACAATGCTGCGTTTCAGAAACTCGGGCTGAACTTTGTGTATCTGGCGTTCCGCGTCGAAGCGATCGGCGACGCGATCAAGGGATTTCGCGCTTTGGGAAACTTTCGAGGCGCCAGCGTAACTATCCCCCACAAGGTGTCGGCCGTTTCGTTTCTTGACTCTCTCGAGCCAACAGCACGTCATATCGGCGCGATCAATACCATTGTGGCTTCTGGCGGGGCCCTCACAGGCTATAACACCGATGCGATTGGCGCTTTGCGCGCACTTCGTGAGGGTGGTGTGGCCTTGAACGGGCGTCAGGTAGTCATGCTGGGGTCTGGAGGCGCTGCTCGTGCGATTGCCTTCGCGCTCGGAGCAGAGACCGGGATCGATCGCTTGACCATACTAGGGATCGATGATCAGGAACGCACAGTCCTGGTTCGAGATCTCCAGTCGAAGACAGGGATGGCCGTGCAGGAATCGTTTCTTGATGAAAGTATGCTGCGAAAGGTTTTGCCGGATACTCACGTGCTGATCCATTGTACACCGATGGGTATGTCGCCAAAAGTACACCAAACCTCTGTGCCTGCATCGTTGCTCCATTCAGGATTGACGGTCATGGATATCGTCTACAACCCCCGGGACACTCAATTGCTGAAGGATGCGAAGGCGGCGGGCTGTCGTGTGATTCCCGGGCTTGAGATGTTTCTGCATCAGGCCTCGGCGCAGTTCGAGCTCTGGACCAATCAGGCTGCCCCAGTCGATGTCATGCGCAAGGTCTTGGGATCTCGCTTTGTATGAAGTCCCCATCGTTCACTTCGGGTGGTGCGATATCCCCTTACCCCTTATCCCTTACCCCTCACGGTGCATTGTGAACATCGTGCTGATTGGCTATCGGGGGACTGGTAAGAGTACGGTGGGCAGACAGCTTGCTGCGCGCTTGGGACGAGAGCTCGTATCAACCGATACGGAGATCGTCAAGCGCGCGCAACGTACGATTCCGGAGATCGTTGCCCAGGAGGGATGGGAATACTTTCGGGATCTGGAGTCCGAGATCTGCAGAGAAATTGCCAGCCGTGACCAGCTTATAATCGATACCGGCGGTGGGGCCATACTTCGTGCACAGAATGTCGAGGTATTGAAGACGAATGGCACTGTATTGTGGCTGACAGCTTCCGTCGAGACGATCGCACGACGAATCGGCAGTGGCAATCAGCGACCCTCGTTGACCGGGACCAAATCGTTCGTCGATGAAATTCAGGACGTGTTGCAGGAGCGGACGCCGAAATATCAAGCGGCTGCCGATCACATTATCGTGACCGACGGTCGATCGATCAATCAATTGATGGAGACAATACTCGGGCTGGTGTGAGCATGTTCGGATATCGTCTCTGTCACGTTAGGATTAACCCATGTGGGCACTCCTTCCTTGACAAGGCCTTCTCCGAAGTGTTTGAAATAGCAAAGTGCGCCCGTAGCTCAATTGGATAGAGCATCGGACTTCGGATCCGGGGGTTGGGGGTTCAATTCCCTCCGGGCGCACCACTCTCCGTTTGCTGAATCATCAAGATAGAGTCATTGAAGTAACAATGACTTATAACTGATCTGCTGGCCCTTTCGAGAGGGCCGTTCCCCTACCAAAGCTGCATAGATTCCTCGTGTTTCCAGTAATATCCTTCGTATAGCAAGCAGAATCCGCGGCTGTCTGAATGGTGCTATGCTATAGGCAAGATCGTGTCATGTATTCCAGCAGGAGGTTATCAAGTCGAGGACAGCGGAAGCGGAAGGCCTGGACAAGGCATTGCCCCTGTTGTGGACGCTGGCTGATGAAGCAGGATCCCGCGGTACCCTGGGTCTGTTCTTGCGGATGGTTGAGTGGATAAGAGTACAGTCACCAAGAGGAGGAGCTTACCATGAATCATGTAGTCCTCCATGATGTCCGGGCTAGCTTTTTTCTGATGGTGTGCCTGGCCATGTTGGCTTTCATTTGTGCCGTAGCCGCGTTAAGTACCGTGATGCGTCCGGCTCGGTGGGCCGATCGCAAACCAGCTCAACTTTAAACTGTTTCTTTTCTGGTCTGTCCTTTCCCGGTTGGTGATAGGGGGACGTGTTCCCTGCCTACCGCGGCTACTCTCAAAGTCCATCTCCAAGAGCCTGACAATTCAAGCAAAAAGTCTATGGGCTGCCGGATAGCCTCAGCTTTTTATTCAGGTGCTATATTTAACCTACACAGGCAAAGTCTTATTCCAAAGATGGGGGAACTATCATGATCAGAAGTCCAATGAAAATAGGTGTCGTGGCAGCAATGGGGCTTGTCCTGTTGGTTAGTCAGGGGTGTAGTATGAAGTGGTTGCAGTCCGATGGCGAGACAGGAGCAGGGTCTGCACAAAACGGTGCGAATCCAAACTTTCCTGGCATGGCTCGAGGAGGGAGCGGGGGAGGATTAAGTGGTTTCTCTCAGAATCCCTCGGAAGAGCGCCTGGGGAAGGGTGGTGATATCGCGTCGCTTTCTTCTTCTGGAATGAGTGCCCGTCAGCGCGCGGAAATAACTAAAGAAGAAAAAGCGGCTATCGAAGCTGGCCTACAGGATGTCTTCTTTGGATACGATCAGTGGATGCTTTCAGATGCTGGCATGGAGGCATTGAACCTCGATGCACAGTGGTTAAAGGAACATCCTGGAACGGTGATGAAAATCGAGGGGCATTGCGACGAACGAGGTACAGCTGACTACAATGTCGTGTTGGGGGATAAGCGAGCCAAGGCTGCACGCAGCTATCTGATCGAATCTGGTGTAGTCCCCAAGCAGGTGGTGATTGTATCGTATGGCAAGGCACGACCTTTCTGTACGGACCCTGCAGAATCCTGCTATCAACAGAATCGTCGTGGACACGTACTCTTGAATGTGAAGAAGTAACCTATCGACTCCTGATCTCTGGGAACCCCGGTACCTCTTCATGGAGCCCGGGGTTCGTTGTTTGTCAATTGAGGTGACATACGCATGGCTCTCCTAAGGAAACAGCGGGATTTAGGTAAGGAGCATTCTCGGCCTCGCATGGTCAAAGAAGAGCTTCCTGTAGAAAAACGCCAACAGCCACGATTTACATCGCAGTTCAGAAGCATCATTTCAGGGGGGCAGGGAGAAGGCCAAGGTCGGACGCTCGATCTCTCTACCCGCGGCTGTATGATCGAAACGGATCTGCCGGTTGGCGTAGGGGCTTCATTTGAGTGTCGGATCTATGTTCCAGGACTCGACTGGCCGTTGCGGATCGACGAAGCCCAAGTGCGGTGGGTCAAGGGCAATACATTCGGGGTTCAGTTCACGAAGATCCAGCCTGATGAGGAGACAAAGCTCAAACAGGTCATTGCCGGCCTCGACGAAGAGTGTAAGGCGTAGTCCTTCTCGTTCTCCCTTCCTTATTTAGATTCAACGATTTAGCCCATCGCTTGCGATTAGCCTGAGGAGCTATGCGCTCGTCCACAGAACTATTCGCGGCTTCGTAGTTCTCTATGGTATAAGGCAGAGGTATGTCCGAAAGAAAATAGAGCCATCTACGCCTGCTCTTCAAGTCGCGCATCCAGAGGTTTGGACGATGGAACACATCGCATCTCCAGCACAGAGGGGATTGAATATTGCCACCTTAGCTGGCGGCTGCTTTTGGTGCCTCGAAGCGGTCTATGACCAAATGAAGGGTGTGGCAGCGGTCGAGTCTGGCTACATGGGTGGCCAGATAGATCATCCGACGTATGAAGCCGTCTGTAGCGGCAGGACTGGGCACGCAGAGGCCGTACGCATTACATTCGACCCTGCCGTTGTCAGCTATCGCGAGTTGCTAGAGGTGTTTTTTGTTATCCACGATCCTACGACACTCAACCGGCAGGGCCATGATGCTGGCACGCAATACCGCTCAGCCATTTTTTATCACACGCCAGACCAGAAACAGGCCTCGGACGAGGTCATTACAGCGATTACGAAAGGAGGGATATATCCCGGATCTATTGTGACGCAAGTCGAGCCGGCGGGAACGTGGTATGAAGCTGAGCCCTACCATCAAGAGTATTTTTCGAGAAATCCATTCCAGGGATACTGTGCCGCGGTCGTTGAGCCAAAGGTTGCCAAGTTCCGCAAGCTCTTTACCGCGAAACTCAAGTAATAATATCTCCTCCAATCAGGTATTGCTCTCGTGGTCAAGCCACGCATCCTCATGTCCATCTGCGTGATCGGATGCGCGCAGGCCTACGAAGTCGAACAGCCGTCGGTCGAGGAGTAGCGGTGGCGCCACGTTCGACAGAGCGGCGAACATACTGTCTGTACAGCCAGGCGAACGTTGCTCCCACTCGCGTAGGAACGTCTTTATTTGTTTTCGTTTGAGATCCTCTTGTGAGCCGCAGAGATCGCAGGGAATAATGGGAAATGCACGCAGTTCGGCATATTGAGCAAGGTCGTTTTCCCGCACAGCGGACAGAGGGCGAATGACCACATGCCGGCCATCTTTCGAGCGCAATTTCGGTGGCATCGTTTTGAGCTTGCCAGTGTAAAATAAGTTCAGGAAGAGAGTTTCAATAATGTCATCGCGGTGGTGACCCAAGGCGATCTTGGTCGCGCCCAATTCCGTGGCGACGCGATAGAGAATGCCACGACGGAGTCGGGAGCAGAGTGAACAGGTGGTCTGCCCTTCAGGGATGAGTCGCTTGACGATTGAGTAGGTGTCTCGCGTCTCGATATGGAATGGGACCCCGATATGTGAGAGATAGTCGGGAAGCACATGAGCGGGAAACCCTGGTTGCTTTTGATCCAAGTTTACTGCGACTAGGTCGAAATGAATCGGAGCACGCCGTTGTAAGACCAGTAATAAGTCGAGCAATGCATAGCTGTCTTTTCCTCCTGAAAGACAGACCATGATCTTGTCGCCGTCTTTGATAAGGCCATACTCGCCGATGGTCTCCCCAACAAGGCGAAGTAGTTTGGTTTGCAGCTGTTCCGTGGTTTCGTCCAGCTTGAGGTATGGGCGTGGGGGGCTTGTTGGATGTGACATCGGTCGGCATTCTACGCGGTGAGCCACGCGGCTGTCGATCTCCAACCGGAGGCATCATGGGGAAATTGAAAACCGTCCCCGCGGCAAACCTCAGTCAGTTCTATTCGTGTGTACGGGGAATATCTTTCGCAGTGTGACGGCTGAGTACGCGCTCAAAGCCAGACTCGGTGCCGGTACCTCCTACGTCGTCAGCTCGGAGGGAATCGACGCCAAGGCTCAGTCGATGCATGAATGGGTCCTGGCTCGATTGCGTGAAAAGGGAGCTGATCCGACCAGTCACGTCCAACGACAACTTACCGAGAAGCTGGTCGCGGCCGCTGACCTCGTCATTGCAATGGGACGAAACCACCAAGCGTTCATCCGGGAAGAATATGGACAAGACGTTCCCCTGTTTAATCAGATCTGTCTTGGCCACGATAAGCCGATTTTGGATTTGCATGAAGCGATACCGGATTGGGAAACTGACCCTGAGCAGGTCCGCGCCTATGTGTGTTCGGTGATCGATACCGTTTGGGCCAACGGCACCAGCCCTTCTTTCTCGCCTCCGTTAGACCGGTTTACGGCATCTATTGCCTCTGTCGGTTCATTCTTGGACTTGATCGGACATTTTTTCTCCACCTATACGCAGCAATCAATACAAAGGCCTCTTCAAGCAGGGCAATGTTGAGGCGCGTGCTATATTTCACACAGCACCTTTTGCAAGTTGACAGGGGCAGAATATGGTATCGATGCAACGATTACGGGCACAGGACGTGACAGCGTCTGACAACCATGGTCACGAGCCAGAATGGGTCTCGTGGTCCAACGAGAAACTTCTGAGTCTCCCCATGCGCCAACTTGGCATTACCCTTGACGGGGTATTCCTGTCAGAGCAGATCCAGCAACTCTATGACGAGCTCGAAGCCAGGCAGCTGAAATTTCGCCCTCATTTTTGGTTGTCCAACGAGTGGTTTACTCCGGATGGTGTGCCGGGGATTGCCGTTCCGTTTTATCTGGCCCATCCACGACTCGCAAAACTTGAAATGGACCAGATGCTCGAGGTCGAGGGGGGGACTGCGGAATGGTGCATGCGCATTTTACGGCATGAGGCCGGCCACGCTATCGAAAATGCTTTTCGCCTCCGCCGTCTTCGCCGCCGGCAACAGGTCTTTGGGCGCTCGTCCGATCCCTACCCCAAGTATTACAGCCCCAGACCGTATAGTCGGAGCTTTGTACGCCATCTCGATGTGTGGTATGCGCAAAGCCATCCGGATGAAGATTTTGCGGAGACCTTCGCAGTCTGGCTAACACCAGACTCGACGTGGGCTGATCGTTATAAGGGATGGCCGGTGCTCAAGAAGCTGCGGTATGTCGATGGGCTGATGGAAGGGCTGGTGGCTGTTCCGCCCAAGGTGGTCACGAGTGAGGAGATCGATCCGCTATCCGAACTGAAGAAGACCTTGCGCGAGCACTATGAGCGAAAGCGCAGGCATTATGGGGTTGAAAGGCCATCATTGTATGATCCGGACTTGAAACGACTATTTTCCGATGCCCCTGCTCACGCGGATAAACTGAGCGCCGCCACCTTCTTGAACCGCTTTCGAAGAGAGGTGCGCCGCAAAGTCGCAGCCTGGACCGGCGAATATCAGTACACGATTGATCAGGTCTTGGAGGACATGATTCAGCGCTGCCGCCAACTCCATCTGCGACTGCCGCTCGCAGAAGAGCAGGCGAAATTAGATTTCACCATCTTGCTGACCGTCCACACGATGAACTACTTGCGCAGCGGGCGACATAAGGTGGCGGTATGAAGCGGCTCAGAATTCTCGTCTTGATGCACGAAGATCTGGTTCCTCCAGATCCTCTCAATGGGCAGGAAGTGACAGGAGCCGAGTGGAAGACGGAATACGATGTCGTTTCCACGCTTCGCAAGCTTGGACATGACGTCAAGCCGCTGGGAGTTAAGAGTGACCTTGGCGTGCTTCGATCCGCCATAGAAGATTGGAAACCGCACATTGCGTTCAATCTGCTCGAAGAGTTCGACGGGATGGCGGTGTATGACCAGAATGTCGTGTCATATCTTGAACTGCTTCATGTGCCCTATACCGGCTGTAATCCGCGTGGGTTGATGCTGGCGCGCGACAAAGTCCTCTCCAAGAAGCTGTTCTCGTTCC
>ERZ1292630.2426-Hain-H41-02um-R3-2426-length-17239-cov-7_pt1 | contig 17239 bp, 10 predicted proteins | sample MGYA00564408_ERZ1292630 | MGnify/ENA primary metagenome ERZ1292630 (study PRJEB36523, sample SAMEA6512641) | groundwater metagenome | collected 2019-01-08 | study: AquaDiva: Metagenomics assemblies of 32 groundwater samples | reverse complement strand
AGTTCTGGCGTTGGCACGGCATGTATTCGATTTTTTGAAATAACACCCCCCTTTTATCCTCACGCGCCGGGGCTGTCATTTGGAAAAACGCGAACATTGTTTCCTGCCGCACCGCCCCAACGTCACTCGTTGGTGAACGTGTAGCTGCCGGAGCCAACGACAAACACAGCTTTGCCCGATTGATAACACAAAAAGCTCACGCCATCAGATTGGATTGGGTGCCGGCCGCTCTCCCGGATGCGGCTCAAATCCTTGCCTGGGATAAACACGGTCGCTGTCGCGCCGACCGGAATCCTGACGCGGAGTTTGAACCGGGCGTCGTGTTGTTCCCATTCACTCACCACGGTGCCGCGAACTGACTTGTAGCTGGCCTTGACCCACTTCAAATCACCGACCGGCTCAGGTTTGATGATGATGCGGTCGAAGCCCACGGCATCGGGCGCGGGTTGAATGCCCGCCAGCGTTTTGTAAAACCATTCGCTCACCGAGCCGAACATCGGATGATTGTGCGAATACGTGTTGTCACTGAATTCCCAATGTTCCCACAGAGTCGTGGCACCTCGCTCCAGCATGTAACCCCAACTGGGGAAAGTTCGTTGATTCACGATGTCATAAGCCACATCTGCGCGGCCCGCATCGCTTAGGGTGGCCAGCAGGTATTTTGTGCCGAAGATGCCCGTGGTGAGATGTTCGTCGTGCGCCGCGATGTTGCGCATCAGAACGTCCAAGGCACGCGGTCGTTCATCCAGGGGAACAAGTCCGTGGTAAAGCGCGAACGCCTGCGCCGCTTGCGTGGCAATGTCGTAATGCCCCGTGCCTGGCTGGAGGAATTTGCGGTTGAACGCGGTCTTGATTTGTTCGGCCCGGGTTTCGGCTTCAGCCGCATCAACCGACCGTCCCAGGACGCGCGCCATTTGTGCGAATAGCTTGACGTTAAAGTAATAGAACGCCGTGCCAGTGAGGGCGCGCGGTTTCGGTGCGAGACTTTCGTGGTCGCTGATGCCGTTGTCGAGCAGACCATCCACCGCGCGCGTATGTAGCAACGCGATCCAGTTCTTGGTGGCTTCGTATTGTTCCGCGATCAGCCGCTGTTCACCATAGTATTGGCGAAGCTGCCAGAGCAACAGCGGTTGCGCGGTGCCCCAGCCAACCGGCCCGGCAACTTCCCCAAGCCCCTCGTCGCTGATGCCTACAAAGGGCGCGGTCTCAGTGAAACCGCCGTTGGGCCGGGCGGCATCCGTCAAATCCTGCGCTGCCTTCGCGTAGAAACGCGACATGTCGAAGTTCAGCATCGCCATTTCGCTCGACGCCACGATGTCGCCGCCATAACCGAATTTCTCACGATGCGGACAATCTGACTGTACGCTGAAGAGGTTTGACAGTTCGGTCCACAACACCATTTGCTGGATGCGATTAAACATCACGTTTGAACACTCGAAAGTGCCGGCAGCTTGAACGTCCGAGTTCAACCGCAGACCTTCGAGCGTATCAAGGGTAGGCTTGCCCGGAAAGCCGGTGACTTCGACGTAGCGGAATCCGTGGAACGTGAACCGGGGGGCAAAAACTTCCACTCCGTGACCTTTCAAGATGTATTCATCCATCTGGAACGCCGTCTTTGGTTGGCCAACACCGTCGTACTGATAATTCGTTCCCCCGGCTTTGACCTGCCCGACCACGGCGGTCATGCCGTTGAGCGTGCCGTCGGGATAGAGCAATTCGCCAAAGCGCAAGCGAACGCGCATACCGGTTTGACCGCGCACGCGCAACTGCGCCCAACCAGCGAAGTTCTGTCCGAAGTCGAAAATGAAAACGCCAGGCTCGGGTTCAGTGAGACTTATCGGCTTGAGTGTGCGTGTGATCCGGATGGGCGGCGCGTCTTGCGCCCGTAACCTCCCCAGTTTGGGTTCATCCGCCAGCACCGCCGTCTCCCAATTCGAATCATCGAACGCGGCCATGTCCCAACCGGGCTGTTCGCGACGGGCGTCATAGACTTCACCGAGGTAAACGCTGTTGCGCAGAATCGGCCCGTTACTTACCCGCCAGGTCTCGTCGGTGACAATTGCCTGCGACGTACCGTCGGTGAACTCGACGAAGAGTTGCACGATGGCGCGCGGTTCACCGACGGTCAGGATGTCCCGCAGGTTGAAGCGCCCCCACATGCGCAAGGGGAGCGGATCAAACCAGCCATTGCCAAGCATAAGGCCAACGGCGTTTTGACCGCGCCGAAGTTGCGCTGTCACGTCATAAGTCGAGTAAAGCACACGTTTCGCGTAACTCGTCCAGCCGGGGTCAAGGATGTGGTCGCCGACCTTTTCACCGTTGAGGCGTAATTCGTAGTAACCGAGACCGCTCACATAGGCGCGGGCGCGGGCGACCTTCTTGTCGAGCGAGAACTCCTTGCGAAACAGTGGCGCGGGATGATCCTCAAATCTCTGCGTTTCGGGAATCGGCTCGGCGGATGTGCGTTGAATCCAGAGCGCCTTCCAGTCGCCCGGTGAGAGCAAGGCCATTTCAAACCAGGCCGGCGGACCATACTCCGAAGGCCGGCCTGCGGCATCCCACACCCGAACCTTCCAAAACACCCGCTGTCCGGAACGGAGCGGTTGCCCACCGTAAACCACGCCCAGCGAATCTGCGGACGGAGTTTTGCCGCTGTCCCAAAGGTCGCCTTGATTGCGAGCCAGCTTGGCGGCTGTGGATGCTGCGAGAACCTGCCACGCAGTCTGCACTTCACCGCGCCGCTGAGACTCCAGAATCCAACTCAGTCGCGGCGGCCCCGCATCGACACCAAGAGGATTCATCCGATCCTCGCACTTGAGTCCCGTGGGTGAAACGGCACCGAGAGCGGCTTGGACGGGTAGAGCGAACAGCCGGCTGATGACCAGCAGACCAACAAAGAGTTGAAGTTGAATTGCGCGCACGATCTGTATTCAGGAGGCTTTTGGTTTGAACCAGCAAATGGGGCATGGCTTTCGCAAGGTCACTGCTTGGCACTCAGGATGGTAACAGGACCAAGCAGTCCCGACGAGAGCAAGCGGGCATTTTTTTTCAACGGAATATTCGTCCGGGTAAAACGTTTTTCCGGAGGCAGCACCGCGTCCCCAATGAGCCGGTTGGGCCAGAGGTTCACCACGTCAATCTCCAGCACATTATCCGAAGACTTCACGGCGCGGGTGATCTCAATCTGCCACGGCGCGGTCCAGACCACGCCCAGGATCACGCCGTTGAGCCGCACGGCGGCCAGATTCTTCACCCGGCCCAAATCGAGAAGCAATTTCTGATCGGTTGCCAATTCGACATTCAAGTCAAACCGCTTCCGATACGTCGCAGTGCCGGAGTAATACCGGATGCCGTCTTCCGGCCTTTCAATCCAGTCGCTCAACGTCTCGAACTTTATCGAAGCCGGACCGCCCCAGCGCGGATCGAACTGAACATCCCAGGAACCAGCCAAAGTCTGGAATGACGATTGAGCCGGGGAATTGTGCCGCGCCGATTCGACCGCGGACGTCCGGCGCGTTGCTGGCTGGCGGAACACAACGAATACAGACTGATAGGGCGCAAAAACCAGCGGGACGACGGTGCAATTGTTGGTGACGGTAAACTCGTTGACCGTGTGCATGGCTCCGGTAACGGGATTCCAGGTTTCAATCTCCCGGTCCGCGATTCGGAATGTGCAGTCCACCCGGGCCGGCTGATTACTGCGATTGACGACAAAATACAATTCCGCGTCACCTGTGGAGCGATGAATGAAATCCAGCGCAGCGGCGGCCGCCGGATATTGAAAGTCAGGCGAGACGCCATCGCCCCGTAATATTTCCCGTACCGATTTTCCCCAAACGATCCGCCCCCGACCAACGGCAGCTTCCTGAATTTTCTTTCCGTCGCAATCACCCCACAGTTCCTCCGCGATCGCGCGCAATTCGAGGTCGCATTGCGGATAATTCTTCAGCCCGGGATCTCGCTCTGGCTTTGGCCCGATGATGGTCGCTCCCGCCCGGACCAGTTCGCGGAGTTTGCGCGCCACGGCCACATTCATGGTCTGGCCTTCCGGCAACACCAGCGCCCGATAGCGCACTCCGTCCGGCAAAACAAGGTAGCGATCTTGAACTGCCAGGCGCGTCAGCAACACCTCCGTGTTGCAAACGTCATAATCATAGCCGGGGCCGAGGTCGTCCGGCACATGCTTTTGTCGAACGATATTGGGCGACCCATCGCCGTTGTAATACAACACGTCGGCGACAAACCGGCCGGATTGCAGCAAATGTTGGCAGCGTGCGAGATAGTCAAAGAACGCGCCCGATTGTTCCCACCAGGTGATGTTGGGGTTGAAGTGTGTTCCCGCGCCATATTCGTAACCGGGCTTGCCGTCTTCCGGTCGAGTGGCGGTGGACGAGTGTAGGACCAGGCGGTTGATGCCTTCGCAGAAGGCACGATCCGCCACCGGTTTCAGGGCGGCGGGGTCATCGCTCCAATGATCCATGGTGGTGAAGGCCTCGGCGGACGCGGTTCGCTTGCCGTAAATATGGGCGGCACTCGCGACCATTTTACAGACCTGATTCTGGCCGTCGTAAACATAGTTGTGATTTTGCCAGAACTCTCCCATGGGCCGGTCGCTCCGGCCCAGGTTCTTCAGTCCGTCCATGCACAACGTGCCGGACCAGTTGGGGCCGGCGGATTCGTTCTGAACGAGCAGGCCATTCTCGTGGCACAGCCCGGCAAAGCGGCCGTAATGGGCGTCTGCGAGACAATCCGCGACGGTCTTGCGATAGTCGTACAAGAAACGGTCGGAGACCTCGGCGCTTTCAACGATGTAACCAGAAAACACCGGCAGGTAAGGCGTTGCATCATAACCGCGATAGCGCCGGAATTTTTCGAGCATAGTGGCAGTCCAATTTGGAAAGCCAGCCTCGAAGCTGTCGGTGGAAAAGTATTTCAGCGTCTTGCCTGCCAGCGGCCCCGCCTCGGCCAGGAGTGTTTTCCCCAGAAACTCGAATTGCGCCTCCACGCCCGCTTCACTCAGAAAATCCACTTCGAGTCCTTCGGCTTCCGGCAGGGCGTAGGCGGTGCGCGCCCCGGTCATCCGGTGTCCTGTGCGTAGAATAGTCCAACGACCCGCCGGCACTTCCCACTCCAGGCGGCCGTTCGCGCCGACTTTCGAGATCAAGTCAATGACCTGGGACGTTCGCAAAGGCTGGTCGGACGCCGCCACATTCCACGGCATCAATGGTGGGACCATAACCTCATGCGCCCGCACATGGCTGCTCGCGTCGTGACGATTGCTCTTCGCCGCAAGCAGTTTCAACCGGTCGCCGGAGAGACGAGTGCCTTCCCCCTCCGTTTCAGGAAACGCGACCACTGCTGTGTCGCGGTAATCAAGTTGATCCAGCGGTAGATTGACATAGTTCTTAACAAACAACTGCCCCGCATTATCATATCCGCTCCGGTTTCCAGGCAAGGGTAGCGCGGCCGAAAACTTTTGTGGCCCAACCACGGACAGCGTGGATTGCAACACCCAGCGCCCGGAGTTTTCCGGCTTGATCCAAGGACCGCCCATGACCCAACCGGTGCTGAGATTGACTCCGACTTCCAGATCAAGGCGGTTGGCCTCGCGCAGGGCGTGGCGAAACAATTCCCGCCATTCCGCAGAGAGAAACTGCGCCCCTCGGGGAATCGGCTCTGATCCGAAACCAGTGGTCGTGTTGATGAGCAAGATGCCGCCTAGGCCTTTGGCACGAAATTGTTCCAGGTCCCGAGTGATGCCTTCCTTACTGACGTGATTGTTGAACCACCACCAAAAGGTGGCGGGTTTGGCCGCGTCGGGCGGACGAAGGAAACATCGTCGCAACTCATCAAGTGATCTGTCACCGACGGGTGTGTGAGGTTGTTCGAGAGAGGCTGGCGGAGCTGCGGTGGCAACCAAGCAGTGCCACAGCCCCAAACCAACGACTACCTTGAGGATGTTTTGAGAAATGTTCTTTTTCATTTTCGAGGCTGTTAGAAAAGCCTGTTGCGAAGGCGACCTCGCGATCGCCCGTAACCAATCCCATCAAATCGTGCGCTGGAGTCCGACCGCATAACTCGCGTCAATTCGGTAATCCTCGCCGAGCACCTCACGCAACGGGTCAATCTCGCTCTTGCTAAAACCGAAGTGCAGATGGCGTCGCCACCCCTCCGCGTGTTCGAATTGACCGGAGAGGCGCCCCACTTCCCGGGACATGGCATCCATGCTCGCCAGATAAGAATCCATGCCCTGACTGACATCCAGCCAATGCTTCTGGCTTTCGTGTGCGGCCAGTGTGGCGCGTTTGCGTGCGTGAACATTCGTTGTGTTCACATACGCCTCGGCCCGCACCGGACGTCGCAACGGATCACACAAACCGTGCGGCAACGCGTGATACACCGTCACATCGTGGAAAAACGCCTCACGCAGCGGGTCGGTGCGAAAATTCGGAATGCCGTGGCTGAAGGCGGCGCTGACCGCCAGACGGCAGGTGATCATGTGGTCTTCCATGTAGTCCGCCGGAGCATGGGTCAGAACAACTGACGGAGCGGCCTCACGCACCACAGCAGCCACGCGCCGCAGCAATTCCACGGTGTAGGTCAGTTCCAGATCGTGGGCGATGGGCGGATAAAACGTCGCCTCCAGAATTCCCGCCACAGTCTGCGCCTCCTTAAGCCGCGTGGCCGCCGTGGAGTACGCGTCCATCTGTACAGAGCCACCGCTCCCGGACAAAAGATTGAAGTAGTGAATCTTCCACCCGCGCTCCCGTAACAGGAGCAGCGTGCCGGCGGCAGCAAACTCGATGTCGTCGGGGTGGGCGAAGATGGCAAGAGCGGATTGCGGATTCATGTAAGTTTAATTCACAAGTGATATTCTCAGACCAGTGCCCGTAAAGCGCGAGTCAGTCAAGCCGCACGGGCTTGCCGGTCGCGGCGGATTGGTCGGCGGCAAACAACACACGGAAGGTGTGAATCGCGTCCTGCAAGCTGGTCAGCGGCATTTCTCGACCCTCGGTCACGGCTTGAAAAAACGCGTCGAACTGCGCTTGATATGGGTGGTCCTTCACATCTCCACTGTCGAGCATCTGCATCGCGAGTGTGCTCCAATGTTGCTTGTCCGTCTTCAGTTTCATGGAGTGTAGTTTGTTGTCGAGCAGGCTGCCTTCGCTGCCGACCAGATGCAGATGGCAGTAGTAAGGTTGCAGACAGTCCACGATGGCGGCGCATTTTCCGACGCGACCGCTCTTGAATTTCAAGATCGTGACGCAACTGGTCGGATACTCATATGGTGCGAAGATCGGATTGCGCGAACGGGTATTGTAGGAGGACACTTCCGCGACATCTGTCCCCAAAAAGAACAGGAGTGCGTCGAGCGCGTGGCAGCCTGCCGTCAGAAGCGCGCTGCCACCGCTGGCCTTGGTGATGTTCCATCGAAATTGTCCATACCAAGGGCCTATGCCGTGGTAATAATCCACTTCGCCATAGTGCAAATCGCCAAGCAATCCCTGGTCAAGCAGCGCCCGCGTCACTTGAAATTGATTGCAGAACCGAGCCTCGAAACAAACACCCGTGCGGACGCCCCGCTTTTCAGCCGCCGCCCGCATGGCTTCGCAATCCGCGAGGTTCATCGCGACCGGCTTTTCGACGATGACATGCTTGCCGGCGGCCACTGTGGCAAGAAACAATTCCTTATGCCGGTCAGGCGCGCTTGTGATGTCAATCACGTCAATGGCCGGATCACGCAACAACTCGGCAAACTCTGTCGTAGTCTTTATCGCGCAGCCGTATTGGGCGGACAACGCCGCCGCATCTTGTGGACGCGAACTATAAATCGCGGTGACTTGGGCGCGGTGGCTGGCGTTGATCGCCGGAATGTGAGCGGTGGCAGCCCAGCCGTAACCGGCGATAGCAACATTCAATTTTCGATTCATAAGCCGATGAGATTCACCAAAATGCGGACCAATGCGTTACCGACGAGCCAGTTGAGCTTGCCCGCGAAGTATCGGTGCCGCCCAGTGAACAGTTACGAAAATGGTTTCGTGCCGTGCTGCCGGCCAACCAATGGGGCGCCGGACAGGCCGTTCAAAGGCGTCATTTCACTTGCTTCAATAGACCCAGATTTCCCGCGAAGAAATGCTCTACGCTTGCCAGACACGCCTCCGCCATACGCTGGTTCGCCTCCCGGGTGTTCGAGCCGATATGCGGCGTTAGCAGCACGTTGGCCAGCCGCCGCAAATCCTTGCCGGGCGCCATTGGCTCATAAGGCTCGCGCGCAAATACGTCGAGAGCTGCGCCGGCGAGTGCGCCGTTGCTTAACGCGTCGTAAAGCGCCGCTTCATCCACCAGGCTGCCGCGGGCGGTGTTGACCAGCAGTGCGCCCGGCTTGAATAATTTGAGGCGGGCGGTGTTGATGAAGTGGCGCGTGGTGGGCGTGGCGGGCAGATGAACGCTCACAAAATCGCACTCGGGCAACAGGGAGTCGGCGTCGCTCATATATTGCTCCAGTCCGTAGGCGGCCTGAATGTCCGCCAGGTTGCGCCGCTCGCGGATTTGTAGTTGTTCCACCGTGGACGCTCCCAGCACCCAGACGCGCATGCCAAACCCAAAATGCGCCAGCCTTGCCACAATGCGTCCGATCGGCCCAAATCCCAACACCCCAAGTAACTTGCCACGCAACTCGGATCCCGTCTCTCCGGCGAATACGCCGTTACGCATGCGGGCATCCAAGTACGCTACATGGCGGGAAAGATTACCCATTAACCAAAAAGTGTGTTCAGCCACACTGACATCGAGAACGCCGGGCGTGTTGCAGACAATGATGTTATTCTTGTGAGCCAAAACCTTGTCAATACCGTCATGACCAATCCCGAAGCGGATGATCAGAGAGACTTGTCCATCCGCAACTTCCTTCAACGCGCGGTAAAGTGCTCCGGTGTAAGGCCGAACTCCGACAACAACCGAACGTGCCCGCCACTTTGTCACGGCTGCTGCAAGGCCACCTTCATCCGCAGGTGCGGAAAGAAAGACGTGATTGTCTGCGTGGCGGAAAATGTGTTCCGCCTTGGCAAACTCATTTTCCGTAACAAGAACAATAACAGGCATGAAATCTTCCTGATCAATAGCCGCGCAGTATTTCTAGCTAATGCTTTCAACATGCTCTGATACTCTGCGCCACGAGTAAAATCGGACGTTGCGAATATCGTTTCCTCTTGACCGTTGGATCATCGCAGCAGATCGCAAATCGGAGGGAACTGGAGAATGTTGGGCGTCGGCATAATTAGGCTGGCTACAAGATGGTGATCCTGCCTTGGCGCGCACAAGATGATCATCCGACAAGAGCAAAACTATTTATCAATCATGCCAGACGGATGAATTATCAAGCACTGGCCCGGCGAGATTGGCCGATCGGGAGCAGGGCGGTAGAGGCGGGCTGTTGCACGCGGCAATGCCGACGCAAACGGCCCGGCCAGTTCTGGACGAAGGCAGGGTTGCGTTATTCGGATGTGTTGGAAGAAGCTCGTGACAACGGATACTGGGACGAACTCTGGCTCACAGCATGATGGTGCAGATGCCAAATTGCGCCTGGACAAAGGCTGAAACCTGCGCGTTGAATACCAGTTGACCTCCACTTGCAGGAAGCTGGCCGCGATAATTGGGCAGATTCAAGACCTGGCCGGGGAATACGCTTATCGGGCGGGCGCCAAGGCTGCATAATTGGGCGAAGCTTCCAGAGTGCTTTAGGGGTGTTGCGGACATCTATACGCAAACTCGAGAACTGATGAAAGAAAGTTAACGGGCAAGAGATTTGGAAACGATGTTCGCAACAGGTCAATTTGCGGCTGCAGGGAAGTACATATATTCTCATGATGTCTTACCCATGCAAGACCTGCGGGAATCGTGTAATCGTCCACCCCATGGCTTGTTGCGGGCGCGACCCTAGCATTGAATGAGCGGCGCAGTTGGCTTGTTCAACAACACGAGTAACGAGCGCAGATAATTCTCGGAACAACTAATACCTTTATGCAAGCGGCACCGCAGCCACTACGAGTTTGGAATCAAGGAGTGAAGTGCCGGAAGCTTTGCCTGCTGGCTTCCATCGGGCTGTTCCTATCAGCAATGAAGTGCTCGTCCGCGTCGCTGGACACTGGCGGCCGTCCGAATGTTCTCTTCATCGCCATTGATGATTTGAACGATTGGGTTGGCTGTCTCGGCGGGCATCCGCAGGCGAGAACGCCCAACATTGATCGGGTTTCCATCCGCGACGTTGGTGAGAAGTTGTTCGCAAATGTTTGCTCCATCGCACGACCAGAAACCCGGTGGCCTGCACGAAGGCTGGAAGCAGGCGTGGTGCAAGCTTGCGGAAACCGGCATCCAGCGAAATCGTGGTGAACATTTCCTTGTCATGAAACCAGTTATCCTGTGGCGCTCCCTGACAAAACTTTTTGCCGGCTTGCCACTTCTGTTTTCGCTCTCGGCTTTGGCTGACACCAATGCCTTTCCCATCATGGCGTGGGACTGGCCGCCCAACGATCCGGCCGTGTTGAAACGCCTTCGGGATTGCGGCTTCACAGTGGCTGGCTTCGTTGCGCCAGATGCGCTCGACAACTGTGCGCATGCCGGTTTGCAGGCGATCGTCATTGATCCGCGCAGCCATCATTACAATTGGACCAACGTGGATGAAGCGAACGCTCGCAAAAACATTGCCAGCCTGGTCGCCGACGTGGACGGTCACCCGGCGGTGTTCGGCTACTATCTGCGGGATGAGCCTGACGTAAAGCTGCTCCCTGGCCTGGGCATGGTGGCATCGTTGTTACGCCAGTCGGCGCCAGGACGATGGCCCTACATCAACCTCTTTCCCGATTACGCCTATCCGTCCACTCTCGGCACGACGAACTACGCGGAATATCTTGAGCGTTTCATCGCCAACTGCCGTCCGCAGATCGTCAGTTACGACAATTACTCGCTCATGGACGACGGTTCGGTGCGCGAAAACTTCTGGTCAAATCTGGAGTCCGTCCGGGTCGCGTGCCGCAAGCACGGGTTGGAATTTTGGAATATCATTCTTGCGGTCGCACATTTCAACTACGCCGAACCGACGGCAGCGGGCTTTCGGCTGCAAGCTTACAGCACGCTGGCCTGTGGTGGTCGCGGTCTCGCCTACTTCACGTATTTTGCGCCGCGAACCGGCAATTATCGCGCGGCGGCCGTGGATCAATTCGGTCGTGAAACACCCACTTGGCAACTGATCCAGAACGTAAACCTGCAAATTCAAAAGCTTGCGCCCACGCTACTGCAATTGTCCTGCGATGATGCGTATCATCTCGGCAATGTTCCTGTCGGTTGCCCCGGCCCCTCCACGAACAGTCTCGTAACCGGCCTTGAGGGTGGCAACGCGCTCGTCGGTGACTTCACGCATCGAGACGGCTCGCGTTATGTGATGGTGGTCAACAAGAGCCTGACCCGGTCGCGAATCTGCTGGCCGCAATTCCGTCAAACGCCGAAGATCCTCAAATACACTTCGCCTTACACCGGTGCCCTGACGGCGTTTGAAGGTGAAGCCGTCTGGCTGGCACCCGGACAGGGTGTCTTAATCAAGCCGGAGTGGTGAGGCGCTGGGACGATTAACGTGTCGAGGTGTTTCGCAAGCCTTTGTAGCCGCAGTTGATCGATAAGCACTCTAAACATCAGACGACAACGGGGCGTTGTTCATTGACGGAGACCAATCCTCCGGTTGGCGTGCGATGTGGTGAAACGATGTTCGCAAATTACCTCTCAGCAGAGGACGCATTCTGCGATTGAATCTCCCGGATGCTGGATTGAGCATCGCAAGACATGCCAGCCATAAATCCAAGAAGAGAATTGCTGATCGCGGGATTGAGTTTGATCTGCGGTGTGACTGCTCTTGGTGCTGAACTCCGAATTGGCATCATCGGTTGTGACACGTCCCATGCGACGGAGTTCGCGAAAATTATCAACAATCCCGCCAACGCCAGTCATGTGCCAGGGGGCAAGGTGGTCGCCGCTTTCAAAGGCGGCAGTCCGGATGTCCAATACAGCACTGCCCGCATCGAGGAATTTTCGCAACAATTGCGGGAAAAGCAGGGAGTGGTTTTCTATGAAACCATCGAACAAATGTGCGCCAATGTAGATGCCGTGTTGCTTGAAAGCGTGGATGGCCGCGTTCACCTTGAACAGGTCAAACCCGTTCTCCGCGCGCGCAAACCCGTATTCATTGACAAACCCATGGCGGCATCATTGAAAGATGTGGTTGAGATTTTCCGGCTGGCTCGGGAGTCCAACGTGCCGGTGTGGAGTTCGTCCAGTCTGAGATTTGGCAAGGCTACGAAAGCGGTACGGGACGGTTCCATTGGCCGGGTGTCCGTGGCGGAAGTCTCCGGCCCGTGCGAACAGGAGCCGCATCATCCGGAGCTGTATTGGTATGGCGTTCATGGAGTCGAATCACTTTTCACCGTGTTGGGGCGCGGATGCAAAATGGTGAAACGCACTACTGGAACCAACGGGCAACTTGAAGTCATCGGCACTTGGAGCGGTGGCCGCCAGGGTGTGCTACGGGCAGCCGACGGCTTTAGCGGGGTGGCGCGCGGTGACCGCGGGGTGGCGGATATCGGACAGTTCGACGGCTACGCGCCATTGGTCGCGGAGGTCATCCGATTTTTTCAGACAGGAATCGCGCCGATCCAGGAGGAGGAGACCATTGAGATTTTTGCCTTTCTGGAAGCGTCGGCCGAAAGCAAGCGCTTGGGCGGAAAACCGGTGAGCCTGAGCGATGTTCTCGCGCGGGCGGTTACCCTGAATACACTCACGGAAGCCGAGCGGTTGGTTGGCTGGCAATTGTTGTGGGACGGCCAGACCACCACCGGTTGGCGCGGCGTCAGTTCCGAGTTCTTTCCGACGAATAACTGGAAAATTGCAGACGGCAACTTGACGGTTCGCGTGGCCGGCGGTGAGGCGGCTCGAAAGCCCGGCGACATCATGACCACGCAACGCTTTGCCAACTTTGAGCTGGCGGTTGACTTTAGAAACTCAACGGGTGGCAACAGCGGAATATATTATTTAGTTCAGTCCGATCCGGGTAAAGGCGGCTTTGAGTTTCAAGTTATTGATGACGACAATCCTCCTGAAGGGCTGCCGATTCGTTACAGTCCTTATGGCTTGGGTGCGCTATACGATCTATATCCCACGGCCACTGCCAAGCATGTCAACCCGGTCGGCCAATGGAACACTGTTCGCATCGTCTGCCATGGGCAGTCCATTGAGCACTGGCTCAACGGCAAGAGAATCCTTCAGTGCAAACGCGGCACGGAAGACTTTCAGGTGCGGGTTGGGCACAGCAAGTTTAAAGACATCTCCGGTTTCGGAACCTGGCGCGACGGTCATATCCTCCTCCAGGATCATGGTAGCACGGTATCATTCCGTAACTTCAAGATTCGCGAACTGCCTGCACCGGAACCGCAATGAGCCCGCAGACAGGAATTGGCCCTGGCCCGAGCAAGAATGAGATGATTTCGCACTTGTTATGAGCAGAAAATTGAGTTCAATCGCCCCCGATTGGTGGGACTACACCACGCTGGACAGCGCACTGATCGAGGAGGCCGCACGACTGACGCCCGCCGAACTACAGAACCTGACGCGCGATGGTTTCCGCGTGGTTTTCTACGATACGCTGGAAGATTTTTATCTGGCGGAGGCGCTCGAATACCTCCAAGCCTGGCGCGAAGCAACCCCCGACCGACCCGCGGGCATCTGTGGTCCGATTGGCCCAACGGAACAATTGCCGTTGGTGGCCCGGTTGGTGAACGAACTCAGGCTGCCGCTGCATGACGCTCATTTCTGGGGGATGGACGAATGGTATGCCGATGGCAGGGAAGTGCCGGTTACGCATCCGTTGTCGTTCGAGCGGGCCGACCGCGAGCTATGCTTCAGCCGCATCCGGCCAGAACTCGCCATGCCCGAGGCGAACCTGCATTTTCCCAAGGCCGACTTGGCGGCTTACACGGCCAGTTGGAGAAGCGTCCGATGTGTGGTGATGCAAGGCGGCCAGGGTGATATCAAGCATTGGGCGTTCAATGACCCGTGCAAACGCGACGGGGCTTATCGCGATGCGCCCCCTTCGCCGGGGGAATATCGGCGACTGGGCACGCGCATCGTGGACTTGCACCCGGTAACCCTGGCGCAAAACGCGCGGACTTCCGGCGGTGGCAACATCGCCCTTGTGCCGCCCCAGGCGATCACGGTTGGGCCTGTGGAAACCTGGAAGGCAGAGAGGGTGTCCATCTGGCACGCAGGCCATCACGACAGCCCTTTCGGCCAGCGGCTCACCACGCTGATGGTAAGCAAGCGGTATGTGGATACCGCCGTGCCCATGTCGTTGTTAGCCGACCACCCCAACGTGCAATTCAATTTCTACCGTGGCGGCATTGGCTCATGCCAAGTAGAGATGCACTGAGGGTTGCACAAACCTGTAGCCGTGAACTGCAATGATTCTCAACCATGATACTGATTCACTATTTCAAACGAACGGCGATTATCGCCGCGATTCTCGTAAGGGCGACTTCCCTTCATGCCGCCGATGCTGGCATGAGCAGCGTGGACTTCCGCTACGCCCCGCCGGAATGGCAGACGGCCATCTGTCTGCCCGACGACCCGCATAAATCGCTCGTGGAGCGTAGCGGTGAACTGCTCTATCACTTTGGCCAAGGCGATCGCGAGTTCGCAACCCGCGTCGTTGTGGAGGTGGACGGTGGCGCGTTGTGGCAGAAACAGGAGTTGCTTTCGCCGCGAGTGCCCATCGTGCAAACATCGCGTTCCGCCGATGGGTTGGAAATCGTAGAAGAAGTGTTCGCGGTAACTGATCTGTGGCCAATCAACTCGCCACCCAGTGCATTACCTCGCATTGATACCGGCGGACTGGCGCGCAATGACTTGATCCTCGTGCATGTGAAGAACCATGACACCAAGGCGCGCCTAGTGCAGCCGCAGTTGATCGTGGACACAACACTGCCGTTCGTTTTTCAACACGATGTGCAGCGCGTGACGATCAATAATCATGAGACAATCACCGCATCGCTCAAGATGATCGGCCTTGCGGAAGAGAAAAATTCCCGGCGGGCGATCCAGCTTGAATCAGTGAATGTGCCGGCAGGGAAAAGTTTCCGGTTCTGCGTGCTCTACAGCGGCGGTGCGATTGTAGTTGAGCCGACCACGGTAAAACAGGCGCTCGCGAGTCGCGACCTTGCCTTGGCGTATTGGAAGAAGTCACCATTACCATTTGACCGCGTGCAGGTGCCCGATGCAGGCATTCAAGCGCTGTTGGATTCGTCCATCCGAAACATCTGGCAGGCGAGAGAGATAAAGAAGGGGTTGCCGGCGTTCCAAGTCGGCCCAACGGTTTATCGCGGGTTGTGGATTGTGGATGGCGCCTTCCTGCTGGAGGCGGTGGCAATGCTGGGCGCGGGCCGGGAAGCGCGCAACGGTGTGGCCTACGAACTAAACTTTCAGAAGTCAGACGGCCGCATCGAAGTCATCCAGAACTTCTCCAAGGAGAACGGTATCGTGCTCTGGACTTGTGTCCGTCACGCGCAGCTTACGCAAGATAAAGCCTGGCTGGAGTCCGTTTGGCCGAAGCTCGAAGGCGTGGCCGGACACATCAAAACGCTGCGCCAACGCACGTTCGAGAACGATACGCCGCTTGACGATGGACTGGTTCCGCCAGGCTTCCCGGATGGCGGCATCGGCGGCGTCCATCCGGAATACACCAACCCGTACTGGAATATGCTCGGTTTGAAAGCCTTCATCCGGGCATCCCACTGGCTGGGCAAGACGGAGGAAGCCGCCGCCTGGCAAAAGGAATACGATGCTTTCCTGACCGCCTTTCGCAAAGCGGCCCAGCGTGATGCGGCCAAAGATCCCCGTGGGATTTCCTACGTGCCAATCATCATGGGTGAACCAGGCAAGAAAGAGCTTCCGCAACGCGCGCAATGGGCCTTCTGCCACGCCATTTATCCTGGACAAATTTTTGGCAAAGAGGATCGGCTCGTGGCGAGCACGATGGCGATGCTTGAGGCCACGGAGCATGAAGGAATGGTCTATGGCACCGGTTGGGACGCGACCGGGATTTGGAACTACTTCGCTTCCTTCTACGGCCACGCCTGGCTCTGGCAAGGCAACGGGCGCAAAGCTGCACAAGTTCTCTACGCCTTTGCCAATCACGCGTCGCCAACATTCGTATGGCGCGAGGAACAATCCTTGAAGGGCGATAAGTTCAAGAAAGTTGGTGACATGCCGCACAACTGGGCCAGCGCTGAATTTATTCGCCTCGTCATCCATCTGCTCGCGCTGGATCGTGGCGACGAGCTACATTTGCTTGAAGGCCTTCCGCGCGAATGGGCTGGCCCGGGTATGGTTACGCGCCTCAACGGTGTGCTCACCCCCTTCGGGCCGCTGCATCTCGAAGTTCAGGTGGCTGACGATGGTCGCAGTGTTCGTTTGAAATTGCGCGAACTCAAAGGAAATCGCCCGGCGAAGATTGTCCTTCATCTCGGCAACCTCACGGGTCAGTCCAAGACGGTGGAATTACCCACCGATCGCAACGTGGATCAGACATACAACTGGTAGCCGCTTCCAACTTTCTGCCGGACGAATCGAAATCTGGCCGCAGCCGCAGGTCTGTCCGGTGCCGCACGGGCATTATCAGGCGACCACGATAATTGCCGCGGTGCGGCTCAAGGGGGCCAGGGCACCGTGGTTGTTTGGTGGGGCGCTGGACGGCGAGCTGTTTCTGGCCTGGGTGAAGCAAGAGTTGGTGACCTGTCTGCAACGGGACGACGTGGTCATCATGGACAATCTGGCTACGCACAAGGTAGCCGGGGCACGGCTGGAATACCTGCCGCCCTATTCACCAGACTTCAACCCGATTGAGAACCTGTGGAACAAGGTCAAAGCGGGGGTGAAAAAATCGCGCTCCCCACACCGCCCGACAGTTGTTCCGCACCGCCGGCGAGGCCTTCGACCCCGTCACCCCCCGAAGACTGCCACGGATTCTTTTTACACGCCGAAGACGCTACATGATTGCTGGAATCTCACCTGCTGGAGCTGTCGTCGCATTTTCCGTCACGCGCCGGGACGATCAAACATCCGCGTCTCATCCCGATCAGGCATTGAACAATTTCTCAATCATTTTGCCGGTCGTTCATCAGCTTGTCGCGCCGATAACGGGCAG
>ERZ1292630.1845-Hain-H41-02um-R3-1845-length-20216-cov-41_pt1 | contig 17242 bp, 12 predicted proteins | sample MGYA00564408_ERZ1292630 | MGnify/ENA primary metagenome ERZ1292630 (study PRJEB36523, sample SAMEA6512641) | groundwater metagenome | collected 2019-01-08 | study: AquaDiva: Metagenomics assemblies of 32 groundwater samples | reverse complement strand
ATCAGGGAATGCTTAGGGTTCAATGAAGGAATGCTTATGGTTCAATCAGGGAATGTTCAGGGTTAAACCAGGGTAGGCTTATGGCTCAAGCACTGGAGGCTGGGGGCTCAAACAGGGTACGCTGGAGGGGGGTATCCCGGGGGAGGGGGTAGGGTATTGGGGGTAGGGGGATAGGATATAGTGGACCTGCCTACAGGGTATAGGGGGAGGGGGGATAGGGTATAGTCCTCCACCCCATAGGATATAGGGTCGGGTGGGATAGGGTATAGTGGACCCCCCGATAGGGTATAGGGAGAGGGGGGATAGGATATGGTCTCTCCCCCTATGGGATATAGGAGTAGGCGGGATAGGGTATAGTGGACCCCACCATAGGGTATAGGGGGCAGGGGGATAGGGTATGGTCTCTCCCCCAATAGGGTATCCCCCCATAGGGGATAGGGTGTATAGTTAATCTTCTTTCCTAACAGATACGATAATATTAAGGAATAAGGGCTGTTTTCAAAAAAGTATGCCTTATAACTGCTGTCCCTAATTAGTGATTGCTTTCATCTCTTATCTATACCACTTTTCACTATTATAGGGGGGTATATAGGGCTCCCCTACACGGGGTGCTGGGCTCCCCTACACGGGGTGCTGGGCTCCTCTATGCGGGGGGCTGGGCTCCTCTATGCGGGGGGCTGGACTCCTCTATGAGGGGAGCCGTAGAGGGAGTGTAGGGGTCAGGGTATAGGGGGGTGTCTGCAAATTAATCGGGATTACGTCACCGAATATTCCCGGCCTATATCTTCTTAATCTTTTTGTAATCAAAACCGGCTGCATTGATGGCTTTGCCGTATGAACCAAAACGCCTGACAGCGCCGCCGTGAAGAGGTGTATCGCCCAGCGCTACGGCCCTGTTGTAAAGAGGTAATTTTTGCCGGTGCCGCTCTTTTAGTGCTTTAATAACCCGCTCGCGCGTCCAGAAGATAGGATGCTGGGAATCGGGCGGGCATTTTAGTCCCGCGGCTTTTATTGCGGCTTGCCAGTTTTTGAAGTAACGATAGACCACGGCCGCCAACCTGTAATTATCCTTTTGGACATCCGTATAACGGTTACCGAGGTTCTTACGACTGCGTTCCTTTAAATACCTGATTATTTTTTCCCTGGACCAACGAATCGCTTCTCCGGCCAAGTCAGGTTCAATTCCGGCGGCCAAAAGCGCTTTTGACCAATTCCCGAAAGCCCTGGATGCCGCACGGGCCAGCCCCATGTTTTCACGGTTTACTTTCTTTGCCGACACCGGTAAACCCTTTTTCTGCCTTTCGTGTATTATTCTAATTATCTTTTGAGGCGTCCATCTCACAAGTATCTCACGGTTGTAATTAATGCCCAGTTTTGCCAACGCCCGGCCCCAGGATTTGTACCGATTGATGGCGGCTAACAGCAGGGAACGGTTTTCCTCTTTGACATTGGTCCAGCGCAGTGATTGTTTCAGTTTAATTCGCCGGCTAATCGCCCCGAAGATTAATTCGGGCGTCCAACGGGGCTGCAGACATTTTAGATTCAATCTGCGCCGCCAGGCATCCATCTGTGACTCACTGACACCCAATATTTCACAGGCCATAGCCCTACTTTTAATTTCTTTATCCCAGTGTCTTAATAACCAGATTTGTTCCGCCTTGGTAATAATTTGGCCGTTGCTGATATTTTGCCGCATTTCATCGCTGGAAACAACTAAAACCTCATATTCCTCTTTATAATCAGCCACCGTAGTGTAATGTGTCAGCAAGTGGGTAGAGTTAACACTAAGGAGCCATTTCCCGCAGATTTGGCATTGGATGTCTGGTTGGCGCGGATGAAGTTCCCTTAACCCTGCTAATTCTTCTTTTAACTTAATTAACGATTTCATTGAATTATGTAAATCCCATGCATTGAATCACGGCAACACCTACCTTATTATGTATCGCGTCACCGGAATTTACCTTAAATTCAAGGCCGAAAGTAGTCAGCCGCATGCCGGCCGTAAACCGGCAGAATTAACCGGCCGTGTTTTGTAAAATGATTGCCGCACTTGAAACCGGCATCGCAGAGCAATTGCTGAACCTGTGTGAGTTCTTTCGGCGTCCTGAGAACAAAACGTATCTCCCAACCCTTATGGTATTTGGCGCCGAGTTTTTGTTTTAGATGCTGATTGGGCGCACGCACATAGCCATTTCGCCGGAAGAACTCCTCCAGCACCGGGAACGCTGATTTTAGAACTATTGGCTTTTTGCGAAACATAAATTCCCTTATTACCGGAACATTTTATTTACCCCTCACGGGATGGTCTGCTGACCTTCCGCCTTTGGAGGGCGTCCCCCAAACTCCCGGAATTCGGAGCGAAATTCGTACGTGTCCCCAGATTATGAAAACTATTAAAAAAGTCACCCTTTAAATCGATATTCCCGAATAATTCTTTTTTGACAGATAGAACTTTATAATCGACCAAAGCAGGATTCTCCGCTGTGACTTTTTCCAAAAAGGATTCAATCGTGAATACTTTGTCGGCAATTCCCAATAGATCAGCCTTTGAGACTATTTTTCTATCCTCGGTTATTAGAATATCGACCCTGTTATTTAACAGTTCATTAATTAATTTTGTGTCATTGATATCGTTTTCGTCCTTATCTATTTCCGCGGACATCTTTTTTACCGAGGGATTTAGTGGGGCTTCGGTTTGCAGTGTATTGTAATTATCCAGATTTATGTTTAGCGATTGAAGCGTTACGGGGTCTTTATATCTGTTGATTTCTGTAATCGTGACCGGATGAATACATTTGGTATGATGCAGGTTGTCAAGCCATTTAAACAAGACGCCGATGTCTTTGTTTATGACGGTGTATGCTTCTCTGTGAATAATAATATTAGTATCAAGCAAAACCTTCATAACGTAATATTGGACTTCTTTAGTTCCCGTAATTCCGAATTATCCATTTTATTTTCCAGATTTGGTCCGATTGCATTGCTTGCATAACATCTGGCAATTCTCTGCCACAGTTTTTCCGCCTTCGTGCCAGGGTTTTATATGGTCGGCTTCCATTTCTCCTATTTCAAATCGTTTCTTGCATTTTACGCACTTGCCTTTTTGCCTTTCGTATGCTTCTCTTTTTTGTTTTTCTGTAAATACTCGAATGTTCAGATGTTTTTCTTCCCTTGTTAATACATATGTGTAAATGCCTTTTTTATTGGTCACGTCTTCATCTTCCATCAGTTTGGCTATTTCCTTCTCCAGCTTTCTTGAATCAAATTTCTTATTCTTGAACTCATTGTATAGCGGCCCGAATGCAACACCTTTCATTTCCTTGCGATAGTTTGTAAAGACGGTCTTAATCCAGTCAATTACTTCTTGAAAGTAAGCCCACAAAACTTTTGCATCAGTGTCGTGCTGACGCTTAGACATATAGTCCTCTATCTGTCCTTTTGAAATCCAGTCAATAGCCGTTTCCAAATATTCCTGGCGAATTGCTGCGCCGTCGAGATAATCCTTCCCGACTTGAGACGCAACGCAACCGGTTTTGCTAAAATATCGTTTGGCATCCGCAGTCCACGAACCCGCATATACGGCATTTCGCAACTCCTGGTCAGTCAGTTTTTCGCCGGCTATATTTATGGTCCGGAACCACTCTAACCGTTCGCTGTCTGTGCCGCTGCACAGATAAATCATCAGTTTATAATCAAGGATTTGTTTCTGCTGGTCTTTTTTAAGATTGTGAAAATACAATCTCTGATATGAAAAGCCGCCAACGACATATTGACAAACCGAGATGGTGCGTTGCTGCCCGTCAATCACCTCAAAATTCCCGTCCTCCCGGACTGCCCAATACATCACATTAAGAGGAAAATCTTTTGTTATAGTAGTAATAACCGCATCCCGTTGCTTATCCTTGTAGATAAATTCCCGCTGATAGGGAGGGCGAATATCCAGTTTGCCTCCGAAACCTACCACGCCTTCTTCATCATTGTCTTTGTAGCCGTTTGCTAATTCACGGACGGTTATTTCTTTGAGTTCAATTTTCATAAGATTTTATTTTAATTAAAGTTTGCGAATAAAAATACGAGCAAAAGTATTTTTACCATTGATTATAGGGCGAGCATCCTTATCGCCCATGAAAGGAATGCCAACAACTTCTTTATTATATCCAGCAGAAGCAGACATACCTAATATTTCAAACTGTTCAGGATTATATTTATCAAGAAAAGTAATCGGCACTCCCATAGCACCTTTATACTCCATAGGTATATCCTTTGTCTTATTCACATTTATAGCATTGTAGTTGTCGTATTTAGGGTAATCTTTTTTATTGTATTTGTTGCAAAGAATTAATTCTTCATGTCGTTTTGTAATATCCAAATTGGTAAACCAATGCACTCCTGAAACCCTAACCATTCCTTCTTTATGGTTTCCTGCTGTTGCATGATCTTCATAACGGGTAATAAAATGAGCAGCGCCACCAGTAAAACCATAACCCAACCATATCTTATTATCCTTAATGAGGCGAAAGATTTCTTTGTATGTAATAGCATTTTGGTGGCCGATTATGATGAACTTTTTATCATATTTAATTAACTGTTCCACATATTCTCTGAACAAAGAAAAGGGCGGATTGGTTACAACAATATCGGCTTTTTTCAAAAGCTCAATACATTCAGGACTGCGAAAATCGCCATCGCGTCTTAGGTTTTCAATGCCAATTTCTTCAGGAGTGGGAATTTTATCCCCATTTTTAGCGCCGGTGTATTCCAGGTATATGGCTTTTTCGGATTTGTTTTGGCTGAATAAATCAGCGTCTTGGTTTTTATAACAGGTGGTAATCAATTTCTTCAATCCCAATTTCTTAAAGTTTTGGGAAAAGTAAACGAAGAAATTGCTCACACGAGGATCGTCGCAATTACAAAAAACCACCTTCCTCTTAAAATATTCCTTATAATGACTGAGTTCTTTTTCAATATCTGAAAGCTGGGTATAAAACTCATCCTTTTTAGCATTCTTTGCTTTGTGCAGATTTTTATTTAACGATTTAGTTTTCATAAAATCCTAATTCCAAATTCAATTCCTGAATTCCGGTGACACCACCCATCCTACCATTTTTGCCTTTGTTGGGCAAGGATTCCGGCCCGGCGCTTTTAAATCCGGGTATTTCTGATACCAATTTGGGTAATCGCTCGGTATCTTTTTTGACGTTTTTCCGGCTGGCCAGGTTCAGCGCCAGATGTAACAGCGGGTGGTCCAGGTTTCCGGCTAATCTTCTTAAGATGGATGATACCTTGGTGAATTCCCTCTTGACCCAGATTTCCCCGGCCTGGAGTTCGTAGGGGCTCATATTCTTCGGTTTGAATACCACCGTGGAATGGTCATAATACTTCCAGTCCGTGGTCAGCAGGCGGCCTTCTCGTTTCAACTGTTCATATATCCGCGTCCCGGGATAAGGCGTCAGGATATTTAAGGAGGCCGTGCCGACCTTGTTCTTTTGCAGAAAGGCCAGGGTTTCCGGGAACGTCTCCTTGGTATCGCCGTCAAACCCGAAGACCATAGAGGCGTGGAAATGGATGCCGAAGTCCTTGACCCTTTTTATGGCGTCTTCGATGCCCCGGATTTCCTTGATGGATTTGCGCATGGTTTTCAGTTGCGCCTCGGCCACGCTTTCTAATCCGAAGAATAGCGCGGCGCAGCCGCTGTCCGCGGCCAGTTTCATCAGTTCCACATCATGCACGAACGAGATGGATGCCTGGCCTACCCACTTGATTTTATAAGCAGTGATGGCCTTGAATAGTTCTTTGGCATAACTGGGTTTGCCGATAATATTGTCATCCAGGAATATGAATATTTTCCCTTGTGAGTCCTCAATATCCCGGACCACATTGCCGATAGGGGCGTGGCGGATTTCCTTACCGAATATGTCGGAGACGCAGCAGAATTCGCAACTATACGGGCAACCGCGGGTGGTCATGACTGGAATAATATTAAACAATCTTTTCTTGGTCTCTTTCCTGAACTTGAGCGGGATGTATCTATCCAGCGATGGTTTGGGCTGATGATACGTCCTGCGCAGGCGGTTGTGCTTGAAATCTTCCAGCACCTGTTCCCAGACGCCTTCGGCTTCGCCGATGACAACCGCATCAGCGAACCTAAGCGCCTCATCTGGCAGGAGCGTTGGATGCACCCCGCCCAGAACCACCTTCTTCCCGCGCTTCTTGAATTCAGTAGCCAGATGATAGGCGCGCGGGGCATTGGCCGTCATACAACTTATTCCGACCAGGTCGTAGTCCTCATCAAGATTTATCCGCTCGGTTTCTTCCTCGACTGTCTTTACCTCGTATTCCGGAGGTGTCAGTCCTTCCAGGATATGCAGGGCCAACTGGGGTATCATCAGCCCCTTGGGGGTCTTTATGTCCGGTGCTATGCTCGGTGAGATCAATAATACTTTCATGTATCAGATTATTTAAAGTTTATCCTGTTCTGTCTCTTTATCTAATAGTTTCTTTATCTCGGCCAGTTTCTCCAATGCCTGGAGCGGCGTGAGCGAGTTGACATCCAAATCCTTGAGCGCCTCGGACACCGGATGGGGCAGGGCACTGAACAAGGCCAGTTGGTTCAGGTCTGCCGGCTTCAGTTTATGCGCGCCGCCGTCCAATAACGGCTTGCCCTGCAAATCAAATCCCTGTTTTTCCAGTTGTTCCAGTATCTGGCGCGAGCGTTTTATGGTCTCCTTGGGCAGTCCGGCCAGCCGGGCCACGTGGATGCCGTAACTCTTGTCAGTGCCGCCGGTGATAATCTGGCGGGTGAAGATTATCTTATCGCCCCATTCCTTGACCGCGATGTGGTAGTTCTTTATGGCCGGTAATATCAGGGCCAGCTCGGTCAGTTCGTGATAGTGCGTGGCGAAGAGGGTCCGGCTGCCCAGGCGGTCGTGGATGTATTCGGTGACTGACCAGGCAATGCTGACGCCGTCAAAGGTGGAGGTGCCCCGGCCGATTTCGTCCAGGATAATCAAACTCCGGGTGGTGGCGTTGTTGAGGATATTGGCGGTCTCGTTCATTTCCACCATAAAGGTGCTGGCGCCCCGGGTGAGTTCATCCGATGCGCCGACCCGGGTAAAGATGCGGTCCACCACGCCAATTGTGGCTTCTTTGGCCGGCACGAATCCGCCCATCTGCGCCATCAGCACTATCAAGGCCACCTGCCTGATATAGGTGGATTTCCCGGCCATATTCGGGCCGGTTAGTATGATGATGCGCTGCTGTTCGTTGTCTAATAAGATGTCATTGGGTATAAATTTCTCCTCCAATACTTTTTCTAAGACCGGATGCCGGCCTTCAATAATCTTAATAATCAGGGAATCGTTAACTGTCGGCGCGCAGTAGTTGTTTTCACTGGCCACAGTGGCCAAAGACAGCAGGCAGTCCAATTGGGCAATGCCGGATGCGATGTTCTGGAGTTGGGTAATATATTGTTCGGCGTCTTTGCGCACCTGGATGAAGATTTCGTATTCCATCTTTTGGCTGCGTTCCCGGGCGTGCAGGACCTGAGTCTCGTAGTCCTTGAGTTCCGGTGTGATATAACGTTCGCAGTTCTTGAGGGTCTGTTTGCGGATATAATTGGCCGGTATCTTGGTCTGGTGCACGTTGGTTATCTCGATGTAGTAGCCGAAGACCTGATTATAGCCGACCTTGAGCGAGTTGATGCCGGTGCGCTTTATTTCCTCGGATTGGAATCGGGCGATGAAGTCCATGCCTTCCTGGCACATACCGCGGAGTTTATCCAGTTCGGCATTGTAACCTTCCCTGATTATCCCGCCCTCGGTCAGGTCTAACGGCGGGTCGTCTGCAATCGCATTGGTAATGAGTTTCTGCAATGGCTCTAACGGGTCAAGCCGGATAAAGATGTCCTTAATGATGTCGTATGTCTTATCCTGTAAGACCAAGCGGCTCTTGATGAGCGGAATTCTCTGCAATGTCTTTTTGAGCGCCGTCATATCGCGCGGATTGGCTCTGGCAGAGCCAATCTTGGCCGTGACCCGTTCTATATCCACGCAGTCCTTGAGTTCTTTTTGCAGTTCACGGCGTCTGGGCATATCACGGACGAATACACTGACGCCGTCCTGGCGCTGTTTGATGCGGCTGATGTCCGTGAGAGGCGAGAGCAGCCAATCCCTGAGCTGGCGCGCGCCCATAGCGCTCTGGGTCTTGTCCAGCACCCAGAGCAGCGAGCCGTAGGAAACATCTTCCGGCCCGGCATTGGCCTGCAGGCTATAGCGCTGGGATGAGATGGTGCCCAGCAATTCCAGCGAGACCTGGGTGGTCCGGTCTATGTAGAGCCGGTTATCAGCCGAATAACGCTCTATTTTAGTTATGTATTTAAGCGTCCCGTTCATAAGCTCTAATTTGGTTGCGCCGGGTTGGAGATTATGGCTGGGTTGGGTATGGTAGAGATACTGCATTATGGCGCCGGCAGACGAGATGCCGCTCTTCAGGCCCTCGCAGCCGAATCCGGCCAGGTTGGTCGTATGAAAATGCTCCAGCAGGGTCTTATAGGCGCTGGAGAACTCAAAGGTCCAGTCGCTCACCGGGGTAAAGGTGGCGCTGATGCCAGATTTCAGTCCGTTGATGATTTCTGGTTTTTGGTCGTTCAGGTATTCCGGAATCAGGCATTCAGACGGGTTTATCCGGCGCAGTTCGTCTATCAACCGATTTATATTATTCGGGAATTCCTGGGTCTTGAATTCGCCGGTAGACAGGTCAATCCAGGACAGGCCGATGATGTCTCCGATGCTTATGGCGCAGAGGAAGTTCGGCGCCTTGCTGTTGAGGATATTGTCTTCCAGGATGGTGCCGGGCGTGATGACCCGGATAACCGCGCGGTCAACCAGACCTTCGGCCTGTTCGGCTGGTTCGGTCTGCTCGCAGATGGCTACCTTGAATCCGGATTTGAGCAGGCGGTTAATGTAGTTGGTGGCGGAATGGTAGGGCACGCCGGCCATAGGCACGGTTTTTTCATCCTTGAAGCGCGAGGTCAGAGTAATGCCCAAAACCCTTGATGCGGTCTTGGCATCGTCATAGAACATCTCGTAGAAATCGCCCAGCCGGAAGAACAGTATCTCACCCGGATACTTGTTCTTGATGGCCTGATATTGTTCCATTAAGGGAGTCATTTCAAAGCTCCTGTTCCATGAAGATACGAGATACGGGATGTGAGATGCGAGATAAACATCTCATTCATCCCTTTTTACTAAATGGCTTAGTTCTACGCGCTGGATAAATTTATTCAGCATCCGGCCTAATTTGTCATATTCTGCCATAAGCCCATCAAATATATTTTTATCTTTTAGGGATTTGGTTTCGTAAAGCAATTCTATGTGTTCGATAGTTTCGTCGCAGGAAGCGTGGGCGTAAACCAGGTATTTGATGAATTCTGCTTTGTAACGTCTTCGGCCGAAACCTTCAACAATATTTGCGCTGATGGATTTCGATGAACGCCTGATTTGTGAACCTTCTTCGTATAGTTCAATCTTTGGTAGACTTAAGGTTATTTCATGTATTTTGACAGCAAGTTTATGAGCCAATTGATATATCTCAAGGTCTCTATAACTCTGATAACCCATATTTCACCTCCTATATCACGCATCGCGAATCCCGTATCCCGCATCACGGAATCACCACCGCTTCAGTCCCGGTTTCGTTTATCCGTTCCGCCTCTTTCTTGGCTTCTTCAAAGGTTTCGTATCTGCCGGACCAGACATAGTAGAATTCCTTGCCGGCGATGAGGATGATAGTAACCGTGGTATCGATGCCTTTTTCCTGCTGGAGTTCTGCCTGGTAATTCAAGGCGTTTTCCTTGACGCTGTATTTACCTAATTGAACCGTAAAGATATCCGGCGGTATGGACAGCCGTTCCTGGAGATGCTCGCGGAGTTTCTCATCCGTCTCGTTCTCAGGTTGGAGCGCTTCCAGCGCGGACTGGAGATATTTCCTGCCCTCGGCATACTGCTCGTGGCGCATCAGGCAGATGCCGATGTTGTAATGGAGATAGGGCAGTGATAATTCGTTGTTGTTATTCTTGATTGCCCTCTGGTAATAATTAATGGCCTCCTTGTATTTATGCTGGGTCTGATAGAGTTGGGCCAGCGAATAATAGGTCAGCGCCTCAAATGACAGGCGGTTGTTACGCGGTGGGTCTTTAAGGGCCTTAAGCAGGTTCTTTTCCGCCTCCTGGTAGTTGCCCAGCGCCAGGTAGGATACGCCCATCCGGTAATACGCCTCCGGGATATAATCCGACTTCTTCTCAATCGCGATAAACTGCTGGTAATAACCGATGGCTTCAATGTAATTGCCGTTCAGGAAATTATCCTCGGCCTGGCGGAATGCCTCATTGCTGGGGAATTTAGCCGGCGGCAGGGACGGGCAACCGGTCAGAACAATGACGAGAATGACTAAGGCCGAATGACTAATGACGAATTTCATACCACTAATCTACTAAACATCCATCAGAGGGTCAAGAATTATGGACAGCACTTCTTGACAATCCGTATAAATCAATGTTAATCTGTGGCTATGTTAGGTTTTATCAGAAAGATATTTCCGTCCCGCAACGAACGGCTGGTCAATTCGCTTTACCGGTTCGTGGAGCGGACAAATAGTTTTGATAGGGTGATGCAATTGCTTTCCGACGAGCAACTCCGCAATAAAACATCCGAATTCCGCCAGCGGCTCAAGGATGGCCAGACCCTGGATGACCTCCTGCCTGAAGCATTTGCCGTGGTCCGTGAAGCCAGCAAGCGCACCACCAAGATGCGCCACTTTGACGTCCAGCTCATCGGCGGAATGGTGCTCCATCAGGGCAAGATTTCCGAGATGGCCACCGGCGAGGGTAAGACATTGGTGGCTACACTGCCGGCCTATTTAAATGGCCTGACCGGTCGGGGAGTCCACATTGTTACGGTCAACGATTACCTAGCCAAACGCGACCGCGAATGGATGGGACCTATCTACGAGATGCTCGGCCTGACGGTTGGCGTGATTCAGAACAATATGGATAATCCCGAGCGCAAGGCGGCCTACGGCTGCGACATTACCTACGGCACCAATAATGAATTCGGGTTTGATTACCTGCGCGATAATATGAAGGTCAGATTTGATTCACAGGTCCAGCGCGGGTATTATTTCGGCATTGTTGACGAGGTGGACAGTATCCTGATTGACGAAGCCAGGACGCCCCTGATTATTTCCGGTCCGGCTGAGGAGTCCACCGACAAATATTATGTGGCCGAACGGGTGGCCAAGCAGATGAAGAAGGATGTTGATTACGCGGTCAAGGAGAAAGAGAATTCGGTTGTCCTGACCGATGACGGCATAGAAAAAGCCCAGAAACTGGTCGGCGTGGATACCTTCTATACCGGCCAGAATATGGAATGGCCCCATCATATTGAACAGGCCCTCAGGGCCAAGGAATTATACCGCAAGGACAAGGATTATATCGTCAAGGACAACGAGGTGATTATCGTGGATGAATTCACCGGGCGGCTGATGCCGGGCCGGCGCTGGAGCGACGGACTGCACCAGGCGGTCGAGGCGCACGAGAACCTGAAAATCCGCGAGGAGAATCAGACCCTGGCCACCATTACCCTCCAGAATTATTTCAGGATGTATGAGAAACTGTCCGGCATGACCGGCACAGCCCTGACCGAGGCCATGGAATTCTACAGCATCTATAAGTTGGAGGTGGTGACTATACCCACCAATAAAGCGTTGATTCGTTACAGTTCTCCGGATTTGGTATTCAGGACCGAGGAGGAGAAATTTGAGGCCATCGCTGAGGAGATAGTCCAGGTGAGTGCCACGGGCCGGCCCATCCTGGTCGGCACTACGTCCATTGAGAATTCAGAGCGTATCAGCGAGATGCTCAAGCGCCGGGGCACCAAGCACGATGTCCTGAACGCCAAACAGCACGAACGCGAGGCCCAGATTGTGGCCAATGCCGGGCAATACGGGGCAGTCACCATTGCCACCAACATGGCCGGCCGGGGCACGGATATTGTATTAGGCGAAGGCGTGGCCAAGTTAGGAGGACTGCATATCTTAGGCACCGAGCGGCACGAGGCGCGCCGGATTGACAACCAGTTACGCGGCCGGGCCGGCCGGCAGGGCGACCCGGGCTCGTCACAATTTATCCTGTCTCTGGAAGACCATATCCTGCGGCTCTTCGCGCCCCAGTGGGTTTCGCAATTGCTCCTTAAATTGGGTATGGAAGAAGGACAGCCCATTGCCAGCCGGTTGGTTTCCAACGCCATAGAAAAAGCCCAGAAACGGATGGAGTCCCACAACTTTGATATCCGCAAGAACCTGCTGGATTACGACAAGGTCATGAACGAACAGCGGCTGATTGTCTATGGCCAGCGCCAAAAGATGCTCAAGGGCGAAGGCACCAAGGAAATGGCTATGGAGATGATTAAGGAGGCCATCTACGCCTCGGTTGATAAATTCCTGCCTGAGAATTCCAAGGAATGGGATTATCAGGGATTGTCAGATTTACTTAAGCAGAAGATTGGCGTGACCATTCCGGCCTCGGAGTTGACCGTGTTGACGGAGTCCCGCCAGGGAAAGAATGACGTGGAGGAATTGGAGGAGAGGGTAATCAAAGAGGCGGCTAAGTCCTATGCCGAGCGGGAGCAGGCATTGGGCCCGGAATATATGCGCAATGTGGAGCGGTTCATTATGCTGGAAAAGATAGATGAGAGATGGAAGAATCATCTCTATGCCATGGATTATTTAAGGAGCGGCATCGGCCTGCGTAGTTATGCCCAGATAGACCCGAAGATGGAATACAAGCGCGAGGGCTACCGGATGTTTGACGAATTGCTTGCCTCGGTCAAGAACGAGGTGGCCGAATTGATATTCAAGGTCCAGCCGGTTAAGGAATTGGAAGAGGAACTGGCCAGAATCTGGAAAATCAGCGATACCTCGCACAAGGAATTAGGCAGTTTTGAGACAATCAAATCAGCACCGCCCGGTCAAGCACCTAATGCTCCGGACAATGCCGGACTTCAACCTCCCAAGGAAAGACCCAAGCCCATTGTTGGTAGTAGCCGCGATATCGGACGCAACGACCCGTGTCCGTGTGGAAGTGGTAAAAAGTATAAAAAATGCTGCGGAGCCAGAGGTTAACCTCTGGCGTAGTCCCGAGCCGAAGCGAGGAGCGGAACGAAGACATAGTCCGAGTTGAATCCTGCTCTTATGCAGGGCGGGGGCGGGGAACAATATATGGCAGAAAACAGTATTCTTGATAATTCAAAAGACATATCAGCCGAGGAACAGGAACGGATAATCAGCCGATATAAGCGCATATCGAAACGCATTGAAGTGATAAGTTTAATTTATGCATCAGTCGTGATTTTATGCTGGGGATTAGCTTATATATTTTCTTTGTTCCCTTATGGAAATACAGGATATGTTCTTCTATTTGGTTTCTGTATTGGTATGTTCTTTTTCGGCTTATCATTGTTTATTTTTTATCGTTGCCCTAAGTGCAATGCTTTATTGCCAACTGGGCGAGGTTCAGGCGGCATAGGTTCTTCTAAAAATTGCCCCAAGTGCGGGGTACGGTTAAAATAGACGAATTCTAGTTCGTAATCTGGGTAATCTGGGGACACATACTAATAAATCCCTGGCCGGGCGGGGATTTATGGGGTCTGTCCCACGAATAAGATTAGGTATATCTGTCACGGATTGAGGTAGACCTAACACAGATTTAGGTAGATCTGACACGGATTGAGGTAGACCTGACTTAGATTTAGGTAGATCTAAGTCAGATTGAAGTAAACTCGGCTCGGATTGAGGTAGTTCTAACTTAGATTGAAGTAGACCTGTCTTGGGTTGAAGTAGACCTGACTCAGGTTGTGGTAACCCGGCCTCGGTTTGAGGTAAACCGGACTCGGTTTGAGGTAAACCGGACTCGGTTTGAAGTAAACCGGACTCGGTTTGAGGTAAACCGGACTCGGTTTGGAGCAAACCGGACTCGGTTTGGAGCAAACCGGACTCGGTTTGAGGTAAACCGGACTCGGTTTGGCTCAATATGGTATCATACCGGAGCGATATGATGTCATACCGGAGCGATATGATGTCATACCGGAGCGATATGATGTCATATCGGAGCAATATGATGTCATACAGGATGAATATGATGTCATATTGGAGCAATATGATGTCATATCGGAGCAATATGATATCATATCGGAGCAATATGATGTCATATCGGAGCAATATGATGTCATATCAGAGCAATATGATGTCATATCGGAGTAATATTATGTCATATTGGAGTAATATGACATGGGTCAAAATCACATTTTAATAGTATAACCCCTTGAATTTAATGAGTTGTGGTAAACTTAGGCAAAATCCCCCTTCCCACTGGGTCCCGCCTCGGCGGAAGGCCTAACAGCGAGTAAACAACCCCCTCGCCCCCTTTATTAAGGGGGAGTGGTATTGTCCTTACATAAGCCGGTGGGTATGGCAAATGGCAATAGCCAGGGCGTCTGATGCGTCGTAGGGCTTGGGGATTTCTTTCAAAGACAGGATGTTCTTGACCATCTCAGCCACCTGGATTTTGTCGGCCCGGCCGTTGCCGGTGACGCTTTTCTTGACCTCAGCCGGGGAGTATTCAAAGACCGGGGTGGAGGTGGTAGCCGCGGCCAGTAGCGCCACGCCGCGCGCCTCGCCTATCTTGATAGTTGCCTGGGCATCCATAGAGAAGAACACGGTCTCTATGGCCATCTGGTCCGGCTGGTATTGCTTGATTATCTTGAGAATCTGCTGATAGATTCTGAGCAGGCGGGTGGCCAGCGTAGTCGCCTCGGAAGTAGCATATGGGTTTGCGGGTTGGGATTTCTTAGGCAGGGCATCCTGGGTCTTGATGACGCCATAGGTAATGACTTTAGTTTTCGGCTCGGTGGAGATGATGCCGTAGCCGATGATGCGTGTGCCAGGGTCAATTCCTAAGATTAGCATAAACCTCGTCATACACACCCCTAAATCCCCTCTTATTAGAGGGGACTTTCGGGAAAATCCCCTCTTGAGAGGGGTGTCCCGAAGGGACGGGGTGTGTTACACTTCGTGCCTTAGTGTCTTTGTGGCTAATCCCTCCACTTTGTTACGGGATAAGAGCCAGTCCCTACGGGACTCCCTTTGGTCGTAAGTCGCGGAGTTTATCCCCGCCGAAGCGGGGACTCCTAACTGGCTCTAATATTCCGCCGGCAATTCTTTCATCTGCGCGGCGCTGAAGACCGGGCCTTCCTTGCAGACATAGACCTTGCCGACATTGCACCGGCCGCATTTGCCCAGCCCGCATTTCATCCGGTTTTCCAGGGTGGTGTAGATATTCTCCGGCTTAAAACCCAGTTTATCCAGTACCGGCAGTGTGAACTTTATCATGATGGGCGGCCCGCAAATCAGTGCCACGCCATTGGAGCTATTCGGGTTGGCCTGTTCCAGTATCACCGGCACTAAGCCGACCTTGCCGGTCCAGTCCTTGGTCTCGCCGCCCGGGTCAACGGTCTGGACGACCGTGGTATCGGGATATTTAGCCCATTCAGGCAGTTCGCGTTTATAGACCAGGTCAGCCACGGTTCGGGCGCCGTAGACAATGGTAATCTTGCCGAACTGTTTGCGCAGGTCCAGGCAGTTCCAGATGACCGAACGGATGGGCGCCAGGCCGATGCCGCCGGCGATAAAGACGATGTCCTTGCCCTGGAATTTATCCAGCGGGAAACAGTTGCCGTAGGGACCGCGGAATCCGATGGTGTCGCCCACCTCTGAATTGAACAGGGCCTTGGTCACCCGGCCGGACTTGCGGAAGGTGCATTCAATAAATCCCTGTTTCGTTGGAGATGAGGCGATACAAAAGGTGGATTCGCCTTCGCCGAATGCCGAATATAATCCGAATTGCCCGGCTTTGAATGTAAATGACTTGGCCACTGCCTCGTCCTGGAACAGCAGTTTCATGGTCTTGGTGTCGTAGGTCTCTTCGATTATCTCAGCCACGGTCATTAAATAGGGGGTGTAGATGTTCATAATGCAGTATCACTCCATCTAAATGTCATTCCCGTGCAAACGGGAATCCAGTATTAAATTGTCTGGATTCCTGCTTTCGCAGGAATGACAAGTCAAGACAATATTTTATATATTGCTCCGAGCAGGCGTTATCGTTCCTGCGTCTACTGCGTTTTCTCCGCTAATTTGTCTATAGTAATTAACACATTTAATAAGCTCATATCAGCCGGGCAATGGCGGACACACCGGCCGCAACCCACGCACAGGGTTCGCTCAAACTTGTCAGGGTAATAATTGAATTTGTGTTCGATGCGCTGCCTGAATCTCTTTGACTGCATATCGCGCGGGTTATGGCCCGAGGCGTGGACCGTGAACATGGCAAACTGGCAGGCATCCCAGTTCTTGCAGCGGCATCCACCCTTGAGCGTGCCCTCGTCAACGATATCAAAGCAGTGGCAGGTCGGGCAGAGATAGGTGCAGACCCCGCAACCGATGCAGGGCAGGGTTATCTTGGCCCAGATCGGATGCTCAAAGTTCTTGGCCAGCCAGGGTTTAATTCTGGTCAGGTCGAACTTCTGGTCCGGTCCTTTGTAGTCAATGGGTGCTTCGTCTTTATCAGTGAAAAGTGATTTATATTGATTGATTAGATTCTTGCCTTTGTCGCTGATGGGGTTGACCAGGTAGTTACCCTGGGCGGTTTTTTGCAGGAATATGTCACTGCCTTCGGTGGTCTGCGGCGTGATTCCCACGCTGGTGCAGAAGCAGAATTCGTCGCATTTTTCGCAGGCCACGGTGATAATAATATTCTTGGCCCGGCGTTTGAGGTAGAATTCGTCGTTATAATCCCAGGTAAAGACCTTGTCCATAACCGGGTATGAGACGGCTTCACAGGGACGCATACCGAAGAGGATTAGTTCTTTCGGCTCGGCTGGCTCGGTTACGGCAATCTTGCCTTTGGCCGGGAAGGTATAGTTCAGAATCGGTTCGCTATCCGCAAAGAAATATTCCTTGGTGGACTTGGTCGGGAAGGGCAGGTCCAGATTGACTTCATTGAATGAGTTGATGGGTTTATAGACGGAGTCCTTACCATCCCTGACCGGCGCAATAACTGAGCGCTTATCTTTTATCAGCGATTCGATTAACGTCTTTAGATTATTCTGGCTTATTAACATAATTGTTTATT
>ERZ1292630.2425-Hain-H41-02um-R3-2425-length-17247-cov-7_pt1 | contig 17247 bp, 12 predicted proteins | sample MGYA00564408_ERZ1292630 | MGnify/ENA primary metagenome ERZ1292630 (study PRJEB36523, sample SAMEA6512641) | groundwater metagenome | collected 2019-01-08 | study: AquaDiva: Metagenomics assemblies of 32 groundwater samples | reverse complement strand
ATATAGTCAAAGGGATTGTATCTTATCTCCAGATTCTTTGTGCGGGGCGAATTTAAAACAACAATTCTGTTCCAGTCATCAGGCATTATTTTCATCTTATTTTTTTCCGTGCATGAAAGAGATAATACTTTATAAAAAAGGAGAATGGGACATTTGCGTGCGCCCTTATATTTAGCAGTCCCTCTGTAGCCTTCCAGATAAACCTATATATAAAGTTATCAGGCAGTTTGATAAGCTGTTTTATTAATGGTCTTAAACTTGGAAATCTTATTGCCAGATGAGAAAACCTTGAAAGTTTTAATATTGTTTTACCCTCTGCATCTATGCGATAGTTTTCATAAAAACACATATCAGTTGTGCCTAATGCTATTCTTTGAATGTCTTTTTGAGTAATAGACTCGTTAGTTAAGTTTTTACATAATACATCAGGCAGATCATGCGCTCCTATATCTTCCCTTTTATATTGTCCTATTTTAATGCCATATTCCGTGATATCCAATCCGGGAAACGGCTTAAATATGTTTACTGCATGAACACTGTTTTTTGCAGACAAAAGCCTTGCCTTTTCTATTGTTTCCCATGATATTTCCAAACTTTCACTGGGTAACCCAAACATCATAGCCATTGAATATCTAATATTATATTTTTTAAAGATATCGGTTCCTCTAAATAACTGCTCATCAGTGATCCTCTTGTTTAGAACCTTTATGCGAAACTCTTCATTGCCAGTTTCAAGCCCGAATCTAACTAATTCGCAATAGCCATTATTACGAATCGCCTGACCGACTTCATCATTTATCTCGGTTATTACAGCATTAATTGAAAATGGAATCTTTATTTTATCGCGGTATTTTTCTAAAAACTCAAATAACCATCCCTTATTATATGTAAGGGTGCTGTCATTAAAGAATATATATCTGACTTTATATTTATTTTTCAGCAGCAGCAGCTCTTCCATAACATTATCAACGCTTCTCAATTTGCAATATCCGCGGCTGCCCCCAGCCTCGTATATTTTCCGGTAGCCATGATTAAAGCAATAACTGCACAAATAAGGACATCCTCTGCCTGCAAGCACTTGCGTGAATGGAATAATTTTAAAGTAGCTATCATAATTTAGATATATATCTCTATCATCAAAGGGAAGTTCATCCATATTATCAGTCCAATTCCGCATATTATTTTTATAAATATTGTTATCTCTCTTAACCCATAGATTTGGGATATCAGAATAATCTTTTTTAGAGTCAATCCTATCACATAATTCTTTTAAGGGTTTTTCCCCTTCTCCGAGGCATATTATGTCTATATCAGAATACATAAGAATCTGAGGGAGAAAGGTTATGTCATAGCCGCCGGCAATTATAGGTATCTTTATCCCTGCCTTCTTTATAGCAGCAGATGAGGAAAGCATGTGATTTCTATATGGAGTTAATACAGAAAATGCTATTAGGTCAGGCTTGTTTTTTTTAGTATATTCTACAATCTTGTCTTCGCTGCCAATAACAAGATCAACCTTATGTCCATTAAGTTTTAAATACGCAGATAATCTTGCGATGCTCTGAAACGGGAAGTATATCTCTTGAGCAAATAATACTTTAGCCATTGATTCATCCTCTCTACAGTTTTTATTATACCTAATTTGAGATCATTTTTGCTATTTGTTACCTAAACACCCACCATTTCTGTCCTATAAAATTCAAAACAGTGCTTGTGCCTGAAGCAGCTAAAAACGCAGGAAATATCCAATGAGGGAACAGTAAAAGACTTATTTTGTTAACAGCGACATTTGCCCCTAATGTCGACATGTTTAGCATTATAAATCTTAAAATTTCAGAGTAAGATTTCCGTTTTTTTTTAAAAGTCCAATACTTATTTAAAGTGTATGCTGCAATTGTCGCGATAATAAATGAAATCGCTTTTGCTGGAGAGGGGGTTAAAAAGTTAAGCAATAGATAATAAACTGACAAATCCGTTCCAGCAGCAGAAAAGCCGACTACTAAATATCTTTTTAGTTCTTTTTTTGTCTTATTTATCAATTTTATCCCTATTTATTGAAACATCTTTTTCTATCCTGTAGGGATGCCAATTGCATTTATGAAAAAAACTCTGCCAGTATTCATAGGTCTTTAATTCATTCGGTGTCCCCCATCCAATGTAATGCTCAACCTCAAATACCTTTACTTTTAGCCCCGTCTCAATTAGTTCATTAACACAACTGTCAACATAAAACTCGTTGTTGACCCTTATGTTTTTCTCTTGCAATCTTTTCAGAGATTCTATAAAGTATTCTGCCTTTTTAAAATAAAATGTGCCGACAACTGCGTGGTCATTATATGGATTATCTGATATTTGCTTTTTGACAGAAACACCTAATACATTATCATCTTCATCAACCCTTATCCAGCCGTACATCTGCGGATTGCGCTCAGTCTGGGGATAATGCCTGAAACTCCAGACTATTGCGTCTATATCTTTATCATTCAGGCAGTCCACATATTTTACTTCATCCCAAAGCATTCCATTGTCACATGCGCCAATAAGCAGAGGAGATTCCATGTCTTCATCTTTCAGTCCAATTTCACAGGTGCAAGCCTGCCCCTCTGTTATATTATATATCCTTACAATCTTTGCATTAGGATATACCTTTTGAATTTCCTGTGATAAGGAATACTTGTCAAGATGCTCTGCAAGACACACAAAGACATATTGTTCTGCCTTTGGCAGACAGTTTGCAGCCTGTATTACCATTGGCTTTTTATTTATTTCTATAAGCGGCTTTGGGTTTTTATAACCTTTCTTGACAAATCTGCTGCCTGCCCCTGCAAGAGGGATTAGGTTAATACTGCCTTTTTGCGGCGCTATGTTTTGTCGGGGTTTAATGATCTGCCTGAAATAATCTGACCACCTCTGGTATTCCTCCATATCCCTTGGCGTTCCCCACTGAAGCATATGCTGTATTTCGTATATTGAAATGTCCAGATTGTCTCTTTTCATCAGGTTGTAAACCATGCTTATATAATATTCACCGTTTACATTAATGTCTTGTTCCATGAGCTGTTTGAAATATTTTTTTACAAAATCCCCTTTTCTGAAATAGTAAGTCCCGTCTGATGCGTATTCTTGCATACGATTATCTGTAAAAGGCTCTTTTTCCTTAATCTCAAGCATCCATTGATTGTCTTCACGGATGAATGCATAATTTGTGCTGCCCAGCATGTGTGGATGGAAACCCTTGTATGCTGATATAGCGCCATCTGCATTTCTGCTTCTCGTATGGCTCAAAAAATCTCTGTAGTCCCAGTATTTTGAGAAATCACAGTAATTTACAATAACCTCATCATTATCATCTAAGTAATTGAATACAAAAGAGACAGTATAAACAGGGCCTTTTTTGTGTGGAGGTATTTCGTAAATATTGCAGCCAGGCGCAATGGTTTCAAGTATTTCTCGTATGTTAGGTTGCCTTAAATGCTCACTGCTGCATATGAAAGAGAAATTTGATTCACCGGGGAATAGATTAACCACATGCTCTATTATTGTCTTGCCATCCACCTCTATAAGAGGCTTTGGAGCAGTGTAACCTGCATCCTGAAACCTCTTGCCTGTCCCTGCCATAGGTATGATTATCTGCATTAAATCCTCTGCCTATATTTCTCTGCTTCCCAGTTGCCAATGTAGGAAGTTTCTTCAGTTGAAAGATAATTAACACTATCTCTTGCCATTGTCAGGGCTAAAAGATGAAACTTAAATATCTCTTCACTCTCCCTTGCCTTTCTGATATTTTTAGCAGCAAAAAATATATTGTCTCTGAATATTAATACCTTTGGCAGTTCATTGTATTTTATTTTGTAGTCCCTGACAGCTTCAATATCATCAAGACTTTTTAATTCTGCGGCATTAATGCCGCAGAATACCATTTTGTCAGGGCAGAAAGGCTGCGTAAAAAACAGGTCTTTATTAGTTTTTAATATTTTGTTTATTTCAATATCATCAGATAAATAAGAGACGAGGTAGTTGTTTTCTGCTTTATTAAGGAGTCCTGAAATCTTTGTAGTTAGTTTATACTTTGATAAATCTATATTTAGGCAGTTTTCAGTTTTTTCAAGGACATCTTCAGTTGTTTGCCATATATCTTCAAAGTTGTCAGATGTAACAATAAGTCCATGATTCTGTAAAAAGATGACCTTTGGTTTCTGTTCATATGTATCTATAAATATCTCTACTTCTTTTTTTAGTTCAAGCGCAAGATCAATCCCCGGTGTTTTGTAATTAACCATTACTGCCTTGTCAAATAGTCCTTTCAGAATTTCTTTCCAGTCTTGGCGGCAGGTTACAGCATTTACTGCTATCGGATGGATATGCAGGGTATAGTTGCTTAAAAGTGCATGAAGAAAAGTCTCTATTGACGGCTTGCTGTCAGACTCAATTACAGCATCAGATATATGTCTTGATACGAGGCTGTCTCTTTCTTTCTTTGACAGCTTTAATAATTCATTATTTTCTAATATTCCCATGACTTTTTTATTGTCAACTTTTACATAACCCTTGTTATGCTCAACATCTGAAAGCAGAAACCCTGATGCCTTAACAAGCATTATGTTGTTTTTTAGTTTCACAGATGAATTTCCGCTGCCTGCCTGCACAAGGTCAAACCTCTCGCCTGCATACTTTGACATCCTTATAAATTTTTCAAGTTCCTCATTCATGGTTTTTTCTCATTACCCGCTTAGTTTGAGAAAGAGCCGTCATTCATACAAAATATCCCATTAATTCTTTAAATGTCCTGAATTCTGTTGTCAACTCATGAAGTTTTTCTTCCTTGCCGTCTGGATTCAGCCAGAATGAGTAAATTCCGAGATTTGCAGCCCCTGTAATATCTTTTTCAAAACTGTCCCCTACCATGCAAACCTCATCAGCTTTAAGCCCGAGTTTTTTTAATCCGAGCATGAACATGTAAGGATGGGGTTTTTCTCTGCCTGCCTCCTCGCTTGTTACAAGAAGGTCAGTATAATCGTATAATCTGAGCCTTTCTATTTTCCTGTATTGGATATGCGCTGTAAGGTCTGACAGCAGACAGACTTTTCTGTCCCTGACAAGTTCTAAAAAGTCATAGACATTATCATATGGTTTTAGATTTTCTAAAAATATATCCCAATAAATATTATAGGCATACATGCCATATTTCATCGGATTTATCTTCATTTGCTCAAACATCCTCTGGAAATAAAGCAGTCTATTGTGGGATGAGGCTGTGCCTGACAGTTCAATATGAATGCCATCCCTTGCCTTTTTAAATTCTTTTTTTATTATATCTTCATCAATTGATAGCTCTTTAGAAAATATTGTAAAGACAGCAGATAGAGCCTTTTGGTGTATTGGCTGATATGGATACAGGGCGTTGTCAATATCAAGTAAAATACCATTGAATTTCATTTGTTTCACCTTTCATTTTTTCGCTCAGGCATAATAATACAATCAACTGCACAAATCCCCTGTGGCCATCAGCCCATTGCATATTATCAGAAACGATTTCTTCAATGTTTACTATAAGTTCTTTTGCTATGCCATCCAAAAGTTCTTTCGTAATCGGCTCTTCTATAATCAGTAATTGATTATTCAGATCATCTGAATAATCCCATATTGCATTTACCCCGATTCCGGCAAGCTGATTTATGAGTTTTTCCAAATTGATATTTGAGTTTATTGTTAATTTCAGCTTGATATTTGGAGTATATGACATATCCCCTGTTTCAAACTCATCATCAGTGAAGTAATTTACAATAATATCAGCAAACTGCTTTTGAGGGTATATATATTTTTTTGTATCTTCCTGTCTTTTCTCAATTTGTTCCAATACTTTGTCCTTATAATATCCCCTTTTTTCTGCATCCCTTATTATCTTCCAGTGCTTTCTCAGTTTTTCATCTGTATCAAGGAATATTTTTAAATCAATAATCTTTCTCATTATTGGCAGATAAAAAGGATGGAGTCCGCTTATAACAATAAAGTCTTTTGGGATAAACTTTATAGGCTCTGTAAACTTACCTGTATTGTGGTCGTAATCCCTTCTGAATACAGTATTGCCTGCCTTCAATAAAACGAGATTCTCAGCCTGGGTGTAAAGATAATTTGCCTTGGGATTTAAGTGAGTAATTTTCTGCCAGTTCTGACTGCCTCTCTCCCATTTATGATCCCCGTCTCCTTCTATTGGGGAAAGATTGCCGCCGAGCACTGATTTCAAATCTGACAGGAGTGTGCTTTTGCCAGCGCCGCTGTCGCCGCCGATTCCAATAAGGACTGAACTGCTTTTGCTGTAAACGGCATTGCTCCTTACTCCAAAACGGTAAAGGAGATAAATTATACCAAGCATTACTGCTCCCATAAATGTGAAGGACACGCTTGCCAGCTTTGGGTTGTCAATTTTTAAATCAAGCGGTGACTTGAGAAAAGCTAAATCTTGATATCCTGAAGAATGGAAGAAGACAAAAAACAGGAGATAAAATAAGTTTAATCCTAAATACGGGTAGATTATCCTTGTGTTTTTGTCAAGGTATTTAATAAAGAATATGCTTAAGAATGGGAACATCCATATATACCATGCAGCCGATGGAGGCACCAGCAGGACAAAGACAGCAAACAGGATAACGAGGAATATATAAAAAAGGTCTAAATTTATTTTCTTATAAATCAAAAATCTTGCATATAGTAAACATACTCCAAGAATAGGCAGAAATATTGTCAAATTTCCAACCTTGTAAGTAATATCAAAGAGCAGCATTTGTTTGGGGTTTATGAGGACTAAATTGTAATAGCCTTGACTGCTGATATAAGGTAAGGCAAAAAATACATAAATGACAATTGGTATAAGAATGAAAAATACAGAGTCCTTTATCCTCTGATTTTTCATCAGGTAAATAACAATCAGAGGCAGTGAGGCAATAACATAGAACTTGGCGCTTATTGCCATTCCAAAAACAATTGAGGAAAGCAGGGCATTGCGCCTATGCGATAAGAGATATATGGATAAAAACAGGAGCGCCGCTGGGATTAAATCAAGCTGTGAATGCATATGCGAGGCATAAAGGATGATAGGTGAAACGAAATAGAAAATGAAGACCTCCTTGATTTTATTAGGAAACATCTTTAGCAGGAAGAAGGTTATCAACAAGTCCGATATAAGCAAGGGCATCTTGAAGAAAAGGTTCTGGAGAATTATATATTTATCAGAAAACAAATCAAATAGCATTAACGGCAAGCAAAATAATGATAAGATATACAGCATCAATGGTGGGTAAGGAAATACATCAAGCTTTTGATATGTTTCATAGAAATACTGCCACGGATTGTCAAATTCCTTGAGAAAGTGGTTAATGAATGGCATGAACAGTTTGTCCTTGAAATCAGAGGAGAAAAATAAAAGCAAGAATATTTTCAGACAAAACACGACAGCAAAGGCGGGACGCAATTTGAAGTATGGTTTTATGTCGGATAGCATTATCATAAAAGCATCGTTATTTTTTCGTAACTATTCAGCCGTCATTCCAGCTTGTCGGGAATCTTTCCTAAAGCGAAGAACGATTCTGGACAAGCCAGAATGACAGAATTACTACAATGCCAAAGAAAATAGGCATTTTGCACCATGGATGAATAGTTACCTCAATTTACAGTCATATTATCAAGTCCCTTTCCTCTCTCGCCATGGCTCTCCTCTCATTTGTTCTGATTCTTCAATCTTTTCATCAGAAACCATCAGTATTCTTTTCACACGGGAATTTTTCTGGATAAATATTGCAAGTAGCGCCAGAAACATTATACCAGCGCCCATCATTATCATCCCTATGACAAATGAATCAGGAAGGTATCTCATAAATACAATACCTTCTCCGGCTGATAACGGGATCCCGCGAAAACAATAACTTACCCGATACGCCTTTGTTTTCTTGCCGTTAATATAGTAATACCATCCTTTACTGAAATGATCTGATACGACAAGAAGCGTCGGTTTATTGACTCTGTATTTTAATTTTATGGAAGAATCTTTGTATTGCTCAATATCAAGACGGTCATCGGATGAGCTGTTATTGAGTTCCATCATTAAATTAAGGTCATGAACGAGCGCCGTATTTTTTCCCAGTAAATTAGCGGCCAAAAATTTTAATGTGTCTTCATGTTTTACAAACATAATATTTGATGCGAGGAAAACCCTTGGCCACGCACTTCTATTAACATATACATACACCGGTCCGGTTTCAAAGAACCGTGAATTGAAACCCGCGGGATACCCGGGAAAAACATCTTGAAATTCTGCCAATAGTTCTAACTTCGGGTGGGACATTCTTGCAGTAGACAGCACATATTTTGCATTAATCATATCCAAGACTGATGTATCTTTATTTTTTGACATAACATCATATGCAAAATCAATTAAACTGGTTGCATCCATAGGAGAAAGATGGTGGTGATACGATAAATCAAAATGGCCTATTGAAGGAATCCGAAAAACCTGCCCCCATGACATGGGAAGTATCTGCACACTTAAAACGCTCCTCAGAGTATTATCCAAAGATATGTGACCGAATCCCATATCATAACTCTTCTGAACAAATATGCGGCCGAATCCCCTATCATAAATTATATCAAATGGGCGATAGGGAACAATCCGGAATAAGGATTTATCTTCTTTAAGCATCTTTACCGCCTCATGTTCTTTTAATAACAGAGAGGCATTTGCTTTTGAATCAAATTGATTCTCGGTAGCGCCCATGGAACTATTGTATTGCCTTTCAAATAAAATGAATTCAATTTGAAAGGCAATTAAAACAGCTACGATAAGAATATACCTCAGCGTATTCATTTGTTTCTTGTTGCGGTAATCTACAAAGAAAATAATGAGTATGATTAAACAGACAATAGAAATATAGAGACCCACATGAAAAAGGTATCTATCGGGTAAATTTTTATATAAGCCATAATATGCGCTGCAAAACAGCAATCCCAATAACAATGGAATGATAAAGAAATGCCCTTTCTTTGTATACGACCCTGAATATTGCCCAAAGATAAAATCGTAACCAAAGCCGGATAATAACGATATACTTAGAGCGGATATAAAAAGCGCCCGTATAGGGAATCGAAAAAGTCCGAACATCGGTATCTGTTCAAATATCAATGTGTACAAAGGGTTATACTTTGCACTTGCTATAAACCAGCCCAAACAAAAGATCGCAACCAATGCATATAATTGTCTTCGATGAAAGGAAACGGCTTTTCTGTTGAAAAATATCACTGTTGCCAAAACCGATGGAACTACTCCTACAAACAAGGAAGTCGCAGCAAGGAAACTTTGATCTTGAAACCAGTCCACAACGGGTTTAATTAAAATACTCGGGAAATAATGGAGTATAAATAAAAATGGGGAAAGAGAACCTTCATAATTAACCGATCCTTTCATTCCCATGCGCAGACTGTTTTCCAACAAATCAAATGTCATTAATGTCTGAATTCCACCTATTAATGAGGCAATGCCCATAGCTAACAGAAACATACAAGAAAGCAGTATTGCTCTCCCTTGCCCTGCCTCACGAAAAATGAAAGAACCGAATATGTTTATTCTTATAACAAAGTAAAGCATGGACGCAATAATGTTATAGAAGATATATTGAGGGTTTGCGCATAAAAATAAAACCGCAAAGCTTAATGTAAGAAAGACAAATCCGGAAGCTGTCCTCCTTGTTAAAAAGCGCTCAATTGAATATAGAATCCAGGGTAACAGTATTAAGCCGTAAAGAAAAGGCAAATGATAAAATTGCATCTGAAGGTTACCGCTATTAAGGTATGCAATACTTGAAATTAATGATGCCGCGGTAGTTAATTTAAAAATACGCGATAGGAAAAAAACACCCAGCCCGCCAAGGAGAACCGGCAATGCAGAACTTAGCACATAAACAGTTTTTATAGAAAAAAACCGCGATAAAAATATATTAATAGGAGAAAAAAATACTATAAAAGAACGGCCTATTTGCGACTCGCCAAACTCTATAAATGGATTCCATAATGGAATTGTATTGTTTTTAATCGATTCAGAATAAAAAGCAAGTTCAGGCCAGAAGAATTGAAAAGTATCATTAGTAATCGGAAACAAATTATCTGTAAAAATTGTTTTTACATTATAAAATACAAACCATATAATGGTAATAAAGCACAGCGCAAAAATGGTTGTACTTTTTTTCATTACGCCTAATTCCTCGAACTTACCGCTCTTTTAGTTGAAGTTAAGAAGGACTCCATCGTTTCCATAGTTTATGCAATCTCTTTTAGCCCTGTCAAATCTTTTTTAATTTTCTCATTCTGTAACGCTGCAATTAGTTTACTTTCCCTCCTCGCTATTTTAGATTCTATAATTTTAACAGTATCTCTCTAATGCAATATTTAAGAAACCCGTGTATTCGAATTTATTGCTCCAACCGTCTCAAGTATTTCCTTTTTTGAACAACATCCCACAACAATTGATGTAACAAAAGGGAGAGAAGTTATATATCTTACTGCACTCATTACATCGTTTGCCAAATAACCTTCCCCAAATATTTTCATACCTATAATAGCCTTGCCTTTTTCGTGAAGTTCTCGGAAAAGCCTTAAAGCGGTTTTTCTGTCCTCCTCGAATGCTACTGGCTTCTGAACTGTCCCTGCAGCCTTTTCAAAAACTCCTGTTGGAACCATTTTTCTTAAAATTTTTTTTACCACCGGCATTCCTGCCAGTATAGATTTTATGTCGTCCTGTCTGCAATCCATTAGATGCCCTGAATAATTTATGCGTCCAAGTATAATATCAACCTCATTAAGTTCCCTGCATTTCTCTAATGCACCTAATCCATGTGATGCAATCCCGATCGCCCGTATACAGCCTTTTTCTTTCAATTCCATGAGCGATTCTAAAGCCCCTCTCCTGTGCCAGATGTCGAACCTGTTTCTAACAGCATGTAACATAAATATGTCAATATAGTCAGTCCCCATCTCACGCAATGCTGTTTCAACGGACTTTCTCATACTATCATTGCTTACTTCAACCGATTTGGAACAAATTACCACATTATGCCTCGGGATATCCCTTAATGCTTCTTTTATTGCAATATGAGTCTCATAAGTAAGCGATGTATCCCAGAACGTTACCCCCTGCTCGTATCCGAAACGGAGAAGCTCAGGATAATCCTCCACTCTTAACTTTGCAGGGCAGAGAGCGCCTTCGTAGGCCGCGGAAGTCCCAAGACCCACGTAAGATGTCTCTATTTTTGTATTGCCAAGGACAACTCTTCTCATCTTACTTGATGCCGTAGTTCCAGTGCATATGCCTTTATGTTAATTCCCATTTCTTTTAAGCACAATCAGGTTTTCAAAGGTAAGGGGTTTATATCTCTTTAAAATCTTAAACTTTCCTCCTGCCTGAACTATCTCATCGAGGAAAGGAATAAACTCCCTGAAAAAACGGCTGTGCATGTCTTCCTCTTCGGTCTGGACAAAATCCCTGCTGCTAAAAATCGAGGGGAAGAGTTTATTGGCAAGCCTGCTGTGGAGGACGGCATTATATGTCTTGTAGAAAAGCCCGTTGTGCAGCTCCTTGACCATAACAACGGCTCCGGGCTTCATGATATAGTGAAGGTTCTCAAAAAACCGGCAGTATTCCTCCTTTGAGTCAAGATGGTGGAGGGTATTAAAAACAGTCGCGGCATCAAATTGGCCCTCTGCATAGCGCTGCCTGACATTCATATAATTATCGCAGACCGTAGAAATACTTTTATCAGGGATCCTGTCAAGCAGCGCCTGCGCCGCATCTATCCCATAAAGATTTTCGAATCCACGCTCGCGAAGCAATGTCAGCAATACGCCCCCTGCGCATCCGAGGTCCAGAAAGTGGTCGGTCTTTTTAATGTATTTCATAATGACAGGGACAATCATATGCCGGTAATAGAAAACGATAGTTTTATTATCGACGCTTGCGAGCTTTATAAATTTTTCAGTCAATTCAGGTGAATCCATCTTATTTACCCTCCCTCAATTAAATAATTATTACGAGCGTCTAACAAAATACTAATCAGTTCATAAGTAAAGACACATAAAACTTTATCCGTCATGCCCGAAGTTTTTAATCGGGCATCCAGTTCCTTAACTGTCTGGATTCCCGCTTACTGACTGCGGGAATGACAAATACATCTGCCTTTCCAACAATTCGTCATGAGCCTCTAAATATTTTGCTGAATATTCCTGGAGCTCCATAATTTCCAGACAAACAAGGTCCACAGGATCTTGCGGTGGTTCTGTTTGTTGGTGATATGCTCTTTCCATAGTTTTTCAATATAGCCCGTATCAAAAAACTCGTTACGCGCGAAAATATATTCTTTAACTTCTTTTTGAAAGTGTCTCGCAAACCATTCGGCAATCGGAGGGGTAAAACCACGCTTCGGTCCGGACAGAATACTCTCCGGCAGTTTGTCCTGCATCAACCTCCGCAACAAAATTTTTGTCTTACCGCCCCTATACTTACATTCAAAAGGGATCCTGTTGACCCAGTCGACAATATCTCCGTCAAGCAACGGCGCCCTCATTTCGAGGCTGTTGGCCATGGATGCCCTGTCTGTCTTTGTCATGCCGTCATCCATAAGATACTTATGCTGCGTCTGTCTCATGATGCCGTCGCTCAGTTCTTCCCTCTCATCCGCATCCTTTCTGTAAATATCTATATTGTCGAACAGGCTGTTCAGACTTATCGCATCGTGAAACTCTTTTTTGAATAATTTAACAAGATACGAAGGCCCGAATGCACCGAGCCATATCTGCTGACAGTAATAAGGATTATTTAGATAACCTTCCGCTTCAATGAATTTCTTCAGTTTATATTCCCATGTCTCGTTGCTGTGGGAGGAAGGGATCGCATTTATGAAGGGGATGACTATATTTCTACGTATCGCTCCGGGAATAGCCCTTAGATATTTCAAAAGTTCATGCGCCCTGAATATCGGATAACCTACAAAGATTTCATCACCGCCTTCGCCTCCGAGCGCAACCTTGATATAATTACGCGCAAATCTGTTCAGAAAATAGGCCGGGATAAGAGAAGAATCCGAAAACGGCTCATCGAGCATCGGTATTATCTCTAATGTCGTTTTGATGAAATCCTGCTCGTTGAAATCGACCTCATGATGCTCCGTGCCAAGCATGCGTGCGGTCTCCCTTGCCCTGTCCTGTTCGTCAAAGGTCTTCTCTTTAAAGGCTACGGTAAAAGTCTTTAACTTCCCGTTCAATACCTTCTGGCTGTAGTAGGCTACGGTCGCGGAATCCATGCCGCCGCTCAGATATACGCCTACCGGGACATCCGCCACAAGGTGACTTTTTACAGACTGTATGAGCTTCTCTTCCAAGACTTCGACATACTCCTCATCCTTGAGATAAAGCCTCGGCAGAAAAGAAATCTTCCAGTACTGACGGACCTTATACGACCGGTTCAACGGCTCATATTCGAGATAAGAGCCAGGATTGAGTTTCGAGACATTTTCCCATATGCAATCAGGCGTCGGCACATGCTCGTAAAAGAGGAATTTTGCAAGCGAGCCCATATCCAGTTTTTTCTCCACAAGAGGGTGTTCTAAAAGGGCATTCGCTTCCGAAGCGAATATCAGGGTCTGATCTGCAAATGAATAATAAAGCGGCTTCTGGCCCATCCTGTCCCTGACCAGAAATAACTTCCGCAGCCTTTTATCCCAGAGCGCAAAGGCGAACATCCCGTTCAGCTCTTTAAACATTTCCGTGCCCAAATCCTCGTAAAGATGGATAATAACCTCGGAATCGGTGTTTGAGGCGAACCTGTGATCTTTATCGAGCAGGGATTTTCTCAGAGACTGAAAGTTATATATCTCGCCGTTGAAGACAAGCCATACAGAGCCGTTCTCATTGGTCATAGGCTGGCGTCCTTTTTCGCTTAGGTCGATAATGGACAGTCTTTTATGACCCAGATGTACACGGTCGTCCGCATAAATACCTTCGTCATCAGGGCCCCTATGATTAAGCGTCCGCATCATATTTAGAAGGATATTCTTATCGCCTTTTCCTGAAAATCCTGCAATTCCGCACATATCAGCCCTTTTATTTCTTCAAGATAGAAATAAATCTCCTTAAATAAGACATGAAACTGCCCTCTTTGATAATAATTCTGAAAAAAAACTTGATCTTCGATGGCCTGAAGTAAAATTTCAGGTAAGCCTTTCTCTGCAGGTTCTTTAACCGCTCCCTGCTTATATTCCTGTGTTTGAACGCAGCTTTATCCAGAACGAGGTCTTCCCAGTTGATATCGTCCATAGAAAAGTATCCGTCCGCTATCATCCGGTTAAACAGGTCTGTGCCGGGGAAAGGCGTAAAGATAGTAAATGCGGCATAGTCCAATGGAAGCCTTAAGGCAAAACTGATGGTCTCATGCACCATTTCTTCTGTTTCGTGAGGAAATCCGAGGATAAAAAATCCCATCAATTTCATATCCGAGTTTTTCTTTATCATCCTCAGTTTTTCCTCTATCATGGAGAGCGTAGTGCCCTTCCGGACGATTTTCAGCGTCTCCTGATTGCCGCTCTCCACGCCTACGCCCATAAAATCGCAGCCCGCCCTCTCAAGTGCCCTTACCATCTCTTTATCAATCCTGTCGAGCCTTACCCCCTGCGGGACGTCGAATTTTACAGGGAATTTATTCGCGATATATAATTCGATGAACTTTAAGGCATGCTCTTTGTAAAAGGTAAAATTATTGTCATAGATGCTGGCCTTCTGGATATCGAAATCCTTTATGAGCCAGCGGATCTCATCTATAACATGTTCTGGAGAGCGGGTCCTGACCGTCCTTCCGTGTATCGCGTTCGACAGGCAAAAAGTACAGAACGAGGGGCATCCCCTTGAAGTTATTATTGGTAAAAACTTACCGCCTCCGCCCGGCAACTGAGGATACCCTTTTAAATCGAACAGATGCCACGCCGGGAAGCCGAGCCTGTCCGGTTTCTCTTCAAAAGAAACAGGATTCATTTTTACGCGCTGTTCGTTATCTCTATAAACCAGACATGGTATTTTTTCAATCTCCTCGCGCGGGATATCCCGGCCGGAAGCGATTATATTTTTCACAAGAGACTCGATTCCGATCTCGCCCTCTCCCCTGATAACATAATCGACAGAATCGTCTTTCATAAGATGCTCCGGCAAGGCTGTAGGGTGCGGGCCGCCTATGAGGGTTATTATATTTTGATCAAACTCTTTGATCGTCTTACAATACGACAAAACCTTATATACATCCATAGAAAGACATTTAAAGCCGATGAGGTCATAATGTTTTCTCTCCATGACACCTTTGAACTCATCCGGGTCTATGTCTTCTTTATGGGCATCCAGAACCTCGACCTCTGAGCCGGCGTTCAGAGCGGAACGGGCTATATACGCAATTCCGACATCAGGGGCCGGGAGAATAGAATAGGCCTTTCTATTCGGTATGACCAGTAGGATTCTCATTAATCCCTTTCATCTTGAGGTAAATATCCTGCTCAGGAGATTGAAAAAGTTATCAACATTGCTTTTTATATCATGTAAAGAACGCTGCCCGGCAAATCTCTTGAGAATATAGGACGGCCTCATATAAAAGGCCTTGTACGCCTTTTTGCTGAACTCATAAATCTCTTCGCTGCTTAATCCGGGATAACTGAAAACCGGCGGCAGGGTAGGATCGAAATCGTTCCAGTCATCGGTTATGAACAATCCCTGTTCTTTTATATAATCGTAAAACTGAGTGCCTGGGACAGGGGTCGCAATACCGAAAGTAACCAGATCCGCCCCGCTCTTCAGGGCAAAGTCGAGCGTCTCCTGCATTGTCTCCTTTGTCTCTCCCGGCAGCCCTAACTGGAAGTACAGCAAAATCCGCATCTCGTGCTTATGCGCCATCCTGACAACTTTAAGCGCCTGATCCGTATCTACCCTCTTCTTTATATTTTTAATAATACCGGCATTAGCGCTTTCAACACCTACACCGACCGAATGACATCCTGCAGCCTTCATTTTTTTAAGTATTTTTTCATCAAGATGGTCGGCCCTTGACAGGCACCACCATGTAAGGTCTATGGAATCTTTTATCATCATATCCATCAGATCATTCGCCCATTTAAGATTATTGGTAAAACCGCAGTCAATAAAAAAGATCTCCTTAAAGCCAAGTCTCTCAATAAATTTGAGTTCCTCAAAGAAATGCGGGACGGTTCTCATCCTGAGGCCGCCGTACAATGTCGACATACAATAAGTGCATTTATTAATGCAGCCTATTTGCCCGTATGTAATAGTAAGCGGTTTCCTCTTAGAAAAAGGGTCTTGATAGAGAACAGGGTCTATCATATCATGAGCTGCAATGCCGTATTCATCGAGGTTGGCAACAGGAGGGTGTGGATCATTTTTGATGATCTCACTCCCATTACGATAATAAATCCCCTTAACCTCTGTGAGGTTATAATTCTTCTGAATAATTTCCTTCACAACCATCTCAGGGTCTCCGTAAATAGAGACATCGAGGCAGGCATTTTCCTCAAGAGTCTGCGCCGGCGCGCCCTTGATATGGGCTCCGAAAGTCGCTGTAATAATATCCGGCGATATCTCCTTTATCCTCTTGGCAACAAGCATGTCATGGTTTATTGCGGTTGTGGATGTCGTAAAGACAATGAATCTAGGCGATTCCTTTTCTATCAGTCCCGCTATATCATCAACGCTCATCTTTAAAGTATTAGCGTCGCAGAGCATGGATTCAATGCCGCACTTTCTGAGATATCCGGCTATCTTCATTAAATCGATGGGAGGATACGCAATTCTGGCCTTATATGTGCCGATGCTCCCGAACTGCCTCATATTGCCGAACTTGTTCGTCGGCGGCGGCTCTAATAATAATATATCCATTTCTCGCTTCGTGTCCTCAAGCTTTTGTAATATTTTATATTATATCTTTTATCTTCCGCAAATCTTATGCCATAAAAAATAAGTTCATTGTTCATAGTTCATTGGAGATGTCATTGCGAGCGTAGCAAAGCAATCCCGTTATGAGAATGCTTCGGGCTGGCGCCATCGCAATGACAACCTTCTTTTGCGATTAGCCACGAACCATCAACAATTAACTATAAACGAATCATAGCAGTCCGAATTTCTGCATCTTATATCTGAGGGCGTCCCTTGATATACCCAACAGTC
>ERZ1292630.2419-Hain-H41-02um-R3-2419-length-17286-cov-8_pt1 | contig 17286 bp, 14 predicted proteins | sample MGYA00564408_ERZ1292630 | MGnify/ENA primary metagenome ERZ1292630 (study PRJEB36523, sample SAMEA6512641) | groundwater metagenome | collected 2019-01-08 | study: AquaDiva: Metagenomics assemblies of 32 groundwater samples | reverse complement strand
TTCTCGATGGTGACGATGACGCGGGCCGCGAGCCTCAGCTTCTCCCAGGTGGTGTGCAGGTCGATGACGTTAATGCCGTCCTTCGTGCGACCATAGACGTAGCGCTTCATGTTGTGGTTCAGATTCTTGGTGCCCAGGTGAACGTGGGCCGCAAGCATCTTCTGCATGTCCGCCTCTGAGGCGCGGAGGACCTTCGACCCGGTCGGCGTAGATGTCATGCTTGACAATCACTGCGAAAATAATGGGAATTGACACGCCGAGCAAGAACACAGATGCGACACACACTGCCGTGATACGCTTTAGGTGATACGGGTCGATGCGCGAGGCCCCAGACAGCAACCGTCAAGGTTTGAACACGCGCATAAAAAAAACGCTAACAAAAAACGACCGCGCGCACCGGCGTTCACTTCTGTCTGTTACTGGTTCGAACGTCGGGGGGCTGAAAGGCCCAGTTCATATGGGTGTATGTGTTTTTTTGTTGCTGCAAATGGCGAGAAAGGAAATAAAACGAAGAAAGAAGAAGAAAAGGAAGAAAGACCATCTGTCGGCGAGATGAATCACCGGCTGATTTAAATAGTGACGCTCACCTTCACGCACACGAGCTGCGCACCCGTTTGGGACGTGAGGATCGCCTTGGCGGTCACGAGGCCGGACAGGGGCAGGTTGGGAATCTGGTGGTGAATATCGTAGCTGAGCGGGCCGGCCGAAACAGGGCATGGAAACGGGTTGGACTTGAGCTTGCAGACGTTCTCCTTCTTGTTGACGATGGGGATACCGTCGAACGCAGCCGTGAGCTGCAGGGTGGCCTTGGTGACGGTGTGCGTGAGCATGCCAGCCACAGAAATGGTGAGGTTGGTTCCGGGGACGATGTTGTTGGGGCTCACACTGTACGTGACGTTCTGCAGCCACGCGCCGGGCACCGAGCAGAAGGACACGGTGGGCACGCCCTTGGGCAACTGGGTTGCGGTCGCAAAGGCAGCGATGGCGACGAGGGCCAAGACACGGAGCAGGCTCATGATGTGTAGAAGCGGATAGGAGTCAAGTAATTTCTATCACAACCGAAAATAAAAGCAGACAGAAAAGGACACAGTGTGTGGCACTGGTTCGCCGACGATGCCCTTTTCATACGGGATAGAATCCATCCCTCGAGCCACCCCCCCCCCTCAAATTGCGCAGAGGCCGAACAGAGCGCAACAACGAAGGCATGTCACTCTGGCGAGGTTCACGCTCTCTCTCCATCCGCTACTTCCATCTTTCCACCTCACCTCAACTCCCCCGTGGCACTACCAGGGTCATCCAATAGCGACACGGCCACTTCCGGCTGGTCGTCGTTGTGAGCGGCGGCGTAGTTCATCGCAAAAACGATCCCGACGGAAATGCCTTTCCACAGCTCGGTCCAAATAACGTATTCCATGATGGACGTTGCAGGACAGTTTTGCGCGCCGAGGGGTTGAAAATTGATCGCACACCAGCAGAAAAAACCCATGGCGATCAGCATCGGAACACCGGGAAACCAGCAGACGTTGAGCAGAAACATCGGCAGGCGGGTTTTCCAATTCGGTAAGCACAAGGAAAAGAACAAAATCCGTGTTCCGAGGCCGCCACGAAGCGCGCGTTGGTCGACAGGGGGACTTACCCCTTCTCGAACCCGTTTTTGAATATCCTTCGCGGAGAAGAAGAGCAAAATGCCAACGATGACGTTGAATAGCATCACGGTCGCGATCGTATTCAGTCCGTCGACGACGAACCACGGTGGTTTGTTGCGGTACATAAAGTAGTCAATCACCCCATTGATCACCACGGTGAGCGCGACCGTGACGACGAGGAGCAAGAAGAAATGGGTCGAGAAGAAGATGGGCGCCACGACGCGCAACGGCGAGGCTTTCACCATGGACCAACCGGAGAAAAGTTTATCGTGCTGCGAAAAAACGGCGACCGCCTCCTGTTTTCTTTCCCCTTCCGAAAAACGAAATCCAAAAAAGCGAAGGGTGGCCGTTTTGTCAGACTAAAGGGAAACCATTAATTCGCTTTCTCGTCATCGTCACAAACGGAAATTTTGAAATGTTTCTTTCATTCGGCGCCGCTGCGCTCTGAAACGGCCACCGCTAACCGGATCATAGCACCGGAGGACGTCGCGAACGTCCAGTGGTTCTGCTGCACCGCCGTTTCGGTCACGGATTGCACCGGTGAGGCGAAGCCGGCCGTCGGTTGCTGTTTCGACACCACAGAGTCCAGAAACTGTGGCAATTCCACAGGATGTAATACAGATGGGTCCGCCGCTAAGTCGACGTGGAACCCGCACGGCCCAACTTGATGTCGCCGAGCCGCGACAGGGTCTTCATTTCCTGTTGCGAGTGGATAGAGCCGCCGGGTGTCGCCGGCGGACCTGCGACGCACGGGATACACGTTGAGAACGAGAACACTGACCGATTCTTCATCGCAGCTGTCGCTATCGGCCGCCGACGAGCTCCACGGCGTCGCCTTCGTTTTTGACTTGATTAGCAACGACGGTGCCGCCCGCGAATCCGTCGCGCGCTGTTGTTGCTGCTGCTGCGTTGCCGTCGTCGGGGCTGCTGCGCTGCGACGATGCCCCCCTCCGTGCGGAAACGGAGTGGGCCCGACCTTGAGAGCGGAGGCGGCTGTCGCTGAGGCCCTTTCTCGGAGTCGCTCGTTGATCTTTAATGAATCCGACAGCAGCAAGTTGTGCTCGCGCTGAACGGCGGCGACGTCTCGGATGCGTTTCTCTTCCGAATCTTGCACCGCGGCGCGTAGCTCATCGCACAGTTGGTTGGACTGATCCAGCTCGCGGCGGAGATCCATGAGCCGCGCCTCGTACTCTATGCGGAGCGCCGACATTTCGGCGGAGGCATCGCGATCCCGTTTGGCGTCTGCGACGGAATCTTTCTCGCTCATCACGAGGAGGCTCTGCTTGGCGTCTTCGAGTTGCCCAGCGAGTTGCATGGAGAACGCCTTGAGCGTTTCCACGTTGCCCGTGAGAATTTCAACGTTCTTCCGGCTCGTAAGAAGTTCTCCCAACATACGGTCCGATTCTTGTCCCTGACGTTGACTTCTTGCCTGGTCCCGGGCTATCTGAGATTCCAACTCGACGACGCGATGACGGAGAGTCTTCACCAGGTCACTCTCATCGGAAGACGTGGCAGCGTTGTCCATCTCAAACTCCTTTTGAGAAAAATGGTTAACTTTCTCTCGGTAACAACAATAAATTTAACCCATCTTCGGCGTCAAACGATGTATTCATTACCTGAGAAACCGCGCGGTTGGCGTGCCAAATTGCAGAGACTCTCTCTCTTTCCGTTTTTAAACGCGACTGCAATCGTCGTGTTATCCCAATTGTACTATTTCTTCGGCTTCGGCTTGAAGAAGCCAGAAAGCTTGACCTTCTCTTGCTCTTTCTTTTCTGCCTTCTTGGCCTCCAGCGCAGCGACTGGGTTCTCTTCGTGGGCTACTTGGCGCAGTTCTTGCTTGACTGCGGCCTTGTCCGCCCGTTCACGTTCGCGGGTTAGCTCCTCGACTTCATGCAGCCGACGAACGTGCGTCTTGTAGTCCTCCAGCTCGCCGTGGAACGGCTGCACTGTGAGATCGCCGGCGATCCAAATGGCCATGTTGGTCTCGCGAATGAGGCGCGCGTCGTGAGTGACCACGAGAATACCACCTCGGAACGTATTGATGGCCATACACAGAGCCGCGATCGATTCCACGTCGAGATGATTCGTCGGCTCATCGAACAGAATGAAATGAGGCTTTTCGGCGCTGATCGCCGCAAAGGCGACGCGGGCCTTTTGACCCCCCGAAAGTGTGGCGATCATGTTTGTGTGCGCCAGGCCCTCGAGACCGAACGATCCGAGCATTTTTCTGGCCTCAAAGTCATCGCTGACGCCTAACGTTCGCAGGTACTCCACGGGAGTCCGCTCCAACGGCAGCTTATCCACAAAGTGCTGGTTATAGCGGCTAATGCGCACTTGTCGGTTGATGGTCACGAATCCCGCCACCGGCTCGAGCAAACCCGTCATCAGGTTCAACAGCGTTGACTTTCCGATACCGTTGGGGCCACAGAGGGTGATCCGAGAATCCATCCACAGCGCACAGCTGAGGTTACGAAATAACGTGGGACACCCTGGATAGTTGAAATCCACGTTGTCTAGCTTGATGATGCTCGAATCACGCAGCTCGGTGGGTTGACTGAGCGGAAAGGTCACGGTATAGTCACGACGCTTCTCGAGGTACTCCGGGTCAATCTTGCCAATGCGCACTTGCTCTTTGATCCACTCCTTGGCTTGATCGTTGGTCATACCCTTTTTCTTCCTCTCCGTGATCTGCTTTGTCACGGCCTCGTACTTGCGATCGATTTCTGCGTGACGAGCCTCCACTTGGCTATCGAACTGAGAGAAACCACCCTTGTAGTAGTTGAGCTTGAAGTTTTCAATGTGCACGATGTGAGAGCAAATGGAGTCCAAAAAGTCCGCGTCGTGGGAAACGACGATCAACGTCTTCGGGCGACGAGCGGTTTCAGAATACTTTGTGTGCAAGTACGTTTCCAACCAGATGACGGCATTGAGGTCTAAGTGGTTCGTGGGCTCGTCGAGCATCAACAAATCAGGCTCGATAAACACTGCGCTGGCGAGGGCAATTCGCTTTCGCCAGCCACCAGAAAAGGAGCTTGTGGGCCGATCATGCCAATCTGTTGGAAAGCCGAGACCATACAAGATGCGTCGAGCCTTCGATTCGGCCTCTTGGGCACCCATGAAGAGCAGTTCGTCCTCCAAAAATTTTAACCGCTCAAGCTGCTCTCCCGACAATTCGGCTGTCTGGCGTAGCTTCTCGACCTCGTGAGTGTACTGCATGCAAAGTTTGTGGCTTTGAACGACCGCAAGGACCGCAGGGGTGTCGCCGCCGTGAATCTCTTGCTCCTGCTCCACGAGCAATATGTCGAGCGACTGCTGCACAGGAAGCTCTCTCGAATTCAGGAGGCGGAGCAACGTCGATTTGCCTCGACCGTTCGGACCCATCAAGCCGTATCGACATCCGGCAGTGAGTCTCACGGTCGTGTCTTTGAACAACGGCTTGCCGTTCACCGACACGCTCACTTTGTTGAATGTCACGTTGCGCGAGCCCTCATTGGTGGCGTCGCTCTCGAGCGTCACGGTGAAGGGGGAGTCGCCCGGTCCGTTGACTTGGTCCGCCGCCTGCACGAGCTCATCGAGCGCCGCTTGGTGTTTGGCTTCGCGCTCTTGGCGCTTTCGATCCTTGCGGGACACGCCGCCGGGCGCATCCGTCACATCGGTTGAGTTCGTGTCGGTCGGAGACGAAGGAGGTTCGGCACTCATTGGACGGGGGAAACGAATTAGACTATCGAATATTATTGAATGCGGAAGATCGTCGATCGTGGACGAGAAAAGAGACAGGGGCACGACGAGACGTCGGCTTGTGGTGCTTAACTCCTCGACATGAACAACCATAACAGCTGTTCAATGCTCACAATGCCCACTGCTGCAAGAACACACACAAATAGTGGGGGAACCAATAATTTTAAGCAAGTTGAGGAGGAGGTGCGACAATAGGACGGGAGGCGACAATAAGCTGCCACGTTGGAGTTCTTCATTCACCGCTCGTTCCGGTCCACGAAGTCCCTCAGCTCGATGGTTTTGCACGCCAGTAGCACGGGTTCCGACCAAAGCTTGGCGGCAAATTTATGACCTGCGCCGCTCAAGAAGCGACCGCCAAAGCGATAAAGATAATTGGCCTTCATGATGGATAGATCAGGTCCGGGTCGAATTCTTCCGGCGTGATCCAACGACCGCAAGTAGCGCAACAGCGCGTCCGCTCGATCCTTCAACGCGTCACCCACGAATCGGTATTCTTTCTTCCCAGTCAGTTCAGTCGAGGTTGCGGCAGCACGAACATCGGTTACGAAACCCACGCGACGAACACCTCCTTTGCGCTCATCGGTGCTCCCGGCTGAATCACTCACTCGTGTGATCGGCGTCTTCAAGGAGTTGGGCGGCACCAAACACGTCGACACTACGACGATGCATCCGGGAATGGACGCGACAATACCGTTGGCCAACTTGGCGACATTCGAGGTGGTCGCCTCGGGGCTGCACGTGTCGTTGAGGCCCAGGGTGATAAGCACGACGTCCACGTCCGTGAAACGGCCCATGGTCGCGTGAAAGCACTCGTCGAAAAAATTGAGTGACGAACGGGCGCCGTCCGATGTCCCGCCACGTCGGGGGGCCATCACGACCCGCGGTCGGCTCACGGCGCTGTCATGATGCCACGGGGGCGCGTCGGGCCTCCAATCCGCGGAGCTGCTGCGCGGCCGACCGAGCGTGGCAACCTCCCATTGACGCAGCATCGTTGGCAGCGGCAGAGCAAGATGGTTGAAGAGCCCCGCGACCTCTCCGGGGATGACCCAGTCGCCCGTGCCGTAGGCTAGTTCATCGCCGATGTGCAAGATTCGCTTCACCTTGCGCCGATGTTGTCCCCCAGCAGCTCCAGGACGAGAAGACGCCACGGCTTCCGTGGCGGCCAAGCTCCATCGGCTTCCCAATAGCCAATCCCTCACGCGGTGGAAAACCCAAATCCACCACAAGTGCAGCGCAAAGTGAACCCGAAGCCACAGCTCGTTGAAGGATTTTCGCATGGGGCCAGGGGGAGGCTTGCCTGACGATGCCTCCCCATCCAACCTTGAGGAGAGCCCCGGAGGCTTCCGAGTGCGGCCATCCGCCTTCATCGTCAGCAGCGGCGCCGGCGCTTGCGTGTTCATTTTTTTGTTGACGCCGGAAAAAAATCGATAGACACAACGTCTTACGCGGACTACTAGATGTCGATTCAAATGAATACTATGAGTGGTATTCTGACGAACGACACCTCAGTGGGACTGTGACAGAGTACCCCACCAGCCAAATGGTGCAGAATGAAAGAAGGAATCGCACCTCCGCTGCGTCTAAAAGCAAAACAAAAAGATCAGCGCAAAGCGCAGCTGGTTCGAAACGCTGCGGTTTGATACTCCTCTGCGGGCACGTCGGTGTATAGTCGCACCCCTCTCACATGTGTGTCGCGGCCGTTTTGATGATTTTCGGCGACCTGTATCTGAATCATGAGCGTGTGCAGGCCGCAAGAAAGCCACGGAGGGGCAGCGACCACTGGGGGCGAGGCAGCCGTGGGGGGAGGTGGCGACGGCGTCGCGCTCGCTTCCTCGCCGCCGAGTTTGATCAACACCCACCCTTTTGGCGAGTCGAAGTCCACCGTCGCGACGTCCATCAGCACGTGGGTGCCACACCGCACGACTAGCTTGCGTGGCGTGTAGCTTTCATCAGACGCAAAGTTGAGAAGGACGGCGACATACAGCACCTTCGTTAGCGCGGGGAGCAGTGCGGTAATCGCATGGGGTTGATGTCCGTCGGACTGCCAGTACGTCGTGGGATCGTTGTCCCGCAGTTGCATCACGCCGTTGCCATGCTTGGACGAGCTAACCTTCCAAACACAGCCCACTCCCGCTTCACGGAGCACGAGATCCACCAGTTTCAGATTGGCGTCGGTGACAATCTTGAAGGATTCGCGCGGCCCTGGGAGGATCGCAGCCACTTTCTGCGACAAAGTGAGTGGTGCAATGAGACTGCTGTGCGAAAGAAGGCCGTCAGAATCCAGCGCGGCCATCCCCCGCCGCGGTTGGGGTACGTATCTCCCGGCGGCAGCTGCCATTCAAAATCAAAAATGTCGCAAAACACTTCCGTCTCAAGGAGACACAATGCAAAAAGAACGCACCACACTCCAACAATGTGACAAGCCGAGCGGGTCGCGAATGGGTTGCGGGCCATCACATGTTGGGCGTGTGTGTGGTGGCTCCATCGTTGGCTATGAATGGCCCCCGCCGTCATTTGCACAGAGTCTAAGAAACGACGGATTGTGTGAACCTAATGTGTGGGAAAGCAGAAAATAGGAAATTGGGAGGAAAGGATGAAAAAATTGTGTGTTGTGAGAGGAGGAGGGCTGTCTTCATGTCGCCTTTCCATCCAACCGCAAAACATTGCGAAAGGAAAAGTCCACAGCTGCTACTGTTCAAAAAAATGCAATGACGAGTGACGCGATGACAAATTTCTCGGGCGACTGCAAATTCTTTCCTTCGTTCCGCCCAGGCCCGACCTCCTGCCCGTACTACGTTATCCTCCTGCCACGTAGTCTCCGTTCTTCCGTGTCAGGACTTCCCGCGAGGTCGTCACGATTAGCAGTCGCACGTCGCCTTGATGCCGAAGCCGCAGGACTTCGAGTCCGTAGAGAACGCGGCGGTCCAGCCGCCGCCGAACTTCCGGATAACGGACAAGGTGGCCACCTTCGCGTTGTCCACCTTCGCGCGGATCGTACTGCCGGTGATGGGGCAAGTGAATTCCGCTCCAGCGGTGACCTTTGCGCTACCCGTTGAGCAGCGAGCGGTCAACGCGAGCTTCAGATTTTTCAAGAACGAAAGGTTCAAAGGAGCAATGACAGCCGTGTCGTAGATCAGCTTTCCCTTCGCGTGCGCCACCTGGATCGAGACGGTCGCCGCGGAGCATGCATACACCGCGCCGCCGCTCACTTCGTTGAGCACGGAACCCTTCAGATCGTAGCTGACGCCCGCACCGACGGCGGCCGCTGCAAACGGTTCATACGCGATAGAGCAAGCCACCGTTTCCGGTGTGATGCGATCCTGGATAGCGAGGACACCCGATTTGAAGTCGTAGGTGATTTGCTTCTTGGACTGAGCCAGTTCGAGCGTGTGGGAACCGCTCTCGTACGTGATGGTGGCATCGGGGATGACGGACTTTGGCGAAATACCTACCTTGGTCTTTAGGCCGTAGGCCTTGACATTGTACTGAATGTCGAACTTGGGCCCGGATTTCTCGAGCTGAGGCGCGACGAAGACGGTGGCATCGGGTCCCTTGACCTTGTTCTCAATCAGGATTGAGCCCACCTCGGCGTAGTTCTTGGAAAGAAGGTCGCTGGCTTCCTTGGAGAAGTCCTTGAACAACGGTGGGGCCATTTTTGAAAACTGTGTGTGAGTTGTGTAGTAGTCGGCTACGACGGTCAGGCGGGAAGAAGGTGGGGTCAGCTCGAACGCACATACCGATCGTTTGTTGCACGTGGACAATTTGTATCCTCTTCTGCACGATAGACGAAAAGATGATGTTTGTCGACCCGCCGCGATCGTGAGTGAGAGCGATTTATCAGGGTCGTAGACACAAACACACACACACAAATAACTCCTCACACGTGTGGTCTTTCACCCAGCCTTGACTTTTATTCTTCCCCATCCCGTTTCTCGGTTTCCGCGCTTCCTCTACTCCTTCACGCTCGAATCTCCCTTCGAAATCGTGCAGGCCAACGTTTGGGGGGTGGGACGAAAAAAACAACCGACACAAAATTCCCCCGTCTCAACCGCCGCGGGACGAACGACGCCCCACACGAAAAGAAGTGGGCTTGTGTGTTGTTGTCGGCACTCGGACGCGGCAAACGGCGTGGCCTCCAATCGCGAAAAGGGGGACAAAAGAGTTGGATGGAGGGAAGAGAGAGATCTAAGATTTCCCCCGGACGTCAGCGTGTCCGAAGGAGACAGCCATGCTTGTGGAAAGAGGGGAGCGCGACGACTTTTTTTTGTCGGAACTCTACTCGTGGGTGAAGAGGAAGCCAGGCTTCTTGTTCTTCGAGTCGATGGCAACCGACGCCGTCCAACCTCCCGCGAACTTGCGAATCGCCGCCAGGCTCGCGACAAACGTGTTGTCCATCTTAAGCCGCAGTGTGGCACCGCTGCCAAACGGGCATCCGAACTCTGTTCCCGCGGATACCTTGGCACCGTCCTTCTGGCCGCAGTGTGCGACGAGGCCGAGCTTCACGCACTTGAGCAGCTCGTTGTTGAACGCGTAGTAACCGGCGGTGTGGTAGTGGAACGTTCCCTTTGTGCGGGACGCCTGGACGGACACACGGAACTCCGGGCAGCAAGAGTAGTAGAAACCAAGGCTGAACCACGAGAACGCCTGGGCCGTGTAGTCGTACACGACTCCGCCGCCAATGGCCGCGTGCTTGCAGCACTCCCAGGACATGGTCTTCGTCACGTCCTTGGTCGAAAGTCGGACGTGGTAGGCTAGGACGCCGTACTTGTAGTCATAGGTGAACTGCTGCTTGCCGGTCGAGAGCTCCGAGGAGTGGGGACCCAGCTCATGTCCGACGGTGATCTCGGGGAAACCGCGCAGGGTCACGCCGAGCTTGTACTTCATGCCCTTGGACTTGTCATTGTACTGGACGTCCAGCTTGGGGCCGGCCTTCTCCAACTGCGGGTTGATGAACACGGTCTGATCCGCGCCCTTGTACTTGTTCTCGATGAGCAACAAACCGGCGTCGGTGAAGTTTTTGCTGAGGAGATCGGACGCCTCCTTGGAGTAATCCTTGTACAGCGGTGGGGTCGTCATGGTTAAAAGAGAGACAGAGACGAAACACAGAGGGAGTGGTTACTTTTGCGTGTTGTGTTTCACTTCCGATCCGAACATTTCGATGCTGCAAATTGTAAGGCTCGCAGCGATCTCATAATTTCACAGTGAGAAGCGACCTACTTACGAGTGCAACTGCGAGTCGTACATGGCTGCGCGACGCGCCCATGAGTCCGCGTAAAATTCATCGACAGACCGTTTCGTGAGAGGACCCGCCGCAAAGTAGGACCGGCTGGGGACAACGACACCGCCCCCGCGACTTCCGAGAACGGTGCCTGCGCGATGCCGAGATCCGTTTTTGACCGCAGATCCCATTCCGACAACCGCTGGTGTGTCACGAAGCGAGGCGGCGGAAGATGTGGATTCCCCGACCGCGGCAAATTTGACACCGATTGCCGGTGGCGGTTGCGAGGCTCCCCCCTTCGCGCTTGCCACATCACTCCCGGCCGATGATGGCGCGCCGCCGGGCCCTCGGGTGGCGTGGTCCGGGGCTGCGGGTGCCTTCGCCAGGACGAGCTCGTGCTTCCGCTGAGACAGTTGCTGCAGCTGTCCGTGGATCTCATTGCACCGGCGCTGCCGAAGCAGCAACTCCGTTTCCAACAGTTTCAACGCCTCGGCACAGCGCTGCATTTGCCAGCGCTTCAGCTCTTGAACGAGAACGATGTGTTCTCCGATGTGCAGCAGACGTTGACGACAAGCGCTGTGGTGTTCCGCGGCCTGTCTGACCGCGTCCTCCTGCTGCTTGAATATCATCATCGCCGTTTCATCGCCTCGCTCGTAGGTGTGGCCATTAACCAGTGCTGCGGCTTCCACTGTGGCGGGAGAGGAAACTGGAGCACGCCTCGTTGTCGATCGCCACGATGCGGCACGGTTCCCAGAATCACCGAACACGTCGTCTCTCGTTGTATCAACGGAGCTCGCGGTTTGGCGCCAATCGCGGCCCAGCAGTTCGTCAACCTCCTGAAGTAGATTTGTCGTGCCACTCATTTCCACCTCCCCACCAAAAGTATCACTTCGATAACACAAAGGTCAGACACAACGCTTTCGCAAACCGACGAGCGTGTCAGCTGAGTGCACCCCTCTCCCCCCTTCGCTTGAACATGGAAGAGCACCTTGGCCGCCCATTTTTTCCCCCTCACGCACACAACAACTCGTTTTTGGGGTCCGTTGCAGCCAGCCCACTCCCGGTCAGTTTCCGATTGCTGAACCGGTCACCGACGAAACAAGGAGGTGAACCACCTCCTTAGCGTGGGTGACCGGCTCACAACACTCTCCTTCTCCTCTCTTTCCCCCCGGTCGATCGGATTCCCCGTGATCTGTTGGTTTCACTCGTTCGAGTAGCTGAAACCGAGGCACGCCGAGCGGATGCTGACAAAATTTGGTACTTCTAACGTCAGACCTATCGTCCCCGCGCGAGTGAGAAGGGACGTCGTGATGCCGACCAGTTGCTCCCTCAAGTCAACGCGGGCTCCCACTGTTGACGCGGTTCGCGGGCAGGTAAATTGCGCGGCCACGAGCGCAACTTGTTTGGACACAGTTGTGGCGATCGAGACCGACTGGTTTGCTTCCAAGTTGCCCACAACACTCACGGCGACGCCATCGCGGTTGCCGTACTGAGCGAAGGCAAAGACGTTCTGCAGCAGCGGCACGCGGCGAGCCGCCGGCAGCTGGTGCCTGAACACCACGCTATACGATTTGAGCCCGCTTCGCAGGGCGTCGTATTCTGAACTGACGCCGGCGTACCAGCCTGGATGAATAAACGAAGCGGCCTTGATCGTCGCGGGCAAACCGATAAACTTCCCCTCGAGCGTGGCGTCCACGTCGACGCGCAGCGAAGGATGCGTGAAGCTGTAGGTTAACTGAGGAGAACCCAGAAGCGAGTCTGAGTCCGGCTGCAGAGGAACTAACAACTTGGATTCGTGCCCAGGCGCGCTGTGGAAGACGGCAGGGTTCAATATCCAAGCGGGAGTGGTCGTCTCGGCCGCAATCTCGATGCCCACACTCAAACTTTGCTGCTGCCCACGCGACCAAATAGAATACTTTGGAATGGTGAGCGTCTGCTTGAATCCTTCATCGCTCAACGACGTCGACGACGCCACGTCGATGAATTTCGTCGAAAACCCTCGACCAAAATTGACTTTCCACGTGTTTGGAGAGAGCCACAGCTTGGTCGTCACATCCGTGAGTGGCTGAAGCACGTCGTCGTAACTTTGAGCCATGTTGAGGATGGTAAGAGAGAGAAGTATTCTTCTTTCTCTATTCGAACAACAAAGTCAACAAACGACAACAAATTGTTCCGCGGACGACCTGTAGCATCGTAGTGTGCGTTGGGGGGCCTCCCAATTGCCGTGAGCAAGAGGGAAAGGAGGGGGGGACATCGGCATAGACCGAAAGATTGTTGCTGTTCTCTTGTGTGAATCTGTGTGCGAGTGTCGATCTGCCGCGATCACTAAGAGCAATAAAAGCGTGTCGACACCTCACAGTTGCTGGGTAAAATGCAAATGCGATTAATCTGACGCGAAAGACGGAGCAACAACAACAACGGGCGGGCGCGGGGCGCGGCACAATAAAACAAAAGGGGAAAAGGGGAAGGAAGGGGAAGGAAGGAAACCGATCACTTGTTGTTCTGCAGACGACTGTCCAAGAACGCGTCGAAGTCATCATTGATCGACGTTCCGCGTGACGGCGACGGCCCGTCGGTGTGCGCAAAGTCGGTGTCCGCGGCGCTGCGCGTGGTTTGCATATCTTGAGACGGCATAGGGAAGGCCGAAGTGCCACGAGGCGCGGGAGGAGCTGCGGCGGCGGTGTGCGGGGCCGGCGCGGCGGATGTCGATGCAGTTGCACTTTGGCCCACGGACGCGAGGAGGTCGTCCAGCGAGGGTGCAGCCGGCTGCGGAAGTGGCGGAGGTGGAGCCACGGTCATCGTCGTGATGGTTTGTGGGGCAGTCGACGTCGGCATCACGGCTGGCGGAGGCGCTCTTGGAAGCACGAAGCCAGTGGGAGTTGTGGCCGAGGTCGTCGTGGCTGCCGCCGTCGGGCCAACTGAGCTGACCGATTCTTCCGGACGGCTAGTCGACGAGGCAGGTGCAAGCACGACAGGGGGTCCAGACGGCACTTGCGGCGTCGGGGCCGGTGCGGTCGTGCCGGGGGTGCGGCTTTTTAGCCTGTCGAGGACTGCCAGTTGACTGTCGGACAGAGATAGCAAGATGTCCATGTTTGCGACTTCGACGCCAGCGGAAAGGATGAGCTCGACGCTCTTGTGCTCCCGGCGCACCTGCATGGCCACTTGCGACACGTAGTCCCGCGCGTCGGCGCCGCCGCCGTTGGGGTCACCCTCGATTCCGTTGAGGCAGTCGACAAGCAGCATGACGTTGTCCATGAAGCTCGCGATTTGTGCTTCCGTCGGCGCCTCGACCGGTATCGCATCTGCCACGCGAGGTGGTTCGAGATAGCGAAGCATCAGTGCCTCGTCCTGCGCGGCTTGGTCCTCGCGCATCATCTGAGCCTCCAGTTGCATTTGATGTCGCCGCTGCCGCTCCTCCGGCGCAAGAGTGCCGGCGGCTTGACGCGATGCCTGTTGTTGCTGCGCTTCGTGCAAACGTGAATGAGGAACGCGACGCGACGTTCGAGGGGCCGCACCCTGGGCCTGTTGCACTTCCACCAAGACCTTAAAGTCATCGCGGGGCACACCTTCGAAATTTACGCCTTGCGTGCGCGCATAGTTCGCTAAATTGGCCAGTGGCGCCACTTTCGGTGACACGTGACCGTCAAACCAGTACGACATGTTGTACACCAACTGCAACGCCGCGTCCCTAGCCTCACGGTCGCCGTCCCGATGGCACTCTTTCTGACACAAGGTCACTAAATCGCGCAACATTCCCTTTGTGGCGGCGATTTCTTCATGGACGGGAAGGCCGCAGCTTTTGACGAGAGTCTGCAGCAACATGACGGTGAAATATTGCACCTTTGCGTTTTTATGGTCAATGCGACGGCGAACCGCGCGCACGATGTCCGTGATCGTGTCTGGTTTCGTGTTGGCAAAGTCGCAGATGGCAAAGAATCGATCCCAGTGGGGCGTAATATTCACCTCTCCGGTGGCGTCGTCCACAATTTCAGCAAAGGGCGTCGGGATGAGTCGCGACGCGCGGTCCGACATGTCCTCCAAAAATGTCAAGGCCATGTTTCCGGGGAGAAGAGAGAGAGAGAGAGAGAGAGTAAGGTGGAAAAACAACTATGTTTCTGGAATGTGGAAAACAACAACAACATCGTTCGAAGCGACCCCGAAAAAGATACGTCTCATCACTGCTCAAGTGGAGCGGCGAAGGGATGGAATTCTCTTTTCGGTCTGTGTTTTTTTTCCCTTTCTAGGACACAACGCAGCATCCAGGCTCCGGTTTGTTCAGCTCTTCCTCGAGAGCAGCCACTTCCTTTTCGAGCGTCGCGATGTCTTCCTTAAGCGCCGCTTCCTCATCCGTAAGTTTCTTCACCTCCGCGGTGGTGCTGTCGCGCTCCTCCTTCTGAGCCACGATGACGTCGAATGCGAGTTTCGTCACCTTGAGCTTGGGTTGAACTTCTCCTTGCTGTTTTTCGATGGCAGCCAGCTTCTCCGCTTCGTTTATCTTTTCGGCTTCCAATTTCGCGGATTCAGCGTGATGCTCGTCTAACATGGCCTGATGTTGAACACCAACGCTGTTGCGCACAGACGCCACGAACTCGCGACGGTCCTCTTGTGTCTTCAATCGCGGTCCAATATCTTCCCGACGGCTGGAAGCGACGACGTGTCTCTCCATGTTGGCGCGGATTTCGGCCTCGTTGCTCACAAGCCGCTCTTCGGATTCTTGAACTTTTCTGTTTTCCCCCGCGATCGCGGCTTCCAGTTCCTGCACCTGGTCATCGAGGGCGACCTCCTCCTCTAACATCGTGTCGAGCTGGCGCTTCAAGCGACTACGTTTGACCGCCAGGACAAGATTTTCGGCCCAGGCGTCATCGGTTGCGCTCGAAAGCGCTCTGTTTTGCTCCTCATAGCGATTGGACAGCTCTTCCAGCATTCGTTGCCGGCGATCGAGCTCCTCTTGAACGACCTGCCGCGCAGAATGTGTTTGCGTCAGTTCATTCTCTAATCCTTTCACCTGGTCTTCTAGTCGGCGAAACTCCAGAGTTTGGGACTCCACCACCAGTTTGGCGGTGTGCTTCACGCGACACATCTTGCACACGGCGTTGAGCGTGGTGACGGTGTCTTTGACGTGGTCAAAATACGGGCTCACGCAACCAACGAAGCTGGACCGCATGTTACCACCAAAGCACTCTTGCGATAGGAGGCGAGTCAGAGACGAGTCGCGGGCGGGGACTTTGCACAGCAAGTCACCCGCATCGCGCTTCGCTGCCGTGTCGGTGCAGCGGAAAAATGTTGTTGGCGCTCCCGAAACAAGGGCGAACGTTGCCGTTGCGGTGTGAGATTTCGAAACCGAGTTTCCTGGCGATTTGGGGTCCGAAAACGTACAATGCTCGGTCAGCCTGACCAGGAGCACCAGATGCGACGACTTTAGTTTTCGCGCGCCGCGCAACGCGGGGCGCAAGATCCCCGCCATCGAGGCGGCGTCCTCCACGGTGGTTCGGCTACCGTTGACAACCGACACCGTCATGTCGGCTTCCTCGCGCAGCTTCAAATCCGTCGATGAGGCGGAGGAATTCAACCCTGGCGATCGTGGTGGGGGTAATTTTGGTTTTAACAGGTCGACGATCGTTTCGCCTTGAATTTCGTAGCATTCAATCTCCACCGCGCACCGGGTGTTAGACGGCTTGCGCTGGATGTCCATGAAAAGCTGCTCGGCGAAGCGCCAAACAAGGCCCACGTTGTGGCTATCAAGCGTCACGGCCGAGGCGGGCGGGGGCGACGGGGCTGCGGCGCTGGCAGTACGCGGGGAGGTCGGGGCATTGCCAGTGAGGGCCGGAACGGCCTCGCCGAACAACGTGTAGTGCTTGCCCGTTTTTGGCCCCCCGCATACCACCAAGCCGCAGTGATACCCCTCCATGAGGGAATCCACAAGATCGGCGCCCACGTACGTGTAAATCATGGCACTATTGCCAAGCGTCGCCGCTTTGAACTGATCCCGCTCCGCATCGATCGCCGTGGGCTCTAAAAAATCGCTCACAATTTCATCGGCCGGAAACTGACCCGCCTTCTTGGGTCGGAACTTGAGCATGGGGTCCAGCAGGGTCAACGTGGCCACCGGCTGCTGCGAGGTCGCATGCGCCACGGAGACGATGCCCCTGGGAACGGGGCTGCTCTCAGGCGCCGTGGTGTTTTCGACACCGAGCATCGGTCGCACTCGGATAAGTACGCGGCAGTGCGTCCCCGACATGGAGGAGAGGCACGCGATGGGCGAAGCGGACGACATGTTGTTAAGGTTTTTCCTGGGCGTTGGTGTCGAGCAAAAGGAAGGAGGATGAAGAAATATGAAGGTTTCTGCAAAAATGAGAGGATTCGCACCGCAAATGCGCAAAGTAACAGAAGGGGAACTCAGGCTCCTTGGCGCCGGGAAGAAGATATAGAACGCACCTGACATGTCTGGCCGAAAAGCAAAGCCTTTCTCCATCGGTATCAGAGCGCTTCCTCGGGCCTGCGACGCTTCCTCATTGCGACCACCTCAGCGTCATACCACTGTCGCAGCGGCAACGCCAACACGCTGAGCTCCACACTTTGCATGGATATCGCTTCAAAGAAATTGATTGCGAAGCGAGCCTTCTCCAGACTGTCACGAGGAAACAAGCCGCCGTGGGAAGTCACGCCAGAGTGTTGCAATTTCGC
>ERZ1292630.2417-Hain-H41-02um-R3-2417-length-17293-cov-11_pt1 | contig 17293 bp, 12 predicted proteins | sample MGYA00564408_ERZ1292630 | MGnify/ENA primary metagenome ERZ1292630 (study PRJEB36523, sample SAMEA6512641) | groundwater metagenome | collected 2019-01-08 | study: AquaDiva: Metagenomics assemblies of 32 groundwater samples | reverse complement strand
CGATGGCCATCGTCCGCTTGTTATGGGTGATGACCATGAACTGCGCCCCCTCGGAAAGTTCACGCAATACGCCGGTAAAGCGTCCGATATTTTCTTCGTCCAGCGGCGCGTCGATTTCGTCGAGGATACAGAACGGCGTCGGTCTGATTAGAAAACTCGCGAAGAGCAGGGCCATCGCCGTCAACGTTTTCTCACCACCCGAGAGCATGGTGATGCTCTTCAAGCGTTTGCCCGGTGGCTGGGCCACGATGTCCACTCCTGGTTCCTGCGATCCTCGGCCCTCTGTCGCCTCATCCGCCGACACCTCGACCAGCTGGAGTTCGGCCCGGCCGCCGGGGAAGAACTTCACGAACACCTCGCTGAATTTCTGTTGGAGTTCGGCAAACGTACTGGCAAACATATCTTTCGTCGTGCGGTTGATCCGCTGAATAATTTCCTTGAGCGAATCGATCGACGTGGACAGATCTTGTTCCTGCGTCGTCAGGAATCGATACCGTTCATCCAACTCTTGATGTTCGCTGATGGCTGCCAGATTGATCGGCCCCAGGCGATCGAGTTTCTCGCGAATCTTCTGCAGTTGCTCCCTGAGCGCCACTTCGTTCACGGCCGGTTGATCTTCCGGAATCGGCGTCTCCCCGAGGGACAGCTGCTCGGCAGTCATCTCCACAACTGGTGCATCGAGCAGCGTCGCGGGATCAACCTGGTAGGTTCCGAACAGTGTGGACTCGACGGTCCCCAATTGCACCCGAACTTCCGCCTTCTTGACCTCCAACGCCATGCGAGATTCGCGAAGAGACGACACCGCGCGACGAACCTCCTCCAACCCGGCATCGAGCTGGTGCGCTGCCGCCATGTCCTGCGCCTGCCGCTCCTGGACCTCGACCAACTGGGCCTTCACCAGGGAGACCGACTCACCGAACTCACGACAACGCACTTCCTGGTGCTCACGTTCGACCTGGCTCTGTTCGATCGAGACCGTGAGTCCCTCAACATGGCGCGTCACGGTCTCAATACGTGCGATCGCATCTTGTTGCTGCTGCTGAATCCGCATGAGGTCGCGCCGGTGATGCTCGCGGGTCGTCCTGATTTCCTGTGCTACCAATTGCGCCTCTGTGAATCGCTGCTGGAGCCCCTGCATGTCCTGATCGATCTGCCCCACCCGTTCGCGCACACGGCTGAGTCCGCCTTCCTGGCCGGCCTTCTCCGCCATCCACTGTGTGAGCTGTGCTTCGGTGGAGCGCACTTCCTGCTCAAGCCGTTGCACTTCCGCCGAGCCTCGTTGCGCATCACCCATCAATGTGTCGATCCGATGGGCAAGATCTCCCAGCACATGCTGAAGCCCGGTTTCGTCTTTCTGCAATGAGAGCCCGCGCATTTCTGTGTCCCGTAGCGACTCCACAAGTTGTCGGCTCTGCTCGCGCAACTCCTGCCCCTGCACCTGCAAACGTTCCCGCCGTTGCTTGCCTTCTTCAACGGATCCCGTCAGCGAGACGCGCTGGGCGTCCAGGTGAAGCACCTCTCGACGCCGTTGCAGCAGACCTCCCGTCGCGCTGGCCTGCCCACCGGTGATCACCCCGGCAGCATCCAAAATTTCGCCTGCGCGCGTCACGAGGACCGGCCCATCAGGAGCAGCGCAGGACTGTTGTTCCCACAATGCCGTTGCCTCCTTGAGGGTGTCGACGAACACAATCCGATCGAAGAGATAGTCACGGGCCGCTTCGCGCTCACCCTGGACAGGGATCAAATCGACCGCACGTCCGATCACACCCGGCTGGCCCTCCATCGCAGGCCACCACGCTTGCGACGCCGTATCCCGAGCCGCCCAGCGAGGCTGTTGCGGGATGAACGTACCTCGACCGAGATCTTTCTCTTTGAGAAACTCAATCGCCTCACATGCCGCGGCGGGACTGTCGACGAACCAACCTCTGACCCGCTCGCCCAAAATCGCTTCCACCGCCCGGTCCCATCCAGGAGGCACGGCCAACCACTCGGCAATGGCATCGCGAACTCCAGTACACGCTTTAAGCGCGGTCGACTCTTCGTCGCCCAGCCGCCCATAACCCATATCTTCTTGCAGTACGCCTTGCAGCGCCTTTAGATGAGAGTCCACTGCGGCCAACTCTTCCGACTGACGAAATACCAACTGGTCGACTTCGACCAACTCGGCTGCCACACGCTCGCTCTCTTCCTCAACCCCCTGCCGCTGCCGGCGTAAATCAGCAACCAACTGCTCTGCCTCGTGACAGGCCTGCTGAAGCGCCTGGCGCTTGTCGGTTGCGGTGACATGCTGCAAGAGAAAGTCTTCCCGCTCACGAGACAGCCGCGCCTCTCGATCCGTTGCCTCTTGAATCCGAGCGGCCAATTGCACCAAAGCCTGCTCAGTATTCGCGACTAACACCGCCAGGTTGAGTATGTCCCGGCGCCCTCGTTCCTCTTCAGCCACGGCTGCGGTTCGTTGATGGACCAGCTCTTTCATCTCCTGCTCGAGCGTCGCGAACGCCTGTTCCCGCTCCGCACATTCACGCTCGAGCGTGGCCAGCATGTCCTCGAGGGCCGCAGCTTCCGCCGCCCCCTGCTGCTGCTCCTGGGTGAGGCGCTCGAGCTCCTCTCCTCCCTGGCTCTGCTGCTGCGCATAGAGTTCACCGCGGTTACGCTCGACTTCTGCAGCCGTCAACGCCTGCGCCTGTTGCTGCTCAACTTTCGAAAGTTCTTCGCGCCGTCGTCCGATCGCCTCGCTCGCCGTCGCAATCGCAAATTTGATCTGCTCAAGTTCTGTGTTCAAGCGTGCCAACCCGGCGGCCTGTTCGGACTCGCGATCCCCCAGCTGCTGCAGCTCAGACTCCACCGCATTGATCGTGGTTCGCAGGACACGGTATTCGTTCGTGAGCAGTTGAATCTCCAGCGATTTGGCCTCCTGGTGCAACGTTTGATAGGACCGCGCCTGCCGGGCTTGACGCTCAAGCGAATTCAACTGCTTCTTCACCTCAGCAATAATGTCCCGCACGCGCAAGAGATTTTGCTGCGTCGCATCCAACTTGCGTAACGCTTCGGCCTTCTGCTTCTTATAGCGAACGATACCGGCAGTTTCTTCGATCAACTCGCGCCGATCTTGCGGCGAGGCGTTGAGAATCTGATCGATTTGCCCTTGCGCGATGACCGTGTGACCTTTTGTCCCAGCCCTGGTATCCAGCAGGATGCTCCGGACATCCTTCAACCGGCAGACGGTCTTATTGATGAGGTATTCGCTGTCGCCATTCCGGTACAGGCGGCGCGTGATCATGAGTTCCTGATATTCCGACAGCTGGTTCGAGAGACCGGACAAGGGATCGACATTAATCCGATCCAGTCCACTGATCACAAGCGAGACTTCAGCCATGCCGAGCGGCTTCCGCACTTCAGTCCCGTTAAAGATCACATCTTCCATCTTCTCGCTACGCAGGGCCTTCGTGCTCTGCTCTCCGAGTACCCAGAGAATCGAGTCGACGACATTGCTCTTTCCACTCCCGTTCGGCCCCACGATGGCGGTCACGCCATCCGGGAATTCGATCCGGGCTTCGGCGAATGACTTAAACCCCAGCATCTCAAGGGATTTCAGATACATCGGCGACTCCTTCGGTAGCGTGTCTCAAGAGGACTCAAGCGGAAATAATGCCTGGTTTTCTAGCACAGGCCTATAGAGAAAATCAAAGAAAATACTGCCCGTAGTAGGCAGGACGACAAGAACCTACAACATTTAGGGAGGGGTACGATGGCGATGCGAAGCTGCTATCCCGCCTGAGCTCCAACAGATTTGCCGGAAGACTCAATGGTAATGAGTTCTTTAGGGAGGAGAAATTCAACGTCTTCTTCGATCACAGTCAGGTCTGCGACCTCTGCAGGCCCAAAGGTCTTGAGATACGTCACCACCTCTTCAACCAGGACTTCAGGCGCCGATGCGCCGGCTGTAATCCCGATCGCTTTCACATTCGCAAGCCAATCGGGATTGATGTCGGACGCGGCATCGATCAAGTATGACGCAATCCCGCACCGCTCCCCCAACTCCCGCAAACGGTTGGAGTTCGAACTATTGGGAGAACCGATGACCAGGATGACATCCACCAGCGAGGAGAGCTCCTTCACCGCATTCTGGCGATTCTGCGTTGCATAACAAATATCTTCCTGGTGCGGTCCCTTGATGTGCGGAAACCGTTTATGGAGCGCACCGACGATATCCCGACACTCATCGACGCTCAACGTCGTTTGCGTGACGTACGAAAGGTCGTGTGCATTATCAACCTGCAGCTTCTCGACATCTTCTACCGAGGAGACCAGATGGAACTTGTCCGGAATCTGTCCGAGCGTCCCGATCACTTCGGGATGGCCGGCATGGCCGATCAGAATGAGATCGTACCCCTGCGTATAGTCGCGGTTGACTTCGTTATGCACTTTGATGACCAACGGACAGGTGGCATCAATCACATGCAGCCGCCGCCGATTCGCTTCGTCCCAGACCGACTTGGCAACCCCATGGGCGCTGAAGATCACGACCGAACCTTCCGGCACTTCTCCCAACTCCTCCACAAACACGGCACCCTTGGTGCGGAGGGAGTTCACGACATGCCGGCTATGGACGATTTCGTGTCGGACGTAGATCGGCGCCCCGTACTTCTTCAGTGAGAGATCGACGATATCGATCGCGCGATCGACTCCGGCGCAAAACCCGCGTGGATTAGCGAGATAAATCTTCATGGCGGCTACCTTTCCTTCACACCGTACATGGCCACAGTCGTGCCCACATACTCACAGATCACCGTCGCCCACCTTACGTCAGAGCAGCGGGCCCCGTCAATACAATTGGCCCCGACTATACGGGCCCTGCCATCTCATAATCGATTGCTGTCTCACCCGGCCCAGCCCTCCCCTCTGCCCGTCTTGACACCATGCCTCCTCCCTCGTAGGCTGGCACCACCAACCATGGCAAGTCCCGGAAGTAAAAAAATCCTTATCGTCGAAGATGAGCACGACATTCTCCAATTGATCAAACTCTATTTGGAGAAAGAAGGCTTTCGAACCGTAGCTGCCACGACCGGGGCAGAAGGCCTCAGGCAAGTGAAGCAGGAGAAACCTGATTTAGTCGTCCTCGACTTGATGCTGCCCGAGATCGACGGCCTCGAGGTCTGTAAGCGCCTGCGGTCGGTTCCGGAAACCGCGATGCTCCCCATCATCATGTTGACCGCCAAAGCCGAGGAGTCGGACACCGTCATTGGCCTGGAGCTCGGCGCAGACGATTATGTCACCAAACCCTTCAGCCCCAAAACTCTGATCGCCCGCATCAAGGCCCTCTTCCGACGGCTTGACAGGAAACCGGACGACAGCGCTACCCAATATCGCTATGGCAATCTGGTGCTGGATCTCGCGCGGCACGAAGTCACGGTGAAGAACACAGAGGTTCCCCTCACGGCAAAAGAATTCGGGCTGCTCGAACATCTCTTGCGCAATCCCGGCAGAGTCCTGACGAGGGACATCCTCCTGAGTACCGTCTGGGGATACGATTACTACGGAACGACGAGGACCGTCGATGTCCATATCCGAAGACTCAAGCAGAAGCTTCCCTCGCTCAACGAGGCGATTATTTCGGTTAAATCGCTGGGTTATAAGCTCAAAGAGTTGGATAGTTCGGCATGACCTTCTCCATCCGATGGAAGGTCACTATCGGGACCTTGCTGGTCCTCTGCTGTGGGCTTCTCATTGCCAGGACATTAGCGGTTCGCTCCCTTGAACAGCAGGAACTCGTCCAATCGGGCCAGATACTGGAGACTCGAACCAGTCTCGTTGCCTACGGGCTACAGCCGTTTCTGACGCGAGCAGGGGCGCTGGCTTCGACCCCCCAATTGCAGGCAGCCGTACGAGATCTCAGCTCGCGGGCTCTCGCACGCGTGACCGTCGTTGCTCTGGATGGACAGGTGTTGGCCGACAGCTCCGTCTCAGATGGCAACCTCGCTGCGGTTGAGAACCACCTGGCACGACCGGAAATTCTGCAAGCCGTGGCCACCGGGCGCGGAACGGATCTGCGCACGAGTCACACCACCGGTGAGCGCACATTGTATCTGGCTGTCGGTATAGGCGGTGCGAACCAGGCGACGCCCTCCGCCTTTTTAAGGCTGGGGTTGCCGATGACCACGTTTGAACGTGAAGTGAACAAGTTGCACCGGAACTTGGCCCTCGCCTTCGGGATTGCATTCGTGATTGCCGTCGCCCTGAGTGTGTGGCTCGCGCGCAGCATCACGAAACCCCTGTCCGATATTGCGATCGCCGCGCGGCAGCTTGCGAACGGTAACCATGCAGTCCGCATTCGGACCGGATCACGGGATGAAGTCGGCCTCTTAGCCGACACATTCAACCACATGACGGACCAACTGAGAGCCAAGATCGATGAGCTCTCCGAAGATCGAGCCCAGCTCTTGGCCATGCTGACCTCGATGGTCGAAGGCGTCATGGTCCTGGATAATCGAGGCCGCATCCTCCAAGTGAATCCAGCCTTCGAGCGCATGTTCGCCATCACGCGATCAGAGACCCGCGGACGCCCGTCTTCCGACGTGCTTAGGCATCCAGAATTGAATACGTTGATCTCAACCGTGCTCGCCACGAGGACCGGGCAGGAAGACGAAATTGTCCTCATGCCGGGGGGGCGATGTCTCCATATCGAAGCCTCGATAGCCGGTGGGGAGCGAGAGAACGAGGCCTGTGTAGTCCTGATCTTCCACGACATCACCGAACTCCGGCGACTGGAAAAGATTCGGAAAGATTTCGTCGCGAACGTGTCGCATGAACTCCGAACCCCGCTCACATCGATCAAGGGGTATATCGAAGCATTGCTCGATGGCGCCAAAGACGACCCTGAGACCAGCACGAAATTCCTCGACATCATTCTCAAGCAAAGTGACCGGCTGAATCTGATTCTGGAAGACCTCCTTCAGCTGTCGAGGATCGAATCCGGACAGATCCTGTTCAAGCGAGAACCGCTGCAGATCCAGAGGGTCATCGAACGAACGCTGGCCATGATCAAGCCCTTGGCAGACAAGAAGGGGCACCGGCTCGTCTCCTTCGTGGAGGCCGATCTGCCTGCTGTGCTCGGCGATGAAGACCGGCTGATGCAAGTCCTGTCCAATTTGCTCGATAACGCCGTCAAGTACACCTCCGGGAAGGGAACCATCACCGTTGCAGCCCACCCGGTTTCTGACAATACCGAACGCCCCGCGATTGCCACGGCTGTGGAACTGAGCGTAACCGATACCGGCATGGGAATTCCTGAGGGTGATCGTCCGCGTATATTCGAACGATTTTATCGAGTCGATAAGGCCCGCTCGCGCGAACTGGGAGGCACAGGCCTTGGCCTGGCAATTGTGAAACATATTGTCGAGGGACATGGGGGCCAGGTGTGGGTCGAGGCGAACGCCCCGACCGGCAGCCGTTTTGTCGTCCGGCTACCCGTCCAACAGATCAATCAGCTAGTTAGCTAAACCTGACCCCGATCAGATAGATGAGCGACGCGAGAAGCGCGGCGCCGGGAAGTGTGAAAACCCAGGCGTACAGAATTCTCGTGGTGACGCCCCAGCGCACTGCCGAGAGTCGCTTGATCGCGCCGACCCCCATGACCGACGTCGTGATGGTCTGCGTGGTGCTCACCGGCAGACCGATGTGCGCCGTCACGAGCAGCACCGCCGCGGCGCCGGTCTCCGCAGCAAACCCATGCACCGGTTCCAGCTTGACGATGCCCATCCCCAGCGTACGCACGATCTGCCAGCCGCCCACGGCCGTTCCCAATCCCATCGCCACCGCGCAGGCACCGATCACCCAACCCGGCACCTCACCCGAAGGAATCTGCCCGGCAGAGAGCAGAGCCAACGTAATGATCCCCATAGCCTTCTGCGCATCGTTGGCGCCGTGACTGAACGCCATGAAACAGGCGGACACAAGCTGTAGCCGTTTGAACAGTCGAGTGGCCACGCTCCGAGTCACACGAAAACAGACCCAGCTGATCAACACCATCAACGAAAACCCGATAGCAAAGCCAAAGAACGGCGCAAGGACCATGGCTTCCATCACGGGACGAAGCCCGGACCACTTCACCATGGCCCACCCGCCATGGGTCACCGCAGCCCCGACCAGTCCGCCGATCAAGGCGTGAGACGAGCTGGTCGGCAATCCCAACAACAGGGTGAAGAGATTCCACAAGATCGCACCGGCCAACGCCGCCGCCACCATTTCCTGGGTGACCAAAGCCGGATTGACAATCCCCGATCCCACCATCTTGGCCACGGCGGTGGACATGAACGCCCCGGCCACATTGAGAACGCCGGCTGCCATGACCGCCACAAGCGGGCTCACGACTCTCGTCGAGACGACAGTCGCAATGGCATTGGCACTGTCATGCCACCCGTTCGAAAAGTCGAACAGGAGCGCCAACACAACGACAACGAGCAACATTCCAGTCAGGTCAGGCATAGGCCATCCGTGAGACGTAAAACGTAAAAGGTGAAACGTGTGGAATCATTCTGGCAGGGACCGAACTGTTATCACGTTCGCTCTTGCTTTCACGTTTAACGTTTCACGTCTTACGCGAGTTAGTGGTGTTTGAGTGCGATCCGCTCAAGAATGTTTGCGACGTCTTCGCACCGGTCGGTTCCCGCCTCGAAGTTCTCGTAAATTTCTTTCCACTTGATCACCGCGATCGGATCGGTTTCTTTTTCAAAGAGAGCGGAAATCGCATCGCGGGAGACTCGGTCGGCCTCGTTCTCCAGGCTGTTCACCTGCACACTGCATTCCTTCAGCTCCGGGTGCGCAAGCCCCAGGCGGTCCACCCCGCGCCCCACGGCCACAGATGCCTGGTGAAGAATGTCGGCCAGCTTAATCGCCATCTCGGTCGGCTTCGTCACCTTGTATAACACGAAGCGATCGGCGATCGCCTCCGTCACATCCAGAATATCGTCGAGGGCGCTGGCCAGGTCATGGATGTCTTCCCGATCGATCGGCGTAATGAAGGTCTTGTTCAAGCGAAACGCAATGTCGTGCGTAATACCGTCTCCAATATGTTCAACGTCTTTGATCCCCCGGGCTTGTTCGATGGGAGACCGGAAATCCTCCATCATCACCTTCAGGAGACGGCTCCCCTCAATCATATTATGTGCGGCCTTCTTGAACAGCTCAAAGAAGGCCTCTTCTCGAGGGATCAATCCAAATAACATCGCGGCGCTCCTCAGTTCAGATACAATCAGCGTTTCTCACAGCCAGATCGACAGCACCGGGCACCGGGCACCGCGCCGTCACATCTGTCTCATTATGTAGTCCTTACCAACGAACCAACCCAGCCGCCCACGTCACTCCACCGCCAAAACTGCCCAGCAGGACGATGTCGTGGGGCAGAATTCTCCCTGAACGGACTGCATAGTCGAGCGCGATCGGCAATGACGCCGACGACGTATTGCCATAGCGTCCGATCACGGAACAAACCCGTTCGGGCGAAACCCCAAGGCGCTTCGTGAGCTGGTCGAGAATCCGCCCGTTGGCTTGGTGCAAGACCAACTGCGCGATATCCTGCACATCGACACCAAACTCTTTCATGACTTCGCGAATGGCCTGCTCCAGTCGCTTGACCGCCAAACGAAAGAGCGGCGCCCCTTGCATCCGCAACGTATGGCTCTTTGCCTCGACCGTCTCCGACGTCGTCGGCATGCGCGATCCGCCTGCGGGAATCGTGATCAAGCCATGCTGGGAACCGTCCGCGTGGAGGCGGACCCCCAAGAGCTCCCGGCTCGGCTGGCCTGCCTCCGGCTCGCCCCGAAGCACCACTGCACCAGCCCCATCGCCGAATAAGAGCACCGTATCGCCGTCAGCAGGATCGATGGAACGAGACTTCACCTCCGCGGCCACCACCAAGCACGTCTTGACCTGACCGCTCCGAATCATCGCATCGGCCATCGAGAGCCCATAGAGAAAGCCCGAACAGGAAGCCGCCATGTCGAATGCCGGTATCGTGGCACAGCCCAGCATCCGCTGGACATGGCAAGCGGTGGAGGGAAAGACCGAGTCGGGAGAGGTTGTCGAGAGCACGATCGCCCCCACCTCAGAAACCGGGAGTCCGGCAGCCTCAAGCGCCTGCCTGGCTGCTTCCACCGCAAGATCAGAGGACGCTTGGGACGGAGCGGCCCAGCGACGCTCCTGAATTCCTGTCAGGCGAGAGACCACGTCCGACTCAATACCCAACGACGCCCCCACCTCGCGATTCGATACCACCCGCTCAGGGAGGTAGGAGCCCGTCCCAATAATCTTCGTCCGTATCATAGGTCTGAATAATACTGGATGGTTCGCTACAATATCGGCGGGATTATAGGTCTCGGTGCCACAGGGGTCAACTCACAGAGTCAGAACATTGCATTCAGCCATGACTCCTGGTACATTTTTAGCGGTACATATGATACACACCGTTTCCACCTCCCCCTCTACTCCACGACTTGCAATGGCGCTCGGCCTCTGCGCCACGATATTTTGCGTCGTCACCGCTTGCTCCAGCACGCCCAAGACCCAAGACACCGCGAAGAAAGCCCTGAGCGGCACCGACGAACAGATTTTCCTGGGCGATACGATCGAAAAAAACTACGACCCCAACGTCATCATGAAGCGAGGGGAGGCGTTCTTCGAGAAAGAGGAGTATACGGAAGCGATCGTCGAGTATAACCACTTTCTCGATCTCCATCGCACCCACACCCTCGCCTCCTATGCCGCGTTCCGGATCGGAGAAAGCCAGATGAAGCGGGCCAAGGGAATCGATCGCGATCCGGACCCCATTCAGAAAGCCATCGAAGCCTTTGAGCGGCTGCGGAAAGATTTCCAGGGAAGCCGGTACGACGGCCAGGCGCTCCAGAAGATTCAAGAATGCCACGACCTCCTGGCGCAAATGCATCTCTTCGTGGGACAGTTCTATTATCGGCGCGGTTCGTATCTGGCCGCCGCACATCGCTTCGAACAAATCATAAAGGTATACCCCGACAAATCGGTCGCGCCCGATGCCTTGTACTTTCTAGCACTCAGCTACCATGACCTGGGTGCGGACGATTGGGCCAGCGAACAGCTGACCCTATTGGCAGAAAAACACCCGGGCAGTGCGCATTCCAGCGAGGGGAAAAGCCTGCTCGCGAAGATTGGCGGAGAAAAATCCGCCACGTTGCTTGCCAAAAATGCCGACGCCGCGCCCTCCTCTAGTTCACCGACCGCAGCTCCATCGGGAAATCAGCTCAGCCTCGCAGCCGGACTGATTCCCTCTGTCCCGGCTGGATCGTTCCGCCTTCCTTCCGCCACGGCACTCGGCCAGTCTTTTGTCAGCTGCCGCCTCGGCGCCTGGTGCTGATCCCAAGCAGCATCGAAGCTATCAGCATTCAGCTGTCAGCAGACTTTCAAATCTCTTGATTGTAATTCGTTAGCTGAAGGCTGAGAGCTGATTGCTGATGGCTAGACTACTGACCGAGGTACCAACCTATCCCATACCGCTCCAGAAAACTGGTAATCATCGTGAGGGTATTGGCGTAAATCATGACGCCCACGACGATCAGCAATACCCCGCTCACGGTAGAGACGCCCCACAAATAGAGGCGCGCCTGCTTGAAATAGGTGAGGAACCGATCCACCCCCAGGGCCGTAAGAAACAACGGCAACCCTAATCCCAGCGAATAGCTTGTCAGCAACAGCACCCCGTTCAGCATCGAATCGGTGGTGCTGGCATATAATAAGATAGTCCCGAGCACCGGCCCGACACAGGGCGTCCACCCGGCGGCAAACGCCACGCCGATCAAGAACGATCCCACATACCCGACGGGTCGATTTCTGAATTGGAAGCGATGCTCCATTTTCAGGAAACTGATATTCAAGATCCCCAATAAGTAGAGGCCGAAGATGATGATCAGGATCCCGCCGATCCGTCGAATGTGATCTTGATAGGTAATCAAGGCCTGCCCGATGAAACTGGCCGACGCCCCGAAGGACACAAAGACCGCAGTAAATCCGGCAATGAACAACAGCGCGTTGACGACAATGGATTTCTTAAACTTCGACCGCACCGTCGCATCGGTAAGTTGTTCGATGGACAGCCCGGTGATGTACGAAATATAGGAGGGAACCAGCGGAAGCACGCAGGGGGAGACGAACGAGAGTAAGCCGGCCGAAAAGGCCGCCACGAGAGAGATATTCGTGATCGATTGCGACATGGCTACCCGTGATGATTCATGAAGGAGCCGAGCGAGCTGGCTAAGACTTCATCAACGTTTGCACGAGTTGATGCGCTTCAGGGGCTCCCCAGTCACGCGCACCAAAGATCTGATGGCGGACAATCCCTTGTCGATCGACCATGAAGGTCATCGGGAGGCTCCGGGCGCCATAGGTCAATCCTACGCGATAGTCGGCATCGTGAAGGATGGGAAACGTCAGATGGTTCTCTTGCTGAAACGGCCTGGTGACCGACACGCCTTGCGCGTCGGTAGACACGGCGAGAATCTCAAAATCATTCCGTGAAAATGTCCGGTAGAGCTCTTCCATTGCCGGCATCTCCACCCGGCAGGGGCCGCACCAGGTCGCCCAAAAATTCAACAGCACCACTTTGCCACGCAAGCCCGAAAGCGTCACGAGATGGCCATTCAAGTCTCGAAGCTGGAAGTTCGGCGCCGGCTCACCCAGCTTGACGACGTTGCGCTCAGCAACCAACAGGGTATCCGGCGCCGCCGCACCGCCTATCCCAACCAGCGCGACCATCAGACAGACGACCGTTCCAGCAATCGTGAGCCTCATCATCCCTTCCCCGCTCCGCGATCTAAGGGTTGAGCGTCCGCCGCCTTGGGCGTCACGTTGAGCAGCTTGGTCAAAACGTCTAAACTGTCGAGTCTCGTCCAGTCCCGCGGCCCGATGACAATCTCGCGGATGACGCCCTCCTGATCGATAATGAACGTTTCTGGCACACCCATGCGTTTGTAGGGCTTGTCGGTCTTTCCCCAGGAATCGATCAGGACAGGAAAGGTGAGATTCATGCCCTTGATGAACGGAGGAATGTCTTTGGTCGTGGTCACGCGGTCGATGCTGACCGCCAGAATCACCAAGCCGTCCTTCTCGAAGTTCTTATGGAGCACCTCCATCGAGGGCATTTCTTCACGGCAAGGCTTGCACCAGGTCGCCCAAAAATTCAGAAACACCACCTTGCCTCGAAAGTCCGAGAGCCGCTGGGGTTTGTCGTTCAGATCGGTGAGGGCAAAGTCGGGCGCCGCCTTTCCCACCGCCAACAGCTCATACTTGGCGCTCTGCATCCACACAATGCCGAAGACCACCGCAAGAATGGCTGCGCCGGCCAGAACGATCAAGAGGCGTGAGCCTCCTGACGTGGGTGAGGGAACAGCGGATGTGGGCATCGATGGTTCAGTCATGGTGACCTGAATGTGAGACGGTCACAGGGGCCTTATGCATAGGCGTGTAAGCCTGAGAGCAAGAAGTTCACGCCCCAGAAACAGAAGACGACCATCAAGAAGCCGAAGATCGCATAGACGGCGGCACGGTGGCCTTCCCACCCGCGCGTCATGCGGGCATGGATGTAGGCGCCGTAAATCAACCACACGATCAGCGACCAGGTCTCTTTAGGGTCCCAGCTCCAATAGCCGCCCCAGGCATAATTGGCCCACATCGCCCCGAGGATGATGCCGAAGGCCAGCAAGGGAAACCCGACCGTGATCGCTTTGTAGCCTAACTCGTCAATGGTCTCGAGATCCGGGAAGGCCGCATAGAAGCGGGAGGTGCTGCCCCGTCGTTCCGCCCGTTCCTTGAAGAGATACATCACGCCCAGGCCGCCGGCCATCGCAAACGCCGCGTAGCTGGTCAATGTGATCGACACATGGATATAAATCCAATAGCTATTGAGCGCCGGCACGAGGGGCTCCGCCGTCTGATACCGATAGGGCAGCAGCGAAGCCGCGCCCATGGCAATAAACCCGATGCCCACCACGAACGCGCCGACAGCTTTAATCTTGTAGCGCAGCTCCAGCAACACATAGCCCAGGATGATCGCCCAGGACACATAGGCCATCGCCTCGAACTGATTCGACCAGGGCGCAAAGGTCCCTGAAGTCTGCATCCGCTCGAAGGCCCGCGTGAACAACGCGCCGGTATTCACGATCCATCCAAACACCGTAATCAAGGTAGCGATCTGACCCAACTGCGTCGCCCAGGCTCCGTCGCGTTCATCGAAGTTGTCCGTCGAATGGCCTGCAGGAGCCAAGGTCATGACCGGACGGCGCGCAAACAGATAGGCGATGTAGAGGGTCAGTGCGGCGAGATAGAGCCAAAACGTCATGTCGAAAAGAAACAAGGATCGGACCATCGTGTCCTCCGTCGATCAGTTCAGGCCAACGTGCGTGTCGTCATCATACTCAAAGCAAGGGCAGTTTGACTACTCGACCTCAGTCCCCACTGATTCATGAAGGAGAGGCCGAGAAGGTCCGGAGTTTCTCCGTCAGCTTTCGAAATTCCTTCTGAAAGTCGATCTGACTCTTGTGCGTCGTGCCGCCGATATAGACCGTCACCCCTTCCGGGGCCGGAAGGATCTTCATCCAGATCCGACGGTGGAAGATAAAGGAGGAGAGGGTAATGCCCACCACGATCATGGTCGAGCCGGTCCAAACGATATTGATCCCGGGATTCTTGGCAATCTGAAGACCGGTGAATTTCTTCGGCTTGTACCCTACCAGCTCGAACTGATATTTCGACTCTTTAATATCGAACAGGTCCGGGAACTGATAGAAGATCCAGGGCGTCGACTGGACCGTGCTCCGCTCAATGACGGCCAATCTGATCGCGGGATTCGCATGTTCCACTGTCTTGGAGAACACTTTTTTCTCCGTCGAGTTGAAGGCAAAGTCTGCCACGAAATCCGTGATCGAAAGTTTTAAATCGAGATCGGCAACCGCCTGCTCCTTTTGCCACTCCAGATCGACGGTCTTGAGCACCTTGTCCGTTGCTTTATCCTTGATATTGACCCGCGCCACCTCGATCTGATCCCAGGAATCCCCGTAACTGGATTGATAGAACCAAATGCCTTTGTACACGAGAGGGTCATTGACCGAAATCGTCTTGGTGACGACCGACTGGCCCCCGTCGATGACGGTCAAGGTACTATTGTAGGACTTCACGGACCCGTTCTCGTGATAGTCGATCCAGAACTTATCTACCTTTAAGTCGAAGTTGCCTCGCGGGATGTGATAGGTCTGCCCTTCGAGACAGACCCCGAACTCCTGGAAACCATAATAGGTGCCGATCAGGCCACCGACGATGATCACGGTCGCACTCAAATGCGCCATATGCGCGCCGACGCGTCCCAGTACTCCCTTCGTCGCATAGATCGTCACCTCGCCCGGCTCATTCTTCGCCAGCACCTTATAGCCCTTCTCGATAAAGTGTTGGGCCAACTGCTGCGAGACCATCTCCTTGCTGCTCGCGATCGAGACCTCGGCCTGCTGCTTCATCCCCTTCACGAAATCCAGCGACACGCTGACTCGGTCTTGTTTCATCGACCGCCAGACACCGGGGAAGCGCTTATGGAAACAGGTGAGGGAGTTGACGCAGAGGAGTCCGAGGAGACTGGTAAACCACCAGGTGTGATAGACGTCGGTGAACCCCAGCCGAAGAAACCATCGATAGGTGCTCTCTCCGTACTCTTGGATATAGGATTCCGGCCGCTCGTTTTGTTGAATCACCGTCCCGATCGTGGCGGTGATGGCAATGAACAGAAAGAGAAACATCGCCAGCTTGATCGAAGCGAAGAACTCGACCAGTTCGCGGGAGAACTGCTCCCATCCCAGCCCTGGGGTGGGTGATCGGGGACTATGCTGTTCGGGAATCGCGTCCGACTGACCATTCATCGTGTTGACAATCCCTTTCTCATCACGAGGCACACCGTGTCACCGCTCTTTGTATCCGCTGCCTTGCACATAAGAACGATCATGGCCCCGGAGAGATAGGACCAATCCCAGACGCGCCTTTGTGGCGTCGTAGATAGAAGAGGCGAGAACTGTAGAACTCGGTGATCTTACAAGTGCCCGAAAAGGGGTGTCAAGCAAGCGCGCCGCGATGCAACGCCAGGCATTCCAGGAAATGAAAGAAATAGACAAAGGAGGCACGCTCATACTAGTATTCCATGGCAATCCGTTAGGTTATCGCCAACCGAACATTGAGGAGCCAATGAGAAATAACTACCTGTTTACATCAGAGTCCGTGACGGAAGGACATCCGGACAAGATCGCCGACCAAATCTCCGACGGAATCCTGGATGCGATCATTGCGAAAGACAAGTTTGCCCGAGTAGCCTGCGAGACGATGTTGACCACCGGCATTGCGTTCGTGGCCGGTGAAATCTCTACCAAAGCCTATGTTGAGATTCCCGATATCATCCGTGAGGTCATTAAGGACGTCGGCTACTGCGACGCCGCCTGGGGATTCGACTACCACACCTGTTCCGTCCTCACCGCCATTCACCAGCAGTCCGGCGATATCTCCATGGGCGTGGATTCCGGCGGCGCCGGCGACCAGGGACTGATGTTTGGCTTTGCCAGCGACGAGACCTCCGAACTCATGCCCATGCCGATCGTCCTCGCCCATCGGCTCACCAAGCGATTGGCAGAAGTCCGGAAAAAGAACATCCTCCCCTGGGTCCGCCCCGATGGCAAATCCCAAGTGACCGTGGAATACCGGAACGGGAAACCGGTGCGGATCGATACCATCGTCGTCTCGACGCAACACAGCCCCGACGTAACCAACAAGCAGATCGAGCGCGATATCATGGAGAAAGTCATCCGGCCCATGATGCCGAAAGGGCTCTACGACCCGACGAGCGTGAAACACCACATCAACCCCACCGGCCGCTTCGTGGTCGGGGGACCGATGGGCGACACCGGACTGACAGGCCGCAAGATCATCGTCGATACCTATGGCGGGCACGGTAGCCATGGAGGCGGCTGCTTCTCCGGCAAGGATCCCACGAAAGTGGACCGGTCGGCCTCGTACATGGCCCGCTACATCGCGAAGAATATCGTCGCCGCCGGGCTGGCCAGAAAGTGCGAAGTGCAGCTCGCCTATGCGATCGGCGTGGCAGATCCCGTCTCGGTGCTGGTCGACACGATGGACACGGAAAAGGTGGCGGTCGAGAATCTGGACAAACTCGTCCGGAAACATTTCCCTCTGACCCCGCGCGGCATCATCGACCATCTCAAGCTCCGCCGGCCGATCTTCCGCA
>ERZ1292630.2416-Hain-H41-02um-R3-2416-length-17296-cov-5_pt1 | contig 17296 bp, 14 predicted proteins | sample MGYA00564408_ERZ1292630 | MGnify/ENA primary metagenome ERZ1292630 (study PRJEB36523, sample SAMEA6512641) | groundwater metagenome | collected 2019-01-08 | study: AquaDiva: Metagenomics assemblies of 32 groundwater samples | reverse complement strand
CCACCAGCCACCAGCCACCAGCCACCAGCCACCAGCCACCAGCCACCTACCGTCTGCCGTCTGCCGTCCGCCGTCCCTCCGCCGTAAGTTTCCGGATGCCACGCAACGACTCTCCCGGCACCGCCATCCTCGCCCAGTGGCGACGGCTCTCCGCATTCCCCGGCGGCCGCTGGCTGTTCAGCCAACTGCTCGGGTGGAGGGTTCCCTACTCCGGCTCCGTGTCGCCGCGCGTGCTCGTGCTCGAGCCGGGCCATGCGCGCGTGCGCATCGTCGAGCGCCGGGCGTTGCGCCAGCACCTCGGTTCGGTGCACGCCATCGCCCTGATGAACGTCGCCGAGATGGCCAGCGGCCTCGCCATGATGGGCGCGTTGCCCGCCGGCATGCGCGGCATCGTGACGAACATCGGCATCGAGTACTTCAAGAAGGCGCGCGGCGTGCTGGAGGCCGAGAGCCGCTGCACGGTGGCTCCGGATCTCCCGGCCGGCACCTACGACTTCGTGTCGGAAGTGACTGACGCGGCGGGCGACGTCGTGGCCCGCGCCACGGTGACCTGGAAGCTCGGACCGATACCGGCATGATCCCGGCCCCGCAGCAGCGCTTCATGCAGCAGTCGGGAGCCCCCGTGCCGCTCATCGGCGGCCCGATGTATCCGTGCAGCAATCCCGAGCTCGTGGCCGCCGTGTCGCGGGCGGGAGCCATCGGCGTGGTGCAGCCGATCTCGCTCACCTACGTCCATGGGCACGACTACCGCGAGGGGCTGCGGCTCATTCATCGACTCGCCGACGGCCATTCCATCGGGTTCAACGCGCTCGTGGAAAAGTCGTCGCGCGTGTACGAGCAGCGGATGATCCGGTGGGTGGACATCGCGCTCGAAGAGGGCGTCCGCTTTTTTCTCACGTCGCTCGGCAACCCGCGCTGGGTGGTGGACAAGGTCCACGCCGCCGGCGGCGTGGTGTATCACGACGTCATCAACAGGCGCTGGGCGGAGAAGGCGCGCGACGAGGGCGTCGATGGCCTGATTGCAGTGAACAACCGCGCCGGCGGGCATCTGGGCGACAAGGACCCACGCGCGCTGTTCGACGAGCTCGCGCCGCTGGGACTCCCGCTGGTCAGCGCCGGCGGCGTGGGCAACGCGTCGGAGTTCGTGGACCAGTTGGCCATCGGGTACGCCGCGGTGCAGCTTGGCACACGGTTCATTGCCACCACCGAGTGCAAGACCGGCGAAGCCTACAAGGAGGCCATCGTCACGGCGAGGGAGCAGGACATCGTCAGCACCGAGCGGTTGAGCGGCGTGCCGGTGAGCGTCATCAATACGCCGTACATCCGGCGGCTCGGCACGAAGATAGGGCCGATTGCGCGCTGGATGTTCAAGGGGCGCAAGACGAAGCACTGGGCGCGCACCTGGTACGGCCTCACCGGCCTCTGGCGCCTCAAGCGCGACCAGCAGCGCGGCGGTTCGGGCGCCAACGAGTACTGGCAGGCGGGACGGAGCGTCGAGACGATCACGGCGATCGTCCCGGCCGGCGACGTGGTGCGCGACTTCGCGGCGGCGTGGAGGGCGACACGCTGAGTCGCGCGAAGCTACTCGGGCCGCATCGCTGAGCTGAGGGCAATCGACGGAGCACGCGACGGTGCGCGGAAGATGCGTTGCGCCAACACCGTGACGCCGCCCGGCCGCACCACCGCGCGCCCGACCAGGATCTCCTCGCCGTCGATGACGGCCCGAACATCGCGCTCTCCCGCCCCCAGGCGCAGGCGCACTACGCGCAGGTCGTGCGGCAGCAGGTTCCAGCTGCGCAAGTCGGGAGGGTCGTTGACCTCGGCGACCGCAGCCAGCGCGAACAGCCCGATGCCGGCGAGCACGCGACCGACCGCGGTACCGTCGCGCTTGTCTTTGCCGTCCTTTCCCTTCTCGGGTGCCTCAGTCTGACCGGGTTTCGTAGGGAACGATCCGTCGGCGCGGCCGCGATCACCGCGCGCGACACGCTCCACACGCTCCACACGCTCCACACGCTCCACACGCTCCACACGCTCCACACGCTCGACGCGCGGTGATCCGCGACGCCGGTCATCGTCGCCCGCCTTCGACAGTTGATCGCCCGCCGCCTTGTAGACCGCGGCGCGCGTCGACGCGCGCAGCAACGCGCGGGTGAACCGCGCCGGCTGGCCGCGCTCGAAATCAGCCCGCACCGCGCGCGTCACGTTGCCGCCGCCGCCAACCGACTGGAGGGTGCCGTGCGCGGCCAGTATCACCAACGGTGCCACGTCGCGACCATCGCGGAACTCCGCCCAGTTGATGGTCAGGCCCATGTCGAATCCGCGACGCGAATGGTACGGCCCGTAACCGAACATCCCTTCGCGCACGCGGACCCGGCCCGCGGTGCCCAGCTGACGGTCGTCGCCGTGACTGCGCAGCGCACCCAACTCGTCCCGCGACACCCAAACAGTCTGTTCGCGCGGCGCCGGATGACCAACGAACCCCTGCTCGAGCACGACGACGACGTCTCCCGACAACGAATCGGCCATCGACGTGTCGCGACTCACGGGCACCGACACCAGCCGTTCGGCATTGCGATAGGCCACGTCGGCGGCGGCGCGCTCACCGGCGGCCTCGAATACCGCGCCCGCCACATAGTGCAGCAGGCCACGAACTTCATCGGAGGCGAGCGCGTTGCTGTCGGACGGCGCCTCGCCCAGCAGTTGCACCAGCCGCCGCGCCTCCACCGCCGCGTCATCGCGATCGCCGCGCGCCGACCACGACAGCGCACCGTAGAACGGGATGAACAGGCGCTCGGTCGGTCCGGGCGTGTACGGCAGCACGTAATCATTGACTGCAACCGACGCGGCGGCGCTGGTGAGCCGCTTGCTCCACCGATCCTCGGCGAGCGACCAGGCACGGTCCAGCGCCCAGACGCTCGAGTCGGTGCGGCTGGCATACAGGCCGAGCGTGCCCACGGCGAGCGCGCGCAGCAGGCGGTCGCGCAGGTGTGCGTCCTTGCCAAGGGCCGCCTCGTACGCCGAGCCGTACCGGCCGGCAGCCAGGTTCTCGCGCACCACGTGATCGACGCGCGCCAGGCCGTCACGCCCGTACTGCAGCCCGGACGTGGCGCACGCTCCGAGCGTGGCTACGCTCGCGAGCAGGGTGCGTGCGGCGTGATGCATCGGCCGGCCGGTTGGTGGCGGGCCCTCAGGGCTTGCCGACCTGCTTCTCGAGCACGACGATGCGCTGCTGCGCCAGCGCGATGGCTTCGGCCATCTTGGCGCTGGCGTCGCCCTGCGCCTTGATCTTGTCGATCTCGAGGCCATTCATGAAGCGCTGATAGCGCATGAGTGCCTCCTTTGGCCGCAGCTGCAGGTCGAGCAATCGTGCGATCCGGTACTCGACCTCCCTGTCGTCCGGCCGCAGCACCGACGCGCGATCGAACCGATTGAGCGCGCCGTCGAGGTCGTTGGCGGCCAGCAGGTCATTGCCTTCCTTGAGCAACTGGTCGGCAAGCCGGCGGCTCTGCGCACCCGGCGAGTCGCTGACACCGGCGACCGACGCGGCGGCCACGGCCCCCGGTCCATCCGCCGGCGGTGCCGGCAACCTGGCGCCGGTTTCGAGTACGGGCTGTTCGTGAATGCGCTGTGGATATGGGGCGCACGCGGCAAGCGCGGCGGCGATGGCCGGCGCGACGTAGCGCGTCGGCGGCAGGCGGCGAATGGGCATCTGGCGATCCTCGGTCACGGCGTGAGACGACGGCGCTGGACGTACTTCTTGATCTTGTGCTGCCCCACCCAGATCTTGGCGTTCGACTCGAGGTCCACGAGCGAGACGTCGACCTGGTAGTAGCGCACCTGTTCACGGCCGGCGCCGTCGATGATTTCCTCGAGGTCGCCCTGCAGCATGTACTGGGCGCCCTGCTCACGGGCGATGCGGACGCGCGTCTCGGGCGCGGCATTGCTTTGCTGGTCCGCGCGCTCGTCACGAACGCCGCCGCGTTCCTCCTTGCTGGCGACGATGCGCACAACCCCCGAGTTCACGTAGGCGCGCTCGAGGTCCTTGACGAAGGTCCCGATGGCAACGTGCTCGTACGTTCGGTTGCGCACGTCGCCGATGATGACCGTGGGTGCGGTGCCACCGTGCGCATCGGCATACTGGCGCGCCCATGGCGCAGTCAGCGACTGGTTGATGAGTTCGGAGGCGACGAGGCGGGAGTCGACGTCGTTCCAGTTGCCGGAGAGATCCGTCACCGCTGCGGGATCGATGCGACTGACCCGCTTGATCGAACAGGCGGCACCAGAGATGACGGCGACCCCGAGGGTCAGGAACCGCAGGACATGGAGGACTCGCATAGGACGATGGGGTATCGGGTGGACGGGCGCGCCCCTGCTTTGCGGGCACCTGCCATCTGGAAGAGCAGATATTGCGCCACACCACGACGACTCGTAAACTATTGCCAGTCAACGCAGTAGCTGGCCGACAACAGGCGAAGTGTCCTCTGCGTAGGACGTTGTGGTGTCCCAAAGCGGGCACGTCGCGGTGCGGCGACACCACCCGACGCCGCGGTTGACCGTTCACCGGCGACCGTTCACCGGCGGCTGTTCAGCGTGTACCGTTCGCCATCGATGCGTCTGCTCACACACCATCAGCAGGGGATGACATGCCCACCGACGTGATTGACTACCGGCTCATCGGTGACGACCTGCAGGGCGTCGTCATCACGCTCGATCCCGGCGAGGGCGTGATGGCCGAGGCCGGCGCGATGATGTTCATGGAAGCAGGGATCGAGATGGCGACCACGCTCGATCCCAACGGCGAGGGTGGCGGCCTGTTCGGCAAGCTGCTGGGCGCGGGCAAGCGTGTGCTCGCCGGCGAGTCGTTCTTCATCACGATGTTCGCCAACGGCGCCAACCAGCGCCGCGACGTCGCCTTCTCCGCGCCGGTGCCGGGCAAGATCATGGTGCTCGACCTCAGGCAGTGGGGAGGCGAGGTGATCGCGCAGAAGGACTCGTTTCTCTGCGCGGCGCGCGGCACCAACATCGACATCGCCTTCACCAAGCGCATCGGCGCCGGGTTCTTCGGCGGCGAGGGGTTCATCCTCCAGCGACTCAGGGGCGACGGCCTGGCCTTCGTGCACGCCAGCGGCGCGCTGGTGGAGAAGACCCTGGCACCGGGCGAGCAACTGCGCGTGGACACCGGCTGCCTGGTGGCGATGCAGAACACGGTGGACTACGACATCCGCACCGTGCCGGGCATCAGGAACGCGCTCTTCGGTGGCGAGGGGCTCTTCTTCATGAATCTCACCGGCCCGGGTCGCGTGGTCCTGCAGACGCTGCCGTTTTCACGCATGGCCGACCGCATCATCGCCGCGTCGCGCATCGGCACGGGATCGCGCCGCGAGGAAGGCGGCGTGCTGGGCGGGCTGGGCGGGCTGATCGGTGGAAACAGGTAGTACGGAGGAGATGTTAGTTGGCGTGAGGTCGGGCGGCGTACAGCAGCTGTACGCTCTACGCTGTACGCTGTGAGCCGTACGCGCTTCACGCTACTGGCAGCAGCGCGGGAGACGCACCTGCCGACGTTGGCTGTGCGATTGCGTGATGCGACGCCAGCCCGGCAAATACGCAGACATCAGCGCCTTGAACAGCCGACCGTGCGACGGCACGCGCAGGTGAAGTAGTTCGTGCACGATCACGAACTCCTGGAAGGCACGGCGCTCGGTCACCAGGTCGCGCGCCAGGGTCAGGGTCCCCGCCGCCGAGCACGAACCCCACTTGCGGCGCATCGCCTGCACTCTGACGACCCGCGGGTGAACCCTAAGCCGGACCGCCCACGTCATCGTGCGCCGACGCAATTCCAGTTCGGCCGTGACAGACCGCTTCACGCGTCAATCCTCGGACGCAATGCCGCGACGACCAGCTCGACCACGCGCGTGCGTTCCTCCGACGACAACGGGATGAGCGGCCGGTAGAGGGCGGCGCGTAGGCGGCGCTGCTCGTCGGCATTCACGAAGGCGTTCGGGAAGCGTTCGAGCAGCAACTCCACCTCGCGCGCCAGGTCGAGCGAAGAGACTCGCGCCAAGAGGAGCGCCGCATCAGCTCGCAGCAGCCAGAAGACCGGAAACGCCTGCTCGGACAGCCCGGATTCAGCGGCGGCACGCCGCGCCTCGTCCTTCTCCGCGGCGAGTACCGCAAACGCCTGCAGGGCCTCGAGTCCCGTCGTCTTTCGCTGCTCCAGGTCTCGGAGCACGCGCTCCGCCCGCTCACGAATCGGCAGGAGGATCGGCAGCTGCGACGGATCCTCGGCCATCTCCACGCGCAATCCCCGCAGAAGATTGAATACCTTCCCTTCGTCCGACCCGCCCTCCGCGCGAAGCGCGTCGAGCGCGCGGGTGTCGAAGGTCACACTCCTCGTGAGCCGGTCCACGCCGTACTGCGCAACGTTCTCCTGCACCAGCCGCCGCGTCTTGGAGGCGAGATCGCCCGTGGGCGACACGCTGTCGGCGTAGGCGTTGCGAACCGTCGCATACAGTTGCGACAGACGCGTGTAGTCGGCGATGTGATCGCGCAGCTCCGGCGAGGGCGAGAGAATCTCCCACAGGGATTCGAGCTCCTTGTACTCCTCGAAGAACACCTTGCGCGGTTCGGGGTTCAGAAAGCGCCCGTAGACGATGCGCTCCAGCATCTCATCGGCTCCGCCTTGCGTTCCCGCCTCGAGGTACTCGCGTGTCGCTGTGGCCATCTTCGTCTGAAAGCCGCGAAGCAGTACGTCGAGGTCCTCGATGACTCCGCTGACGTCCTCGGAGTCGAATCGCAGTGCCTTTTTGAGTTCGCGCAGCACGCCCACGAAATCCACCACAAGACCCACGCGCTTCACCACACCGTCCGCATCGACATACGGCCGGTTCACCCGGGCAATGGCCTGCAACAACACGTGGTCGCGCATGGGCTTGTCCAGGTACATGCAGTACAGCAGCGGAGCGTCGTAGCCCGTGAGCAGCTTGTCGGTGACGATCAGTATGCGCGGATCCCGTTCCGCCTTCTTGAACTCGAGGCGCACGTTCTTCTCCGCCTCCTCCGCGATTTGCAGTTCAGCGACCAGCGGGCGGTCCACGACGTCGCTGGCGCTCTCGGAGTAGACGGGAGTGCTCCATTCCGGGGGCAGCAACTTGTCGAGGGCTCTCTTGTACTTGGCGCACGCCTCGCGATTCACACCCACCAGGAAGGCCTTGTAGCCCAATGGAGCGACATTCTCCTGATAGTGCCGCGCAACGAACGCGGCCACCCGCTCGATGTGGTCGTCGGCCGAGAGGAAGGTGCGCAGTCCGACCGCCCGGTCGAGCACCCGGTTCAGCTCGTCGATGTCGCTGACGCCCTCGGCCTCGGCGAGCGCGAAGAACTCCGCGTCGAGTTGTTCGGCGGGAACGGTCATTTCGCCCGGCGCAAGCCGGTACTTGATGGGAAGCGTGGTCTCGTCGGCGATCGACTCGGCAATGGAGTACTTGTCCAGGTACCCACGCTCGTCCTGCGCCCCGAAGATCTTGAACGTTCCCTCCCCCTGCTCGGTGCGGGCAATGGGGGTTCCGGTGAAACCGATGATCGTCGCTCGTGGCACCGCCGCCATGAGGTACGTGCCGAGGTCGTGCGCCACCGAACGGTGCGCCTCGTCGATGAAGACGTGCACCGAGTCGCGGGTCGAGGAGTCCTTGCGGACGGCCTCGAACTTGTGGATCATCGCCAACACCAATCCCCGAAAGTCGGCGTCGAGGAGCTCCTGCAGCTCGGCTTTCGTGTTCGCGCGCTTCACGGCCACGTCCTGCTGCTGCAGTTCGCCGAGGAGACGCTCCACCCAGCCGCGAAGCTGTCCCTCGAGCTCCCGGCGGTCCACCACCAGAATCACCGTTGCCTTGCCAAAGCGATCGGGCGACTCGAGGATCAGCCGTGCGGCAGTCAGCAGCGTGAATGTCTTGCCCGAGCCTTGCGTGTGCCACACCAGGCCGCGGTGACGCGTATCATCCTCACACCGCGCAAGGATGGCATCGATGGCCCGCCGCTGATGCTGGCGCAGCACCGACTTGCGCGTCTCCTCGTCCTCGACGTAGAAGAGGATCCAGTGCTGGAGGGTGCGCAGGAACTCGGTCGGTTCGAAGAACGACTGCACGGCGAACCTGTACGTCTCGTCCGACCGCTCCTTCCAGCGCGCCATGAACCGACGATTGGTATTCCACGTCACGCCGTACCAGTAGTCGAGCAGATGCGTGACGTTGAAGAGCTGCGCTGACCCGAGCAGTTCCGGTGTTTCCACTTCGTATCGGCGCAGCTGCGTCACCCCGCGTTCGGTCGCATCGCGCAACGTTGGATTCTTGTGCTCGACGATGCACACCGGGATTCCGTTGACCAGGAAGATGACGTCTGCCCGGTTGCCTTTGCGAGCCGGCGGCTTGACCGCCCATTCCCAGGAGACGTGCAGCTCGTTGTCGGCACCGGGGGTGAAGTCGATCAGGACGACGGCACGGTGGCGTTTCTCGCCTTCGTCGTACCATTTGCGCTCCCCGCGCATCCAGGCCAACAGTTCGCGATTGCCGTCGATGCTGGCGGGTATCGCTTCGAGTCGCTCGACAATGGCGCGCGCCGCATCTGCGGTGAGCCACGCATTGAACTGGCGTAGCTTTCCCAGCAGCACGCCGCGCAGGAACATCCCGTCCTCGCCCTCGCGCCGGTACAGGGCTTCCTGAGGGGTCAGCGGCTTCCAGCCGATGTCGGTGGCATGCCGGACCATCGGATACTGAACGCTTCCGCCTTCACTGATCACGATTCGGTTCATCGGCCCGCCCGGTCGGGGGCACTGCCGCCGAGTTGCGCGGCGGGAGTAGCGCTCGTATATTGCATGAAAAGGTTCCCCCTCGATGACAAGAGCCCAAGGGGCTCTCTCCAGCAATGGAGTAGTCGGGGGGGTCGCTTTTTTTCTGGCCTGGGAGGCATCAGTAGTACCGGCGCGTTCCGCGCTCGAAGATGTCGAACTCGCTGCGCAGCGCCGGCCGAATGGCGTCGTAGGCGTCGCGCTCTCCCCGCTCCCACTTCCGGTAGACCGCCCAGTTGCAGAAGTCGGCGACCTGGAGTCCGTAGTGCGTCGCCGACTCGTGGTGCAGGATGCGGTGGGGGATACTGGGTAGCTTGTCGGCGAGGGCCTGCTGGATGGCCTTCTCGACCGCGCGCCGCTTGCGCATGACGGGAAGCCGGTCCGTGATCACGATGATCTGCGAAGCACCCAGCAGCAGCTCACGCGGCAGCACGTACTTCAGCAGGTATCCGAGCATTTCCGGATAGAAGCGCTGGTCCTCGCGCAGGGCGGGTCCGGTCTTCGGTTTGTCCACCACGAGGCTGTCGATACGCAGCGCCGAGAGATTGGCGCCGATGATGTCGAAGACGCGGCCGCGCACGTGCCGGTTTTCCTCGGCGCAGTGAAAGAGCTTCTGGTCGCGCCCGTACTCCAGCAGGTCGTGCCGATAGGCGTCGAGCGGAGCGTGCGCGGCGAATGGGCGGCGCGCCGCGACGCTCGTGAGCACGAAGTGGCGCGTGCCGCTGGGGGAGAAATCGAAATTCCCCGCCTCGTCGAGAAAGAGGTATGTCGCTTCGCTCACGATGCCACTGGCTGCGGGAGCGCCGAGAGATCCAGGTCGGTAACGCGGATCGCTCCGGACATCAACTGGTGCAACAGCGACTTGAACAGCTCCTCGAGCAGGGCGCGCTTGCGCCGGTGCAGATCGATTTTGCGGTCGAGGGTATCGAGGATGGCGACGATCTCGTGCTGCTCGTCGAGATTCGCGGGAACGGGAATTCGGAGGTCCCGCACGATCTCGAGGTTCAAGTTCTGCTGCTGTCCACCGTGCGCAAGTTGCCGAATCGTGTCGTACTGCGAGGCCAAGAAGTGGTACAGGAAGCGCTGGTTCAGTGTCTCTCCTGCAGGAAGAACTGCCGCACAGGCCTGATTGCAGGCCGCTTCGATTCCGAGCAGAGCCACCTTGCCGCGAGTGACGCCCTGGCCGTACATCGCGAGGAGTAGGGTGCCGATGGGCAGGAGCTTCGCCGCAGAACTTTCGAGTGCCTCGGTCGAAATCCACTCCTCGGTTTCAGTGATCGTTGCGTATCTAACCTCAGTCGTCTTCACCCACGGGATCGTAGCATTCGTCCAGTACGAGGCGATGGCCCTTGATGGCGTACCGCCACTCACGATCTTCGCGACATCGCCGAGTCGGCGGACCTCCCAGCTCCCCGGTACGAATCCGATCTCGGTTTCTTGCTGCGGCTCACCCCGTAGTCCAGCCGAGAACAGCAGCACTCTGGCGATCTCTGCAAGAGCGCTGCACACCTCGACTTGCGCGTCTATGCGCTGACCCAAGACTTCCAGCGTACGGAGGCAATTGGACATGGCCATCTGCTCCTCTAGCGGCGGTAGAGGAATGTGCCTCGCCTTCAGCAACCCGAAGTGCCGATTGTACCCTCGGGCTGGCAATTCAGTAGCCGTACATGCGAAGTAGAAGAACCGAGGATCAATGTCGGCGTTCGGACGGAGGAGTTGGGTACCGTCCGCCCCGCGCGCAAACGCAAAGTCGACGTATTTCACGGCGCGAGTGTGATCGCCGAAGACCACGACAGGAAGTGAATCAGCGAGCACGGCACTCTCGTCGTTCGTCCACCCGGCGATGAAGGACTTGCCCTGATCGACCACGGGGTATTTACCCGTCGTCAACATTTCTCCCGTCGGCACTGCTCGCGTCGAGGCGCGAGGCGGCGGACGCAGGCAGTCACCGATTGCGGCAGAGTCCCAGCCTGGAGGAAGCGTCACTTGGCATGCCTCTGCGTCAATGGTTGCAGCAAGCGAATTACCTCGTGCGTCAGCCTCTCCTCCTCGCCCGCGACTCGTTCAAGTTCGGAGAGCAGGTTCGATACGCTTCGCTTGTCGGAAACAGAGTCCAGGCCGACCCACCGACTGGGGCTCACGTTGTAGTCCGCCTCCCGCGCCTGCTCGATCGTGATCAGACCCAGTTCGCCGTCGACCGGCTTCCCCGCAAGGAAGCTGGCCGCCAACGGCCGAATCTCTTCCTCCGGGATGTAGTTCTTGGGCCGCCCCTTCTTCACGCGACGGCTGGCATTCAGCATCACGATCTTCCCCTTCCGCGCCGCCGGCTTGTGTCGGCTCAACACCACGATGACGCCGGCCGCCGAGGTGTTGTAGAAGAGGTTCTCCGGCAGCAGGATCACGCCGTCAATGAGGTCCTGCTCCACGAACCACCGGCGGATGTTCCGCTCGCGATCCTCGTTCTTCGAGCCGGAACCGCGCGTCACTGCGCCTGTGTCGAGCACCACCGCCGCCCGACCGTTCTCATTGAGGCAGGCCAGCGTGTGCTGCAGCCACGCCCAATCCCCCTTCCCCGACACCACTCCACCCGTTGGCCGAAACCGGTCGAATGGATCGTCGGCAAACACATCGGGGGCAAATGGCTGGTTCCACATCGGGTTCGCCACCACGATGTCGTGCTGCCGAATGCGACCGTCGGGCGTGCGGAACTTGGGGTTGATCATCGTGTCGCCGCGCGCAAACTCCACGTCCATGTCGTGGATGATCGCGTTCATCTGCGCGACGGCGTAGCCCTCGGCCTGGAGTTCCTGACCCGTCAGCTTCAGCGGTACGCGGCTGGTCGGGTCGAGCTCGCGTGCTACCAACTGCAGCTTGATGAGCAGCCCCGCCGAGCCGCACGCGTAGTCGTGGCAGTGCTCGCCGGGCCGAGGGCGCATCACATGCGCCATCAGGAAACCAACTTCGGTCGGTGTGAAGAACTCGCCTGCGCTCTGCCCCGATCCCTCCGCGAACTTTCGCAGCAGGTACTCGTAGGCGCGCCCAAGGAAATCGGGCTGAACGTCGGCGAGGCCAAGGCGGTAGCGCGGATCCGAAAACGTCTCGACGACGGCTGCAAGCTTGGCCGGATTGATGTCGCGCTCTCCATTGCGCTCGGCCGCGAAGTCCACGATATCGATGACTCCGGCCAGCGACGGATTGTGTCGCACGACCGCGCGCAAGGCCTTGGTCAGGTGCTCTCCGACGTCCCTCGGCTTCTCCCCCTTCGGCCACTCGACCACTTCCCTGCCGTTCACCGCGGCCCATCGAGCGATCGCCGGCACATGGAATCGCAGCAACGAGTGGTCGGCCTCGGCAATCTCCAGCGCGGTCGCACGGTCGCGATATTCTTCGGCCAGCCGGGTGATCTCGTCGTCGAAGACGTCGGAGAGTCGCTTGAGGAAGAGCAGCGGGAGCAGGTAGTCCTTGAACTTGGGTGCATCCTTCTCGCCGCGAATGGAGCACGCGGCGTCCCAGAGCATCTGTTCCATCGGCTTGGTCGACGGCGCTGACGACGCGCGCGTACGCGCCGCACCTCGGCGTACGACGGCAGTCGCCTCTCCGTCGATGGCAAGATCTACCCCCGCCTCGACCGCGAGCTCGCGAATAGACTGCATCGCAGTGCGCTGCGGCCTGTTTCCTCCGCCTTCCCATCGGTTGACAGTGGCGAAGCTGACCCCCAGTCTTTGCGCGAGCTGTTCCTGCGTAAGATCGAGCGCCGCGCGGATGGACCGAAGTGTATTCTGAACATCGAAGAGTTTTGCCATATTTGCAATGTATGTCATATTACATTTTTGTCAATGTACCGGCACTTTCTGGTTGCAGAGCAGACCTGATTCCGTTAGTCTCTGTTACCAATTTCTACATGTAACATGTTATAACACAAATAGTTACATATCGTGAACGATCAACCAGACTCCATCGTTGCCCGCGCCAGCAACGTCGCCGTGACCCTGCTGGCAGCCGCGGCGCTGGCCGGCGCGCTCTGGATCGGCGCGAAGCCCATCGGCGCCGGGCCGCCGCTTGGCTCGTTGCTCGACCCGGCGCACGGCATCTGGGCCGTTGTCCGCACCGCCGAACTGCCGCGGCATGCCGACCTGCGCATGGCCGGCCTCAAGGACAGCGTAGCGGTGACGTACGACGACCGTGGCGTGCCGCACATCTTCGCGCAGCACGAAGACGACCTCATGCGCGCGTTCGGCTTCGTGGTGGCGCGCGACCGGCTCTTCCAGCTGGAGCTGCAAACCCGTGCGGTGGCCGGCACGCTGAGCGAGTTGGTGGGCGCCTCGGCGCTGGAACTCGACCGCGAGGCGCGCGCGCAGGGGCTGGCGTGGGGCGCCGAGCGCAAGTGGGCGGCCATTCCCGACACGTCGCTGGACCATCGCCTCGTCACGGCATACGGCGACGGGATCAACGCGTACATCGCGCAGATGCGCAGCGAGGATCTGCCGTTCGAGTTCCGGTTGCTCAACGCGCGTCCGCAGCAGTGGAAGCCGCAGTACACCTACTACCTGCTGGCGCGCATGTCACTGACGCTGGCGTGGAGCGACGATGAGCTGCGCCACGCGAGAATCGTTGCGCTCGTTGGCGAGCAGGCCGCCAGCGCGCTCTTCCCGGTCAACTCGCCCATCCAGGAGCCCATCCAGCCGGTGGATGGACGTCGCGCACCGCGCCTGGCGACCACGGCGCTGCCGCCGCCCGCGCGGCCCGACAGCGCGCGCCTGGCACTGGCCGCAGACCTGGACAAGGCAGCAGCGTCGATCGCCCTGGCGGATCTCCGGCCCAGCCCAAACGGCGAGATTGCTGTCGGCAGCAACAACTGGGCGGTCTCGGCACGACGCACCGCCGCGGGGCGCGCCCTGCTGAGCGGAGACCCGCACCTCCAGCTCACGCTGCCGTCCATCTGGTACGAGGTGCATCTCGTCGTGCCCGGAGTCATCGACACCTACGGGGTCACCATTCCCGGCGGCCCCATCGTGCCGATCGGTTTCAACCGCTCCATGGCCTGGACGGCCACCAACACCGGCGCGGACGTGGCCGACTACTTCGAGGAAACGGTCAACGACGCGAGACATCCCACCACGTATCAGCTGGACGGTACGTGGCTCCCCCTCATGCAGCGCGTCGAGTCGGTACGGGGGAGGAGTGGCGGGATACTAAAGACCGACACCATCTACCACACGCACCGCGGGCCGATGCTGCGCGCCGGCAATCGCTGGCTGTCGCGCCGCTGGACTGCGCTCGACACGACGGACGAGGGACGCGCGCTCCGGCAAGCGAGCCAGGCGCACACCGTGGACGAGTGGATGCGGGTCATGGACGACTATGCGGTGCCGGCGCAGAACTTCCTGCTCGCCGACACGCTCGGTCGCATCGGCATCCGCTCCACGGGACGCTATCCGCTGCGCGCGGGTGACGGTCGCGGTGATCGACTGCTCGACGGGTCGAAGCGCGCGAACGACTGGCAGGGATTCTGGCCGACGGCGCGCTACCCGCAGTCCATCGACCCCAGGCAGGGGTACCTCGCGTCGAACAACCAGCAGCCCAAGGACCCGCAGGTCGATCCCGCGTATCTCGGCTCCAACTGGCCGTCGCCGTGGCGCGCGATGCGCATCAACCACCTGCTGCGCGGCGACTCGTCGGTCACGCCCGATGCGATGCGCCGGTTTCAGACCGACGCGGAGAGCGAACAGACGAACTTCTTCCTGCCGCCGATGCTCGACGCGGTGGCCAGGATCGCGGCGACGGGATCGGCCGACACCGCGGCGATACGCGGCGCGGCGCTGCTTCGCGAGTGGGACGGCCGGTTCACGCCCGACAACGAGCGCTCGGTGCTGTACGACGCCGTCATGGACGAGCTGACGCAACGCACGTGGGACGAGCTCCGCGGCACGGCGCAGCTGCGTCGTGGTCCGACGCCGTCGTCGGCGGTGCTCGCCCAGCTGCTGCAGGAGCCCGCCTCCGTCTGGTGGGACGATCAGGCGACTCCAGCGCGCGAGACGCGCGACAGCATTTTCGTGGCGAGCGTCGCCGCGGCGTACCGCCGCGTCTCACAGCGGTACGGTCCACCCGGCCCGCGCTGGCGCTGGTCGGGCATTCGCACGGCGACGATCAACCATCTGTTGCGCATTCCAGCCCTGTCGCGGCGCAAGGTGCCGATGCAATCCGGGCGCGGGACCTTGAGCCCGTCCGACGGCGATGGCACGCACGGGGCGAGCTGGCGATTCGTCGTCGAGTTGGGCCCCGAAGTGCGCGCCTGGGGCACCTACCCGGGCGGGCAGTCGGGCAATCCGGTGAGCGCGCGCTACGATGACCGCCTGCCCCAGTGGACGGCCGGAACGCTCGATACGCTGCGCTTCCCGCACGCCGCGGCGGACATCGTGTCGCCGCGCGCGGTTCTCACGTTGCGCCCGGAGCGCTGACCAATGAGATGGCTGACGCAACTCCTCATCGTGTCCCTGGCCTTCGGTGCGGGCACCTGGTTTGCCGGCTGGTGGATGGTCCCGGTGCTGGGCGCCGCCTATGGGGTGTGGGCCGCCAATCGTCGGCTCACCCTGATCACGGCGACGCTGGCGGCCGTACTCGCCTGGGGCGTGCTGCTGGCCTTCGACGCGTCCGCCGGGCCGATGGGACGACTGCTGCAGGTGCTCGGCGCGCTCTTCCGGATGCCGGGCGCGGCACTCGTGGTGCTTACGCTTGCCTACGCCGCCCTGCTGGCGGTCTCGTCGGCAGCGCTGACCCGCGGCCTGCGCCGTTTGCGCTGACGCTGGTTCTTTCGACGTGTCGCTGGGGTAGGAGGGAGCAGCACCACCGAGGGGTGCCCCCTGCCCTTCGAGGCCCGCACCAGTGCAATTTGTCACGAGCGCGGCTGCGCCGTACCTCCTTTCCATCTTCGACCAGAACTTCCATGCGTGTTGCGCACCTTGTCCTGCTTGCTTCCTCTGCGCTCGTGCTCGAGGGCTGCAACGGATCGAACGAAGGCACCTTCGACCCGGGGACCTACAGCTCTGATCCGGCGACAGCGACGTATGCCGCGGCGCTGAACGTGAGCATCGCGTCGATGACCAAGACGGCCAGCGGACTGTATTACAAGGACCTCACGGTCGGCACCGGCGCCACCGCCGCCGCGGGGTATACGGCGAGGGTCACCTATACCGGCTGGCTCACCAACGGCGCGAAGTTCGACAGCAGCGAAGGTCGGACGCCCGCCTACTTCGAGTTCCTCATCAACAAGCCAGAGGTGATCAAGGGCTGGGATGAGGGCGTGCAGGGCATGAAAGTGGGCGGAAAGCGGCAGCTCGTCATCCCTCCGGAACTCGGCTACGGCACGAGCGGATCCGGCTCGATTCCGGGCAATGCCATCCTCATATTCGAGATTGTCCTGCTGCAGGTGCGCTGAGCAGACCGATCCCGGCAGGCGAACGGCCCGCGCGCGCGGGCCGTTTTCGTTTCCGTGGATCGTGGCGGGTCAGTTCCCCGCGCGACGCAACCAGAGTTCCAGCGTGGCCCGAAGGAGTGCGTCATCGATGGGCTTGGCAAGGTAGTCGTCCATGCCGGCCGCGAGGCAGCGTTCGCGGTCGCCGGGCATGGCGTTCGCCGTCATGGCGATGACGGGTGTTCGCCTGGCATCGCCTTCCCGGCGCCGAATCGCTGCCGTGGCGGCATAGCCATCGAGCACCGGCATCTGGCAGTCCATGAAGATGACATCGAAGGTGCTCTCGGCGAACATCGCCAGGGCTTCTTTGCCGTCGTTGGCCACCTCGACCGAGCACCCCGCACGCTCCAGCAACGCGCGCGCGACCAGCTGATTGACGGGGTTGTCCTCGGCGAGCAGTACGCGCGGTCCCGGCGTCGTGCCCTCGCCGGAGGTCGGCACCGATTTCTGGTCTGCCGACTTGCGCCTGGGGCTCGTGCGCGGGGTCCCGTCGGCCGGCTTCACCGGGGTCTCCAGCGCGCCCCGCGTTCCCGGCGCTCCTGGCGAGCCCGTCTCGCGCGCCGTGCGTGCGCGCCGCATGGCCCCCAGCAGCGCCCTGCCGTGCGCGGGTTTGGTGACGACGTCGATATACCCCATCGCCATCGCGGCCTCGACGGAAACGGCGTCGGAGGCGCGGGCGAGCAGGACCATCGGCGTATGGGCGAGCGCGCGTTCCATCCGAACGGCCACCGCAAAGTCCTCGTCTTCGTCGGTGCGCGTGCCCGCTTCCACGAACACCACATCGAAGGGCCGCCCCTGCGCCGCCGCCAGGCGCAGCTGCTGCACCCCGTGGTCCCCAAGCGCGCGCGTTTCAACCTCCGTGCCGAACCCCTCGATGCGCTGGGCGAGCGCGCGTCGCGTGACCTCGTGCGCGTCGACCACCAGCACGCGGCGGTTGGCCAGGTCTGGCATCGGCGAGACCTCGGCCGCGTCGGGCGGCACGGTGA
>ERZ1292630.2415-Hain-H41-02um-R3-2415-length-17307-cov-7_pt1 | contig 17307 bp, 7 predicted proteins | sample MGYA00564408_ERZ1292630 | MGnify/ENA primary metagenome ERZ1292630 (study PRJEB36523, sample SAMEA6512641) | groundwater metagenome | collected 2019-01-08 | study: AquaDiva: Metagenomics assemblies of 32 groundwater samples | reverse complement strand
CGTCAACGCCTCACTCAGTCCCGTCGACCAACACTGAGTGTCCCCCGACTACAGACCGACACAGGTGCGTCTTTTCATCTCTCCCTCCTCCTCATCTCATTCCCCGAAAAGGCTAGTACTGTGCGCCCCCGTCCCAGATCTCCACATTGTTTTTAAATCAAGCAGGCAAAGGCCAACTTGGTAGGCACAAACACGGCCTACAGATCGGACGCCGCGGTGAAAGCCGAGGTCGCGGCAATGGCGTTCGTGATGCGCCGGCGACATTTCTCCGCAAGTGCTTCGATGGACACCCTGGTCTGAATCTTGGCGAAGAGAGCGACGGCAAGACGCACATCTTCGACCGCGTAGATGCAAAGCGCTGGATGCAGCGGACGCCGCTTCCACACTTCGTAGCTGCCACCGCGCTCCGGTGCGAACAATGTAACGCCTTCCTCCTTCGCCGTGGCTGCGATGTCATACTTGTCGAGCGTCTTTTTGAATCCCGACAACCACTTGTACCCATTGTGGGTGGCGACTTGCATGTCCAGCACGCCTTGAAGTGTGACCTGAAACTGGTGGTACAAGGCGGCCGCGTCGCCCCGGCAATCGAACATGATTTTGAAAATCGACGGGGTTTCCAAGATGGCACGAACGCCACGGTCGAACAACGCGACGCCCAGCGTGTGGACGTCGAAAAGGTACACGTGCGAGACATGAAATGCCGTCGCCCCTTCCAAGCGGAACACGGCGACTTGCAAGATGCAGAGAGCGCCCGTGCGGCCCAGGTCGACACCTTCGGCGTCCACGGACAGCTTGCACGTGGAGACCTGGCTCAAGATCTCGGAGACCGCCGTATCGACCAACGCCAGGGAGTCGACCATTATCGGAGACCCACCCCCCGATGAAGGCACAGCGGCCGACGACATACTCTCGTCTCTTTCGAAGAAAAAGAAAGTTCTGTCGTAAAGAGCTCAAGTGGTTGAGAAACCACCTCGGTTGGAGCAGCGGTCACCATGGTCCACATCTCAGAGTCTACGAACGGCTGGGCGCGGGGGTTGCTTTCGTCGTGGTATTCGGATCAAAAATTCGTCGAGTCACTGAATCGTCGAGTCGAACCTCCGATCATCATCGAGTCTCTAAAACAACACCATCTCGGACCGCACGGGTGGCGGAGACAAACCCCTACTCCCCCCGGCGGCGGCGATATCGCTCGGCCCCGGGATGCGCCTTCATCCATTCCACCGCATGCGCCGCGACCTTCGCCGCCGCCACCGTGGCCTCCACGTTGTGCTGGTCGGGAAACGACCTCGGCGCGTACAGACCACTCACGATGGCGTCAATGGGCGCCAACGACTCGGCGGCCTTGTGGGCCAGCCCGTTGAGGCGGTACGGGACAAAGCACGACGGGTTCCAATCGAAGGGGTACGGCACGACCGACGAGTAGGCATAGTGGGGCCCCGCGGTGTGGCATCCGGGCTCTTGATACGCCACGTAGTACTGCTGCGTGGCGTCCGTCCAGCCTCCAAAGAACACGACGTGGGTCCCCTCGCAGAGCATGATGTCACCTTGCTGAAGTTCGCTCTGGTCGATTTGATACGTGGCCTCCGGCAAGGTGTCCGTCGTGTAGGCGTAGGGTAAGCCCATGCAATACGACACGTATCCGCTGCAGTCGCAGCGGAACTGCCCACAATAAGGGCAATAGCCGCAGCATTCTGACGCCGGCCCGCCGCTGCATTGACAGTACGGGATCGAGTCGTTGACCCAGGTCTGCGCGCACTCCATGATCTGCCCCCGCGACGGGGTCGGGCCTGGTCCAGGAGGCGACGGTGGCGACGGCGGGGGTGGTGGATTGGAGGACCCTGACGACGACGAGCCACCGCAGGAGCCGACGTCTTCGATGCAGTCATCGGGGCCGGCGCACGCGCCATGCTGAACTTCGCGGCACTGGCCGGAACAGCCGCCATCGGGGCCCTGCACGACGCTAAGATTCGAGCGCGTGCCACAGGCTTCGCCGAGCGTGCACATGCAGTTTTGGTCTCCCGGACAAAGCCCGGAGTAGAAAGTGAAGCAAGACGCTTCGGCGGTTTCGGCGAACAAAAAGAGCACGCAGCACAACGCCATGGTCACGGCGACCGCGGCGTTTGTTGCGACGCGCCACATTGATGATTCAATCGCTGATGCGGTCCGCTAAAAGATTCAATCGTTGGAAAGAGAAGAGAGACGAGAGCTATGTCCCCCCACATCGATCACAACACATTTGACGTCCCGGGGAAGGGGCCGCTCTTTCGCAACATGTTGCGGCCTGGGACAGTGGGAGGGATGGGAACTCATTCGCGAGCAAATTCGGTCGCTGCGATGACGGTCCGACGTGAAAAAGCACCTGCCGTTTGCATCCAAAAATCCTGAAAATTGCTTCACGCCGAATGAGAAAATGACACCCTCAGAGCAACTTACCGCCAGTCATGTTGAGGTACCTTTGCGGCGGTTTCACGGGGTGGTAGCTGTCCTGAAGCGATCCGAAAACTCCAACCGCGAAGCCGTCCCAGAAGTTGGGCATGCCGCGGTGGCTCTCGTCCGCTGCGTAGGAAGCGGAGCCGAATCCGGCGGAACTCAATCGCGACGCCGCCGCGGGCGCCTCCGCTGACGAAGCTGCGGAAGGTAGTACCCATGAAACCAAGTTCCAGCTGGCAGCGACGGGCTGCGGTCGCGGTCGTTGCTTCTGCCTGGCGGCGGCCGCCCTTTCGCGATCCAACTCAGCTTCCAGTGCCGTATGGGAGCCGACATCGGAGGGCCGCATCGTTGCCCCTGACCGCAGCACCAACGAGGGGCTGTATGGGTCGGCATCTCCCACTCTCCCATCCTCAACGAGGCAGTGAATGTCCGTTGCCGCTTCTGCTGCTGTTGGCTGCCGCTGTAGCAACAGGGCAACGGGCCGGTCAATGCCGGCCGCGAGGCGCGTGGCCGCATCCACCAGCGCGGACGCCACCCGTGGTGGCCAAAGCGAACGGCGAGGAGGGGGTGCGCCGTCGCCGCGGTCCGAGAAGTTCAACCACGCCCCCCTCCGGACCCTTGAGAGCACGAAAGACGACGACGATACCAACATGGGCGGGGAGGAGGAGGAGGGAGAGAGGACGTGTTGGCCGTCGCGACCTCCCATGCGGCTCCCGGCGTTAGGAGCATTCGCCGTCAACATCGATTGCGTTAGAGAAGTTTGTCCCCCCTGCTGCGCATGACTGTCGTCGAGGCGTCCGCTGCCTCCTCCTACGTTGGCCAAGGCAACCGCCCGCTGCTTCATCGCCATCATGAACGAGAGTCGTTCCACATCGGCCAGCAAGTCGGCCGCCGAGTCGCCCGGTGTTCCGCTCTTCGCCACCGCCCCGACGGTGTTGTCCTTCTCCGTTAAGGCAGATGCCTCCGCCAATGCTCGCTCCGCATAGTGCTCTTCCCACAGAAATTCGAGATGGCGGCTGCGACTGGCGACCCACTTGACAAACTTCATGGCGGCGACACCGGTGCAGGCGAGCATCATGCCGGCGGCGGCCATGTCGGTCTGCCAGACCGTCTTGCCCTTCGGACACAGCCGCGTCGCGCGACGCCAGGAGCGAATGCCCGCCGCGAGCGAGATACCGCCGCTGATGGCCGCTCCCCATTTGGCACCGCGAAAGTATTCGGGACCGAACGCGCAGCTGCGGAGGTCTTCGTATTTGAGCACCTCTTCGACCGTCGCGTCGTCGATGCCGTCGAATCGGGGTAGGTTGCGGGGGATCTTCGCGGCACCATCGCCTACGGCGGTGTGCCGACTGGACGTTGGATGGCTCCCCTCCTCCTGGGCTGCCCACATTTCCGGGGGAAAGGATAAAGTTGCCCCTCCGGTGGATCTACCACTGCTAATGCAACACAATCAACATATAAGGTGCACCCCCTTATCACTTGGCCGTGAAGAAATCACGCACGCAAGCGCCCGTCCTCCCGAAACCCCCACACTCCGGTTGACGCACACAAACGAGAAGAAAGACAGACGGCATGCGAGAGGATTCCCCTCCCCCCCTTTTCGCGTTTCAACTATTGGGATGAATTTTGACAAGTTCATACGCGCCGTTCCCATCGGCCGACCAGGTCTTCGCCGCCGTATGCTGCTTCCAGATACGGTGATAATGGTACGCCATGTCGTAGCTGTACTTCACGGGGTCGCTGTGCACGGCCATCATATCGTTAGCGGCCCGTTGCATGTCCGAGACATATTCGTAGCTAGGGCGCTCCAATAAGTGCTGCAAAGCTTCCTTCTTGTTGCGAGGATTGGGGTGCTGAGCGTTGGCGACCGCCGTTTCGTGATCGGCGATGATCTCTTTCTGCGATTTGAATGGAATGTGGTTGTCCAGACGATATTCCACTTTACCTTTGCACGGAATGTGGAAATGGGTGCGGGTGGCGGTGGACGGCTGTGAGGCCAAAGTGGCGGCGGCGGCGTGAATCGTCGCGGTGGCGCCGGACGGGATCGTCACACGCCTGAGCATCTGTAAATCGAAAAGCCGGCGGCAACGAGTGTTCCCCGTATTTGCGCTACTGGCCAGCCAAGGCAATATCCCCCCGAATTGTGGTGTTCCCAAATGAAAAAAGGAACCCCTCTTTGTGAAGTTAGGCGGAGAAACGACACAGAAGGCATTTTTGTCACACATTTCAACTTATGCGTTGCCAGTGCATCGGTTGATATTTTCGCCAGCTGCTATCGGGCTGTATGGGGGGTTCACAAGAGCTCTAGTACCCCGTGACGCGTTGAGCCGATCATCGCGTTGACGTTGACCTCCGGTTTACGATAGGTCACGAGCACGCTGTGCGCCATTAACTTTGGAGCCACGGAAATCCATCGCTTGTCATCGAAGAGGCCAGGTTTGATCGATGGCATGTCCAAGCCCACGTCGGAGCTGAGCCGGCTGCGCTTTCGACGCTCCTTTAAGGTTTTCGGAGGCGGCAATTGAGACAGTTTGTCGACGCCGGCCGCGATCATCATCTCCTCGTGCTTGGGAGAATGGTAGGACACGCCTCCCTCGTGCAAGGAGGACAAGGCGGCCTTGGCGGAGGTCAGCATGTCGACTTCGGCGGAATCCTGCACGCGGCGCTGGTTGACGATTTGAGGCCACAGAGAGTCATCCTTTTTGACAAACCAAGTGGACAGGGGATCAATGACGTGCGAGTGCTCCGCCATGAAGGCGAACAAGTCCGCGAAGAATGACGCATGGCTACCCAGCGACACGACGGTAGACTGTCTGGCCGCTTTTAGCGCGACGTTCTTCGAGCCGTAGCTACCTTCTCTGACGGTCCACTTCCGTTCTTCGCGGCTCCTGGAGTTCGGCAAAAAGTCTTCTCCGAATACTTCCTCGTCTTCGTCAGGTACCACCCCAAAGTCGTGGCTCACCGCCAGAAACGCCTTCGGCGGCAACCGACCGTCCTCCAACGAATATCCAAGGCGGTTCACGAGGGCAACCGCCGCCCCCGTAGCGCGGCAACCAAAGAGGAACACGCCTTCGTCTGGACATTCACGGACCGCAGCCACATACTCAGGGGCGGTGAAGCCCGTTGGTCCGCTGCCGGTTGGCATAGGCAAGCACATCAGTGGGAAATACCTGCCGACCACGAGACCTTCGCGCACCACGAGGAATTGGTTCCGCGCATGGCTCGATGATCCCCAGCGCACGAGGCGGCATGAATCCGGTACCTCCTGGCTGACGACGGTTTCCCAGGTGGCGGGGGTGAAAAACACACTGCGGCGAGGGTGGAAGCGCTCGGGTGTGAAAAAGGCGAGCGGCTGCGCTGGGGATAGCGACTTGGACGCGAGATCGACGCGCGATGACACGGTGTTGACGGTGACGGCGACGCCGGCACTGGGCACCACCGGAGCAGAGGTGATGGCCGTCGCGGAAGTGCCTCGCTGATTCAGAGGGGACATCGCCGCAAAGATACCAAGCCCCTTTATTGCCGGCGGAGATGCCGTTGCGGCGGACGCCACCCGCGCCGACGCTGTTGGTGGAGACGACGGTGGTTGGCGCTGGTTCGACGACGCGTCTGAGGAAACCGTTGCAAGTTGACGCCGTGGTGACCACCGGCGCATGACGTTTCTAGCGCTATCGTGAGTCACTTCCCTCACGTCGGCGGCGTTGGGTCGTCGAACGACCGTCAGTGACTTCTCTGCACGCTGGCGGATAGCACCGTTGACGACGGCGGCCGCAGTGGCAGTGCGACAGCGCCAAAATGTGCTGAAGTGACCACCCAGCATTTTCAAGGGAATCGAAAGGCCCTTTCTCGCGTGTTTGCGCTCCCTCCCGGGTCTTCTTGAGACGCGGGGGTGGTACTTGGTTTGGCACTCATCCACATATTGGCGTTCTCGCAAAAAGGAGCGAAGTGGCCCCACACACAGCGCCCGTGATGCGGATGCGGCGAGAGTTGGGTTGGTACGAGAGGTGAAATATCAAGGGGGAGGGGGCGCGACTTGGCAACGTCGCGGCTGAGCTGAGGTGCAAGGACTTGGTCCTTGGGGCACAAGAACGGTGGGGATGCCTTTGTCCCCCCGGGGAAAACCCGTGTGTTGTTGTCGCGCCCATGGGGGTCGTGCGCTCATGGCGCACCGGCCGCCGGAACGCCACCGCCTCCCACCGCATTGACTTCGAACAAGGAGAAGTGGCACAGGATGGCGCTGTCGTCGAGCAACTGACCGTTCAATGTCCGCAGCGGCACGGCGCGGTACCCCAACCGTAACGAAGGCAAGCGAATGATGCTTTCCCCGACGAGCTGTGAGGCGCCGCTATTCGAGGCCCCTGTGTGATCATAGACTCGAACCGTCAGGACGGCCATCTCAAGATGCGATATCAAGAAGCTGCCTTCATCGAGCCACACGGGCGAGAAGGACCCATTCGCGCAGCGGGTCACAAAGGCCCTGTTGCCATGGCTGGGCGGCACGTCGGGGGGCGTGGGCAAATCATCCGGCCTCGGAGCCACGGGCGGAGGCGCGCGGCCCGTCCCCCCACCTCCGCCAGCCACGCCGCCCGCTCCGGATCGTTGCATCTGCCGGAGTTGCAGCTCCGCTTCATATTGCAACCGATTTCTGGAGTACTGCGCCAAGGTTGCGTACTGGCTGTAGAATCCATGCTGCGCGATGATTGCCGCCCGCGCCGCCTCGCGCGACGCGTTCGCCCACTCACTCGCATGGGGCGGGTGATGGCGAAAGGCCGAAGGCGACGACGACGACGCGGCGTCCGTGCCACTGCTGCTCTCGCCGATACTTGGTGTGGGTTTCACCTTCCCTTTCGAACCATCTTGCATCAGTTCGACGTCGGTGGTGTTGTCGGTGGCCATCCCAGACACCGCGATTTGCACGAAAGGGCGCGGGACGAGAAACGTCGCCTGATTGGTCGCCACGATCGCATCGTCACCGCGGCCGCCATCTGCGGCGCCACCGCCTTCGGCTCCTGCCGTCGATGTTGCGGTGGATTCCGTCGTCACAGACATCTTCTCCCGTTCTGCCTTTTCCAATTTTCCGTTCTTCTTGGCCCTGTCCCGCGATAAGGACGGCGCCTGGGGCAACGCGATCCCGCAGATGACCTTCACGCGCAAGATGAATATTTTCATCGCCGAGCTGGAAATGCTGGGCATGAACGATACGGCGCGGCACTTCTGCCCTGCCGAATGGAGCTGCGAGCTGCCGAGGCCACCGGGTCGAGGAGGATGATGCGCCACGGTATCCGGAGCGGATCCATGGTGGTCCTTCTTGTGCTTCGCTGCGTTCTCATCCTTGCCGCTAGCCGCAATCGCTGCCGGACCAGGCATCGCCGGCGTCAAGGTCGGCTTCCGCATGATCAGCGGCTTCAACACGTAGCCAGAGCGACCGTTGGCAAGGAACATGGCGGTGTTCAACCGCATGGGGTAGTCCATCGTCTGGTAGTTCAACGCCACGAGCTGCGCCCCATGGGCCCAGGACCACAACGGGTCGTAGTTGCTCGAGGCGATGCGGCTTCCGGCGGGATACACACGGATGAACATATGCCGCGTGACGAATAGTAACTGCTGAATCGTCAGGTAGTTCGTGGTCATGCGTTGGATGCGCCGTTCGCCGAGGGAGCAGCAATGGATCGGGTTGGCCCCTTCCCACAGGGTGCCCAGATCCTTACAGTGCTTCGCAGCGACGGCGATGACGTCGCGAAGTTGGCGACCTCGGGCGAAGCCGCGGAGCAATTGCGCGAGCTGCTGTGCGGTTTGAAGCACCTCACTGGAAGGCTGGGGCTGCTGTGGTGGTTGCGGGGTGAGGGCAAGTGGCGAAGGCGCGTCCGGCGCCCCGGGGTCCGGCGGGGTGCCTTCGAGATCGTCATCAGGGTCGACGCCGCGATCCCCACCGTTGGAATCTTCCCGATGCGGAGACGACGCGTCTGCGGGTTCGTTTTGTCGCGTGGTCGGTGGCAGCACACCGCCCCGGTGCGGAGGATCCGAATTGGCGGCTTCCGTCAACGTACTTGTAGGCTTTTCCTTCTTCTTCTTGCTCTTCTTTCCGCCTCCTCCTTCCCCTTCATCCGACGATGAACTGTCGTCATCATCCTCCCCTCCCCCAGCGCCTGCTTTGTGGGCCGCCCCCGTCGCAGCGCCCCATCCACCTCCTCCTTTCTCCCCTACGGTAGCTTTCTTCGGCGCACTGCGTTTGCCTTTGACTAAGATTTTAAACTTCAGCGCCTCTGGGCTGAGAGGATGAACGCCACTCGCTGAGGCGTGGCTGAAGTACTCTATATCCTCGCCGAGTAGGTTTTCCACGGATGCGGCCAGCGACATGAGGTGCCGGCTTGACGCGTGTCCGCCCCCCAGTAAACCCCCTCTGCCGCCCCCAGGAGCTGACGCGGCCAGCCTTCGCTTCTCCTCCAAGAGCATCGACCGGTTAATGTGGGCTTGGTGTCTCTCCATCGCTTGTTGAAACTCATCGTCGGAGAAAAGCAACATTTTCTCGCGAAAATGGGTTTGCATGATGAGAGCCATGACTTGCTGTTGCTCATCGGAACAATGGACCTCGAGAGACAGGATCACGGGAAAGGGGCTCGTGGTGAAGGCGAAGCTGTCGATGGTCTTAATGACGTCCTCGAAGAGAATCTTGGTGGTTCGCGTGTGACCGTGATAAATGATCGGATCGCCATCGTCGCCGTCCCAGCAGTCCAGCTCCAAGCAGCGGCAGCCTTGCAACAACGCGTAGCGATACATTTCACACGACGACTCGGACTGCAACTGATCACCGGTAAGGTACGTGTTGTGGCTACTCTTGACGAAGTAGTGCGACAGAGGCTGCTTCATATCCTCGTGGATCGTCGTCGAGTGGTGTGGCTTGAACCACCCATTGCGGGTTGGATCCATCAGCGCGCGCACGAAGAGAGGCAGTGTGAGGACTGGCTGATGCTCCAGCGGTGGCGGAGCCGTGGCGGGGGGCGGCGACGAGAATGAAGAGGGGGGACCCATGATGGACGCAGCCACGGCGGTGAGCCAACGGCTGCTACCAGCTGGAGAATACGTCGTGGTCGTGGGCGCTGCCGTCGCCGAGGAAGGCCCCACCGCTCGGGCCAAAATGGACGGAGCCCACGGGCCCTGAGATGGATATTTGGCAGGCGTGCCGAGGGACGTGGCGTTCGCGGCGTTGACAGACGCGAGCGACATCAGCGGATTGTCGAAGGCGGATACAAACGCCGCGATCGACGCAGACGACACGCCGGTGGCCGATGCGGCCGCCTTGTTGTTACTGGGACCGGGTGAAGCCGTGCCGGCGCCGCCACGCATGCAGCCGTCCAAGGCGGCCGTATTCGCCGTGGCGCTTTCATCGACGGGCTGATGATTGCGGTGAAGCGGCCCACCGCCGCCGCAAATTTGGCCTTTCACGGGCCATATCTGTGCCGCGGTGATGTCTTCGAGCGCGATTTGCGGCGTCACGAAAGGCTTCATTTGGGCGACGAGCTGTGCTGCCGTTTGAACGTCCGTGGGACAGTCGCACAGCCGTCTGCCGCCGGTGACCGCGGAGAACCAATTCGACACCTGCGCGAAAAAGGCAGAAGATGTGTCTTGCACATTCCCGGCAGTTGACGAAGAGGACGCAACCTGGCGGCTTGGTTTTTGGTTGTCCAGACTCGGTACCCGCTCAAATTGCTCTTCCAGCTGAAAACGAAGCCAGTCCTCGACGGTCACGACGCGCATGGCCTTGGAGGTTTCCGCGGGATCTCCTACTCCGTCCGCTGACAACTTCGCCGCCTCAAGGGCGGCCGGGGGCAGCGCGTTGGACGGGGTTGCAGGTAAGAAGGCGGAGAAGTTCGTTACGTCACCTTCGCCGCGGCGCACAATGAGAGGCGTCGCAACGACTTCACACGGCGCATCGACGTCGAACGCCCCTCGGCCCCCGCCGCCGCCGGGCGCGGCCCAGAGCAACGAGTTGTCTGTCGACGAAGGCAGCATATGAAATACTTCGTGCTGAACCGAGGCGTATCGCAGAAAAAGTGGTCGGATCGTCTCGCAAAGTCCGGACCACGCGCAATGCCCTACCAGCTCGTTGAACGCAGCGAAGGAGATGCGGGTGTTATAGGCTTCGGAGTTCTGCAGCGCTAGTAGAGATCGAGCGGGAAGCGCCGTCGCGGTGAATGACGGCGACGAAACGTTGAACGCATTGGGGGACAGTAGCGACCCGGAAACGGACGCAGCGAAGCTGGGCGAGGCAACAGGTGGATCGTCGGCGAGCGATCGCCCCACCCCACTGTCACCACCGGGAGCGGCACTGCCGAACCACGTGCAAACGGCCGGCAATATCGCTTGCAACGTCAGAAGAGTCTCCGTGCGACACGCGCCCGCTTCCGCCAGGGCATCCGCCACGTTGCGGATGCTCACATGGGTGTGGGTCAATGTATGTTGCGCGTAGTTGGTATTGCCGGAGGAGATCGCCGCACGCGCCGTCGTCGCCGCGGGGGCTGCGCTTGCCGCAGCGTCTGGGTGGTTCTCGGGTGTCGCATCCGTGTCGGGCGCCTCGCCAGGGGCGTTGGGAGTTGCGTCATCACGCTCGCGCGACCGAGCTTCTTCTGGGCTGGAGGCGGTTGCAAGCGAGCCAGCTGGCACTTGGGACGGCCCATCCGTTGAGTTTGATACTGCGTGGGATTTCCCACTGACCGCGACGGCACCAGGCTTCCGGAACATGAACTTGTCGCCCGTTTCGGTGACATACTCCCCAGGTTGCGACAATAGCTCCCCGCGAGAAACGGCCTTCGCAGCGCCCCCATCGGCCACGGTGGCGCCGGCTTCATCTCTCCGATCAGGATCGTCGTCTGGATGATCTCCCTTTCCTTTTCGCAATTGACGGTGGTCCCCGAATGCGACGTCCAGCCACAGTCGCATCAAAAAGACCCTCGCCCCATGCCGGCGCTGCACTTCTAGCGCACGACGACTCAAAAAGCGAAACGTATATTGCCACGCGGCCATCGTCCCGGTGCCGTTGAATAAGACGTTCCACGGGGCGCAGTGCCGCATCACGAGGCTGATGCATTGACCCTCGGTTTCAGGACCCCCGAGATCGGTGTGCCGCAGGCTAAATGCGTCCGACGCCGGTCGCGCTTCGTGCACGTGGCCCAAAAATACCGTGGCGGACAGCACACCACGTTGCGTGGGACTGTAGGACAAAAATAGCCCCGAGGCATCCACGTGGAGGGTCTTCTCGATGAGCTGCCCGTTTTGGCTCACTTTCAAAAACGGCAGCCCTTGCTTGGACACGAGTGTCTCGAGAAGGGCACGCGCCGCTGCCAACGTCAAGGCGCTATTCACGGAGGACGCGCGCGGAAAGATAGGGCGGTCGACGGTGAAGGCGACGACCTCCTTGTCCTCGGCCATCTTCAGCGCATGTATGATGGTGGCGTTGACAGACATACGAGTAAAAGAAGGGGCCCCGGCGCGCGATCGTGTTGAAGTGGATTCTAAAGAGAATTTGTTGAATTTTTTTCGCGAAAAAGAGACGCACCCGGCGGAGGGTGTGTGTGAGGCGATCGAGGCCACTTCGGACGTTGCCTTTTGGTGTGCGCGTCCAAACCAAAACGGCGTTGCGCAGCAGTGACCAAAGCTTTTGGAGGCCAACAACAAATAAAAGAAAAGTAAAAAAAAATGCCTCCTCCTAAAAAAGCAACCCAGGAGAGTTTGGCAATAGGTATGGCAGGCGGGGGATAAACGGCGGTGCCGTCATGCTCGTCGTCGTCGTCGCCGCCTGTGGCTGCTGCTGCTGCTGAGACAGCTTGAGGAGTTTGTTTTGTTCGACAATCAGCGCTTCCTCCAGCATGGCTAACAGGGTGGTGGTCGACCCGGGACGCGACGCGGGGCCGGATGGACCAAGGTCATTTCGACGGGCGTTGCGGCAATCATGCAGCGCGATTTGAAGCCGGGCGACGGCGGGCTCCGTGATGGTTGGGAATCCCGCTTGCATGGTCTCACCGCTTGAACCCTTTCCCGACCCATCAGCGGCCACACCTCCAGCGCGAACGAAATGAGCCCCTCCAAGCCGTCGGTGCGTCGCCGGCGTATGCTCCACGAGAGACGATAGAAACCTTGCGGTTTGGACTCCTGCCGCTTTCAGCGTTGCGGAGGTGGCGATCGAAGAGGATGAGGGGAAAGACATGGCCCCAACGGCAGAGCGCAGCGATCGGAATTGCGCCAGAGCTCCGGGAGAAAGCACGTGCGCGGCGATCGTTTCCGTTTGGGATAAGCAAAACACGGCGCGGAAGAATAGCACGGCAAAGTCACGGGAAGACAACGCGGCGGACATCGCATCACCCGGTACCTGTGGTATGGTCAACCCGCCGGTCGGTCGTGACTCGGCCACATCAAGTTGGTCCTCGTCGAAGAACGCCGTCACCGCGTCCCGGTGCCGCTTGCCATCGCCAGACTGTTCTGTTCTCCCTTTCGCTTCTTCTCCATGATCGTGGCCGTCGCCGTCGTCATCAAGACGCAACAGCAGCCGCTCGTGAATGGCGCCGGTGGCGTCGCCGAGCAGTATGAGCAACAAGCGTCGGGCATCGGAAAGCTGGGGGGAGGCTGAGGATGACGATGACGCCCCGCCGCTTGCCGTGCCGACGGTGCACATGGGCATCAGGGATGACCAAGGCACGTCCAGAAGCGTTTCAAACGTTGCCGGCGCTGTTGGTTTAGCCGCCAGTAGTACCCGGATGCCGTAGGCCACGTCCATGACGAGCACCACCCGTCGATCCACGCAGGACGACGACGCCGATGACGACGACGTGATCCGATGCACCACCGTGGCATGCCACGCGACGACGCCGCAGCTGACCATCCGCATAATCGCCGCGTCCGACTCGTCCGACAAGTTGACGTAAATGAGCTTCGAGATGACGGAGTTGCCTTTGCTGGCATCGGATCGCCGGACGGGAGTGACTTGCACCCTCACGTACTGATGTAGTAATTCCACCCCGACCAACCGTTTTCGGTCCGGTGCCGTGGTCACAGAAACCGGCACGAAGCGGAGGCCGTCTTGTGCGCGGTACCAACGGAGGACGGAGCCACCCTCTTCCCCTCCAAGAAAGTCATACGACGCGGTGAGCGTGTCGCCCAAAAGCGCCTCGCCGGCGATGCGTAGGTTGTGAATGACCGGGACCATTGGTAGCACCACGGTCGGCGATCGGGCGAGGATCGGCGTCCCGCGCACGCCGTCGTCACGGGCGGGAATGACTTGGCAGATAATGGTGGACGCCACGTCTTGAGTGGTGCACAAATAATGTCGTGCCGACAAAAGCGATCCTCCTCCTCCTCGGGTGCTGTGTTGCTCGTCACCGTCATCGTCGTCGTCGACGATCGATTCGGTCACCAGAAGCAAACGTTCTTCCAACCGCACGGCGTCGGTGACCAGTTGATACCACCGCACGACGGTGGCACCTTCCCCTTCCTGGCGCCCTCGCACCTCGCGCGCGCCAACCTTCCCTTCTTGCCGCGTCGTCGTCTTCGTGGACCTGGTGTGACGACGGGGTGCCGCAGAAGCACGACGCCCGCGATATTGGTAAACGGCCTCCAGCACCATGCCTTCCACGGCACTTCCCAGGATGCGCAAATGACACGCTCGAGGAAAATCTGATCGCGACGGCGATAAAGTTTGCACCATGGTCGCGACCGTCGGCATCACGATCGCAAAAGACTTGTCGCCTTCGCTTGATGAAAACAACGACGTGGTGATGCCTAACGTATCCGGCAAGTGGCACCCGGAGAGGTCCACTGCTTCATCCGTCGTGCCGTAATAAGGCTTCGCCACGTTCGCGATGACCGCGAGAGCATCCTCGCTCAACGTGGTCGACCACGGAAGGCGGCTATCAGCACCGACGCACGTTTTTTGATTCGCGTCCGAGGAGTACCGCCCCAAGACCGTGTAAAACGCGCACACGTCGAGAAAGGAGGCGAGGTCTGCCACCGAGCAGCGAGCGGTGCTGCCGTATCGTTTGTCCGATGAGGACGAATGCGATGACATCATCATGCGACCCTCATCCGAAAAGCGCTGCAGAGACCATCGATCTTCCTCGTCGTCATCATCATCTCGGTCAAACGTTGACGCCGCCGTCTTCGTCGTCTGCTGCTGTGGCCGAGATATCGACGACGGCTGGCCGGCATATCCAGCCAAAGGACCTCCACCACGGAGCGCCACCACGGTTCGGATCGCATTCATCCAGCGTCCGAAATTTTGGGGGTTGACGAAGGCCAAGAGCCGTCTTGCTTCCGACGCCGCTGCTACGTCGCGGGAGTTCAGCGTGGAACCGTTCTCGGGGCAAACCATGTTGACGAACCCGTCGGACGCGGGAAGCCACTTGAAATTTCCCTCCACGCTATCTCGCGGTGGCGGTGGTGGTGGTGGCGGCCGCTCATCGCGGCTTTTCGCGCTCGACGGGGACCCCGTTGGGGGAGAAGAGGAACCGGACGACTTGGATGATGATGAGGATGACGTAGGGGACGAGGAAGGGGACGTCGTCGCGGACGATGGCGACGACGACGACGACTCCTGGCGGTGGTCGCTCCTTTCTCCTGGTGAATCACTCGACCTAGACCGGCGAGGACGATGGCGATGGGACGGGGGGCTGCCATCTGGCGGAGGAGGCGGCGGCGGGGAGGGAGGGGGTGGCACCCTGGCGCTCACTGAGAGTGGTACAAAAAGCCCGGCGGCCGCGACGGGTGCGACCACCGGACCGTCGCGGCCGGCCACCGCACCCCCTTGAAGGCCGAGTGACTGGGCGGATAGCTGCGCCACTTCGTCATCGTCGGCGACCGGCATCGCGCCGGACGACGCCGATGGACCTCCAGCCACATCGGTCGACCGCGCGGTCGCCTGCTGAGGGGCATAGACGGACTCATATCGCCGTAAGTCCGCCATCAGCTCCTGGAGACTGCGGCGCACCCGGGGATGAATGGGCCCACCGCCAGCACCTCCGTTAGAAGCCGTCGTTCTTATCAAAGCCGCGAACCCATCGTCGTCGACCACAGTCCGCAAGGTGACCGCAAGCCGGCGTAAGTCGACCAGCTCCGACTGCATGCTCGTGCTTTCCTCGATGGCTTCGTCAATGAGGGCGTGCGTGTCCATTATTTGGGACGCTTGCGACCGAACGATGTTTTCCAGCTGCTGAATGCGCTCCGCGGAGGCCGCCGAGGGTCCTTCGGAGCCACCAGCAATGCCGTCCGCGCCGAGCGTCTTTCCGTCGGATCCATCCTTGCTATTGAATGACCTGAGCGGACTCGTCGACGCCATCGGCGCGACGTTGGCACTGATGAGCTGCCGTTGCACCCCTTCGTCCTCCTCCTTTTGTCGTTGTAGCTCTTGGTACGACTGCAGCAGCTTTTCGTACTCTTTTCGATAGTCGAGATTCGTCGATTGTGTCACGTAGACGCTCGTCTTGCACTGCAGGGCGTTGTGGCCGAAGTGGAGGGTGTTCAATGTTTCCGTGACGTCCGCGCTACTGGGGCCCAAGGTGAGCATAATGGAGGTCAGACTGTTGCCCTTGAGCGAGGGCTCCAGCAGCATAGTCAGCTTCGAATTGCGAAATGGGATGTGGGTCGTCCCACCGGTGCCGCCAACGGCGGTGCCCCCTGCGCTGCACACCAGTCCTCGGATGACGCTGGCGAGCGCGCTCAGGGATAAGTTGATGTGCTTAGCCTCGTCCTTGTGAATACCTTCCACCATGGTCTTGGTCATGCGCTCGTAGCCCGCTAGGTCCACAAAGACGAGCTTCCCGCGGTGGAACATCGTGTGTTGCGCCCCAGCGCCGCCGCCAGCGCCTTTCAGCGGAGACGACGAGGATGACGATGCATCCTTCACGGGCGACGCGAAGGTGGCTGCCTCCGTCCTCTGGACGTAGAGAGTGAGCACCGAGTGGCCGCGAGAGCTCTGCTTATTCATTTGCGTTTCCGCAACGACACGATTTTTGTCGGCCGCGTCGTAAAGCGACATAAAATGCAGCAGCGAGTTGACCCCTGGCGAGACCGTCACGTCCGGTATCGGCGTCGTGTCCCACCACGACGAGGAGGCAGCGGTCGGCACTGCGGCTTCCTTGTTCGGCTGCTGGCTCCTGATTTTTAAAAAAGGAGTGTTCGGGCTCTGCAAGTCCTGGACGTTGTCGCGATACAGCTGGACATAGGACATGCGCACCTCCCACGTCGTCGACGTGCCTTGCTTCACGCGTTGCACCAGCTCATCGAAAAGGGCGCGAACGCACTGAAACACCACCCCCTGCTGCGATGCGCCGCCGTCGGCGCTCGACGCAGAGGGCCGGTAGCTCATGGTATGCGTCTTCCCGGTACCGGTGTGACCGTAGCACATGAACGTCGCCGAAAAGCCGCTGAGCACTTTGTCCACCATGGACCGAAGGCAGCCGTGATAGACTTCGCGATTGGTCGACGTTGCTCCGAACACCTGATCAAAAGTATACTGTTTGCCAGACACCACCACGGAAGTTGGCACCACGGCAGACGCCGCCGCTCCAACGGACACGATGTTGGTCACTCCACGGCTGGGATCGATTTCGCCGCTGTGGGGTGGGCGCACGCGCAGAAACACTTTGACGCGGTGCACTTCGGGCGGCGGTGGGGCCCCCGTCGGCTGCGCCGTGGTCGCCATCGGTGGTGCCAGAAGATCGCTTCCCACTCTCCCTGCTTCGAACGAGATAAGGACAGAAAGGAAACAAAAATGGACCAAATGCACCCACCGTCACGTGCTGCAATGATACCTCCTTTTCACGCTCGCAAATCGCCGCCAGTTGGTAGAAGAGGAGCGGATGGGTTCAGCCGATTGCGATCTCGGTTCTGTGG
>ERZ1292630.1439-Hain-H41-02um-R3-1439-length-23474-cov-17_pt1 | contig 17320 bp, 22 predicted proteins | sample MGYA00564408_ERZ1292630 | MGnify/ENA primary metagenome ERZ1292630 (study PRJEB36523, sample SAMEA6512641) | groundwater metagenome | collected 2019-01-08 | study: AquaDiva: Metagenomics assemblies of 32 groundwater samples | reverse complement strand
CTGCAGATCAAGCTGTGGCAACTACACCAAGAGCTCATCGCCCAAGAATCAGAACAGGACCGGCATCATGGTCATACGTCCACGCTCCCCCGTCACACCCCCACCGTGTCCCGCCCCATGTCGCGCGCCCAGATCAAGCGCCGAGCACGGGTCGAACAGCTCCTGTTTGCAATCATCAGCAATCACTGAGCGCAACCGACTTCCGATCCTCGACCATCTCGCGTCACCTACTCCGATAGCCCCATGAATCGGCCATAGGCTTGGGTTTCTGCGGCTCTTGAACCCACTACAATCGCGTGTTCGAATTTATGTGTGGCTTGAGGATCACTGGCAGGCCGGCGCGACTCTTCGGCGGTTCATTTCCGCATCCTAGAGGCGAGGTGCCTTATGCAAGCGATCAAATATTTCTACTTAGACAACGAGAAGCAGTGGCTGGGCTATCTGCCAAACTTTCCCGACCATTGGGCACAAGGAGAGACCTTCGAGGCGCTGCAACTCAACCTGTGCCGTTTGAACTTTGATCTCACGTTGCTGGAAGCGCTGCGAAAAGTTTCCGAACTCAGCCTCCCATAACCGACCACGCAGCGCACTCGGTAACGTGACACCACCGGCTGCTTATTTTTCTCCAAAGCAGCCTTTTGATCCACACCTTTGACGCGATCCCGATCTCCTGTAACCCAGCTTACAGATTTGCTTGAACTGATCGGCCTATGCTGCGCACATGCGGCGAGTCGACTTCTATGTCCACAGCGGGTGCCTGTCAGAGAAATCAATCCTGTCACTTGCGACGGACATTCTCGAACTTTACCCAACCTGGACCGTGACAGTTCATCAGCTCGCGGGACCTGACGTCGAAAGGCAGGGGTTTCCGGTCTTGCCGGCCATCGTCATCAATGGCCAGACCGTGGCGACAGGCGTGCCGAACAAAGAGTGGTTGCTTCGGAAAGTGGGAGAGTCTGTTCGGCTAGACCAGTAACGACACCATCGGGAACGACTTTCGTGCTGACTTCTCATGGCCTGAGACGGCCGACATGAGTCACGTATTCAGCTGACAAACCGGGTGCACCGATGACTTTCACGTCGCCCGTGAACACGACCTGGTGGCGCCGTCTCACCTCTCCGCAGTGGCGCTGGCTCTTGCTTCTGGCAGGAGGCGCTGTGTTGATCCTCGCCGCCTGGCTGGGATTCAGAAAGGTCCCGACCACCACCTTCGATCTGACCCGCCACAGCGTCCCACTGGATCAGCTCGTTGACGGGGGACCTGGGAAGGACGGCATACCGGCCATCCTTACTCCCACGTTCATCTCGGCCACAGGTGCCACGTTTCTCCGCGATGAAGATCGAGTGCTCGGACTCACAGCAGGCACGGAGGCCAAGGCGTATCCGGTAAAAATTCTCAATTGGCATGAAATCGTCAACGACACGATCGGCGGAAAGGCCATCGTCGTCACCTATTGCCCTCTCTGTGGCATCGGCATGGCCTTCGAGGTCGAGGTGCAGGGGCGGAGACATACCTTCGGCGTCTCCGGCCTGCTCTATCAAAGCGACCTGCTCATGTACGATCACCAGACCGAAAGCCTCTGGTCGCAAATCGGCATGCAGGCCATTACCGGTCCGTTGACGGGAGAGAAGCTCACGCCGATGTTCCTGAAACATACGATCTGGAGGGAATGGCGCGCGGCCCATCCCTCCACGATCGTCCTCTCGACAAGAACCGGCTCGTTCCGCAACTACGATCGCGATCCCTACGCAGGGTATGGCGAAAGCTCCGAGCTGTTTTTTGACACCACCCATTTCGACTCCCGCTACCACCCCAAGGAATGGGTGGTCGGGCTCGAGATCGATGGCGTCACCAAAGCCTATCCCTTCGTGGAACTGAAAAAAGTGCCGTCACCCCTGGTCGACCGCGTGAACGGACGGCGAGTGACCGTGCGTGTCAACGCAGAGTCGCGCAGTGCCTCGGTGGTCGACGAAAACGGGAGGCCGATCCCCTCCGTGACGGCCTTCTGGTTCGCCTGGTATGCCTTCCATCCGGACACGCAGGTGTTCACTCCTCCTTGAGACGTAGAGCCCCTGTTGAGGCAGTGTCCGAGACACATATCTGATTTACACTGTCGTCAGATCGAAAGGAGGCAGAGAAATCTATCGAGCTCGGTTGGCTTCATATCAATTCCCAGGCCTCCTGACCTGCGACCGGCACAGGCGCAGGCACGAGCACAAAGGCCTACTCCCGCCGGTCTCAAGCAAAGATTTCCAACAGGCCTTTTTCATTGATGATCGTGATAGCCCGCCCATCCATCTGAATCAGCCCCTGGTCTCGAAACTGTCCCATAATCGTGCTCACCGTTTCACGACTGCATCCGATCAGGTTGGCCATTTCTTGGTGGGTCAACTTGGCCTTGAGACGAATACCCTGCTTGTCTGCGACGCCATCGGTCTTGCTCAACTCTGAAAGGAGATGGGCCAAGCGAGCCGGAACGTCGCGAAAGACTAGATCTTCGACACGGCTCTGAATCTTTCGCAGCCGGAGGCCGATGAGCTTGGTGAGCTTCACCGTTACATTCGGATGCATCGCTAAATACAGGTCGAAATCTTTTCGGGGGATCACGCAGATGAGCGTGTCATCGAGAGTTTCAGCAGACGTCGATCGGGGGGCATCTTCCAGGACCTCCAGCTCGCCGAAGACTTCGCCTGGTTCCAGGATTTCAAATGTGACCTCCTTCCCGCTCGGCGCACTATTGGCAATTTTGACGCGCCCCTTTTTCAGCAAATACACATTGCTGCTCGGATCACCAGGAAGATAGAGAGGCTGCCGCTTCTTGACCTCCTCCATACGAGTAATCTTCTCCATCTCCTGCATTTCAGACGGAGAGATGCCCTCGAACAAGCGAATGTGCTTGAGGTACCACAGTTTGTTGGAGGCCGAAGTGCTTGGTTCCATGACAGCGCCCATAAATACCCTTTGACCACACAGTACAAGACTCTTACCGATGAACACAACCAATCATGCCCCTGTAGACCCACTATGATGACCAATGGAGAATCCAGGAACTGTAAGCTGCCTTACAGTTCCTGGGACATAGGAGCTTATCTACTGAACATGTTTGGGTGTAGTAGAGATACACTCTCTGATCTTTCGGCGAGCGCGGTGCAGCAGGACGTAGAGATTGCCGTGGGTAATACCGAGCCGTCCGGCAACCTCCCGAGACGGCATCTCCTCAAGATCGCAGGAGGTAAACACTGCGCTCAGGCGTTCCGAAAGCCGGCAGAGACAGTGGTTCAACTTCTGCCTGAGTTGCTTCCACTCCAGCCGGCTGACGGGATCCAAACCAGGAGCGTGGGACGATGCAGGCCATCCTCGGCTATTCAATTGTCCCGTCTTACAGAGCTGAAGCAGTTGGGCATCGGTCATTGGCCATTCGCGGAATGAGGTCTGGCCATGATTGATCATCTTATGTCGGAGAATACCAATGAGCCACGTACGTTCTGAGGAACGCCCCGCGAACTTGCTCCGGGCCTGCCACGCTGCCAACCAGGTCTCTTGCACCAGGTCCTGCGCCACGTGCGGATCACGCACATGCTTGAGCGCATAACGCAAGAGATACCCGCCGTGCTCTTCATCCCAAGCTGCGGGATCGCTTAATTGATGCACGACTTCCATGATGAAGTTCCCATACGGCAAGGCCTGAATATTGTCCCCGTGATCCGGACCATGCTGGATGACCTCCGACCGGTTTTCCGCTGCCCGATCTCAACGGTTGGCTACTTCACCAGGCCCATTCACACCGGTACTACTTGTCCTCGAGATGGAAGTTTCGTTTTTTCCCGTTGATCGCGTGTACTACTGTCTCGACCACCTGGAAACTGCCTCCTTTGTCGGCTACCAGCAAGTCTAGATCATACTTGCTCCCGTCGTCGTCCACGAAATCCGCACAACTCACATAGAAGCCATGATTCTTCATCATGCCCTCGTGCACCTTGTCGAATTTCAGTTTCTTCAGTTTCCCCACCACGGCATCGTAAATGATATATTTTCCATCCACGCTATTCCCTTCGATATGGCTTTTCAGGGCCGACATGACGTTTGCCTGAGTCTGGACTTCGATACGCTGCTCTGCCGCTCCAACGCCGACCTCGCCGAGCACAACATACAGAGCCAACACGACTGCCGACAGTCTATACTTATTCATCGTTGCAACCTCCTATAGACTTAAAACGCCCCTTCATCCAACACAATATCGGCAAGAAGCCAAGATATCTGTGAGCTGCCTTACAGCTGAACCGGCCAACTGGGCTACAGCCATACCCTCTCCATGAGCGCCCGAACTGTGATGCATATCCACGAAACAGTCCCACGCCGGCACAGGCGTGGGACTCCCTCTCACTCGCTCTTCGCAGGGAGATCACGTCGCCAAACAACTTGTGCAGCTTTCCTTGGCGCTCCAGGTCTGTGACGCGAACTGTGGATCGAGCGGCGTATGGGCGATATGATTCAGATAGTTACTCAAGGTTTTGAGCGACACGATCGTGAGCACATCCAACAGATGACGTTGGGTGTAGCCCGGTGCGACAAAGTGCTCAAGATCATTCTCCGGCACCCAGCCGCGATGATGCAGAATGGACATGACCAGCGCGCGGAGCGCGTTGAGTTTCTGGTCTAAGAGCGGTCGCTGACCCCGCAAGGCCGCGAGAATGTCCTCGGGCATGCGGACCATCTGCGCGACGGTGGAATGCGCTCCGACACAATACGCGCAGTCATTCGTGGTACTGACGGTCAGCGCCACCACCTGTTGCTCGACCGAAGAGAGCGCGCTCTGCTCAAGAGCCTTGTTGATCGCCGCGTAGGCTTGCACCGCCGCAGGTGACTCAGCGAGTACGCCGAATAAGTTGGGAAGAAACCCGTACTTCTTCGCCGTGGCGTCGAGCGTTGCGCGTGATGCTTCCGGAGCCGTTTCCTTCGTATGAATTGGGAACTGCATGTTCGTCCTCCTTCTTGTGATGTGCAATGAATATCCCTTACTTCCCCTGCGCAGCCATCTTCTTCAGAGCCTCGGTCGTGACAGATGTCCCGCCAACGCCCCAGTCTCCGGAAGGGACCTCTTCGATGATGACCCAGGTCACGGGCCGCAATCCTTCGCCTTCGACCGACACAATGGCGTCGGTGACTTTCCGAATCAGCTCGCCCTTCTGTTCGGCGCTCAGAAACCCATTGAGCCCTTTCAATTGTGCGAGTGGCATATGTTCACCCCCTCTCTTGATATGTGAGATTCTTGTTCTGCGGCCTATAATTCCAGATGTTTCGCACACCATGACACTCGTATTACCCGTATACCGGCACGCTTCGATGGTCGAGATGATACTGCGCCCGACACGCATGGCATCGCACGATCCAGAGACATCCATCCGGGTAGTAATCGCACTGGAGCATCGGAACCAGCTCGTGACCGCCGCACGCCAGACAGGGCAATTCGTGAAGTTGAATGCGCAATGCCATGACCGGATCGTCTTGGGCTGTCATACGCCACCTCCTCAATGTATCCGTCGCATCTCATGCCGCCACAAGCCGTGGCATGTAAGGACTGGAAACCGTGAGAGGCTCGACCGCGTCCGTCAAACGCCGTCTGTTTTCGAGAATCGTCGTGTCGACAATGTTGCCGCAGAGCAGGCAGCGATATCCGTCCGCACAGAGATCGCTGCTCAGCCCCTGAAGATCGCAAATCCGTTCGCTGACCATCAGTCCATCGCATCGTTCGCAGGTCATGGCGCACCTCCTTGTGAGTGACAGACGTGTTCGTCTCTTGGCGCGAGTCTACCTGCCGATGCGCACTCCATCTGTAAGGCAGCTCACGAGTTACGAAAGAAAATTGTGTCGTGTGTGTCGGACTACGCGACATACTTCCGGACGTGTGCCGCCAAGACCTCGTTGATGAGGGTCTGATGGCACAGAAGGGTCGCGGTGAACGATGCCCTAGTCGTGCGCCGCTTCAAGTGCCTCCGCAACCTGCTTGGCGACCGGGAGTGCATCTTCGATCGGAATCAGTCCTTGTGCAATGCGGCCGACAAGCGTGGGCCCCTCGACCAGCTCCGTGACGAGCACCTGCACCCCGTCCGCCTGCGTGACGTTCACTGGGCCCGCCCGCTTGAACTCCTGCCTAGGGGACGTTATCATCCGCCGCCACATCATTATGTTGGACATCTCCTCGCACGACATTGTGATCATCGGCGGAGGGGGCGCCGGGCTTCGCGCCGCCATCGCCATTGCCGAAACGGACCCGCGGCTCAACGTGGCGGTCGTCTCCAAGGTGTACCCGATGCGGAGTCACACCGTGGCGGCTGAAGGCGGAGCGGCCGGGGTGCGCCTCGACGACGACAGCCTCGATGCGCATGCGTACGACACCATTTCCGGCGGCGACTGGCTGTGCGATCAGGACGCGGTCGAAGCGTTCGTGAAGGAAGCGCCGCTGGAGTTGATGCGTCTGGAGCATTGGGGTTGCCCCTGGAGCCGGGAGCCCGACGGCCGCATTGCGGTGCGGCCCTTCGGCGGCATGAAGAAGACCCGCACGTGGTTTGCCGCCGACAAGACCGGCTTCCACTTGCTCCACACGTTGTTTCAAACGTCGCTCAAATACGATGCTGTCACGCGCTACGACGAATACTTCGTCACCAAACTGCTGGTCGATGACGGACGCGTGCAGGGCGTGGTCGCGATAGAACTGACCACCGGAAAGGTGCAGGCCATCACGGCCAAAGCCGTCATTCTGTGTACGGGCGGCTGCGGCCGGATCTTCCGCTACACCACCAACGCAGCCATCAAGACAGGCGATGGGATGGCGCTGGCCTATCGCGCCGGGGCTCCGCTGAAGGACATGGAGTTCGTGCAATATCATCCGACAGGACTGCCCTTTACCGGCATCCTCATCACGGAAGCGGCTCGCGCCGAAGGCGGCTACCTCCTCAACAAGGACGGCTACCGCTACTTGCAGGACTACGATCTCGGGAAACCGGAGCCCACGCCGGTCTTGCGCAGCATGGAGTTGGGCCCGCGCGATCGCCTGTCGCAAGCCTTCATTTGCGAGCAGGAAAAGGGCCGCACCATCGAGGGCCCTTACGGGCAGGTGGTGAATCTCGACCTCCGGCACTTGGGCGAGAAGACGATCAACACGAAGCTCCCGTTCGTGCGGGAACTCTGTCTGAAGTACGAGAACATCGACCCCGTCAGTCAGGTGATCCCCGTGCGTCCGGTAGTTCATTACATGATGGGCGGTGTGCATACCGACGTGAATGGAGCCACGCCACTGCCGGGGCTCTACGCAGCCGGGGAAGTCGCTTGTGTGAGCATCAACGGCGCCAACCGGCTGGGCTCCAATTCGCTGCCCGAGCTGCTGGTGTTCGGTGCCCGCGCAGGACGAGCAGCCGTGGCCTACGCGGCAGACCAGCCGTCGCCGAGCCGTCGCCTGCTCGCAGGGGCGCTCGAAGAGGAGGCCCGCTTGAACGACCACTATCTCCAGAAGAGCGGCGGCCGGGAGCGGATCGCCGATCTACGGGAAGACATGCAGCGCATCATGGAGCATTCGGCCGGCATCTACCGCTCGGAGGAATCACTGGCGGGGGCCGCCGACAAGCTCCACGAGCTGCAGGAGCGGTCCCGTGACATCCGCTTGGACGATCGCGGCCGGCTGTTCAACACGGAGCTGATTTCCGCATTGGAGCTGTCCTGCATGCTGGAGATCGCCGAAACGATGGTGCAGTCCGCCATGGAGCGAACTGAGTCGCGTGGGGCGCACCAGCGGACGGATTACCCGGCCCGCAACGACGACCAGTTCCTGGCGCATTCCTTGGTCTACCGCGATGCGGCGGGACGGCCGCGGGTCGAGTATGCCCCCGTCACCATCACGCGCTGGCCCCCGGCTGAGCGCGTGTACGGAAGCTACGCGACGAATGGCGATTAAGATCACGATCGAGGTCGCGCGCTACAATCCGGCACGTGACCACGAACCCGGCACGGATTCGTATGACGTGCCGCTCCACAAGGAATGGGTCGTGCTCGATGCGCTGAACTACATCAAGGATCACCTTGACGGGTCGCTGACGTTTCGCTGGTCCTGCCGGATGGGCGTGTGCGGCAGCTGCGGCATGATGGTCAACGGCGTGCCTAAGCTGACCTGCTCCACCTTCCTCTCCGACTATGCGCCGGGTCCCGTGCGCATCGAGCCGATGCGCCACTTTCCCATTCTGCGGGACCTGGTGGTGGACACGTCGGATTTCCTGGTGAAGCTGGCGCAGTCCAAGCCCTGGATCATTCGCAAGGTCGAAAAGCCCCTGGACGAGGAATACGTCCAGACGCCGGCACAGCTAGAGGGCTACAAACAGTTCAGCATGTGCATCAACTGCCTGCTGTGCTACGCCGCCTGTCCCATCTACGGCCTGGATCCCCGGTTCACCGGACCCGCGGCGATCGCGCTGGCGCAGCGCTACAACATGGACTCGCGTGACGAGGGGGCGAGTGAGCGCCTTGACATCCTCTCGAAACAGGAAGGGATCTGGGGATGTATGTTTGTCGGTGAATGCACTCAGGTGTGCCCCGAGCATGTGGATCCCGCCGGGGCCATTCAACAATACAAGCTGACGGCCGCCACGGAATGGCTCAAAGCCCTGGTGCTCCCAAGGGGGGCGAAGGAACGGCCATGATCAATCCCACCGAGTATCTGCCCAAGTCGTATCACCGACGCGTGTCGACCTACTGGTGGCTGGCGCGCCGGCCGTATCTCAAATTCATTCTGCGCGAGGCAAGCAGTGTGTTTGTGGGGTGGACCGTGCTGCTGACGCTCCTCCAGATCTGGGCCGTGACTCGCGGGCCGTCGGCCAACGCGGCTTTTCACGAATGGATGCGGCACCCGCTGATGCTCGGAGTCAACGTCATCGCATTCCTGTTCGTCCTGTTCCACGCCGTCACGTGGTTCAGCCTGACGCCCAAGGCGATGGTGATCCGAGTGAAGGGGCAGCGGGTCCCGGACTGGGCCATCTCGGGGCCGACCTACGCCGTCTGGGTGCTGGTCAGTCTCGGCGTCGCCTGGGTCGTGCTGCGAGGATGAAGCGCACACGGTCGAATGAACCCTTGCTGTGGCTCCTCTTCAGCGCCGGCGGCGTCGTGTCTGCGATGCTGATGCCGGTCCACCTGTTCTTGTTCGCCGTGGCCTTCCCCCTGGGCTGGCTGGATCCGCCCAGCGACGAAACGCTGCTGGCCCTGATTCGGCAACCGCTCGTGCGAGTGTACCTGTTCGTGTTCTGCTTCCTTTCCTTGTTCCACGGGGCCCACCGTTTTCGGTTCACGCTGTACGATGGGCTTCAGATCAAGCACTTGAACGAGCTCATCAACGTGCTGTGCTACGGTGGCGCACTGGTGGGGACCGTCACGGCGGCATACCTGCTGTGGCGAGTCCCGTGAGGCCCCGACGTCGGCCGGTTACTACCTGCGTACAGCGGAATGTTGGCTACGATTCAACCGATCACGTGCAGGGAAAGTGGTCATGCCCCGAATCTCTCCCAGGCATGAAACTCAATAGTCATGACAGACCCCAACCTTACCCCGGACGGAGACTTACCCCGTGGGCCTTCGTGCATCGACAGAGCCCTATGCCGCTGATGCGTTTTTGATACGTTTCGGGTAGAGTTCGACGTGCAGTGTGAACGTGCGGTGGCGCATCGGTTGTGTTGCCCGGACGTGGAGGAGACCGTCGAACCTGCCCGCTCATCGAACAACGCCGTGAACACCGACGGCCTCACGCTTTGTCTGACGCCGCATGGCCACCTCGTGCTTCGTCCAACCAATGATGGGTCGGCGCTGGACGCCGACCGCGCCGATCGCATCGCGGCCGCCTTCGCGCGCGGCCACGGCCATGGGCTCCTTTGGCTTGGCGCTGCCGAGGTCGGCACAGTCCTGCCGCCCGTCTTCGCCTACTGGAGGCAATTCGGCGCTCGCTTCATGACCGCGCTGTGCACCAGGCCCGCTGCAGAAGAAGGCTCCGAAGTCCAGCCACCGCCTCCCCCGGCCGATTCTGAACTGGGGTCACTCGCCGCCGTTGCCCCGGTAATGCCCGGAGCCGAGTATCTCACGGCCGAGGTGCTCCGCACCCTGTGGGGCCACATCGGCGAGGCATTTGTCATCGAGCTCGCCGAATCCGGCACGGCGCTCCCGGACTTCCTGAAGGCGCTCGGCCCTGCCTGGAATCTGGTTGGACGGGTGCACTTCAACCTCGCCGAGAACCGTCGGGACGAAGACGCGCCGTTTGCCTTCCTAGCGACCTATACCAGCCGGCTGTCCGCTCATGGCAAAGCCCAGCACTTGCCCTTAGGACAAGCCCTCCGCGAGTATGCAGGCGCGGCGAACCAGGAGCGCCTCCTGTCGTTGCTCTTGCCAGTCCAGCGGGCTCAAGAGCGCTGCGTCTGGCTGAAGCAGATGGTTGACGCCGGCGAACTGTTTCATCCGCTGCGCTGGTCGGTCCAGGAAGCCGTTCGCTTCCTTGGCGACGCGCACGAGCTGGAACAGGCGGGCGTGGTGGTCCGCCTGCCCGCGACCTGGCGGGCAGGCAGGCCTTCTCGACCGCAAGTGTGCGGGGCCGTGGGGACCAAGACACCGTCGGAGCTGGGCACGGATGCCCTGTTGGATTTCCACGTTGAGGTCACGCTCGACGGCCAGGCCTTGACCTCGGCGGAGCTCAAGGCGCTGCTGGCAAGCACGAGCGGGCTGGCGCTCATTCGTGGCCAGTGGGTGGAAGTCGACCGCGAGCGGCTTGTACGCACCATGCAGCGATTCCAGGAGACCGAGCGCCTCGCGAAGGAGGGCGGGCTCACGTTCGCCGAGGCGATGCGCATGCTGTCCGGAGCCGGCATCACGAGTGGCGACGACAGCGCCCGCGTCGACCCTGATTGGTCACAAATCGTTGCGGGGCCCTGGCTCGCGGAGGTGCTCAACGGTCTTCGCTCACCGGACGGTCTCGCGAACGTCTCGCCGGGATGCGAGTTCCATGGACAATTACGTCCCTACCAACAGACCGGCGTGCAGTGGCTCCATCTTCTCTCGCAGCTCGGCCTGGGGGCCTGCCTGGCCGATGACATGGGGCTCGGCAAGACCATTCAAGTCCTCTCACTTCTCCTCGTGCAGCGTGATCCTTCCGAAACGTTCCCGAGCTTGCTCGTCGCCCCTGCCTCGCTGCTCGCCAATTGGAGCGCGGAGCTCTTGCGGTTTGCGCCGACCCTCAAGGCGCTGGTGGCACACCCTTCGGCCATGCCGGCCGACCGGCTGACGGCGCTCGGGCCCACGGAGCTCGCGAAGGCCGACCTCGTCATCACCAGCTACGGCTCAGTCTTGCGGATGCCCTGGATCCAGACGACCTCATGGCGCCTCGTCATCATCGACGAGGCGCAAGCCATCAAGAATCCTGATGCGAAGCAGACCCGTGCCGTCAAGCAGCTCCAAGCGCGGGCCCGGATCGCGCTCACCGGCACGCCGATCGAGAACCGGCTCTCGGACCTGTGGTCGATTTTCGACTTCATTAACCCGGGGCTGCTCGGCTCCGCGAAAGAATTTACCGGCTACGCAAAACGTCTTGCCTCAAGCACGGGCAATCCCTACGGTCCTCTTCGAGATCTGGTGCGCCCGTATATGCTGCGGCGCCTCAAGACGGACAAGACCGTCATTGCCGACCTGCCCGAGAAGACCGAGGTGAAGGCGTTCTGTCCGCTCACGAAAAAGCAGGCAGCCCTGTACCAAGAGGCGGTCAAGGAACTGCGCGAACAGCTTGAGGTCATCGACGGCATGAAGCGCCGCGGCGTGGTGCTCGCCTTTCTGATGCGTTTCAAGCAAATCTGCAACCATCCGTCTCAGTGGCTGGGCGATGGGGCGTGGACCGAGGACGCCAGCGGCAAGTGGGGCCGGCTACGCGAAATCGGCGAGGTCATCGAGGCTAAGCAGGAGAAGGCGCTCATCTTCACGCAATTTCGCGAAGTGACCGCGCCGCTCGCTGCGTTCCTCGGTGGTGTCTTTGGACGACCAGGGCTCGTGTTACACGGCGGAACTGAAGTCAAACAGCGCAGGGAGCTGGTGCAACGGTTCCAGGAGGACGAGGCGGTGCCGTTTTTCGTGCTCTCGCTCAAGGCGGGCGGCGCGGGCTTGAACCTCACCGCGGCTTCCCACGTGGTGCACTTCGATCGCTGGTGGAACCCGGCCGTCGAGAATCAAGCCACCGACCGCGCGTTCCGCATCGGCCAGAAAAAGGCTGTCTTGGTCCACAAGTTCGTCTGCAAGGGGACCGTCGAAGAGAACATCGACCGGCTCATCGAATCTAAGAAGCAGCTCTCGAATGATTTGCTCGAAGGCGGCGCCGAGCTGAATCTGACCGAGCTTGACGACAAGCAGCTGCTTGATCTCGTGAGACTCGACCTTCGCGCCGCGATGAAGGAGTGACGCATGGACTTCGCATGGAGACCCTATGTCCCAGTGGCGGCGCGCCGACACAAGGCGGAGCGCGAGATGCAGAAGCTACGGAAGAAGGGCCAGCCTGTGGCACCCGTCGTGATCACAGGCCGCACCATTGCCCGGACATTCTGGGGCAAGGCCTGGTGCGACAACCTCGAACGCTACAGCGACTTTTCGAATCGTCTGCCACGCGGACGGACGTATGTACGCAACGGCTCGGTAGTGGACCTCCAGGTCGCGCCCGGCGCTGTGACGGCACGGGTCAGCGGCTCGGCGCTCTACACCGTCGCGGTCAAGGTGTCGGCCGTGCCCAAAGCACGGTGGACGTCCATCTGTCAGGACTGTGCCGGCGCCATCGACTCGCTGGTGGAGCTCCTGCAGGGGCGCTTCTCGAAGGGCGTGATGGAGCGCATCTGTCACGAGAAAACGGGGCTCTTCCCCGCGCCGGCGGACATTGAGTTTTCGTGTAGCTGCCCGGACTGGGCATCGATGTGCAAGCACGTGGCCGCCGCGCTCTACGGCGTCGGCGCCAGACTCGATGAGCGACCGGAGCTTCTTTTCACACTGCGCAAGGTCGACGAGAAGGACCTGCTTGCCAAAGCCGGTCGCGGACTTGCGCTCGCGAAGACGGGTCCCGCGGCCGAAAAGGTCTTGTCTCCCGATGGGTTGTCCGCGCTGTTCGGCTTAGAGATGGACGCGGAGGCCGCGACCGACGACGCGGCAAAGAGCAAGGCGGGCCGCCGCGGGCGGGCCCGTCACGATGGGCAGGGGATCAGATCGGCGCCAATGAGACGGCAGTCGAAGGTGAAGACCTCTACCAAGCAGACAGCCGGCTTACGTTCCAAGAAGAAAAAAGGGGGCAGTTCTTGAACTGTGCACTTGGCGAAAACGCGCACCTGCTGCGGTGACAGTGGCACCATTTCGATCGTGAATTTTCGAGATATAGTGGGGTCGGGCCTGCGTATTGACTTGTGTGACCGCCGTGGGCACGTTTCTGCTGCATAGCTCGCAAGCCTCGTGTCGAATGGGCCGGTGCGTTGCAGTACATGATCGCTCGCGGCAATCGATGGGCGCGCATCGCTCACGACGACCACGACCATGCTGCCTATCCGGAAAACCGCGATGGCCGGTCAGAAGCCAGGTTGCGACAGATCTTATCCCAACAACTCAATGCGCATGCCTGACCCCCGCTAGAAATTGCAAGAGATCGTTTTAGGCGAGAGCAAGTTTTTTCGCCTGCCGCAGTTGCCCTACAAGCAACGATCTCGATGCCGCATGACCTGTGGTATCCCCCTCCCCAGCACGGATCTCGTAGGGCCGCTCAGTTTTGAGCAGTGTATACATGATCCGGCACAGGTGTCGGCCTAGGGCTCGAATGGCCTGGTTATGGGATTTCCCTGCCCGGCGTTTCTTCTCATAGTAGCGTTGGGACTCCGGTACTGACGCAATTCGAGGGTTTGACGCCCCTTTTGCGTTTCGCTATCCTGCGACGGCCATGGGAATCGATGCCATTCGGGCCGCCATACAGAACGGCAACTTCTTTATTACGGACCATGCACTAACTGAGGGATTCAAAGATGGAATCAGCGTGGCCGACATGCTCGACGTAATCCGAACCGGGACCATCATTGAGCGATATCCGGAGCGGCAACGCTGCCTGATCTATGGGCGCAACGCGGGTGCGATTCCGGTTCACGTTGTGATAGACTTCAGCGCACGGAAGACCGTGGACATTGTCACCACGTACATTCCTCAACGAGACCAATGGATAAAAGGCCACGTTCGAAAAAAGCCACAGCGCTAGGGGAAAAGGTGTGTCCCGCGTGCGGGACAGCCATGCGTCGGGGCAGGACCTCACTGCACTTTGAACGCGGTGGATTTTACGCCGACGTCGAGAATGTCACGGCCATGCTGTGCGAACGGTGCGGAACGAGAAGCGTGCCTGGCCAGACGGCCCTCAAGATCAGTGACGCCGTCGAACGGCTGTTCCGTGCCGGCAAAGACCTCGATATGACCGGCATCTCTTTTCACAAACTCGCCGGCTAAGCGTCCTGCTCAGCTTCCGTATCAGCGCCCAGTATAGTGGGGGTCGGGCCTGTGTATTGACTTGTGTGACCGCCGTGGGTGCGTTCCTGCTATATAGCTCGCAAGCCTCGCGTCGAATGTACCGGTGCGTTGCAGCACGTGATCGCTCGCGGCAATCGACGGGCGCCCATCGTTCACGACGACCACGACTATGCGGCCTATGCGGCAAATCGTGATGGCAGGGCAGAAACCGGGTTGCGACAGCTCCTATCCCAACAACTCAATGCGCATGCCTGACCCCAACTATTCGTTGGTGGCGCAATTGTGGGGACCGTCACGGCGGCGTACCTGCTGTGGCGAGTCCCGTGAGGCCCCGACGTCGGCCGAGACGAACGGCTGATCCGAGAGCACGCCTACTTGAGCGGCTTCCCGGCACATGTCATCTTGACCGTGCGGCGGAATGATGGCTACGATTCAACCGATCACGCGCAGGGAAAGTGGTCATGCCCCGAATCACTCGCAGGCAGGAAACTCAATAATCTTGCCAGACACCAATTTCCGGGTCGATTTTGCGGTCGATGTGGAGTCGTATCATAGAAGAGAATGCACAGTTCAAGACCCCGTCTTTTTTCTCACGATAGCGCCCGAAAAAGGCGCCCCATGTGCGCGTATCCGCTAACGGCTGTCAGACGTGTTCGGCGAGATGCGCCATAACCTGCCAGCCCAGTCTGGTGCGGGCGGCGCTGATACCAGATTTGCCGACGTCGCGTCGAATGGCGTGGTCGCCCAGCGCCTGCCTGCCTTCGGTTACCACACGGAGCACTGCTTGGTCGTTCACGCCACGATACAGCGAGAGCGCCATAACGTAGTAGGCCACCGCATGGGCGGGGAGATCGCGTCGCCGTTTGCCCTGTCGTCCCGTTGCATTGAGCGCGGCGGTCACCAGTGCCGGTGTGCAGATCCTTGCTAACAGCCCTGTGCTTAAGTAATCCGCGAGCCGGACGCCCGTCGGTAATGGTGCCGGTTTGCCTGCCATCGTGTCGCCCTCCCCTCGTTATTCACGGAGGGCTCGCGTACACTGATTTCTCTGTTACGTGAACAGCATTGGGTCTGACCCCTTAAATTCTGACCCCTCACATCAGCGCCGGAAGCGTCGGCGCAACGCGAGCAACAGGAGCGCCGCCTGGGCGGCGACGAGCAGCCGTTCGGCATGTTCAAGCGACCAGCCCAGACCATTCCCAACTTCATATCGTGCCTGTCTCTGGAAGGTGGCTACCTCAATGGAATGGATCAGGCCCTCAGGGACGAGCGTGCAGGTAACTCCAGCAAGGGTAAGCAGTAGCGCGAAGACAATGAGTAGAAGCAGCAAGACCCAGAACGCAAGAACGTAGCTGCTCCCATAATTGCTCGCCAGGCGGTAGAGATTCGTGACTGACACCTGCTCGCCCAGCCGTCGCAACCAAGAGCACCGCTCGTAATACGGCCTTAGCCACTTGGAAAATAGGAAATGGGATGGATCGCGTCGCTTCGTTTCCATCGCGCCAATCATGCAGTCTTCGGCTAACTCGTACTGTTTGGTTTCGTCGAAATTAATGACGAACCGGCGATAGGCTGCCGCTACCTGCTCGTAACTGGCCGCGTCCCCCGCGTTCGCCAAGCGGTCCAGTTCGTCCTGGAGAACCATCCGTCCACTCTCTCGATGCCAATGCACATCCTCAAACCGGACTCCCTTGATAAGACAGTTTACGAACCTTGCCCGGAGCCCATTCCCGCCGTTTCGGTTCACTTGGAGAAACCGCACTAACTCCGGCTTGAGAAATGTGGCCCCTCGGAAATCCGCGACGGCTGATTCACTTTCTTGTGTTTCAGTGGGACCACCGTTCCCTGGCCCAAACACGCTTCGACTGAGATCACCCTCTTCACTGAACGTCACCTTCCTGAAGTCGCCCCCCATGATGAATCTTGCCCTCCTGAAGCCGGCCCATTTGATGAAGTTCGCTGTTCTGAAGTCGGCTCCCTTGGTAAACGTTGCCTCACAGAAGTCGGCTCCCTGGCTGAATCTTGTAAACCGGAACTCAGCCTCCTGGGCGAATACCGAGCCTCTGAAGTCAACCCATTTGTTGAACACCTTTACCGAGAAGTCATATTTGGGAAAGGCAAAGCCGCGGAAATCGAATCGCTCAACAGAACGGTGGAAGCTTGAATTTCCGGCGAGGATCGCGTCAATCTCCGTGCGAAACGCGCCGGCATCCTTATCCGGATCGCGTGAATGCATGAGACAAACCGAGGGCTTGTCCACTCCATGTGGCGCGGGGTGAAGAGGCCGCCCACAAGGGTTTCCATCCGACATTTCGACAGGGCAGCCAGTCGGCTCAGACTGTTCCTCAAGCTTGTCCATGGCTCATGGAGTCTACTGACAAAACCCTAGCCTCGCAAGTTGACGCTTGGCCTGAGGCACAGCATTTCAGTGGGAAAGGGGTCCCCTTGTATCTTAGTTCTGTGGTTATCAATCATATGGTCGTCCGGAACCCCGGATGTGATAGGCCGCTGACCCCTTGGTCCTGTGAGACACAGAATTGGGAAGCCGGAATCTTTGGTCCTTCCGTCGTGGCATGCGTGCCTCTGAGTACGCAGGGGTACCTTTGCGTACTTGACAGTCAAGACAGTTGCTTTTCTTGCTCCTCAACTAGAATTGGGGTCACCCATTAGAAGGCTCCGGTCAAGTGGGCACACCTCTCCTCGGGTTCTGAGCGTTCTCATGTACTCCGACGACGGCCCCTCACGATCGCCAGCCACCCCTGTTCACTGCATCCGAGTTTT
>ERZ1292630.2412-Hain-H41-02um-R3-2412-length-17348-cov-36_pt1 | contig 17348 bp, 11 predicted proteins | sample MGYA00564408_ERZ1292630 | MGnify/ENA primary metagenome ERZ1292630 (study PRJEB36523, sample SAMEA6512641) | groundwater metagenome | collected 2019-01-08 | study: AquaDiva: Metagenomics assemblies of 32 groundwater samples | reverse complement strand
GCTTCACCGCGGTTGCACTGGAGACACAACAGCCCCGGATCGAGAGATCGCTCAGATTGCCGTCACCGGAGACAATGTTGGCGGAGCTAAAGGAACTGCGAAACTGGACGGGGAAACGAGGATGTTGCCGATGTTCCACGGGGAGACCTCATAGCCTGATCGTCTGAAGGTGCCTACCCCTTAATATTGCCAATAGGCCGGAGTTCCGCTACCTTTTTTGTAATTCCCGCACGCTCAACCGACTCCACCACTTCCGAAATGTTTTTATAGGCGAATCCGGCCTCTTCTGCGAGCCCTGACATCGATACCGCCTTCACGAGAATGCCCCGCTGTTTCATCTGCTGCTGAAGCTGCTCGCCGCGAATCGATTTCTTGGCCTGCGTCCGCGACATCGTGCGTCCTGATCCGTGCATGGTCGAACCGAACGTGTCTTCCGTCGCCCGTGTCGTGCCCACCAGCAGATAAGACCCAGTTTCCATCGAGCCGCCACAGATCACCGGCTGGCCGACTGACCGATAACAGGCAGGCAAATCCTGGCTGCCCGGGCCGAACGCCCTGGTTGCCCCTTTCCGATGCACGACCAACTCCCCCTCAGGATACCGTTCCACCTTGGCAATGTTGTGGGCCACGTCATAGACCAGCTCCATGCCCAACTCTTCACCCGACCGGCCAAAAACCTCGGCGAAGGCTTCACGGATCTGATGCGTGATGACCTGACGATTGGCAAACGCAGTATTGGCCGCACAGTTCATCGCCGCGAAATAGTCCTGGCCCTCCTCGGACAGAAAAGGCGCGCAGGCTAACTGCTGATCCTTCACCGTAATTCCGTAGCGCCGCATCGCCTTCTCGAAAACTTTGAGATAGTCGCCGGCTACCTGGTGGCCGAATCCGCGCGACCCGCAATGCACCATCACGACAATCTGATCCTGCCCGGTGATGCCGAAGGCCGCCGCCGTCTCCCGGTCGAAAATCCTGTCGTTCGACACGACTTGAACTTCAAGGTAATGATTGCCCGAACCCAGCGTTCCCAGCTGGTTCATCCCCCGCGTCACCGCGTGGTCGCTGACTTTGTCGGAGTCGGCACCGGGCAGACACCCACCTTGCTCCATCCGCTCCAGGTCGCGATGCCATCCGTAGCCCTGTTCAATGCACCAGCGAGCCCCTTTGGTCATCACCCGATCGAAAGACGACCGATCCATCGACACAAATCCGCTCGCCCCGACACCAGCCGGCACTCTTCGAAACAATTCCGTCATCAACAGATCGAGCTTAGGCTGCACATCCGCCAACGTAAGATCTGACCGAATCAGCCGCATCCCGCAGTTGACGTCGTAGCCCACCCCGCCGGGAGAAATGATCCCCGAGCGCACATCGAACGCGGCCACCCCGCCGATCGGAAATCCATAGCCCCAATGGCCGTCCGGCATGCAGAGCGCATAGCGGCGGATGCCGGGAAGGCAGGCCACATTCGTCACCTGCTCGAACACGCCGGTATCCATGGCCCGCAGAATGGACTCGGTCCCATAGATGCGGGCCGGCACCAGCATGCCGGATTTCTCCGTGACGGGAATCTCCCACACCTCGTCGGAAATGCGCACGACCTTCATGGCAGTATTGAATTTCATACGTCGAGGACCACCCTCACGCGCCAGCGCCCATTATCCTGATGCAGCCGATACAAATGTTTAGTCACGCCCTTCACGTCATTGCGCAACACCTGCGTGGCCTGATTCACCGGCTCGCCGATCAACGTCCCCGCGAGTTTCCACTGACCGCCTTCCCGTGTCAATGATAGCGAGGCACGGCTGAACACGACGCCCGCCGCATCCTTCCAATAGACGAAATCGGACAACCAATCAAACAGCAGCTCGGCGAGATCGGCCCCCGTATGTTCCACGCGGCGCTCCCAAGTTGCGCCGACGGTCTTAGGATCGGCCATCGCTTCTATCACCGCGTTGGACGCGGCTTCAAAGACCTCCTGAACGGAATCACCCTCGGCATCAAATGCCAGGTCCGCCAGGGCCACGTCGTCTAGAAAGTGAAAGGAAGCCGGCATCGCTGAGTGCTACAACGCCGTCGGACGGCGGGCGCGCCGAAAGATCGCCCGCACTTGCGCCAGGCCCGGAAGCCGGTGAGCCAATGGGTTAGGCACCTTCCCTTTGGAGAACATTCTGATACCCAGAGGAAGAATCCGGAGGAAACGCGCGAGATCCCACCCCACGACCTTGAGCGGCATGATCGCTTCGTTCAACCGCCCCTGCTGTTCGATAATCGATACGAATCCGGCGATATGGCGCGCACCGCCCGTGGACGCCAGGCCCCGATCGAGCGACGCCCTTCGAAGGCGAATAATCGCCTCCATCGGCTTCACATCTTTCGGGCAGACTTCCACACAGTAATTGCACCGCGTGCAATCCCACATCCCATGCTCGCCTTGGAGAGCCGACAGTCTGGCGCGGGTCGCCGAAGGGGACTCGCGCGGGTCGGAGAGAAAGCGATCGGCCTTCGCCAGGGCTGCAGGGCCGGCAAACCCCTTCGAGACTTCATGCACGGTACAAGCCGCGAGGCAGGCGCCGCACATGATGCAGGCATCCACATTGTGAAACTGCGAATCCTTCGGAAGGATCGTCAGCTGCGCCGTCGGCCCATACCGTTGCTGTGGCTCGCGCGACGCGGTAAGCCACGGCTGCACATCCAGCACTTTATTCCAAAAGGGCGCCATATCCACGACCAGGTCTTTGATGACCGGGAGATGGTGGAGCGGGGCGATGCGCAGCCGGCCATGTCGTTCCAGTTCTTTGCGGACCGACGTGCGACAGGCCAGCTTTTCGCCGCCATTAATATTCATGGCACAGGATCCGCAAATCGCCGACCGGCAGGAATACCGCATCGCCAGACTGCCATCGACCTCGTTCTTGATCCGGATCAGCAGGTCGAGAACCGTCGAACCGCGCCGCACATCGAGGCGCACCTCTTCATCATGCGGCGTCGCATCATGTTCGGGATTGAACCGTTGGAGTGTAATGGAGAGGCGCATCGGAAACCCGTGACCAATGATGGGTGACGCGTGACGCGTTTCGAAGGGAGGCCCTGACCTACCGACTCAGCTTACTCGTTACCCGTTACTGATCACGCGTGACAGTCGTTCAGCCGAGCTCGAAAGTCTTCGGGAAATCGGTCAGGTTGCGGCAACCGTCGCTCGTGACCAGCACCATATCTTCGATCCGCACGGCGCCCAACCCGGGATAGTAGAGTCCCGGCTCGACCGTCACGACATGACCTTCCTGCAACAACGAGCCGGTGCGGCTGATCCTGGGGGCTTCATGAATGTCCAACCCGACGCCATGACCGGTCCCGTGGAAGTAGCCCTGCATCCGACCATCGACCAATCCGGTCTTATACCCGGCCTTTTCAAACCGGTCGCAGATCCCTTGATGGATCTTCATTCCGTCGGCGCCGTCCTTGACCTTCGTGATGGCTTCTTCCTGCGCATCTTTCACGGTCTGATAGAGCCGCTTGAGTTCAGGACCGGCGGTACCGCGGATCACCGTGCGGGACATGTCGGCAAAATACCGGCTGTTGGCCGATCGAGGGAAAACATCGAAAATAATGCTGCGGTTCGCGGGCAGCGGGCCCGTGCCTTCATGGTGCGGGTCGCAGGCCTGTTCGCCGCCGGCCACAATCGTATGCTGCGCCACGCAATCGCGCTCCATCAACTTGACGTTGATGAGCTTCTTGATGCGTTCAGAGGTCAATACCTCCCCGTCCAACCAGAGCTCCCCGCCACGGATCGTCGCCTGCTTGAGTGTCGCATGGGCCGCCGCCACCGCTTCTTCCGTCGCGCGCTGCGCCGCTTCGATGCAGCGCACCTCTTCGGCGGTTTTCACCACGCGCCGCTCATAAAAGGGATCGCGCTTCGGCTTCATGCTGTAACCCAGCTCTTGAAGCCGCGTGGCATGGATAAAGGGGAAATTCGCCGGGACCAGCAACTGCCTGATTTTGGCTTCCCGGAGAATCACATGAACGATATCAACCGTGCTCGGTTCCTTCGTCCCGTTCGATTTCGCCTTCTTTTCCAGCTCGGAATAAGACAAGACCCGATCCACCGACGCCTGCGACTTGGCCCGATCCATTTCAAGATCGCTCATGACCAGCAACCGCTCGCCCTTGACCTCCATATAGATGAAGGGATCGGGCGCGACAAACCGCGTCGCATAATAGAGATTCGAATCGAGTTCGCTGGCGGCAATAAAGAGCGTCGCGATGTCAGGTTGTGCAGCAGCAGTTCGTTTCATGGATGAGTGAGCCGAGGGAGATTGGACCGGCTAGAGGTGGTTCGGCGCATGAATGGGCTGATGCTAACATGGGGTCCGATGACGGTCAAGGCGTAGCCGGCACGGGCTCAGGCGCAAACTCCGACTCGGGCGTGGCGGGCTTCTCCTCATTGGGTGTCATGAGATCCATCGGAAGTGTCAACGTGTTCTTCAAGACATCGACGGCCAGCTGCGCCAATCCCGACAATCCCGTCGTGAACGATTTCATCGGCAGATAGGTCACCTCGGGATCTTCTACCGCTCCTTTGAGTGAAAAAATAGCCGTGGCCATCCCTGTGCGATTACCCGCGAAGATACGGCCGAACAAGGGAATCGTCTTGAGAAACGTGGCATAGGAACCGAAGGGACTGACCGCCACCACCATATCCAACTGATCCGTGGGCAGATCGTAGTTGCCCGCCGCCGTAATCTTGAGGATCGGACTGTCGACGACCAGATTCTCCGTCTGGAACGAGCCGTTCTGAATCGTCACCGTGGCGGCGATGCGGTTATAGGGCAAGCCCTCTTTATCCAAATCCACTTTCCCTTGCAGCACGGCAGGAAGATTCAGGATACTCAGAATTTTCCAAATCGCGCGCTCCTTGGCTTTCAAGATTCGCCCATTCTCCAACAGCACCTCGGCTTTTCCATTCAGCGAGGGATAGACCCCATGAGGGTTGCGCCCATGCCCGCGGATGGTTCCGTTCAGCCGCACCTGGCCCGAGACGCCCTGGATGTCCGCCTGAGTCAGCCGCAGGAGATCCTCCACCGCGACTCCGGTGGCCCGCAGAGAGACCTCTGTCTCAGCCGGCGCTTTGGCAGGGAGCCGCACGACCACCCGGCCGGCCACTTGGCCATTGGTCGAGTCTCCGCCGATTCGATCGATATCCAGCACGCCGTCTTGAATCGTGATCCGCGCCGTCAGCCCGCCGAACTTGAGATGCCGATAGTGCGCCCGGGCAGCCGACGCCGTCATCGTGACCTGGCTGGAGGAGGCCAATGTCTCCAACAGCTCCCGCATCGGCGAGCGCTCGCCTTTGGGAATCACCAGGTCAAGGTCCAGCTGGTTCGACTCGATCTTGCCGGTGATCACCGGCTTGGAAGGCCAGTTCCGCACCGTCGCTTCCAATGCCAGATCACTGTCCTGCACCTTGAAAGACAGCCGCTTCACCTCCGCTCCGTTCCGCACCAATTTCACTCGGGCATACAGATCGTCGATATGCCCGGCCCCCTTGACCAGCACCAGGCCGTTCGTCACCGCCATCCATCCCGTCGTCTTCCAGGTTTTCCAATCCGTATCTTTCCCCTTCACATCGAGCGACACCTCGACATTGCCGGCTTCGAACCCGCCCTTCGCAATCCACTCAGGCAGACCGGACAGGGACAGTTCTCCCGTGGCCAGCGTCGCATCAATGGAGAACTTCTCTCCGATCTGAATCGCACCCTTCACGGGGATCCGCACGGAGGGCAACAGCAACTCAACCCGTGTGACCGTCGCAGTATTCGTCCGCGTCAGATCGCCTTCAAACTCCAGGACCGCCGGAGCGCCGACCGGCTTCTCGATCGCGTTCGGCACCACCACCTTGGCGTCCGTCAACACCAGATTGCCGCGCACATGCGGCGCCGTCGTGGCGCCGCTCAGCTGTACGGCCCCGCTGAGCAGCCCTTCAAACATCCCGACCGGGATCGCCTTGGAGGGAACAAATCTGACGATATGCCCGGCATCGCCGTTCGCCCGAATGACGAACTCTTGAAACACGCTCGCCGCCCCGCCTGACAGACCGCCTTGGACCTGAACGATGGTATCGCCCAGGTGACCGGTGACCTGTTCAAACCGCGTTCCGCCATCGGCCAATACAAACTTCCCCTGCAGCGCGGTCAGCCGTTCCGGCAGAGACGGATGCGTGAGACTGATATACCGAGCCGTGATCTCTCCGCCGGCAAACGTCACGCCACCAGGTTCGTTCAGCGGCCCCACCAGGCGAAACGTCGGCAACGCCGTCCCTTCGACATCACGGAGGCCGGCAAGCACATGTGCAAACCGCTCGGCCTTGACCGTCTTGGCAAGCAACTGCACCAAATCGGTGGCCGCCATACTGCCGGTGATTTCCAGTTCCAGCCAGGGTCCGGCTTCAAGAAAAGACACCGTCGCCTTGCCCTCAGTGATCTGAATGGCGCCATACCTACCGGTGAAATTCGCGGCCCGCACACGGCCGGTCTCCACAACAATGACCCCGGCCAGGTCTTTGGTGAGCACGTGATCCTCTCCCAGCAAGGCTTGTCCCTCTTGGACACGGAATTCCCCCGTCACCGACAATTGCGGCCCCGAGGTCGCCGATCCGGTGAGTGTGGCATTGACCACCTGCACGTTTCCGTCGATCTGCCGCTCCGCCAACACCGCCGGGAGTTGAGGGTGGAGCCATTGAGCCGGAATGGTATTGAGCAATTCCTTGAGCGTGACCAGCGACGAATTAAACGTAACGGCAAACGTCGGCTGCGCCGTGAGTAATCCCGCGAGATTGGCCTTGCCGGTCAACGTGAGCTGATTCAGGCGAGCCGTCATGCTCGACAATACCGCATCGTATCCGGCAAGCCCCGGCATGATCCGCACCTGGCCTTGCACATTCACCATCCCGTCCAATTGTTCGGGGACCGGCCGGGGACCGAAGAAATCCGCCACGTCTCGCAGCACAACATTCGCGGCATCCACCTGCCCCTCGAACTGAAACACCGACGTGGGTGTCGACACCGGCGGCGGCTCTGCCGATGCCGCAGGCTCTTCAGCGGTCAACGCAGCAGACCGCTCGACGCGCTTGATTTGCCCCACAAGCGACACGGCTGACAGACCATCTTGACCGGTCTGCGCCACCGACAGGTGCACGTCGGCCATGGCGCGCTCCGGGCGAATCATCATCCCGCCTTCGACCCGCTCCAGCTTCAGCGTTCTGGTCCCGCCGGGCCTTCCCTCATCGATGACCGTGATACTCCCGTTCACCACCGTGGCCTGGCGGATCATGAAGACGCGTGTCATCATGTCCAGCGTGCGCTGATCCGTCGCCGCCTGATTGGTGTTATCCAGAATATTCCAGTGGCCGGCTTCATTCCGGTGAATCGTGAGGACCGGATCTTCAACCAAGAGCCGCTTCCCCACCACCTGCTTGCGCAATAAGGGAAGCAGACGAAGCACGAGATCGATACGCTTCGCCGAAAACACGACTTCATCGGAATTGGGATTGTGAATGGCGACCTGGGTGAGTTCAACGCGGATGCGCGGGAAGATGACAAACTTGGCGCGATGCACTTCAATTTTTCGCCCGAGGCTCTCCTCAAGCTGCTGCAGGACGAACTCTTTCAGGTAATCTTCGCCGATGAGAGTATTGGAAAAGAGCAGGAAGGTACCGACACCCACCGCGAGGGCCAGTACAATGACCAGAAACAGCCGAAGACGCGACACACTCCCCCCTCAGCACCATACGTACAATTGCCATTTCGATCTTACCGGAAGCCTCTAGTTAAATCCACCAACCCTGCGTCGCACAAGGAGTTTTCTGCCAATTCACAACACGCCCCCAACCCGATCTGCATGGAATTTGCGCTAGAGCCCCTGTCCTCGACTCGCTATAATGCCGGTCTTCACTGGATCGACATGACCGTTGCACCCACACGATTCCTCTGATCACGACTCTCCGCCTCTCACGCGCATCCGCTGGGTGATTCTCGGGCTGCTCTTTGCCATCAGCGTCGTCACCTATATCGACCGCGTCAACATTTCCGTGACGGCCCGGCACATGATGCCGGCGCTGGGCCTGACGGATCAGCAGATGGGGTTTGTCTTTTCGGCCTTCGTCATCGGCTACGCCCTCTTCCAGATTCCCGGCGGCTGGCTCGGCGACCGCTGGGGCGCGCGGATCATTCTGACCCTGGCGCTGCTCTGGTGGTCTGTCTTCACAGCTTGGACCGCGATGGCTCCGGCCTCTCCACTGGCCGGATGGCTGGGCATCATGGGAGCGCTTGCGCTTGCGCGCTTTTTATTGGGCGTCGGCGAGGCGGTGGCCCTGCCGAATTTCAATCGTGTCGTCACCGACTGGCTTCCGGCGGGAGAACGCGGCCTCGGCATCGGGATCGCGATCGGGGGCATCGGTGTCGGCGCCGCGATCACGCCGCCCGTCACCGCCTGGATCATGGTGAACTTCGGCTGGCAGACGGCCTTCTACCTGTCGGCCGTCCTCGGCCTGGGCCTCGCCGTCATCTGGTGGTTCATCGCGCGCAATCATCCGCTCGACCATCCCTGGGTTGCCAATCGCGGAACCAGCGCCATAGCCACAACCGGCCAGGCTCCATCCCCTTCCATTCCCTGGGCGGCTTTGCGGCAAACCCCGACGGTCTGGTGGCTCGTGTTGAGCTATAGCTGCCTCGGCTATGTCGCCTACGTCTACATGTCGTGGTTTTATCTCTATCTCGTCAATGTGCGCGGGTTCGACATCCTGCGCGGCGGCTTCTTCGCGTCTGCCCCTTTTCTCGCGATCCTGATCTTTTGTCCGATCGGAGGCTGGGTCACGGATCGATTGGCCGCCCGCCACGGACTCACGGCCGGTCGTCGACAAGCAGGTATGGCAGGAATGCTTCTCGCCGGCACGGCCATCGGACTCGGCGCATGGATCGATTCGCCCTACCTCGCCATCGCCAGTCTGTCGCTGGGCGCGGGCTGGCTCTACTTCAGCGTCGGCGCTTACTGGTCCTCCACCAGCGACTTGTCCAAAACGCACGCCGGCAGTCTGTCGGGCTTGATGAACATGGGGGCCAATATCGGAGGAGCCATCTCCCCCACCGTCACACCCTGGATTGCCGAACAATGGGGCTGGCCTCTCTCACTCGGCGCCGCCGCACTGATTGCGATCATCGGCGGCCTGCTGTGGCTCTGGATCGATCCTGAAAAAGGGCTCAGGGACGTGAACCGTGATGGGTGATCGGTGATGAGTCCGGTCAACACCCTCCGCCATCTCACTCGACACTGATCACCCTTCACGCATCACACATCACCTCTTCCACCCCTTGCCGCCGAAGCTGCGCCCCTGCTACATTGCCCGGCTATGACTATGCAATTTCAAAAGAAGGATCCTCGCGCGACGATCGTCACCAAGTTCGGCGAGATCAAGATCCGTTTCTATCCAGACGATGCCCCGCGCCACGTCGAGAATTTCATCAATCTGGCGAAGATGGGCTTCTTCGACGGCACCACGTTCCATCGCGTGGTCCCCGGTTTTCTCATTCAAGGCGGCGACCCCTTCAGCAAGAACGCCGACCGTACGACGCACGGCACCGGCGGTCCCGGCTACTTTCTCACGCCCGAGCCGAGCGATCGCCCGCACAAACGCGGCGCCGTCTCGATGGCGAAGATGCCGCGCGAGAGCAACAGCACGCGCGACTTCAACGACAACGGCTCGCAATTCTTTATTTGCGTGGGAGATAACAGCGGACTGGACCGGCGCTACACCGTGTTCGGGGAAATCTTTCGCGGCATCGACGTGCTGGATAAGATCGTCGCTGCAGCCCGCGACGCCGCCGACAATCCGCTGGAGCCGATCACGATGACCGTGACGGTGAAAGAATAGGACCGACGGCAGACGCTACTCGTCGTGGGTTTTTTTAAGTCGCCGATCCAAGGCGAAGCGGGTCATGCCGAGGTGTTTGGCCGCCAGCGTCTTGTTGTAATCGGCCAGCCGCAAGACTTCCTCCACAATCGCTCCCTCCACATCGGCAAGCGACTGCTGCCCCAGCTTCATCTCGACCCGAACGACCGGCTCCGGTCCCGGCGCCGTGGTGACGGCCACATGTTTGCCTGCCTCGCGCAGCTCCGCCGGCAAACAGCTCGGCGCAAGCGTCCGCCCCTGACAGAAGATCATGGCCCGTTCGAGAATATTCTGGAGCTCGCGGATGTTTCCCGGATAGTGATAGCGCTCCAGCAGCGTGCGGGCCTCCGTATCCAGCTCAGGCACCTGCTTCCCGAACTCCTGAGCGAATCGGACCAGGGCGCGCTGACAGAGGGGGAAGATGTCTTCCACTCGATTCCTCAGCGGCGGCAACTCGAACGCGACCACATTGAGCCGGAAATACAGATCCTCGCGAAAAGCCCCGCGCCCTACCTCTTTTTTGAGGTCGCGATTCGTGGCCGTGATCAGGCGGAAATCCACACCGATATCATCGGTCCCTCCCAGGCGCCGGAAAGAACGCTCCTGGATGACGCGCAATAATTTGGCTTGCATCGAGAGATCGAGATCCCCGATTTCATCGAGAAATAACGTGCCCCCCTCGGCCTTTTCAAACAGCCCGAGCTTGCGCTGGTTCGCACCGGTAAAGGCGCCACGCTCGAACCCGAACAATTCGCTCTCGAACAGCTCCTTGGGAATCGCCGTGCAGTTGACCCCGATAAACGGCTCCGACGCCCGGGCGCCGTTGTGATGAATCACGCGCGCCAGAAATTCCTTCCCGGTTCCGGTTTCGCCGAGCAACATCACCGACGACTTGGGGTTCTCAGCCACCTCGCGGACCTGCTCGAGCAACTGCTTCATCGCGTGGCTCTGCGCGACCAGATGGCTCAATTGGTATTGACTGTCCCGGTGCTCGAGCTCGGATTCGAGGCGACGGCGAAGACTCACCACGTCCAGCACCCGAACGACCACCGGATCGATCCCTTCCAGATCCACCGACTTGATCAGAAAATCGTACGCCCCCAGCTTCATCGCTTCCACGGCATCCTGCACGGTCCCATAGGCCGTCAGCATGATCACCATGGCGGACGGGGCCAGCTGCCGCAGACGTTTCAAGGTATCGAGCCCGTTGAGGCCGGGCATCTTCAGGTCGAGCAAGACAAGATCGGGCAGCTCGTGCCGGAGCGCCTCCAACAGCGCTTCACCGGATTCATACCCGACGGCGCGATGCCCCTGCCGGGTCAGCCGCTTGACGATCGCGGCGCGAATCGCCTGTTCATCATCCGTGACAAATACCACTGCGCGCATCGGTCAACCTTTCACCGCCTGAGCATCCTGACTCAGCGGGAGCCAGATCCTCACGGAAGTTCCCTTGCCTGGTTCGCTCGTCATATGAATATCCCCGCCATGGCTTTCAATAATATTTCTGCAGATCGCCAACCCTAATCCCGTCCCATGCCGCTTCCCCGTCGTATAAAACGGCTCAAACACATGCGGCAACACCTCTGAGGAAATACCGACGCCGGCGTCTTTGACCAACACCACGATGCCCGGCCGATCCCGGCCGGACAATTCGAACGCCGTGACGTCGATAGCCGCGCCGTTCATCGAAGACGCATCGATGGCGTTGTGAATGACATTCAGGAGCACCTGTTTGATCTGGTCCCGGTCGGCATGCACCTGGGCGGCCGTCGGAGACAACGACGTCCGGATGCCAAGATGCTTCGCCTGCAACGGGACATCGAGCGTTTTGACGACTTCGGCGATCAACCCGGACAGGTCGAACAGCACCGGCGCCAGCTCCCGCGGCCGCGCATATTCGACGATTTGATTGACGATGCGATCCAATCGTTTCGCTTCTTTCAAAATCACATCGATGTCGATCCGTCGCGGATCATCGCCCGAAAAATCATCCAGCAGGAGCGAGGCGGTAGACCCGATCCCGACCAGGGGATTCCTGAGTTCATGAGCGATGCCGGCCGCCACTTGGCCCAACATCGCCAGATGCTCCGCCCGGCTCAATCGGGACTGCAAATCCTCCAGCGCCGTAATATCCACGTTGAATCCCACATACACCGGCTCGACCCCGCCGCCTGCGATGGGCAGCCGACGGCTCAATACTTTTCGCACGCCGCCGTCCTTGCGCAAAAAACGGAACACGGTTTCGCACGGTTGTCCCTGCGCCACCGCCTGCCCGAACTCTGACAGCACACGATCGCGGTCCTCCGGATGAATGCAGTCCCTGAAGGCATCGGGATCCACCAGATCATCGGGATCGAGCCCCGCCAGCTCCTGATTGTAGCGATTGCTGAACGTGATCAGCATTCCCTTTGTCGTAAAAATCCCGAACGGCGCATGATCGACAAGGCCCCGGTATTTCGCCTCCGACGTCACGAGGTGTTCGTTCAGCTGGCGCAGCGCGGCCTCGGATTTCTCCACCTCATTGAAATGCCCGCGAATCTGCGCGCTCATGTCGTGCATCACTCTCGTGAGATCCCCGATTTCGTCTGCGCGCGCCAGCACGGTGATGGCCGGCGCCAGCCCCGCGGGCGACGAACCGACCGTCGCGGCGAGGTCGCGCAACGGAGCGGCAATCGAGCGCGCGATCAGATACAGCGCGCCGACCATCAATCCGAACGTAAAGACGCCCCCGCCCAACACGACGAACAGCGTGGAGGTGCGATCCTGGCTCAGTTGCGCCAGTTTTTCAGCGACACTCTGCTGTTCAAACCGGTCGAAGATGCTCATCTGCCGCCGGATCTCGACCATGAGTTCCCGCCCGCGCCCCTCTTCGATGTAATGAAACGCGTCCTGTTTGTGCCCGTCTTTAATCGCGCGGATCAACGCCTCTTTCTCCGTCACCAGCTGGACGACAAGCGTTTGTATGCGCTTGAACCGCTCCAACTGCTCACCCGCGATGCGTTCTGCAAGATCGTGGCCGATGGAATTGACTCCTTCCTGCGCGACGCGATAGGGGCGCAGATACCGGTGTTGTTCGGTCAACACATAGCCCCGGAACCCGGTCTCCAGATCGACGACCAGGCGCATGTACTCGGCCGCATTCTTTTGCGTGACATAGAGGCTGTCCAACTGCTCTTCGTCCTGGGAGAACGTCTGCACACTCTGGTAGGTCATCACGCTCAAGACAATGAGGGCGACCAGGGGAATGAACGACGCGAGCAGCAGCTTGCGATGAATCGGAAGATTGTTGAACAGGCGGGCGGCGCGGTGACGCATGGGCTCTTCCTCAAATGAACATCGTAGGATTGAGACCCATTCTGTGTCAAACTCACCCCTTGCGCCAGACATGACCACTTGCCGTCCCGGCCTCTCGCAGCAGCAACATCAAGGAGTGGACCGCTTGGTCAGATCATTATGAATCCCGTTATTATGCGCGCTGACATCTATTCCCCCTACAGGCGGCGGTTTGTCGAGATAAGTATATTGGAACGTATCAAAGGGCTGGATTTGGTCGTCGGCAGGCAATTGCGTGCGGTTCCAGCCCCCGCCTAGCGCACGGATGAGTGCGACCGAAGTTTTCAGCAGCTCTGCCTTGATCTGTACGGAATCGATGCGCGCCTGAAGCGTGGCAACCTGCGCATAAATGAGTTCAAGGCTGGAAGCGAGCCCCCCTTGATAGAGCTCCGTGGTGAGGTTCTGCGTCTTCAGCGTGGCCCCGACGGTGGCGTCTTGCCGATCAGCCGCAACGGCCAACTGTTTGGTGAGACTCAAATTATTCTCAACTTCTCGAAAGGCGTTGAGCACCGTCGAACGATACCGATCTTCCGTCTCCCGATAGGCCGACCAGGCTTGTTGTAATTGTGCACGGCGATACCCGCCTTGAAATAACGGCAGCTCAACGGCAGAGCCGTACGACCAAAAGCTGTTGACCAGCTTCACCAAATTGAATCCCTCATCCTCAAAACCGCCCCCGACCCTGAACGTCATATTGGGATAGAAGGCAGCGCGGGCGATCCCGATGGCGCGATTCGCCTGCGCCATCTGTCGTTCCATCGCGGCAATATCAGGCCGGCGCTCGAGCAACGTCGATGGGAGCGACTGTGGAATCGTGAACTTCGTGACGCGCAGAGTCTCCACCGGCTTGATCGTGAACCCGGCCGGCGCCATATTGACAAGAATGGCGATCGATTGTTCCGTCACTTGGCGTTGCCCTTGCACTTGAGCTAATTTCGTTTCAGTGCCGAACAAGAGCGATTCGACGCGGGCGACGTCGAGGGCCGAGGCAATCGCACCGGCAAACTGCGTCTTCACGATGCCGAGCGACCGCTTATAAAGATCGATCGATTGCACATAGGTGGCAATCTGAGCATCGTACCCGCGCAGCGTGAAATAGTCCGCAGAAATTTCCGCCTGCAGGCTGAGACCTGCCAGCGCGTAATCGGCGGCCCGTTCTTCGGCGCGGTAGGTCTCGACGCGCGTCGCATTGCGGAGCGCTGACCAGAAATCGGGCTCCCAGGAGGCGATTCCTCCCATGGAGACCGTGCTTTCCTGGAGGGGGATATTGGGCGGGCGAAAGAGTGCGTGCTCCGACTGCCGATTGTTCGACGCACCGAATCCAAGGCCGGCGCGAGGAAGATATTGAGACCTGGCCTTCATCATCATGTCACGCGCTTGCACGAACCGCTCGGCCGCCGCCTGCAGATCAGGATTGGCCGCCATGGCTTGTTCGATGAGCCGATTCAAGACCGGGTCGTCATACAATTTCCACCAATCCTGACGAAGTTCACCATCGGACGGCTTCGCTTCGACAAAGGGACTGGCTCCATGCCATGACGCCGGGACAACATATTGCGGGGGCTGATAGGGCGGCGCGAGATCAACGTGCGGCAACCACTCGCCGCACGCGGACAAAGTGAGTACCAGCAGAAAAAGACCGCTGTGCCATGCGAGGACATTCCGGAGACGCAGTTTGTCCGGCCCCGCCTTGAGAAGCGCGCTCATCGTGTCTCCCCGCCGCTCACTTTGCGGACAACTCCTTGCCGACCGGTTCCTTGCCTGGATCCCCGGCCTCGACTTCGAAACTGTATCCCATGGCAGGCGTGACAATGCGCACCTTGTCGCCTTCAAGCAAAGCGGCGCTCGGGTTGTTGATAATACGGTCGCTTGTGGCAATCCCCTCTTTCACCTCAACGGCGCTATCGAGGATCCGGCTCACAGTGATCGGTTTATAGTGCACGCGGTCGCCCTCCGTCACCACAGCTACTTGTGCGCCATGCTCTTGGAACACCATGGCGCTTGACGGAATCGTGAGCGCGCTCTTCTCGACGGGCGCGGTGAGACGGACGGATGCGTAGGAGCCCGGCCACAACGCTTTATCGTCATTCTCGATCGTGAATACCGTCACCGCGGTGCGGGTGCTCACATCGAATCCGCGGGCGACGGTCAGGAACTTGGCGGTGAAATGACGATTGGGCAATTGCGGCACCGTCACGTCGGCCGTCAGACCCGGCTGGAGAAACGGGCCGAACATTTCCGGCACATTGACGAACAGGCGCATCATGCTGACGTCGGCGACCGTAAAGAGGTTGCTGATGACCCCGGAGGCGCTGATCGTGCCGTCTTTATTGACGTAGTCCCCCACATTGATATTGCGGACGGTCACCACGCCATCATAGGGAGCCACGATGGTCTTGAACTGAATCATCGCCTCGAAGTTTTTGACGTTCTGCTCTGACGCTCTGACCTTCGCGGCTTGGGCCTTCGCCTCGGCGACTTGTACTGAAATCGCCTGTTCCGAGAGCGCGTGGTTTTTGCGCATCGCCACATAGCGTGTCGCGGTGAGCTCCGCCAGTGCATTCTTGGCGCGCTCGGATTCCAGATCCGCTTTTGCCTGCGCATATTGAGCGTCGAGAGATGGCGCGTTGATCTCGGCGAGGACGTCACCTTTCTTGACCTGGGCGCCGTAGTCCTTGTACCACATCTTCACGTAGCCCGAGACCTGGGCATAGATCGGCGCCTCATACCAGGCCTGAATGTTCCCGGGAAGCGTAATGGTCTCGTTCGGAGGCAACGGGATAGCACTGATCACGGCCACGGTCGGAACAGCGCGTTCAAGCGTGGTCTCCCGCAAGGCCGCGGCTTCGAGCCGGCCTTCATACAGCCGATACCCGACATAGCTGACACACAGGAGCATCACTGCGATCGCAAGGCTTTTCCCACGTTGGGCATACATATCAAACAGACTCCTCGTGACGCACCGCACGCCGGTTATAGATAATGGCGTACACGCAAGGAACAAACACCAGCGTAAACAACGTGGCCACGAACAAGCCGCCCATGACGGCACGCCCAAGCGGAGCGTTCTGGGAGTTCCCTATCGACATCGGCAACATCCCCATGATCATCGCCGACCCCGTCATGAGGACCGGCCGGATGCGGGCTGTCCCCGCTTCGACCGCCGCCAGCAGCGCATTGCCGTGCTCGGCTAACCGTTCACGGGCATAAGCCACGACCAGAATCGAATTCGCCGTCGCCGTCCCCATCGTCATGATGGCGCCGGTCAATGCCGGCACAGAAATATTCGTATGCGTCACGTACAAGCTCCACGCGATGCCCGCCAAGGCACCGGGCAGGGCAGTAATGATGATGAACGGATCGAGCCAGGACTGGAAGTTGACGACGATCAGGAAATACACCAGCACAATCGCCACGACGAGCCCGACCAGCAATTCGCGATAGGCCTCCCGCATCGTCTCGGCCTGGCCATGGATTTCGAGCGCCGCGCTCCGTGGCAACTCAGCTTCCATGCTGTGGGCGACCCTCTCGACATCCGCCAGCACTCCGCCGAGATCACGTTCATCAGCGGACACATAGATATCAAACAATGGCATGAGATTCTGATGCGTGATCACCCCCGGCGTGCCGATCGCCGACAACGTGGTCACATTGCCGAGCAGTTTCACGTTCGTATCAGAGGACTCTCGATCCGCACGATTCACCGGAACGGTCATGAGGTCTTTGATGCTCGTGAGCTGCGACTGCGGCGTATACACGTTGATCCGGTAGGACATACCGGTCAGACGGTCGAGCCAATATTGCTGGTCAACCTGCTGGCTCCCGGCAGTAGTCAGAAGGAGGTTGTTCGCGATGTCCTTCTGAGTCAGGTCTATCCCGAGGCCGAGCGAACGATTGGCTTCCGTGAGCAGCGTCGGTGTGCGCATCGTCTGCTGGATGACAACGTCGGTAGTGCCGGGAACCTGGCGCAACTGGCCCGCCAGTTTGCGTACGAACTCATAGTTGGCGTACCGGTCCGGGCCGTTGACTTGCACGTCGATCGGCGCCGGCGAACCGAAGTTGAGAATCTTCG
>ERZ1292630.2411-Hain-H41-02um-R3-2411-length-17349-cov-6_pt1 | contig 17349 bp, 14 predicted proteins | sample MGYA00564408_ERZ1292630 | MGnify/ENA primary metagenome ERZ1292630 (study PRJEB36523, sample SAMEA6512641) | groundwater metagenome | collected 2019-01-08 | study: AquaDiva: Metagenomics assemblies of 32 groundwater samples | reverse complement strand
ACCAGACACAATGCATCTATTATTTAAGCGAATGTTACTTGCTGACAGGAGACAGTGCTATCTTGGAAAGGATAAAAAAGAGCATTGAGGACTTTCTTGCATATTTTTTCCATCCCGACGGTTCATTCGGAGGTGAATACGGCAGCAGGAATACGGGGATTATCTATCCAGGCGGGTTCGAGATACTGAAAGAAAAAATACGCGCATGCAAGGAAATAACAAAGTTTATCCATGAAAATATAAGCAATGGCAAGTTAATCTCTCTGGATTCGATGGATGATGAAAATCTTATTAGGCTTTCCACAAACTATCTGATAGCATCACAGTATGCAGAAAAACATATGGCAGATAATACCGATTTCCTGTTTCCATTTAATAATTCCCATATAGAGAAGGACTTTCAAGAAACAGGACTTGTTGTCAGAGGTAATGGCAAATACTATTCGATAATGAATTTCAAGAAGGGCGGAATAATAAAGGTATTCGATAAAAAAGATAAAAGACTGGTTTATGAAGACAATGGTTATTTCTTTGCGATAAATAATACTGTAGTTACCAATCAAATGTTTCAGGACACCTTACCTGTTATAGATAAGTCTGAAATAAGGTTTGATTCCAGTTTCTATGAAGTACTTGCCGAGATGCTGACTCCAGCTAAAAATATTGTATTAAGAATCCTGGCCTTGACTTTCCTCAGGAGCCTGACTGTAACCAATCTGTTTAGGAAATTATTGGTCAGGAAGGCTTTTACAGGCAAGAAAAAATATGATATCCGTCTCAGCAGGACTATCAGATATCTCGAAAACGGCATAATAATAGAAGATACGATTACAAAAGGCAAAGACTTACACGTGAACGGGCATTTGATTGGAAAGAAAGCATATGCGGTTAAGATGGCCTCATCAAACTATCATTCAGATAATGACCTTATCGAGATTAATAAAAAAGCTCTAAACATTAAAGATTTGAATGATAATAATGCAATAACGGTAACCAACGAAATCACTTTTGGATAAATTTTTTTGAAGAATCTTAAATTCTGGATAGGGATAGTTCTAAGCATAATTTTCTTGTGGCTTTCAATTAAGGATGCAAATTGGCCTGAGGTAATAAAATCATTTTCTAAGGTAAATTATCTATATATTGCAGCCGGCATTTTAGTGCTTATTTTAGCTAATTTCTTTAGGGCACTAAGATGGAGATCCCTCTTAGTCCGGATTAAAGTTATCCCTATATATGATTTATTTTCCATAATAATGATAGCAAATTTGCTGTTAAACACCCTTCCTGCGAGGATTGGTGAGATTATGAGGGCATACCTGCTCGGCAAGAAATATAATATAAGTAAAACCTCATGTTTTTCGACTATCGTAGTTGAACGGGTATTTGACGGCTGTTTTGCCATGGCATTTTTTGTGGTCGCTTTATGGATATATCCTGGAGATATCAGCATTTCAATCTCCTGGGTCCCTGATTTTTCTATTAAAAAAGCAATATATACGTTATCTTTAATCTATGCAGCAGCCCTTATTCTTTTGCTGTTACTTAAGACATTCCCATCACAAGTCAACAAGGTCTTGGGTATCATGCTTCATTATTTCCCTGAAGGGATTAAATCAAAAGGAAATAATCTGGCTAACTCATTTATCTCCGGCCTTAGTATTTTCAATGACTGTAAACATTTATTTTTGTCTCTGATTATTACTGGTATAGTATGGATTTTATTGCCTTGTTTTTATTATCTGGGGCTGTTAGGCTTTGGGATTGAAAAAGAATTTTACTTAAATTTTATACTGATGGGATTTATTATTATTGCCGTAATGATACCTGCAGCGCCTGGGTATATCGGCATTTTCCATTTTTCAGTTCAGATGACCCTTCAAAAGTTTTTTAATGTATCTCCATCAATTGCTCTCAGTTATGCGTGGGTTATGTGGGTTTGCGGAATGGCGGTCAATATAATCCCCGGCCTGTTTTATTACAGTAAATATAATCTGCAGATTGCCAAGATCAGGGAAATGGAACTTTTAGCTGCGACCCCCTCAGCGCGGATTAATGAATGAAATACTATATACTCCAGTTTAAAAAACTATACAAAAGGTTTTTTGAGATTCAGGCCCATCAGAGCGCAGGGACTAACGCAACGCCGTGGAGACTTGTATGGAATGCCCTGCCATATATTTTTTTGAGGAATGGGTATAGCTTTCCGCCGCTGTCGTTATTTTTTATCATAAACAGCAAATGCAATTTTAAATGCCAGATGTGCGATGTGGGTCAAAATTATCAGGAGAGCATGTTTTACAAGAATTTAATTGGGAAAGATAATGGCGACTATCCTGTTGATGCCTTCAAAAAACTTATAGATGAGGTAAAGTATTTTAAGCCTTATATCAGCATTACGTCAACTGAGCCGCTCTTATACAAGCCGCTGCCTGAGATTATCAAATATGTTATTGCATCAGGGCTTAAGATAAATGTTTTGACTAATGGATATCTGCTTGAGAAAAGGGCAGAAGAACTCGTAGATTCAGGATTATTCAGCCTGAATGTGTCTATCGATGGTCCGCCTGAGATACATAACAAATTAAGAGGGATTAAAGATGCTCATCAAAGAGCTATTGCAGGGATAATTAAAGTAGTAGAGCTAAAAAAGAAGAGAAATCTCCAATATCCACACATAGGAATAAATTCCACAATTACTGATTTGACCGCTCCCCATATGGTCGACATGCTGAAATCATTGCCGATGGAACACTTAGTGAAAGTATCTTTCATGACAATGGTCTTTCTGCATCAGGAGCTTGCCGACAAGCATAATAAGGCATTCGGTGATAAGTATCCGGCTACTCAGACATGCCTTGCCGGAGGCGCGGATCCTTTTAAGGTTGATATCGACAGGCTGGTGGAGCAGTCTGTGACGGCAAAACAGATGTATCCCGATAAGGTTTTTTTGTATTATCAGGCGGACAAGGAAGAGTTAAGAAGATATTTCCATGAACCCGAGATTTTCATGGATAATACGAAATGCGTGTTTCCATGGTTTTCCGCCCAGATACTTTCCAATGGAGACATGGTTGGTCTGACACGGTGTTTTCCGACTACCTTCGGCAATGTCATAGAAAACTCCTTCAAAGATGTCTGGCTTGGCGATAAGATGAGGCAGTTCAGGAAGTACCTGCAGAAATACGGGAGATTTCCGGCATGCACAAGATGCGAGGGAGTCCTCTACGAATAAAAAAATGAAAATATTATTCATTATCCCGAGTGTGGACAAGATAAAACAGTGGGGACGCTGGCACAGAGGGGCGGGAAATAACAGCTTCAACTACGGCATAGCCTGCCTGTCAGGCTTCCTGATAGAAAAAGGCATAGACGTATCTTTGATAGACTGCCAGTTCCTCGAAAGCATGGAGGAAGGTCTTCCCGAAGAAATCAAAAGGCAAAAACCCGACCTGATAGGGATAAGCTGTTTTACCCCTACATATTCTGATGCAATCTATACGGCAAATCTGTGCAGGAAGATTGCTCCTGATGTAAAGATAGTGCTCGGTGGAGCACACCCATCACTTTATCCGGAGGATACGCTTAAAGAAAATGCGTCGGTTGATTTTGTTGTTTTTGGAGAGGGGGAATATACTCTTTACGAACTTATCAGCAGTATTCAGTCGGGGGAAAAAGATTTTTCTGATATTAAAGGCCTTGGCTACAGATTGAACGGGAGTATAGTGATAAACGGGAAAAGAGGATTCATAAATGAGTTGGATGATTTACCTATCCCGGCGTACGATATTTTCCCGCTTGCTAAATATAAGATTCAGATAACATCATACAAACGCCTGCCTACATATACAATGGTGGCATCAAGAGGGTGCCCTTACAGTTGCACCTTCTGTCAGGTAAAGCAATTTCTTGGTATCCGCATGAGATACAAAAGTCCCCATAAGCTGATTGAGGAAATAAAGTTTCTGAAAGAGAATTTCAATGCTCGTGGGATAATGTTTCAGGACTCTACCTTTACTTTTGACTGGAACTGGGTGAAGGAATTCTGCGGCCTTATGATAAGCGAAAAAATGGATATGACATGGATGTGTTTCACAAGGGCTGACCGCGTTAACGAAGAGATACTGTCACTAATGAAAAAGGCTGGATGCTACGGTATGAGTTATGGAGTTGAAAGCGCAAATCAAAAATCCCTTGATCTTCTGAAGAAAAACGTTAAGGTTGAAAAAATTGTCGAAAGCGTTGAGCTCTCACTGAAGATGGGCTTTTTTGTTACAACGACCTATATTATGGGAATCCCCGGCGAAGACGAAGCCGATGTCAGGAATACGATAAACCTGGCAAATAAACTCGCCACTCATATCGCTCATTTTTATCTGCCCATACCATATCCAGAATCTGAAATGTTCTTCCAGTGCAAAGAGGATGGAGGAATAAGGCCTGTTCTAAAATGGGAAGATTTTAATATGTTTGATGATGAACATCCAGTATACGTGAACCCGAGAATAGGCGCGAGAAGAATGAAAGAACTTAAGAAGTTTGCGGTGAGAAAGTATTATACGAATCCAAAAGTAATCATAAGAAATTTGAAGACCATAAATTCTTACGATGATGTAAAAAAATACTATACAGCGGCAAAGGCTATTTGGGGATTTTACACCGGGAAGTGACGTGCATTAATGGAAGACAAACAATTATTTGAACTATGGGAAAATAAGATAAAGGTAGAATTGACCGGTGAGATAACTTCAAATAAACTCAGGCTTTGGTCATTATTCCATAATATAGGCCACAGAGCAGCAGCGCGTTTTCTGGAAGACTGTCATATTGCTTCAGATGATATGATACTTGAAATTGGTTGCGGTAATTGTAATTTCACCAAGTTTTTAAAAAAGGAGAGATTGAGAAATTATGTGGGGCTGGATATATCACAGGAGATGCTCGCGTTGGCGGAATCAGAAACCAGACGGGTTCAGGCAGATTTATACTCTATGCCATTTGCGGCTGGAAGTGCCGGGGTTATCATCTCCATTTATAATCTTGAACACCTGCATCGGCTTGATGACGCTATAGATGAGATATGTAGAGTGCTAAGCAACGACGGAACTTTTCTTTTCGTAATCCCGATGGAAAATGGTTTTCTGTATAATCTCGGAAGAAATCTGACTACGAGAAGGATGGTTGAAAAAAGATACGGTATAGACTATATGAAGATAATAAGAGAATACGAACATCCTAACAACGCTGGAGATATTTTAAGGAACGTCGGAAAAAGATTCCATATTAAGAAGAAACATTTCTGGCCGTTTTTTATTCCATCCGTGAATTTAAATATGTTAGGGATTTTTCTGGCGGTAAAAAAGTGAAAAAGACATTGTTGATATATCCTCCGTTGGGCTCGGATGATATGTTCATTAAAGACGTTCCTCTCAGCCTTGTCTATCTTGCTGCCGAGTCTGTAAAGCGGAATTTTCATATAGAAATACTTGATTTAAGACTACATGATGATTGGCAGAATGAGGTCATAAGACATCTCAACAAAGATGTTATGTTGGTTGGCATATCAGTTTTGACCGGAAATCCAATCAAAAATGCAATAGAAATTACAAATATGATTAAAGAATATAGCAATTCTAAGGTGATATGGGGCGGGCATCATCCTACAATGGAACCTGATTCTACAATGATGTTTGAGAAAATAGATTTCATAATAAGAGGTTTCGGGTCTGCGTCTCTTGGGTTGCTTATATCGGAGATGCTCAAAGACAGTCCTGATTTTTCCGGAGTCCCGGGTCTCAGTTACAGGAAAGACGGCGGGGTTCTTCACAATAAGATGAATGACGGATGGGAAATGATTCACTACCGGGACATTCCATACAATCTGATTGAGAATAATTTCGATAAGTACAACAGATTTCACAATAATGAGCGCATAATGCCCATTTTTACGAGCCTCGGATGTCCTTATAAATGCGCCTTCTGCATGGCGCCTGTTTTATACAAGGACAAGGTGAAAAAATGGGTTCCGTATGAAACTGAAGAAGTGATTGAGCATATAAAGTACCTTATCGATAAGTTTAAAATCACATATCTGTCGGTATACGATGACGACTCCTTTATCGATGCAACAAGAATGGGCAAGATAATGGAGAGGCTTGTTGAAGAAGGGATTAACATCAAGATTGACTTCAGGGGCGCCAGGATAAACGAGCTTGACAGAATGGATGACGGCTATTTTGAATTGATGGTGAAGGCAGGGGTCAAGCATTTTCAGGTTGGACTGGAATCCGGCTCTCAAAGGGTGCTGGATATAATGAACAAAAAAATCAATTATGATCAGATAGTAAGGGTCAACAGCAGGCTCTCAAAATATAATTTGGTCCCGATATATAATCTGATGACAGGAGTTCCGGGCGAGACCATAGAAGACATCAGGATTACAAAGGACCTGATTTTAAAATTATACAAGGAAAACAGCAACTGTATAATAGGATTTCCTGCCAAGTTTAAACCTCTGCCCGGCACTCACCTTTATAATGTTGCTGTAGAAAGCGGATTAAAGGCTGTTAATACATTGGACGGCTGGAGCAAAATCGATACTGCTGACTCTGATATGTTTTTCCCTTGGTACACCAAAGAATACAATGCTTACATCCTTATGTTTCAAATCACATCTTTTTTTATAGATAAGAAAATTTTGCGGGAAATACCTCCGACTACATTCCTGAACAGGCTTTTGCGGGCTGCCGCCCGTATATACCGTCCCATAGCCCTTTTCAGGCTGAAGTATAATATCAGTGCTTTTAATGTCGAATATGTTATTTATAAGGCTTTTCGCAGGCTTTTGGAGTTGAAAAGGTGAACCTTGCCGTAGACAAAACACAACATGACTTTGACAGTATGCGATGGCTGTTTATCGCTCCTGGAAACCTTGCCGGAGATTTTTCAAATGTCCCCTGCGGTATAGGTATTCTGGCTGCAATTCTCGAACAGAACGGTATCTTTGTGAGAGTTAAGGACTTCAGTGTGGAGCCCTTAGACTATGCCGGTCTGAAGGAGTTTATAGTCCTGAATAGAATCTCCCACGTAGGTATCACGATGATGACGTGCCAGGCGTGCGTTGCCTATGAGATAGCAAAATTTATAGAGACAGAGGATAGTTCGATAGTTATTGTATCGGGCGGCATTCATCCGACGATTCTGCCCGAGGAATCGCTGAAAAACAGCATTGATATTGTTTACCGTGACGAGGCAGAGAGCAGTTTTGTTGAAACGTTGCCGCACATTTTGAAAACCCCTTTTGATTATGAACGTCTCAGAGAGATTCAAGGCATTACGTTTGCCTGCGGGGATGAGGTCATATCCACCGGCGATGCGGAGCGTGTGCAAGATCTCGATAGCCTCCCCCTTCCTGCATACCACCTGTTTGCGTTCCCAGAGCGGTACGTCACCCAGTTTTTATATAAAAAAGGATATTCTACCAACCTGATTACAAGCAGGGGATGCACGGGACATTGTGTATTCTGCAGCAAACATTATCAGGGGGTACATTTTCAGAGCGCTGAAAATGTAGTTGAGCAGTTTATTTTCCTGAGGGACAAATATAATATTTCACAAATCTTCGTACAAGATGATTTTTTTTCTTACGATCTGGAGAGGGTTGAAAAAATTTGCGACCTGCTGATAAAGAATAAAGTTGATGTTCCGTGGGTTTGTTCCAATACCCGTGCCGATTCTATAAGTTACGAACTGTTTAGAAAGATGAAAGAGAGTGGCTGTATAAGCGTAGCCTTTGGAGTGGAGTCAGGAAATGAGATGGTAAGGAAAAAAATAGGTAAAAACCTGAAGACCGAGGATATATTCAATGCCGTTAAGCTGGCAAAGAGGGCAGGGCTCTTAACAAGCGCCTTTTATATTTTCGGACATCACTGTGAGACATGGGAAGACGCACTCGATACTATAGAGTTTGCCAAAAACCTAAATACAGACACAGTAACATTTTCAGTCAATTGTCCGTTTCCGGGTGCTCCGTTATATAAGATGCTGATAAAGAAAGGAGTCAGTCTCCCTGAAGATTGGGGAAGGTACAGAACATGGGGAGAGCCTCTTTTTGAGACTGAATTTTTGAGCAAGCAGCAGATTGTAAAGTTGCAAAAAATGGCTTACAGGCAATATTATTTAAGACCGGCATACTTGATGAGGCAGATACAGAATTTGTTTAAAACAGGAAATTTCTTTATGTACTGGCGCGGATTGAAATGGATGCTGGAACAGTATTTTGACTATAAAGTAATGGCAAAGAATCGTCCCGCACATCTGCGGAAATAGAAAAATGAAAAAGAAAAGCTTTATTTATAAACTGATAGTAGCATTTATAGCGATATTTGTAGCCCTTGGCGGAATAGAATTGGGGATACGATTGTTTTTGCCGTCTCAGAGGCATCTTCCGATGTACCATATGGATGAAAGCGGAAACCATCTGCTGATGCCTCATTTGAAATTAAAATACAACCAGAAAGAATTTTCACATGATGTTATCACAAACTCATCAGGCTTCAGGAATAAAAAAGAGCTTGTTAACGAAAATCTCATTCTATTTATCGGCGATTCTTTTACCTTCGGGTCCGGCGTTGATGAAGAACAGCACTACTCTTATATATTTGATAAGCTTATCAATTGGGATGAAAAAAAAATCAATGTGTATAATGCCGGCGTACCGGGCTACTCTACCATTAATCAGCATATTTACATAAGAGATTTAGTAAATCGCGGGCTCGATATTAAAAAGATTTTCCTCGGCATAGACATAAGCGATTTCAATGAAAATCTATTATTTCCGATATATGATGTTCAGGACGGCCGTCTTGTTTTTTCGACAAAAGAAAAGAAGGGCCCGATAATAAAGACCCTGAATTTTCTTGCTGGGAACTCAGAACTGGTAAATTTTATCTATTACAGGGTTGTACATTCAAGTTTTTTGAAAAACTATTTTGCCGATATATTTAAATTGAAATATTTTAATATTAACCTCCCTGATAAAAACCTCCAGCTTTTTGCAAAAAATAAAAACAGCGTTGCTGAAAAAAAACTGGCTACATTTAGAGAATATCTCATAAAGATTATAGAATTATGCCGATCTCATGATATAGAGCTTTATGTATACTATATCCCCACAATTCAGGAAATCTATTCAAAGAATTATGAGGATACTCTGAAGACATATAATTTAAACGCAGATGCTTTTGATATGGACTTTTTAAATAATTACATAAAGTCCGTCTCTTTAGGGCATGCTGCAAGATTTATCGATATAAAAAAAGATATGTTGAAAGCCAGCGATACAAGCCTTTATTATCTGGTTGACCAGCATTTTAATAAATACGGCAATTTTATCGCAGGGATAAGCCTTTATAAGGGGTATACGAATGATAAAAAACAGTAGAATCGCTGTCATAATTCCCATCTATAACGAGGAGGATACACTCAACCATCTTTTTTACAGGATTGACGGTGTGTACAAGATGTTGAAGGACGACTATAACATCAAATTTATTTTCATAAATGACGGCAGTAATGATCGTTCCGGAGAAATACTCGATGGGCGATATAAGAATTCGCCATATGCTAAAATCGTTCACCACGATATAAATTCAGGTTATGGCGCAGGCCTGAAAACAGGATTTGATATAGCCCTTGGAGACGGATTCCAATATATTATGACAATTGATGCAGATACAAATTATGACCAATTCCTTGTTCCAAAGTTTATCTATGATTTCAATCCTGAAACCGAAGACATAATGGCTGCATCTCCATGGCATCCTGAATGCTCCAAGAGGAACTTTCCATTTATACGTTTTGTTCTTTCATCCTCAATGTCCAAACTATATCAGTTCGTATTGAGTCCTGAATGCCCACCACTTACCTGTTATAGTGCCTGCTTTAGGTTGTATAAGAGGGAAGTTATAGAGAACATAAAACATGAAAGTAATGGTTTTCTGACCAATACCGAGATTATTTCCCAGGCGCTTTTAAGGGGATATAGAGTTAGAGAGGTGCCTGTTAATGTTAATTACAGGTTATTTGGCATTTCAAAGATGCGGACAATCCCGCAGATTTTTAAGCATCTGAAGTATATGCGATTTCTTTTGAAAAATAAAAATAATTTGAGGGGAGGATAATCTCTGAATCTTTTGTATTTTCAAGCAGGTATTCTAATAAATCCTGCGTGATTTAGACATATATCATGTGTGCTATCTGCGGAATATATAATTTCGAAAAAGAAAATTTTGTTGTTGGGGAAACTGTTGTCAGAATGCGTGATGTGATGGCATACAGGGGGCCTGATGATAGCGGATTATATGTAAAAGACAATGTCGGACTCGGCCATCGCAGATTGAGCATAATTGACCTTAAAACGGGACATCAGCCCATGTTTAACGAAGACAGCAGCATTGTGATTGTCTTTAACGGCGAGATTTACAATTACATCGAGCTTAGACAGAAATATCTAAAAAATCATAATTTCAAAACCCAAAGCGATACTGAAGTTATTATCCATCTATATGAAGAATTTGGAATAGACTGCCTGAAATTCCTGAACGGCATGTTTGCGTTTGCCCTATATGATTCAAAAAAGGAAAAACTTTTTGTGGCGCGCGACCATTTCGGAATCAAACCCCTATATTACTTTAGGGACAGCAAAAGCATAATATTCGCTTCAGAGATAAAGGCAATACTTAAGGCTGGCGTAAGGCCGGTTGTGGACGAAAATATGGTAATGGAGTATCTGACCTTTCAATATTATATCGGTGAAGAGACATTGTTCAAAGGCATATATCGCCTGGAGCCTGGTTATTATATTGAAATTAATAAGAAAGGATTTAAAAAATGCTGCTATTGGGATATTAATTGTAAAGAGGATATAAACCTTACGGAGGACATGTGCATAGAGGAAATACAGAATTTACTGACTGATTCTGTAAGGTTGCAGCTCAGAAGCGATGTTCCCCTCGGAAGTCATCTAAGCGGAGGAATAGATACCGGCATAGTCGCTGCTCTGGCAAGCAAGCAAAAACTTGATGGTAAATTAAAGACTTTTACAGCTTTTTTTGGTAAAGAAGGGGGGATATACAATGATTCCTCGTATGCTGAAAAAACTGCGAAACACATAAATTCTGAAATATACAAACTTGATTTAAATGAAAATGATTTTTTTGATTCTCTCGAAACAATATTTTATCACCTTGACGAGCCATGCGCCGGTGAAGGTGTTGTCCCCCAGTATTATGTTTCTAAAATGGCATCGGAAAACGTCAAGGTTGTTCTCGGGGGGCAAGGGGCTGATGAAATGTTTGGGGGGTACACCAGGCATTTTATATTGTATTTTTTGCATTTATTAGACGGTGCGATAAGCGGCAGGAAAAATAACCCGGATGATCTGGAACTTGCCGAGTTGCTTGTCGAACTCCCTCAATTGCAGAACTATCAAAAACTCTTCGGCTCTGCATTTAAATCAACTATGGGAATGGATTTAAGTGATAAGTATTTCTTTTTAATTGACAGATTGAAGAATCCGGAAGGAATAATAAACGGTCAGTTTGCTAAAAAGACAGAATCATACAACGCAAAAAGCAGGATGGAAAAAGTTCTTGAGCGATCTTCCGGCAAATCTGTTTTGAACAAGATACTGTACTATGAAATGAAAGTCTGGCTTACGGCATTATTGAATATTGAGGACAAAACAAGCATGAAATGGTCTCTTGAATCAAGAGTCCCGATATTGGATTCCAGGTTGTGCGAGTTTGCCTTTAAAATCCCTGCCAAAGTTAAACTAAAGAACGGAAGATTGAAATATATTTTAAAGAAGTCGATGGGCCATATTCTTGATCCTGAAATATGTCAGCGCAGGGATAAGATTGGGTTCCCAGTGCCTATATTTATGTGGAAAGAACGATTGAATGAATATCTAAAACATCTTATAAACACATGCGAATATTCCGAATATGTATTTGACAGAGAATTTTTAAAAAATTTTTCCGGAGAAGCTTTGGAATTTGACAGATTTACATGGGGATTGATTTCGATTCTGAACTGGTTTGAAATTTTCAAACCGTCTACTAATTGAAATGATTGTAATTTCTGTCCAATAATAATTATACTTTAGAACAAGATGAAGATAGCAAGCATAGTAGGCACAAGACCTAATTTTACCAAGGAATTTGCAATAAACTCTATATGCAGGCAAAAGGGCATAAAGGAGATACTTATTCATACAGGGCAACATTATGACTATGAAATGTCTCAGGTATTTTTTAAAGAACTTCATCTCCCCAGACCTGATTATATAAATTCAATTATAAAAGGACCTCAGGGTTATGAGACCGCTACGATGCTTGCCTTTATCGAGCAGGTGTTGCTGCAGGAAAAACCTGATGTCACTATTGTTTATGGTGATGTTAACTCAACGGTTGCAGGAGCGTTGGCCTCGGTAAAGCTCAAGATTCCCGTTGCACACATAGAAGCGGGGTTGAGGTCTCCTGGTTTTTTCTACAACCCTGAGGAGATAAACAGAAGGGTTGCGGATTCCTGTTCTGAATTGCTTTTTCCGCATATCAGAGAGGCATATGATGCCTTGATAAGGGAGGGTTACAGTGAAGACAGAGTATTCATTTACGGGGATATTGTTAAAGACAGTCTATTAAAAATAATCAGGCAAAAAAATATAAAAGTGCATAAAGGTGACTATATCTTGTGCACTATTCACAGAGCGGAGAATACGGATTCTGCTGAAAGAATGACAAGCATTATAAATGCCCTGATAAAGTGCGGTAAAAAAGTTAAATTTCCATTACATCCTAGGACGAGAGACGTATTGAAGAATTATAACTTGTACGACAAACTCGAAAAGGCTGACAATGTAGAAATATTATTACCACAGGGTTTTCTTGAGTTTGTAGAATTAATAGCAGGATGCGAAAAGTTTATGACTGATTCAGGCAGTGCAAGAAGAGAGGGCTATATCCTTGATAAACCTATAATAGTACCAATAAATTTGGTGTGGGTTCAGGAGATGGTGGCATGTGGCTGGAGCGCCATTGTTGATTCGGATGCTGAAAAAATTATCGATGCAATACATAACCATAACCCATCTATCGAAAACAAGCCGGAAATCTTCGGAGATGGCAGGGCTGCCGAAAGAATCATAGATAAAATCATGGAAAGGTTTGGTTGATTCTTAAGATACATTCTATACCTTATTCTTCCTATCCTTCGCATCTTTGGCATTTGAACTAATACAGGCATGTACATATTAGGCATATCTGCATATTACCACGACTCAGCGGCATGTTTATTGAAAGACGGTGAGATAGTTGCTGCGTCACAGGAAGAGCGTTTTACAAGAAAAAAGCATGACGACTCCTTTCCTGAAAATGCTATCAGTTATTGTCTGCGGGAGGCTGGTATAAATCCAGTTGATCTCGATTATGTAGCTTTTTATGACAAGCCTTTTGTAAAGTTTGAACGAATACTGGAGACGTATCTTTCATATGCTCCTGCCGGCATTAAATCATTTATAAGGGCTATTCCACTATGGATACGCAAAAAACTATGGATACCTGACCTTATAGAGGAAGAGCTTGGCTGTAAATGCAAAGTCTTATTCCAGGAACATCATGAATCACACGCGGCTTCTGCTTTTTTCCCTTCGCCTTTTGAACGAGCGGCCTTTCTTACCATAGATGGAGTTGGAGAGTGGGCAACCTCATCATTTGGAGTGGGAAATGGGAATAAAATCAATATTATTGCCGAACTTCATTTTCCCCATTCCCTCGGATTGCTTTATTCTGCATTTACCTATTTCACCGGCTTTAAGGTAAATTCAGGGGAGTATAAAGTAATGGGTCTGGCTCCCTATGGTGAGCCTAAATATGTCCAGCGGATATTTGACAATTTGATAGACTTAAAAGAAGATGGTTCTTTCAAAATGGATATGAGATATTTTAATTACTGTGCTGGCTTAACAATGACCAATGACCGCTTTAATGAGCTCTTTGATGGACCACCACGTAAGCCGGAAAGCATGCTGACCCAGCGGGAAATGGATATTGCTCGTTCGATCCAGGATGTTACTGAGGAGATAATGTTTAGGATGGCGCGTCATGTAAAAAAAGAGACAGGAGAAAAATACCTCTGCATGGCAGGAGGAGTGGCTCTTAATTGTGTTGGTAATGGCAAACTTTTGCGTTCAGGACTGTTTGAGGATATCTGGATACAGCCAGCAGCAGGTGATGCAGGAGGCGCCCTGGGCGCTGCATACATTGCGTATCATCATTACCTTGATAAGCCTGTTTTTGGAAAAAAAGATCGAGATTTCATGAAAGGCTCTTATCTGGGACCGATGTATGACAACGGAACAATAGGCCAATTTTTGGGAAAACACGGATTGCCTTATAAATATATGGAAACGGATCTCATGCTGGATGAAGTAGCCGACAGTCTAAAAGAGGGAAAAGTTATCGGGTGGTTTAATGGGCGTATGGAATTCGGCCCTCGGGCTCTTGGAGCCAGATCGATTATTGGTGATGCCCGCTCTTCGGAAATGCAGAAAAAGATGAATTTGAAAATTAAATTCAGGGAAAGTTTCCGCCCTTTTGCACCATCCGTTCTTATTGAAAAAGCAGGTGAGTGGTTTGAGCTTGACAGGGAAAGCCCTTATATGTTGCTTGTAGCTGACATCAAAAAAGAGAGACGGTGCCATATATCCGAAGATGAGGGAAAATTATGGGGTATAGACAAGCTAAATGTTGTGCGTTCAGAAATCCCTGCTGTTACGCATATTGATTATTCCGCCCGGATACAGACAGTAGATAAGAGAGACAATCCCATATATCACGCTTTAATAGAAAGGTTTTACGAAAAGACAGGCTGTCCTGTTATAATCAATACTTCTTTTAATGTGAGGGGCGAACCAATCGTAGAATCGCCATTTGATGCATATAAGTGCTTTATGCGAACAGAAATGGATATGCTGGTTATGGAGAATTATATCCTTTATAAAGGAGAACAGCCTGAGTTTCACGACGATGTAGACTGGAGGCAGGTTTATGAGTTGGATTGAAGATGTGAGATCGGAACTCAAAGATCTCGATGTATCCCAAAAAAGCCTGCGGAAATTTGCCTTTCTTGTGGGAATAATTGTTCTTGTTATATCATTCTGGCTGTCGTTACGATATTTTTCTCCCTTTATCTATTACTTCTTGGGTATTATTGGAATATTGTTAATAGTAATGGGAGTTTTTTTCTCCCCGAGGGTAAAGGGTATTTATAAATTATGGATGGGGATGGCTTTTGCTATCGGATGGCTGGTTTCAAGGATTCTGCTTATGGCGATATTTTATCTTGTAATAATGCCGGTTGGACTTTTGGCACGTATATTGGGCAAGGAATTTCTGGATAAAAAGATGAGGATCAGGAAAGATAGTTACTGGGTGAAGAGGGATATTGGCAGAAAAGCCAATTATGAAAAGATGTATTGAGGAGAAACAATATGGCAAAGGTAAAGATAATTAGCGAATTCATAAAATTTTTAGTGCACAATAAAAAATGGTGGCTGCTGCCGATTGTTCTGGTTTTGATGATTCTTGGTGTTTTGATTATATTAACCCAGGGAAGCGCAGTTGCGCCGTTTATTTATACCCTGTTTTAGTAGTTCTAAAAACCCGCGCAGGGAAATGAAGGGGGCAGATTGATAGTACCTTTTGTTGATTTGAAATCACAGTACCTTTCTATTAAAGAAGAGATTGATGACGCAATTCAAAACGTCATTATGGCTTCATCTTTTATCGGGGGAAAGTATTTGAAGGCCTTCGAAGAAAATTTTGCAAGATATATTGGCGTTAAACACTGTGTTGGTGTTGCTAATGGAACAGATGCGCTTTTTATAGCCTTGAAGGCCATGGGAATCAAAGGAGGAGATGAGGTCATAACAGTTGCAAATTCATTTATTGCTACTGCAGAGGCCATTACCATGGCAGGGGCAAAAATTGTTTTTATTGATTGTAATGAAGAAACATACAATCTTGACATTCATAAGATTGAGCGCGCTATTACAGGTAGGACAAGGGCAATAATACCTGTCCATCTTTATGGACAGCCTGTTGAGATGGATGGAATGTCGGAGATAGCACGGGAATATAAACTCTTTATTGTTGAAGATGCGGCACAGGCGCATGGCGCAAAATATAAAGGAAAAAACGCGGGAACTTTTGGGGATTGTGCATGCTTCAGTTTTTTCCCTGGGAAAAATCTTGGCGCTTATGGTGATGGAGGAGCAATAACAACGAACAGCGAGGAACTATCAAAAAAAATAAGGATGTACGCTAATCACGGCAGAATAGAAAAATACGACCATGAGTTTGAGGGAATGAACAGCCGCCTTGACGGTCTTCAAGCGGCGATACTTGATGTCAAATTGAAGCACCTTGAAAAATGGATCGAGCGCAGAATGGCTATAGCAAAAATGTACGATAAAGAGTTAAAAGATATTGTTAAGATTCCAATTGCCTTACGTGATGTAAGGCATGTTTATCATCTTTATGTAGTACGTGTAAAGAGCAGAGAAAAGGTTAGAAAAATATTAGGAGAAAGAGGAATTTCAACTGGAATTCACTATCCTATTCCGCTTCCATTTCTGAATGCTTATAGGTATTTGAGGCATGAACCTTCAGATTTTCCCGTTTCTTATTCCCTGAAAGATCAGATTTTGAGTATACCAATACACGGGAGCATGACTGATGAACAGGTAGATTATGTGATAAGAAATTTGAGGGATGCTGTTGCAAGTTTATAAAAAAGGAGAAAAGGAAGAATGAACAATATAAGACAGAAAAAAGTTAGTTTTGCCTTAATAGGGTGTGGTGCAATAGCCGACAAACATGTGGTGGCTATAAATAGACTTGGCAATGCAGAGGTTATTGCTGCCTGTGATATTAACCCTAAAATTACAAAGACATTTGGTGAAAAGCATTCAATTCCTGTATTTGAGAATATCGAAGAAATGATCCAAAAAACAAATCCTGACGTTCTAAATATTCTAACGCCATCAGGTATACATGGTGAAAACATATTGGAACTGATCCGGTTCAATAAGCATTTTGTTGTTGAAAAGCCATTTGCGCTTAGACTAGATCAGATAGACAAAATACTAGAGGAATGTGATAAAAAGGGACTTAAAATTTTTGTTGTGAAGCAAAATCGTTTTAATCCACCAGTCTGCAAGCTTAAAGAGGCTGTGGCTAAAGGTCGGTTCGGCAAGCTTGTGATGGGAACAGTAAGAGTTAGATGGTG
>ERZ1292630.2410-Hain-H41-02um-R3-2410-length-17356-cov-7_pt1 | contig 17356 bp, 6 predicted proteins | sample MGYA00564408_ERZ1292630 | MGnify/ENA primary metagenome ERZ1292630 (study PRJEB36523, sample SAMEA6512641) | groundwater metagenome | collected 2019-01-08 | study: AquaDiva: Metagenomics assemblies of 32 groundwater samples | reverse complement strand
AGGACGAGAACATCGGCAATAGCCACTCTTTATCCTCCGGGTACTGCGAAATGTCGCCGATTTCGATGCCTTCCACGAGTCCGTGGATTTCAAAAACGACGGCATTCTCCGGCGGGCTGAAGGTCTCGTCTTGATATCTAACATCCGTAATGCATGTCGTGAAGTTCGGCATGACGTACCATGCGTCACGGCGCCCAGCCAGGGCCTTCAGCGCCTGCAGTTGCTCCGGGGCGATGTCTTTCACCGCTCGGTACAAGATCGGGATCAGCTCGGGCGACAGTGACGACAGCTTGGAAGGGCACGTCATCAACGCCATGATCGTGTGGTGCCATTTTTCTAAGAGAGCGGTGTCTTGGGTCCGGATGGCGCTCGTAATCTCCCGGTTGATGCAAGGCGCCTGCGCGACGTTGAACACACGACAGAAGTCGACCGGCTCGTAGGTATACAAACGCAGCGCTAAAACGGCGGAGCGGGTGAGTTCCGGATAGTGCGCGCCCACGCGAGTGTACAACACGTCCTCGAGGGCGACGATCGCGCCCATTTTGACCTGCAAATTTCGGGCCAACTCCGCGTGCAGTGGAAGGATGTCCCCGCGCCGACTCGCGACGTGGTTGGCCACGACGCATTTCACAACCGGCTCGCATTGTTGCTGAAAGCTGGTAAAGAGGCTCGCTTCAAGCCGAAAGACTAATCCTAGTCGGAGGTCTGACACATAACGGGCAGTCTCCCAAATCTGATCCGCCTCGCACAGGGCCACGTCCAGGGCGATTTGCTGCTCTTCGTCGTTCAAGCCAGCGGCGGCGCCGTACTCCTTGAGCAGATGTTCCAGCTCCGCAATGTCCTCATCGAGCGGCCGCTTTTTCACCTCGCTGCAAGTCATGATCGGGGCCTTGGGAATTTTCCCACCCGCCGCGTGCTTGATGACGCCTTCGATCTTCAACTTTGGACTATTGGCCGCTAACTTGTCCGGCACCACGATGTGCACGGTGTCAGGCACCCCGACGATGACTAATGCATTGGCGTCCACCGTCCTGCGGCACTGCAGTGTGATCGTTTGGGCGGCGGGGCCCCCCTTCGGTGCGTTCTCGCCGCTCCAGTACGCGTAGAAGAAGTCTTCAAAGTGCAAATTGTCGGGATGCGGCTGCGATTCCAGCGTGAACACCATCGAGTGGAGCCCTTTGAATCCCGCTAGTTTGATGGTGATGACGTCCCCACGGACGATCTTGACGGTGCATCGGAATTGAATGGCCATGGAGGTGCCGACCTTAGGGACACTGGGTAGGAGGGTCAGCGAGGTGTCGCGAAACTCCCCGGGTCCAACGTGGTCTTCGACGAGCGCACCTGGCCCTTCGAAGCTGCGGGCGCGGGCTCGAGTTTGAAACGGACTCACCACTTGCTTTGACTTCTTCGGAGGCATGTTTGAAATTGAATTCTTTTGCTCAAGCTGTGTGCCACACGCCACGAATGAGTGTGCGAACAGGCGTGAGAAAGGGAACAACTGTCTAGGCTGAAGGAAAAACACCACGATCGCTGTGCGCGCATCTCGTCGCTCGGGCACACACATACCTCCTCGCTCCGTGGACGAACGACTCCAGAGCGACCCGTACAATCCAACTCACCCTCCGCACACAACATGACCCCCCACCCCACCCGTCGCCCCATTTGGTACACATGCGAAGTGAGAAAAGCCGACCGCCGTCTCACAAAACGGGTCTTTCGAAACGCAGACGAGTGGGCTGCCGCCTTTACGTTCACACGAAGACCGCAAAGCGGTATCGGCCCTCATGCCGCGTCAACGAATAGCCACTCCGGCGAAGCGTCAGATCGATCACGCGCAAGACGTCCGCGCAGGCGCGGCGTTGCGCGTCGCCCTGCGCTGCGTGCCTCTCGCGTAGCATCGCCAGCGCCTTCTCCACATATGCCATCGCGTCGCCGTAGTGCCCGTCGCGGTACAACATCACACCCAGGGACCTCAACGCCTCGCACATCCTCAGGTCAAACGCGAGACCTGCGATTTCCAGAGAGGCGATCACCTGCAGCAGCGTGCTTTGAGCCTCGTCGAGCCGACCTTGTCGCTCGAACACGCAGGCGATGGCATACAACACTTCCGCGAAGCGTCTGGCGCTGTCTAAATCCAGACGACTCGCGGCAATGCGATTGCGCTCGCCGAGCTCGTTGGGCTGAAGCTGCGCCGCCGGGCGGAACAGCGGCCCTAACAGGAAGATCATGTTGGATCGATCGGCAAGCTTCAGCGCGCGACCCAGCGCATGGTGCGCGCGTTCGTAATCTCCAGCAAGGAAATAAAGCGCGGCCACGTTTTGCAGAGGTTCCAGCAGTTCCGGGGAGGTTTCTCCCAAGGTAGACAGCACGCGGGTGACGACTTCTTCGACCAGCGGCCGCACCACGGCGGGCAAAGGCCGATCCAATCGGCTGCACGCTGCTGTGATGGGCGTGAGAAGCAGTTGCTGGCGCGCCAATTGAGAGTTACGGCGGGCAACTTGGAACGCTGCGTCGAACTTTTCCATCGCAATCTCCGCGGCGGCCTCTGTTCCTTGCAGCAACGCGACGAGACCCGTGACCTCCTCCACGATGCCGACGTCCAAGTGGTCTGGGCCAAGCGCAGCTCGGAGATGATGCCTCGCGGTCAGGCAGCGCTGAAGCAGCTCCCGGCGAAAATTCACGTGCCGGTGGGTGACGGTGTGAAGGTCCATGTGCGCGAGCGCTACCTGCACGCGGCACACATACGGGTGGTGCAAACCGAAGTGAGCGGTGAGAGTGCGAGCCGACTCGCGCGCCAGCGCCTTAGCCTCTTCGATGCCTTCGACGGCACTGTCGTACGCCGCCATGACGGGCGGGGGTCCCGCAAGTGTGGACGAAGAATTGGTCATTTGCGCGTTTGCGTCGTCATTCGGCCCCCCTTGCGCTGTGACAGTCGTCGTCGTCGTCGTCGTCGGCGTCTCGCCCTTGACCCGTTGCGCCAAGGCGGCGCTCTGGTGCTTCGCGACCGTGGTCCCCTCGCTGCGGAGGATGCGGTGCAACTGCGCACCATGGGTCGACCAAAGCTGCTGCGCGAGGTCGAATTTCACGATGGCGGATTCGATCGACTCATCGCCGATAACGCGGCCGACGTCGGTGACGTTCTGTCTCAAAATGCGCTCCGCGGAGGCGGCGGTGGATCCCCGACCGATGGCGTTCGGTGACGAAGGTGGAGACGCGAGAGGTGCGCCGCCCGTGGGCCGGACCAACGTTGCGTGCCGCGCGTTGACCGACGTGGTCCTCAAGCACGCTGCCGCCATCGTGTACTCGCTGCTGGCGGACGTGTCAAAGTCATCGAGTAATTCGAAGACGAGATTGGCGAATTCGGCACCGCGTTCGGCATCGCCTGCCTTCTGACAGGCGGCGGCGCACGACGCATAACTCTCCGCTAGCAGAAATAACGAAGGGCCACTCACTGCGTCGCCTTGCTTTTCGCAGTCTGCTGCTCGAATGGCCGCGGCGGCTTCGTGATCTCTGACGGCCGTGTCCAACTGCGCCGTCGCCGCGACGGCAATGCCGTGCAAATGTAGCAACGTCGCGCTCGCTGCCGACTGCGTGCCGAAAAGCACCTCGGTGCTCACGAGACAATTTTTAAACAGTTTGGCAGCTTCTTCATACCGACCGAGAAGAAACTCGACTTCGCCGAGCTGCGCCTTCGCCCGGAGCGACGCCAAGTGGTCCGGCCCGGCGGACGTCACCGCCACTTGCACCGCCTGCGCGAGAAACTCTTTAGCGTCCGCGTACCGACCGACCATCTTGAGGTATGCACCGGCCATTGTCAGACTCTGAATGTACCCTTCGATGGCCCCCTCCGTGGCCGAGGATACCGAAGGGGACGACGACTTAGTCGTCGCGGCAGACACAGACCCCGCGATCGCCGCTCGAAGCCGCACGATTTTTTCGAGCTTCTCGACAGCGTCTCCGTGATGCCGGGGCCCCTTCTGCGTGGCCAGCTGCACCTGCCGCATCAACGACGTCAGATAGGAGGCCGCATGCTGCTGCTGGTTCGAAGGGGCGGTGTCGGCTGCTGCGCTGGCAGCAGCAGGTGGAAGAGGTGACGACAGCGGCTGCTGCTGCTGCTGCTGATGAAACTCCGCGTCCACCACCGCGGCGGTCAACAGCCGGTCGATGTCTTCTTTTAGCGGCACGACTTCACCTACGAACGTATCGCGCTCTTGGAGCAACGACGCGATTCGGAATCGTTCTAAATCGGTGAGGACGCTGTGGAAGGGGAGCGTGAGATGAGCCGGCAGCGAAACGACCGAAGGAGCCCCGACAGGTCGATTCAATCTTGGTGACGCAACCGTCTCGACCGCGACGACCGAGGTCACGGACGCCGGGGACATGGCCGCTCTACCACCGTGGTCGCTGCTAGACAGGATGAGAGTGTATCCCATCTCCGGTCCCATCAGCGACGCGTCCCGGAGCGCGTGCACATTGTTCAAAGGCACCGACAGCGACCCTCCACCATCGTGTTTGGAAGAAGACGACGTAAGAGGAGCGTTCTTTGTGGCACCATGGGCCGGGGAGGCGAGCGACGACGGGGAGGTGGTCGTAGACAGGCCACCCGCGCTGCTGCTGCTCGCCGCAGACGATGCGAAGGATAGCACGCATGACAGCGGCTCCGACGTTCGGATGAACACCGAGTAGGCACCGCCCCCATGCTGTGGATCGTCTGAATTCACTGCTGCCTCGCCACTGCTGCCTCCGGAAGACCAGTTGACGGGAGGTGCCCCTCGCTTGCTGTCGCCTTGTTGAGATGAGTAACGTGGGCGAGAAGCAGCCCCGTGAGGGGTGCGTTTGCTCGTGGCGGCTTCGACCGCGCCAAGGCTAGCATTGTCCGCGAGCCGAATGACCATCGGTATGTTGATGACGGAGCCGGATGGGGATGAGGGGTTGTTCACGGCCGCACCGCTGTTGCCTCCACCACCACTATTAACCGCGTTCGCCGACCCGGTGGGGTGCAGCAAACCGGGCCCGGGGACGAACGTTAAGGTCCCGTGGGCGTCGACGACCGGGGGTACCTCGAAAAGCTGAACGGTCAGCGACGTCGTCGTCGACGTGGCTGCGTTCCCCCCGCCAGCGGCCTTCACCCCGCTGCCAGAATGGGTGCTGATCGCGGTCGACGGCGGCGCGACATTCTGCGGATGGTCGGCGGGAAAGAAGATGTGATACTGAAGAGCCCGGTCACTCTGCAGCTCACAGGTATCGACCAGCATGGTGCAAAAATGAGGCACAATCACGACTCGACTACCCACATTTGTCGTCGTTGCGGATATAGCGCGATGCGTACCGCCACCTCCGCCAGCCGACGTCACGGCGACGGAGGGAAGGTAGACGCCGTCAACGATGCGCACCACCGGCTCGCGGATGACGAACTGAGGCGCCGTGGATGCGATGAGCTCCGGTTGCGGGACCTGCCGCGAGAGGTCTAACAACTTGGCGTCCATGCGAAACTCGAACGAGGGGAAAAGTCTGGAGATGATCGCCCCTGAGCCGCTAGGAGATGCTGAGGCATGCTGTAATGACGATGGCCCTTGAGAATGGGAGTCGACATGCATCTGCCCACTAGCGACGAGGCCCCCTCCGTCCGTTGGCCGCGGCTGCGTGAAGGCGCCACTCCGCGTGGCCGGCCGCTGTTGGACGGGTGTGTCCACCACGGCGATTTCGCGGTGGCCCCGCAGCGGACTCGCACGACTCGACGGCGACGAACGACCCGCTGCCGCTGCATCGGCGGCGGGCGGCGATCGGGTGGGAGACACGGCGGACCGCGGCGGCAGCGCCGGTTGATGCAGTGACTGCTTCGAGATAATGGCCCCACTGCCAGGGGGACCCGCTGCTGAGCCCGGTGGCCCCGGGATGACGTGCCGCCGGCTATGCGGACGCACCGCAACGGAAACGGCGTTCGCGGATGGGTCGCTCTTCGCCTGCGACTTGATGGTCTCAAAGGGCCGCATGTGTGTTGTGTGCCCGTCTTTCACAGTGTGAGTGAATGACACCTGTTCGCCTCTCTCCGCCACACTTTTTTGCACCGAAAAACGACGGGAACAAAACGACGCCGTTAGAGCGAGAGAGAGGGGGTGTATACGCGAGACGGAGAAGCTAACCCCACCGAGTCCTGGCCCTCTTCTTCAATCGTCGTCATCGTCCTCCAGATACCCTAGCGACCGCGGTGGAGGTGCCGCGGCTGCGGAGCCTCGCGTGATACGACTCGCACCTTCGTCGTCGTCGTCGTCGTCATCTCGTCGATTGCTCCCGCTCCCGGCCACGGCGCTCAATACTTCCGGTGACGCGACGGGTAAGACGAGGGGTCGGAGCTTACCCTCGATGAACTCGTCCCGCTGCTGCTTCGTCGGCCATCCAAATAGGACCCGGTTCTTCAACCCTTCGGCACCTGCTTTTCTGGGCGCGGTGGGCTGCAACTCCACGGACCATACCTTGTCCCGACAGCCGGAGTCGAAGATTTGCATGCCCCAAACGTAGAGGCACCCCTTGGGCGTCGATGACGGCGCCGCATCATCAAAGTAGTAGAGAAACTTCCGTGTCAGTAGCATGACGATAGAATGAAAGCTGTAGCGTCGGAAGAGGCCTCCCTTGCGCCATTTCAAGGCCGAGAAGCTTTCCGCGACGATGTCCCGCTTCGCGCGGATGGCCGCTAGGGTCGGTTTGGCAAGAAAGGCGTCGTATTCTTGTCGGTCGACAGGATCCGTAGGACCGCACGGCTTCCATGCCCTCGCGGTCCGACACGCCTCTTCATACTGTTGTACCTGCACCGCGAGCAGTTGCAGGGACTCTCCCGCCGTGAACGACGCGAACATGATTGACGACGCCATGTCGAGAGACGACGAAGGATCGACAGGCGGCGGCGAGGGCTCCACGGGAGGTGGCAACGCAGCGGGGGGATCCTGAGGGCCTTGCCTGGGCGATTGCAGCTTTTTTTGCTGCTGCTTTTGGCGCTTTCGTTCGGCCGCGGCGGCTTCCTCGGCGGCCGCTTGTTGAGCGACTAATTCTTGACGTTCGCGAACTTGCCGCTGCAAGTTTTCAATCAACGCGGCCTTCGAGGCCTCTTCGCGCTGCAGCCGTTGTTGGTGCACCTCACCGCGCAGCCGAAAGCAATCCGCGATATACTTTTCACGCTCGCCCTTGGCGAAGGAGGCGTCGAAGCGTGCCATGGTCACCTTGCTGCGCTCAAACGGATAGAGTTCACACAGCTGCGTCTCCCGCGCACCGAGCAGACAAAGGCAACGCCGTGCTTCGCTTTCCAACGACCGATCGAACGATTCGACGGCTCCGACTTCCGCGGGGGTAGAGGATGCACTGGGGTCTGTGGCACTTTCTTCTGATTCATCCGCGGCTCGTCGGTCCGCGGTTCTTATGGCCAGGAGGCCTGGAGTCGACGATCGAAAGGCACTTACCATCGATTCAGCCGCATCGGACTCGACTCGCATGCGGCCGCGGGACTCCAGCGCCTCGGCGTGCGCGATCGATGTGGGCTCCTCGACGACGACAAACTCCAACCAGGAGCTGGGCAACGACACTCGGAAGGCGAAGGGCCCAACAACGATACGGTCGAGGTCGAGTAGGTCCACGACGGTGCCTGAAGGCAGAGGAGTGCCATTGCGCCAGACGACATCGGCCCGCTGCGACAACGATGCCAGAAATGTGTCGTCACCCTCGTCACCCGCCGAGGTTAGAGAGGGGTCGATGTGACTCCCAGCGACATCGCGACGAGCATCCAACACGGTAGCATCCCTCGTTCGCGCGGCCGCGGCACGCTGGGCGACACCATTACCGGCGACCGCAGTGAGAGTCAGTGTGCGTGAGTCGCCATCGCACGCAAGCGTGAAAACCACCCCCGGGATCGCGACGACATCGGCCGCCGGCGGGGCAGTGTCCTCGTTTGCATTCGAGACTCCGACGGCGGCCGCGACGGGGACCCAACCCCCGCCACCCACTCGTGAGGGGAGACGAATGGCGCACTGCTCTGCCGACCCGACGTCACACTTGACGCTGCCGAACGGGACGCGGTAGGTGACCGCGAGCCGCTTTCCGTCGTCCGATTTGTAGCGATGGAGCTCCTCATTGAGCACAAAGAGCGTCGGTAGGCAGGCGGCGGCGCTCGCAGCTGTCGCGGCGGCGCGACGAGCCGTTGTTGGCGGCGAATTCGGCGACGCCGCAGCGTCGCTCACGCGGTTCAGCAATTCGGCCATGCCGCGCTCGTATTGTTCTCGGTCCCGCGTCGCGCGCGTGTCTTGCTCCTCTGCGGTTTCATCCAACTCCTCGATGAACTTGACGTTTTCATCCAATTGACGGAGCAATTCGGCTTGCGTTGTCGCTTGCGTGGTGGTCGCGGCCCCATTCTGGTGGTCGACGTCATCTCCCCCTCTGGTTGCCAGACGCAACCGCGGCACCGAGGGACCGCCGCCCCCGCTCTCGAAGGCCATGATCTGGTCCCTGATGAGGGCGATTTCCGCTTTCAGCTCCCGAATGAGTCGTTGCTGCGGATCCTCATTGATAATGGCCGCGGTTTTGATCTTCTTCGTGACCGACGCGAACCGCAGCGTGCTGAGGGTCTCGTCGCAGTTGATGTCCGCCGGACTCACATTGGCGAGCATCGCCGTGCGTGAATTGCCACCCAGGCTGTCCGAGAGCAGCCACGTGAGCTGCGAGTCACGGAAGGGCACGTGCAAGCCAGCCGAGCCGGGCTTCTTGTCCACGGAATCGGCTAAGCGAGATAGACACATCCCGAGCACGGTGAGCGATTTGTTGATGTTGGAGCCTTCCGCCAACGTGTCTCCGGTCGCGCCGGTGGAGTCGGCCCGCTCGCTTCCAGCTAGATCCACCAGGTGCAGCTGAGACGCGAGCTCATTGTCCGCCGTCTTGCACCGCAGGCGAAGGGTGAAGATAGCGTGCGAGCGGCTGCTCGTGGCGTTCATTGCGGTCGCCGCGACGGCGCGTACCTGACCCCCGGCTTCGAGCATGCGGACGATGTCATCGGCCGCGATCGCGCGTAGCTTCGTCAAGCCCTCGACGAAGACGCCCATCGTAGGGTGCTGCCGAACGCGCAACGAGGCGTCCAATGCGCGAGGGTTGAGTAAGTCCTTCACGTGCTCGTTGTAGATTTCCAGGTAGCTGCACTCGACGGTTGCCGATAAGATGCCATTCACGCGTTCTTCGATGCGCTCGTAAAGCTCATTGACGAGCCGTGGGGTGACGCCTGGATCGCCAGGTGACCCCATCATGCTGTACGTTTTGCCACTGCCCGTTTGACCATACGCGAAGAGACACGCGTTGTATCCCGACAGCGCGTTCTGCAGGATGCCACGGCCTACGTGGATGTAGACGGTCTCCTGGCTCGCGAATGGCTGGGCATTCGCGGCAGCAGCAGGCACGGGGGCGGCAACTGCCGTCGAGGGCGCACTGTTAGGAGGGGTGTGCGAATCGAAACAAAAGTCGAAGGTGAATTTGCGCGGAATTTCGTCGCGCAGAATGCGCCCGTTGCGGACGACGAGGACTTCGGTCGCCTGCGCCGTGGGCATGTGGACGACTCGTTCACTCTTAAACGATTTTTCGCGAGAGTTGAACGGCCGAACGCGGACCGCGACTTGGATGGATGATGTCATCTTCCCCTCCAAACCAACGCAACAAAAAATGAGAAAATGAGATAGCTTTCACGGCGGGGAGAGCCGGAAACGACGCCGGAAGTCGTGAAGTGTCCGAAACGCTTCCCCTCAATTCAAAGACTCAAGAATTGGAGGGTGGAAAAATGATCTGAAGCAGCATGGATTCACGCCGAAGGACATCAGATCATCTCTCGCCAAAAAAAAAGTTGCAACGTTGCCCCCCACAGCGACGGTGAAAACATTTTCAGCCTTCCCGCCAAATCATCCGGTGGGTCCCCCCACAAATCTTTGTCTCTCACATGAAGTACACCGGCATGACGGACGACGTGCTGTCCTGGTCCTCGACCTCGTGAAACAACACGAACTGCCGCGACTTGTCGGGAAAGAGCCTCAAGATCGCGGCGAGGTTCCCGCAGCGATAGCAATAATTGGGCGCCGACCACATGGTCACCAGCCCTTGCTCGTCAAAGTGATACTTGTAGCCCGTGTACGTGAGCTGATGGGCCCTCGCGATGAGCGACAGCTTGTTGAGATGCATGAACTCCCGCGTCACGTCGCCGCCGTAAAGGTACCCCGCGCCTCGTGGGGAGACGACGAATCCGGACGCGGCGTCAGGGTCCGACCACAGTAGGTCGCAGTAGGGACCATCCACCGGAACCTCCCGTTTTCGCCGAATGAGACGAATTTGATCGAGTCGACGAATCGCGGGGGATAGTCCGCCGTGCAAGCACAGCATTTCATCGTCGATGATCGCGGCAATGGGAAGGCAGTCGAAGACTTCCGTGCAGGCCCGCCAGACATCGGCGCCGCCGTACTTTTTCTGACACTCGTCGTAGAAGCCATACACCGTCGTCACCTGCCTGGACTCGTGGTTGCCGCGCACGAGCACTAGCCTCTCGGGATACTTGATTTTCAGAAGCATCAGATATGCGAACGTTTGAATGCTTGCATAGCCGCGATCGACAAAGTCGCCCAGAAAGACGTAGGTCAAGTCCGGGTTGTCACTGAGTTCGCCCCCAACACGAAACAGCTCGAGGAGGTCGGCAAACTGACCGTGAATGTCGCCACAAATCGCCGCCGGGGAGTGCACCGTCCTGATGTTGCCCTCCGCAAGCAGGACGTCGGACGCAAGCAAGCACAGGTGCTTCATCGCGCTCGCTGGAAGCAGTTCTTTCCGGCGGAGCTTCTCCTCCCACTCCTTGATATCGTTGAGGGACGGCATTACCAGTTGGGGGCACAGAGGTCGGGGGGGGTGAAAACACAGCGGGAAAATCCGGAAGGGTACCGGAAAGTCTTTTGTTCCCCTCCCACGAACCTCCAGACGGGTGGAATCAACGACACTCACTCTTTCATTTTGGTTCCGTGAAGCTGTTGTGAAAAAAGCTCACGGTGTGCGATCCCCCCAAACCAAGGAGGAGGGTAGGAGAGAGAAAGGCGAAAAGAGACAACGGTTACTGTGCCATAGGGTATGCGGTTCATCCACCGAGAAAGTCCAAAACGGGTTTCGTGGTAGGAAAAAGGAAGGGCAGAGTGAAATAGCGAGAAGACGACGCGCCAGCTGCATCAACTAGAGCACGATTAGACCGCATTCCTCGACCCCAATGCGTTGTAGAGAACGAGTGCTGGTGGCTGGATTGATGGTGCTGTGCACTGCGCAGTCGCGACGTTAAAGGGTACAATTTTCAATAATAAAAGGAGCTCTTCCCTCCCGAGTGTCACAAGGCAAACAAAAGGGACATACAGTACGTGTATGACGACATGACGAGCCAACCCGTTCCGCAACTGCCTGAACCCCCTTGGCTGTGTGTCAATAAATTCTTCGGTCTTCGGAGGAGATTGCTGTGTGGGCGCCATCGAAGGCTGTTGATGAAGGGACGGGCAAACAAAATTCACGAGAGAGAGAGAGAGAGCGAATGTGTACGTGAGTGCGAGTCAAATACGCGTTGCAAACTCACTGGGTCTAACTCTCTCTTTCTCTCTCTGTCGCCGTTCGCGGCGCACATGTTGCACCCGACCGATTGCACATTGAGCCGTGCGAGTGGGAGGAAAAGGGCAACCGTCCATACCGACGACGAATACGTACTGGGGGGAAGGAACGAATGAAGAAGGACGCCCAGCGAAGGGATGCCCCTAACAAATAAATAAACTCGAACTCCGGGAGGAAGTGCTGCAGCATGAACGGCCTTGCCGCCTGCATGTCGCAGGTATAAAGAATAAACCAACGCTCTCCGCGACTCAAAAACGTTTCCGGCCTCCGTTGCCGGTGGGGGAAGGGAAAATGAAAGGGACATCAGAGGGGAGAGAAGGGGTCGCACAGCCCAGGAAACAGCCGTCAATCTCGCATTCACAACCAAAGAAAAAGAAACAGAGGGAAGCAGCGGAGAGGTTTCTACTGTAACACCTTTTGGGGGAGACTCATGAGGGCGAGAAAAAATTCCCCACACGGAGGGTGGGGAGAATTCGCCAACAAACTACAGTGCGCACACGCATCGACGATAATACTCTCCCAGTTGCAATACAATTTTTGCGACCTCAGGGGGCGAGGAGAAGCGGCCTTCATCATCGGCGCCTTCGCTTTCGGTTGGGGGGAGCGTTGCGACTGCGGGTACGTCTTCACGAACTCGGCAGTTGGAGGACGCAGCACCGGTGACCACGTTAAATGCAGCGGGGCTGACGAGAGAAATGGGCATTGTGGCCGTGGCGTTGGCTGATTGATCTTTCTCGGATCGGGGGCGTGGCGCGCCGGCATCCGTGGTGGTTCCACTGTTGCGGTGCAACATCTGGTCCAACAGCAACTGCATCGCCTCGTTGTGCTTTTGATACGGATTCGAGCTCTCCACCGCGCCGATGTGATACAGCCACTCATCGTTGGTGTTCGCCGGTGATGCCGCCGTCGAGGACGGAAGGTGGGCCGTCGAGCTCCCGTCGCGAGGCGGTGGCGGGTGGATTGAGGCGACGAGCTGCAGGCGCGCGCGGCCCGGCAGCGGCACGATGAACTCGCACTTGACGTGCGCGAAGGTGGTGCACTCCACCGCGACACCGTGCGTGACTAGGATGCGCGACGACGAGTCGTCCCCTAGCAGGTGCGTCATCGACTGCAACGCGGAGGCCTGCTTGAGGACGGGGCCCAACGTGGCGTGGTGCAGCATCCGCGTGGAGCCAAGCGGACCCGTCAAAGAGCGGCCGTAGGAAATGCCGCAGGTGATCGCCTCAGCCCAGTCCTGAGCTTGCTGCAGCTGCTCCTGAGCACTTCGAAGTAACAGTAGTGCGGTGCGCACGGCTTTGACTGAGCAGCTCGCGCAGCGTTTCGAGCTGTTGAAGGTCGCCACGAAGCGGTCCCCGTGCACGGCGTCGACGATGCCCGTGTGTGCGGACACCGCCGTGAGGATCAACTCCATCACCAGTGCGTAGGCGTTTTGCAGTGTCTCCGACGCGACGCGCCCGCTCAAGCCTTCAAAACGGTTCAAACCAATGACGAGCACGGCGACGTTGTGCGTTTCGAGGGGCGCGAATCCGACGCTCACCAGATAGCGGCCACTGTCGCCCGAGCGCCGCGTCGAGCTGCGCCCGGACGAGCGCTCGCTCGGCACCAGCCCTTGCCGCCGTGCATCTTCTTCCTCGTCCGCGGTGACGCTGCGCGTGTCCGACGGCGGCTGTCCAGTTGCGTCGATCTCGGCGCCGGTTTCCAGCAAGATTACCGCCTGGCGCGCGCCGAACTCCTCCAGGATGTGCTGAGGCATGAACGGCCTTGCCGCCAGCAGCTGCAAGTTCAGGTCGATGAAAGCGGCTTCCGCCTCTTCCATTTCGGTGATGTTCGAGGGGAGGTTCGCATCCGGCTCCGCGAAGACGGCTGCTAGGGCCATGTTGGAAATCAGGCGGCGCAGCGGCCGTTGCGTGGCGAGCCACAGGGCGACGCTGCTGAGGGCGCACACGCCGAACACCACGATGCTGATGCCAATACCGATGCCCAGCGCGCGGTTCCCCGGGCCGAAGAAGTCGTCGCGGCGCCCCACTGCGATGAGCGTGAAGCGGGCGTTGATGACGGCGACCCGGCGCATCGCAAAGACAAACTCCGGGTGGTCTAGATTCGTCGGCTGCGACGGATCGCAGTTGCACAGCAGAATGGTAGTAGTGGCGAGCGGCGCGCTGGTGCGGTTGTCCGTGACCGTCGGGTTGGAACAGCGCCCCGATGCCACAATGGCTCCGACGACAACATCGATGCTGCGGCTGCCCGTGGCACCCGCGTAAAGCAGCGATACGTTGGCGACGTCGAAGGGGGGCTGATTCAGCGACCACGCCATCAAGCCGTTATTAGAGTCGTCGAATAACGCGAAGTCGAGGCCGCTTGCGCTCATGGAGGCCATCATGTTCGAAAGGTAGTCGAACTTGACGTCCACCATGGCCGCCAGGTTGCAGTACACACCCTTCGAGGGGTCGATCGGGTCCACAGGCGCAAAGGTCACAGGCGACGCGAGGGTCAGCAAGAGCTGCCGCTCACCGGTGGCACTGTCGACGTACGTGGTAATGTGGGTAAATTTCCCGCGGTCCCAGTCGTTCACCGTCAGGTTGCGGGCAAAGTAGTGATATTCCAAGATTGGGTCGTATTCATTAGGCGTCTCAGAACAGTTGGCCGCATTCACGAAACCAACCTCCTCCGTTCCTCCTCTTTGTGCGGTCGTTGTTGAGGCGGCGGTGGTGGCGGCGGTGCCGCTGCTGATGATGGATTCTGTCGTCGTCGTCGCTAACGGAGAGGTGGAAAACTCTGGAGGGGGAAACGGCGCGAGGCAAAGCAGGTAGATCCCATTTCCGGCATCCGTAAGATTGAGCCGAGCGGCGACGTACGTATCGTGGTTCAAGGCGTGGTCGAGCCACACGCTGGGGGAGCGTGGATGCTCGAAGGACTCGTAGGCGTAGGCGACATGAGGGTCGAAGTACACGAGACTGTAGAAAAGGGCCAACGAAGGAGACATCGACAGCGTCGTCCCGGCGGATTCGTTCCAGCCGGACAACTCCGGGGCGTTGCCACGGTGCTGAGGATGGGTGCGCAGAAAATGAGCGAGCAGCCTGGCGTGATGCTCGATGGCGGGAAACGGAGCAATCACCCTTTCAGCGGCAAGGTCGATGGTGCGGGTGACGTCACGGCTCGTCAGCTGCGCGGTGCTCGCAGAGTGGAATATCGAGAAGACGACGCAGACGGCGGCGAAGCCCGCGGCGAGGAGGGCCAGCTGCATCAAGTACAGCACGATTAGACGCATCCTTGCGCGTAAGTGTTGAGTTGCGTGGGTAAAGTATGGACTGTCTCTTATGTATTCATGTGTGAAATAATGAGCACGACGTCATACGGACCGACGCTGTGCGGCTGCGGGGGTCCATTGACTTGACGTGAATTTTCGTTTTTTTCGAAAAAAAACGCGGTACAAGGGGTTCCTCCCACGCGAGATCGTTGCCTCTATTGCACATTGCAGGCCGCCGTGGGTACTACGGCTGTGAGCGCGATGCCCGAAATACCAACTGAGGCGTTGATCCCGTACCAAACCAATGCTGCTGCTCCACGACGATCACGACGTTTCGTTCGAGGTGGGTCCACTCGCGCGGCACGTAGAGGGACGTCTGGGGCCCCATCGTGGACCAGTACCTGCCCAGGTTGTGTCCGTTGACAAGCACGAAGCCCTTGCCCCACCCAGGAGACGACATGTCCAGGTAGGTGTCCACGGTTCCACGTTGCTCAGGGGAGAGGTCCAAATGGAAGACGTAGATGCCGTCGCCTGGCTGCCCCCACACGCTCGGCGGAAACGGTGGGATGTTGAAAGGCAGCACATGCGGGTCCAAGAAGGCGGCCGTCATGGGAAGCGTGTACATGTCCACGCGATCGTACTTGACGACGCCAAGCGAGGAGGTGACGGTGATCGACGCACGGAGGCCCTTCCAGGTATCGTGCAACTGCGAACCAAAGTTGAAGCGGCCTAAATTTTCTACAAGCAGCAGAATCGGACACGCGGCGGGGACGTCCGACGACGGAAATTGATTTGAATGGATGCTATGGTTGACGCCACCGATGAGCTGACCCAGCCGCAGCGTCAACGGCATCACCGCGCCGCCATCCCCGAGGGCGTACACCGCCGCATAATCGCGTACGGGGTTAGGTAGTGACACCGATTGCAGCGCCGTTGCGTTTAGCGCTTGGGAAGAGGACGGATAGAAGACATACGCCACCAGCCCCATGCCGTGGCCTAATTCCTCGAAGGCGCGCGGTCGGTCGGCGGACGAGACGACGGAGCTGGCGAGCTGCGCCAAGGTGGTCAAGTTCGCGAGGGGTAACCACTGAACGGCAGACACGCTTCCATAGGCGCGCGCCGGCGTTGGTGGTGGCACCGGAACGTTGGGCGGAGGCACCGCATATCCCCCGCCGACAATCAGCGCCCGAAGCGCGGCGTACTTTGGCGTGGGGTTTCCCGCCTCGTCCAACGGTGCCTCATAGTCATACGTTGTCGCGACGCCGTTTCCCGCCCAGAATCCAAAGTTCGTGCCCCCGTGAAACATGTACATGTTGAACGAGGAGGAGTTGACGGCCTTTCCTGCCGTTCGAACGTTCAAGACGTTTCGCACGAGGTCGACCGTGTACGCCGTCGTGACGTTGGGAAAGGTCGCGTCACCCCATTTGGTCAGCCAGCCAGGGTACATCTCACCATTGAAATCGGGACCCGGAAGTGATCGACCCTCCTTTTCGCGGCGACCTCCTCCTTCATGCGTGTGCTGCATGTCGAACGCCGCGGTGACGTTCTCGAGAAAGGCCGGCGTGCCGTAGTAGAAGAAGTCAATGGCTTGAAACACACCCGCCATCGCCGTGCGACCGACCGTATCGATGGTCAAACTCAAACCGTCGGTGGAGTACAAGAGCATGCGAGACCCGAGGCACTCAAGCGCTAAATCGCGCAGCGCCGTGAGATACGCTTTGTTGTCCTCATCGAACCAGCCGTACTCATTCTCAATCTGAACCATCGCGATCGGGCCTCCGTTTTCCAGCAGCGCAGGTTGTACGTAACGGCTGTACACGTGGCGGAGAAAGCGAGTGGCGGGTTCGAAAAAAGAGGCGTTCAGATTTCGGACGGGGGCGTTGACATCCCCATGCGACAACAGCCACCACGGCAGCCCACCGAAGTCCCACTCCGCGCAAATGTAGGGTCCTGGGCGAAGAATGACCAACAGATCGAACGACTGCGCTAAATGAATAAAATGCGTCAAATTTTTCTCTCCCGCGAAGTCGAACTGACCATCGCGATTCGGCATGTGCCAATTCCAGGGAACGTATGTCTGAACGGCGTTGAACCCCGCGGCGCGAAGCGCTTGCAGTCGCCGCGGCCATTGGGCTGGCAGCGAGCGGAAATAGTGAACGCTGCCTGACAGGATCCTCGTCGGCTGGCCGTCGAGCAAGAACGTGGACCCATCGGCCGCGATCGTGAACGATCGATTGGAATATCCTGTGGTTTCCAATCCGACTGACGACGACGACGACGCAAACGGCGCAGCGACCGCAAGAAGCCATATGACGAGGAGAGGGATGCCGATTGATGCCATGAAAATGGTGGCGGACGACAAAAAAGTTAAAAGCTGGTAGAGGAGGAGCGGATGGGTTCAGCCGATCGCGATCTCGGTTCTGTGATAGTGTTGATCACACACGAGAAGCCGTACCTGCCGCT
>ERZ1292630.2409-Hain-H41-02um-R3-2409-length-17356-cov-20_pt1 | contig 17356 bp, 13 predicted proteins | sample MGYA00564408_ERZ1292630 | MGnify/ENA primary metagenome ERZ1292630 (study PRJEB36523, sample SAMEA6512641) | groundwater metagenome | collected 2019-01-08 | study: AquaDiva: Metagenomics assemblies of 32 groundwater samples | reverse complement strand
CGAGGAGGGTGAGCACGACCATACCAGCGCAGAGGGTTTCGATCACCCGTCGCGGTAGCCTGCAAAGCGACGAATCGCTTATCCCCCCGGTCTTCGGTTTATTGCGAACCGCGGAATGCAGCATCATTGAGCGAATAACATGATGCCTATGAGGAGTCAAGGCGAAACCCCTCATGGCAGTGACTTGGAGGGTAACCCCCTTACAAAACTGCGCTATTCAGAGGAGCATGTCCGTCGGTCGACGGGTGGAAGTATCGTGAATCCATGGTATCGCACGGAGCGGAGGGCAGAGGGGTGAGGGTCAGAATGACCCGGATCTCACGGTTTGTTGAATTCTGCACGCCGAATCCTGTGAGCAGGAGGGGCGGTGTGACCATGTGGCAGATGCGGCGTATTTCAAATTGTGCCGGGTCTTTCGCCTCGATTCGACGTTGGTGTTGTGCCTGCACATCGTCACAGAGCTCTGTGAAAATGGATGGCATGGACTCAGGCGTCACCTGTGGCCAGAGATCATGGGACGTATTGAACAACGCCATCAGAGCGCGGGCTGGTCCGTTCATGTGCATGATGCGAGCGGATGAGGAAAATACAATCATGCCAGAGGCATCATTCTGCGGCGAGTTTGCCTGGCTTTGCGAAAATGATTGTGGCATGCGTTTCCTTTCGGGGGAATGTTCTCCCCCCTCTGTGCAAGAGTTGCACCAAACGATAGGTGCAGGAAGCGCGATTATCCCGTACATATCGACAGCAATGTGGTGGCTAAAGCCAGTTTGCGCACAAAGACTGTGTCATGGTGGCGGCAATTGAACAAGCCCGCTCCTCAGACCTAACTACTTCTTGCGAACCAGCATACGAATCGGGGTTCCCTCGAATCCATATTCCTCGCGGAGTTGGTTCTCCAGAAAGCGGAGGTAGGCGGGAGTGATATTGTCCGGGTGACCGACGAACAACGCAAAGACCGGCGGTTGTGTCGCGACCTGAGTCATAAAGGCAGACTTGGTGATCTTCGTCGGTTTACCTTTGCGCACCGGTAGGGGGTGCGTGGCGAGGATCTCCTGGAGAAATTTGTTTAATGCTCCGGTCGGGATCCGCTTTGAAAAAGCCGCGAATACTCTATCGATGGTCGGAAAGAGCTGGCTGAGTGAGTCGGGATGAGCGGCGGATGCGAAGAGGACTGGCGCCCAGGTCAGGAAGGGAAAGCGCCGCCGAAGCTCCAGTTCGACCTCCTGCCGGGCCTGGCTATCGCCTTCCCGGAGATCCCATTTATTCACCAGCAGGAAGCAGGCCCGTCCTTGCTTGATGATGATCCCGGCGATCTTGGTGTCCTGCTCAGTCACGCCTTCTACAGAATCGAGCAGCAATATCCCGAGGTCGGACCGGCCGATGGCCAGGTGCGACCGGACTACGCTGTAGCCTTCGATCCCTCGATCGATCTTTCCACGCCGCCGAATACCGGCAGTATCGGTGAAGAGATACCGTCGGCCTTGATGGAGGGCGATCGAATCGATCGAATCTCTGGTGGTTCCCGGCACGTCGCTGACCACCACTCGGTCCTCCCCGAGCACAGCATTCACCAGCGTGGATTTGCCGACATTCGGCCGTCCCACGACAGCAATGCGGGGCATCGTCGTCTGCTCAGGGTTCTCGTCCGGAACCGGGAGGAGTGGATAGAGCGCATCGAGAAGATCGGAGATGCCGATGCCATGTTCCGCAGAGATAGGATAGAGCGTATCGGTGCCCAACTGATAGAAATCCGCCACGAGCGTTTCGACCTTGGGCGTATCGAGCTTATTGATGACGACAAACAACGGCTTCGGCGTTCCGCGCAAGAGACGGACAACCTCCTGATCCGGGGTTGTCAGTCCCGTCCGTCCGTCCATCAGCAGGATTAAAATATCCGCTTCCGCAATGGCGAGTTCCGATTGACGCTTGATGAGGGCCAGCATGCCTTCCGAGGCGGATGGGTCCAGGCCCCCTGTATCCACGAGGCGGAACGGCCGATTTCGATAGGTGGCGTCGGCGTAGTTACGATCGCGGGTGACACCTGGAACGTCGTCCACGATAGCCGTTCGTTTGCCGAGCATGCGATTAAAGAGCGTCGACTTGCCGACGTTGGGGCGACCGATAATGGCCACAATCGGTGGGTGAGCCGTCGGGGCTGACAGTACTGGAGCTGTCTGCAAGGGACTGGTTTTGGTGCTTTTGGTGCGTGGCATGAGGAATCGTACTTTGACCGTAACATAAGAATTTTGGCAAACACAACCGGCTCGTCTTCTCGGTCGGCCTCCGCTATACTTTGCTCGTGACCCCTTACCCCTTACCCCTTACCCCTCACGCCGTCGATTGGAACGAGATCGACGATGTCCTCCTCGATATGGACGGGACGTTGCTCGACCGCCATTTCGACAACTTCTTTTTCGAAGAGGAGCTGCCTCGTCGTTATGCGGGGCTCCACAGCCTCACTTTCGAAGACTCGCGAGACCGGCTTATGGCCATGTATCGGTCCGTCGAAGGTGAATTGGCCTGGACCGATCTGCATTACTGGACCAAACGGGTGGGCATCGATGTCGTGGCAATGCATAAGGAGCTGGACCACATGATCGGCTTCCTTTCCGGGGCAGAGGAGTTTTTGCGACATCTTCGGCAACTCGGGAAGCGCGTGACGATTGTGACGAACGCACATGAGGCGGGTGTGTCGGTGAAAATCGCCAAGACTGGGCTCGATCGGCAGGTGGATCGCATTGTCAATGCGTTTGAAGTGGGGCATCTAAAAATGCGTCCGGAGTATTGGCCCAATTGTCAGCAGTTGCTGGGGTTTGACCCGGCAAGGTCTCTCTTCATGGATGATGATGAAGGCTGTCTGGTTGCGGCAAAACAATTTGGCGTCGCCCATCTGATTCATAGTGCCAAGTCGAGCTCTCAACTGCCGCCTACTCCGCTCGCCCAGTTTGTCTCAGTCACTGGTTTTTCTTCACTCCTCAACGGGCGGCCTGCGCTCTAGCCCCCTTCGCCGATTCTTGTTGCTCCCACTGGTCTATGTTAGAGTCCATCCTCTTTTTCGAGACGAGAACGATTCATTCCCAGCATGAGCAAAACCTACGATCATCACGCCCTTGAAGTGAAGTGGCAGGCCTATTGGGAGGAGCACCGGACCTTCCGCGTCGCTGACGACCGGGCCAAGCCAAAATTCTATTGCCTCGACATGTTCCCCTACCCCTCAGGGTCCGGTCTCCACGTTGGACATCTTGAGGGATACACCGCCACCGACATTGTCTCCCGCTATAAGCGCATGAGGGGCTTCAATGTGCTGCACCCGATGGGGTGGGACGCATTCGGGCTCCCTGCCGAACAATATGCGGTGAAGACGGGTATTCACCCCGCGATAACGACAGCGCAGAACATCGCGACGTTCAAGCGCCAGATGAAACGGGTCGGGCTGTCCTACGACTGGGAACGCGAAATCAGCACGATCGACCCGGATTATTATCGCTGGACACAGTGGATCTTCTTGAAACTGTTTGAGCGAGGGCTGGCCTATGTGGCGGAGGTGCCGGTGAATTGGTGCCCTGAGCTGGGGACGGTACTCGCCAACGAAGAAATTATCGATGGCAAGAGCGAAGTTGGCGGATTCGACGTGGTGCGTAAGCCGATGCGCCAATGGGTATTGAAGATCACGGCCTATGCCGATCGGCTGCTTGAAGATTTGAAGCTGGTCGAATGGCCGGCCAGCACATTGGAGATGCAGAAGAATTGGATCGGCCGATCGATCGGTGCGGAGGTCGAGTTCGATCTGGCCGGCGTTCCTGGTACGGTTCGGATCTTTACAACGAGGCCCGATACCCTGTTCGGCGCCACCTATATGGTGCTGGCCCCTGAGCATCCGCTAGTAGCGGTCGTCACGACCGCCGATTGCCGCACCGAAGTTACTTCCTATCGCGAGGCAGCGGGCAGAAAAAGCGATCTCCAACGGCAGGAACTCGAAAAGGACAAGACCGGGGTCTTCACCGGCGGCTATGCGGTGAATCCGGTGAATAAGGAACCGCTGCCCATTTGGATCGCCGACTACGTGTTGATGGGCTACGGGACCGGGGCCATCATGGCTGTGCCGGCGCATGACGAACGAGACTGGGCCTTTGCAAAGACCTATGGTTTGCCGATCCGCGAAGTGATTGCGGGCGGTAAGGTTGAACGAGAGGCCTTCGTCGAGACCGGCAAGGGGACCGTCGTGAACTCCACAACGCCGGACAGAAGCTTTGCCATCGACGGGTTGACGCCGGATGACGCCATTCCGAAAATCACGGCCTGGTTGGAATCGCAGGGCAAGGGCCGCAAGGCGGTGAACTACAAGTTGCGGGATTGGCTGTTTGCCCGTCAGCGGTATTGGGGCGAGCCCTTTCCGATTGTGTGGGTTGATGGCCAAGCCCTTCCGCTTCCAGAAGAGCAGCTGCCGCTGCTGTTGCCGGAGACCAGCAACTTCAAACCGTCCGGGAACGGCGAAAGCCCGCTCGCGAATTTAACCGACTGGCTGGCGACCACCGACCCAACCAGCGGGGCAGCGGCGCTTCGTGAAACCAACACGATGCCTCAGTGGGCCGGCTCCTGTTGGTATTACCTGCGATTTATCGACCCGAAGAATCGGAGACAACTCGTCGACCCGGAACAGGAACGGTATTGGATGCCTGTCGACCTCTATATCGGCGGCAGTGAACATGCTGTGCTGCATTTGCTCTATTCACGTTTTTGGCACAAGGTTCTGTACGACATCGGGGCGGTCAGTACGCCGGAGCCGTTTAAGAAACTGGTGCATCAAGGGATTGTGCTGGGGGAAGACAACCAGAAGATGTCGAAATCCCGTGGCAACGTCGTGAATCCCGACGAGATCATGGACCAGTTCGGGGCCGATGCGGTACGGCTCTATGAAATGTTCATGGGCCCGCTGGAGGCGGTGAAGCCCTGGAACACGAGAGGCGTAGAAGGGGTTACGAGGTTTCTTGAGCGGGCTTGGCGGCTCATGGTGAATGAAGAAGGCCGGCTCTCCAGCAGTGTGGTGGGGACGGTTCCCACCCTCGAACATCAGCGGTTGCTCCACCAGACGATTAAGAAGGTGACGGAGGATATCGAATCATTGCGGTTCAATACTGCGATTTCCCAGATGATGGTGTTTACCAACGAGATGACGAAGGCGGAGCAGCGCTCCCGATCATTACTTGAACCCTTCGTCCTGATCCTGGCGCCCTTCGCACCCCATTTGTCGGAGGAACTGTGGGAGGTGTTGGGTCATAAACCGAGCGTTTCTCAGGAGTCTTGGCCGATCTTCGATCCGGCGCTGACAGTCAGTGATCGATTGACCATCCCGATCCAGGTGAATGGAAAATTGCGGGCTAAACTCGATGTGGGAACCGATGCCACTCGCGAGCAGGTCGAAGGACTGGCGCTTGCACAGATTGCGGAGTGGTTGCAGGGCAAAGAGCCCAAAAAAGTGATCTATGTGGAAAAAAAGTTAATAAACTTTGTGGTGTAGCGACCAGGCGAGACGGGCGAGAAAGGCGGGACATGCGCGAAAAGCGGGAAGGACGGGATATAGAGGAAAAGTGTAAAGCCAGGCCTGTCTTTGCCTGTCCCGCGCTTCTCGCTAGTCTCGCATGTCTCGTGCTCTTGACCGGTTGCGGCTATCAGTTTCGTGTGGAGGGAGCCGGGCCTACGATCGGGGGGGCAGAGGTGACCTCCTCTCCTACGTCACCGCCCCCGCGGTTGGTAATCCAGGCCTTAGAGAATAAGAGCTTTGAACCCAACTTGGAAACCCGATATACCAACTATCTGCGCCATGAGTTTTCGTCCGGCAGCGGAGCGCAGATCGTGTCAGAGACTGAGGCAGCCGATCTTGTGTTATCCGGGCAAATTCTCTCGGTGACACTTCCGACGCTCAGTTTCAGCCAGACCACCACGCTCGAAAGCCGCGCAGAGGTCGTGGTGATCGTTAAGGTGGAAGAAACCAGGACGCAACGTCTCGTGTGGGCGCAAACGGCGAAGGGCGCCTCGGAGTTTTTCGTGACGCCCGACCTGCAATTTAACCGTGTTCTGCAGAACCGGGCCTTGGAACAAGCCGGCCGTTTTATCGCTGAAGACTTGGCTTCTCGCTTTCTGCTCCAGTTAGAATCGGGGCAGCTTGCAAAGCCGACTGAGCGCCCAGCGCCTGATAGCGCGGGCACCAACGTCAAATAAATCGGAATCCACTATGGCCTCAGCTATTTCACATGCCCAACTCACTGCGCAGCTTGCGCAAGGCACGTTTGCGCCGTTGTACGTGGTAGTGGGTGAGGAAGATTTGCTGCGTGATATGGCTCTGGGTGCTCTGAAGTCCGCGTTATTGGGAGAGGGCGAGAGCGACTTCAATTGTGATTTGTTCTATGGAGACGACGTGAGCGGGGCGGAGATTGTCACCTGTGCTTCTGAAGTAGCCGTATTTGCGGCTCGGCGAGTAGTAGTAGTGAAAGCGGCCGATAAGCTTCTAGCCCGGGAGTGCGACGCCATCCTTCCCTATCTGAAGGAGCCGAATGACTCCACGTCCGTGATCTTCGTCGCACCAAAGCTGGATGGGCGGCTCAAGTTCACCCAGGCGCTGGCGAAGGTTGCGGTGACGGTCGATTGTTCCCCCCTCAGAGAGGCGCAATGGCTTCCTTGGCTGAAGCAAGATGCCGAGCGGGTCGGGGTTCGGCTCAATGAGGAGGCAATCGAGTTACTGAAAGAGGTGTGTGGCGGCTCGCTCTATTCGGTCAGGCGTGAGCTTGAAAAGCTGGCTGCGTATGTCTCGCCCGGCCAGGTTGTCACTGTCGGCGATGTGGCGACGTTGCGCGGCACGGAGCCTGGCGCTTCGGTATTTGATTTGACCTTGGCGATCGGCGGGAAAGACCGCGGGCGGGTGTTGGCGATCTTGGCCAGGAATCTGGAAGCGGGAGAGGCTCCACTGAGAATTCTTGGCTCGCTGGCCTGGCAATATCGGAGACTGTGGAAGGTCAAGGAAGTTGCCCGGCAAGGGGGCCGTGAGGGGGAGGCTGCTCGGACTTTGCGTATGGACCCCTACAAGGTGCGGGCGTTTCTCGATCAGTTTTCTGACCCGCACTTGCATGAAGCGCTTCGATTGTTTTTGGATGCCGATGCCAAGTTGAAGGGTGGAAGCGGTGGGCGCCCCGCGCGAATTCTTGAAGACCTGTTGTTGCGGTTATGCAATCGCGCCCAGGCTAACGTCACTCCTCCTTCATCGGGCCGTGGCGTTGCGGCGCCACAACCGATGAAGGGGAGAACCATCTCGAATGTGCGAACGATTACGAGTGGGAAGCAGACAAGGAGTTGACGTGGAGCGTGAGGCGGCCAATGCGGCGCGAGGCCGTATTCGGTTTCATCACACCTTTTGTCACGGCCTTACCGAGGGCCGACGTGGCTTGGCGCAGGGAGACTTTCGCATCCTCGACCTTCTTTTCCGCCACGGCCGCTTGGACTTTCTTGACGAGGCTCTTGAGGGCGCCCAGCGTCGCACGGTTACGGTCGCGCCGCTTGACAGCTTGGCGGGCTCGGCGAATGGTCGATTTATGTACAACCGGCATAGTAGACTCCTCTTGAAAAAGAGCGTATTTGTACCATAGGGCTCGACGAAGCGTCAAGGTGAGCCATTCTTCAAAGGAACAGGCCGATGCCAACTATCATTGCTCGTGACCGTTTAATCCTCGCCCTCGACGTGCCCTCACGCGATGAGGCTGAGCGGCTTCTCGCTCGGGTGCAGGATAAAGTTGTATTCGTGAAGGTCGGACTTGAACTGTTCACGGCTGCCGGACCGGAGATGGTTCAGTACCTGATCGCGCAAGGGAAGCGGGTGTTTCTGGACCTCAAGTTTCTCGATATCGAAGAGACTGTTCGTCGAGCCACTGCGCGGGTTGCGGCGATGGGTGTAGAATTTTTGACGGTCCATGCAAACCGCAAGGCGCTGGTCGCAGCGGTCCAAGGCCGTGGAACATCCACACTGAAACTGTTGGCTGTGACGGTGCTGACCAATTTCGACAGCCATGATCTCCGCGATATGGGCATTCAGCGAAGTGTCCAGGACCTAGTCACCGCACGCGCCCTGTTAGCATCCGAGGTGGGCTGTGATGGGGTGGTGGCGTCGGGCGAAGAGCCGGCAATCCTCCGCCCCAAGGTCGGTCCACGATTTCTGATCGTCACGCCCGGTGTGCGTCCCGCCGGCGAAGGTGTCGATGATCATGCCAGGGCGACCACGCCCACCCAGGCAATTTCGGCGGGAGCTGATTACTTGGTGGTCGGCCGACCCATCAGAGATGCTTCGGATCCCGCCGCCGCCGCTGCCGCAATCCTCTCAGAAATGCAGGCGGCCTTTGATGCCAGGGGCTAGGGAGTCAGCCGTCACTGGTCAACAGTCAATTGCGCGCCAATGACAACGACCCTTGACCAATGACTGCTCCCCGATGCGGTTGCGGCAGCGATTCCTCCTTTGTTATGATCGCTCCTCTTCAGTCACTCCTGAATGGTGGGTGTAGCTCAGCTGGTTAGAGCGCCGGATTGTGGATCCGGAGGTCGCGGGTTCGAAACCCGTCACTCACCCCATTCCCTCGGCCGATAAATCCTCAATAAATGCGGGTTAAGGCAGCGATGGTTGATGCTCTTGATCAGAACACTACTCAGGTCGCACGGGTGGCTGGAGCGGAGCGGATGGATCTACGGTGTTCGGAAAGGTGCGGAACGATCCATTCTGGCGTTCGAGTTTTTCTAAGACGTCTTGCTTGAGCCTTGTGGGCTCCTCGATCCGAGTTTCCCGCTGCAGTGTCCCCAATTCCGTTGATTTGCGGGCATTCAACTCCACCACGTCTATCTCATCCCGGATCAGGGTTGGGGTCAGGAATACGAGCAGATTGAGTTTCTGGGTCGATCGGCTTTCGAAGCGGAAGAGCCAACCTATAAATGGAATATCTCCCAGGAGAGGAACTTTCCGCTCGTTGAGGATGAGGTTATCCCGCACGAGCCCTCCGATGACGATCGTCTGTTGATCTTTTGCGATGGTGATCGTCTCCATTGACCGTTTGGTCGTGGTAGGTCCGACCGGGATGCTGGCAGTCCCGCTCCCGATCGTTTGTGCGACATTCTCCGCGATCGCGGTAATCTCCTGCTTGATGTCTAATCGGATCAGGTCGTTCTCCAGGACTTGGGGAGTGATTTCCAGTGTGACGCCGACATCTTTTCGTTCAATCGTGACAAGGGTCCCGCCTGTGATTCCCTGGGCCTGACCTGTGGGGAACGGACGATTTTCACCCACGACGATCTTGGCCTTTTGGTTATCTGCGGCAAGCACTTGGGGGGTCGATAGGACGTTCGTATCCGTGAGGCTCAGCAACAGCTGCAAGAAGGCGCGCACGTTGATCGTGTTAAGGGCCGATATGGCTCCCCCTGTTGCAGCGCCAGTAATGGCCTGCGCGATGGTTGACAAACTTTCCGGCGCGGCATTGAGTCCAGCGATACCTTGGAATTGACCGTTCTTGCCTGCGCCGATGACCTGGATAGGGTCGCTTCCGATCTGTCTGAGCCGATCGACCTGGACCTCCAAGATGACGGCTTCGACAAAGACCTGATGTCGACGTGTATCCAAGTCTCGAATGACGGACTGTAGCTTGGTATAGGCGCTTTTGGTTGAACTGATAATGATCGAGTTCGTGGCCTTGTCCGCAAAAACCTGGACGGGGGCTTCGAATTCGCTCAAGGGCCTAAAGAGTGGCCTTGTGCCAGGCGCTGTTTGTGCCACGGTCTGGGACCGGGCAACGAGATTGGTCAGGATGGCCGCAAGGTCGGTCGCATTGGCATGTTTGAGTTTGTAGACGAAGGCCCCTCGCTCCGGAGGCAGATCCCCCATCGCCACGATTTGATGGACGCCCCCTTTCGTAACGACAGCCAGACGACTGACTTCGAGCGCCGCCACGAACATGCTGTAGGCTTGATCGTGCGTGACCTTGGTGGGGGAGTACACGCTGATTTTCCCCCCGGCCTTCTTGACGACATCGTCCAAGACGAAGTTCTTACCGGTCAGCTCGCTGATGAAGCGAACAAAAACAGAGAGTTCGACATCATTGAAGTCGAGAGAAACGCGTCCTGAAGATGCTCCTCCTGATTCAGCCCGCGTAGAGAAAGGGAGCAGCAGTCCACACACTGTTGCCAGCAGACAGATAAGAGACGCCTGCCTGATCCACCGTAATTGTCCGACAGAGAAAAAATCCATAATTCCCAACTGAGATATGCGGAGAGACCGATCATCCCCGAACCGAGTCGAGCCTGTAAATACCTATAAAGGACGGTACCATACGGCTTGTCATTGGCACAACCAGACGGCGCGTCATAGGCATGAGCGACTGCTGCAACCACCGATGTCTAACTCAGGCAGGCCGGACGGGATGGGCGACGGTTCGAGGTCCGAAGTTCGAGGTTTCCGGAACTTCGAACCCAGAACTTCGAACTTTGAATCACACCTCGCCCTTGTCACCCGAGAGACGCTCTCCGGCGGCGGTTCTTGACGGGCTTGTTCATTTTTGAAAAATGATCGAGGAAAGGAGAGGGCGCGGCTCATCCAACATATTCATAACAAAGGACATTCACATCGATCCTGAATATTGTAATGGCACTAGGATTGCATGTCTCTGTCTGGTTTGCCTTCCTCTCAAGATCGTGAAAACAGACCGGAAGCGAATTCTGGTGCAAAGTGGCTAGAGGAGCCGCCTCGAATATCTCGATGATCTGCTAAGGTTATAACGTGCGGACCGATAAGAAACCCCCTCAAAAAACTAACAAAAAGACTCCTCCCCGCTCACACAAGCAGGGGGTTGTCGGCTACAGCAAGAAAAGTGCGCTTCTCGAGGAAGCCATCACTCACATGAACACCGGCAAGTATGGCCGGTCGTCCACCGCGCTGAAAGAGCTGCTTGCACTCGATCCTCGCAACATGGAAGCGCGCCGGCTTTTTGCCACGCTGCATCTACGGCTTGGCAGCCTTGCTACGGCTCGACAAGCGTTTGAGTCCCTCGCCAACGAGGCGATCGAGCGACAAGACCTCTGGCTGGCCGAATCCTTGTTGCGCGAATACTTGGCTGCCGGACCTCGTTGCGTCCCGTTCCTCGAACTCTTGGCCCATGTATACGAGGGAAAGGGAGATGCCGTGGCCGCGGTGGAGGAATTGGGTAAGGCCATCGACATTCTCATCGAGGATGCTGACTCTGAAAATCCCAAGAAGCCGTCTCAGCTCTATGCCAAAGTCAGAGAACTTGCGCCAGCCAGCGCTGTGGCCTGTCAGTTTGCCTCGCTCTTCGACATACAGACAGGTGAACTGCTTGCCCCTCATCCGTCGGCTCCTGCCGCAGTGGCGTCACCGGAAATCCACGCATCGCAGCCCCAGGATGAAGCTGTTGTCCCCACTGAAGCATCTAGCTTTCCTGATGTGATGCCGTGGGAGCAATTTGACGGGGCTCCCCAGAGTCAGGAGTCTCCCTCAGCCGTTTTGTCGAATCCCGTCTTCGAATCGCTGGATGTTCCCGACGTATTAGACGTATTAGTAGACCAGGCGCCGGTCGGTTTGTCTCCACAGGAACTGGAGGTTCCGCTGTCCGAACCTGCCGGGCCAACCCAAGAGGCAAATCTCCTTGATCAGGAAATATTGCCATCGGCATTAGCCGAGCCGCAGCCTCCGTCGAGTGGAGACCGCGATGATGAGATGGGAGATGAGGAAAGCACAGCGGAGGTTGAGGAAGCCATTACCTCTTCCGTCGAATCGACCGGATTGTCTGCTCCCATGCCCTGGGAGCAGATAGATAACTCCACGACCAAGATTGAGGAGGCAGCCCCATCGCCGGTTCCGTTGGTTCAATCGGAGGGAGTATCTCGGCCTGAATTTGTATCAAACCAGTTGCCGAGTCCAGTTCCTGGAGCAGATTTAACGGAGGCTAATGAGTCGATCTTTACGGCGGAGCCGTCAACGATTCCCGCAGCACTTCCAGAGTCAGAAGTCTCGACCCCGTCTCCCGCTGATTCTTCGCCCACGGTCCCGTTTTCATGGAATACTGTCTTCGACGGCGCATGGAAGTCTGCCGGAGGAACCTTGTCGCCGAGTTCGCCTGCCGCACCAGAGTTCTCTTCCCCATCCAGTACAGCAACTCCTGAACCGCTCGTCTCATTCAACGATCCTGAGCCGTTGTCATCGGCTCTTCTTTCGGAAGAATCCTTGCGGCTAGAGGAGCCACCGGCTGTTTCGAACGACGATCCAAGCTCCTTCAGGGTGGACTTTCCGGAGCCTCCATTGGCAGAGCTGGTCGAACCAGCTCATGAATCTGAACCGGTTTCGCTCCTATCTTTTATAGAGTCGCAGCCCGAGGCGCCGGTACCGGAAATCTCTGCTCCGGAGCCTTCACTTTCAGTCGTAATTCCGGAAGCACCGTCTGCGCCTGAACCGGTTTCCACGGAGCGCCATGAAAGCCCCATCCCACTGTCGCCGGTCGCCGAGGCTCCTCCGCTCTCCGTAGCGCCGAGTGAGGCGGTATCTGCATCCGCTGCCGCGATGGACGCAACGTCGCATTGGAGCACTGGCGAGGTCGAGGTTCAGCCCCATCGCCCGTCTGAAAAGAAGCGAAATTGGGACAAGGAGAAGGGGGAGATCCCAGACGTTTCGCCGGCTCCGTTGCCGCAGGTTGAGAAACCGTCTGATGAAGTCGCTGAGCTATCGCGTAGTGGTGGATGGGAATCGGTTCCTTCGGAGGCGAGTCGTGTCGTTGAAGCGGTCGCGCCCATCCTGGAAAAAATTGTTCCTCAGGAGGATACGAGACCGGAGTGGGTTCGGGAGAGTGAATCGATCACATTTGTGAATGTTCCTCCGCCGTCTTCCGCGACGTGGCAGGATCCCGGCGTCGAATCCAATTACTCGAAGACAGAGCCTGCATTCTCGGTCGCGGCGTCGGCCGTTGATGTTCTTTTTGACTCGACGGAAGAGAAAAGCCAGTCTCATAGCCAGGATCACTCGGCGCCGCCTAGATCGCGCCCACGGATTGCCTCGCGAGTGGCGCGGGTCCGTATCGGCATCTCGTCGTTTATTGGAACCTGTTTTTCAACGACGCGATCGATTGTCCTGTTGTGTGTGGGGTTGGCCTTCTCCTGCGTTGTACTCGTGGGGGTCGGTATCGGGGCGGTCGGATTGGCATGGAAAGTGATGGAAGCTCCTCCGTCACCGGTCTATCGCGACCTGACAACGAGTCCTCCCCTGGCGCTCACGGATTCAAGAAAAAACGGGTATTTCTTGCTGCTCGGCTTCGACGCCTCTCAAGAGCAGGATCCGCTTCAAGCTGGTTACGAGCGTAAAGTGGAAGAGAGCGATCGCGAGACTGCAAGCGCCTGCATGGCCGGTGATGAGGGGAAGGGGGCGACGACAGGGAACTCCACCAACGCGGTTCGTAAGTGGTTCACCAGCGCCGACCCGATATTGCATATGATGCCGCAGGCTGCAGCAGTACGATCATGGGTGGCTCAAGAAGCGGTTGCCCTCCGACGCTACCAGCAGTGGCTGTCGATGCCGTTTGAAGATGCGGGATACGGACAAATCCTGAGTCCGAACTGTGCCCATGTTCTGTTGGCCCATCGGTTGTACCTGGCAGAAGGGTTCGCGCAGGATCCCAGCACCGGCATCGAACGGCTGGAGACCGATATGGCAGCATGGCGCGTTGCACTGGGGCAGTCGAAGACCTTGATGGTGAAGATGTTGGCGGCAATGGCGGTCCAGGACGACGTCGCAATCGCGTCAGGGCTCTTGTCCCATCAAGACCTCGATGGGGCAGCGCTCAGCCGACTTGGCAAGATCGTTCGTCCTCTCGATCAGGTTGAGCTGTCCCTTCGATGGCCTATGCAGAGCCATCTCCTGTGGGCGACAAAGGCTGCACCGGCGAGTTTAAAGAATGACAAGACAGGCGATCGTCCCCTATACGTTGCCGTGGCGGCGGCGATGCCGCTTCCTCTGCAGCAGCGAGCCAATGCCTATGCGGACTATTACGAGGGAGCGAGCAAAGCTGTGGCGGAAGGGCGCTATACCAGCTTACCGAAACCGTCCAGCTTTCTTCGGACTTCCGCGGTCAGCGTGGTGGACTACGTGGCGAACCCGATCGAACACATCATCGGAGTCGAGCCGCTCCCATCATGGGATCCCTATGTTGGGCGTATGGTGGAGACCGATGCACGGCTTCGCCTCGCGAGCCTGCAAGTTTGGGTTAGACGGGGGGCACAAGAGGGCAATGTCCTCGCGCGCCTCGCAAAAGCAGGACAGGCTCACTACGATCCCTTTACTGGTCTTCCTATGCTGGTCAATCAGCAGAAGGGTGTGATGTATAGTGTCGGGCAAGACGGCAAAGATCAAGAAGGTGACCCCCTGCACGATGTCGTCGCAGCAATTCCCAAGACTCAATCGGTTCTGCTTGAGAGCAACACCCCGTCAGTACCCCAGTCTGAGTAATCCACCGGACCCTCCGTAGCCAAAGACTTCTGACCACTTCGCCCACTTTGGTTGCTTGACACTGCCGGCTGTATTCCACAGAATCAGCGCACACCGCTCACAAGAATAGGCAGCATGGCGTCCTTACCCAGACCATTTCCACATCTTCTCTCGGCGAGGAAAGGGACCACATTTCGATCCGCCATTCCGACCCAGATCGTTTCGAATGAGGAGTTCGCTCCCTTCTGCCAGACCGCAGCGCAGGCTCGTGCTGAACAGCTTGCCACCGCGATTGTGAAACGGACCGCAGCTCGCCGAGGTCTCACACGTCGAGATTTTCTCAAGACGACCGGCGGGATGGCAGCCGCATTGCTGGCCATGAACTCGGTCTTTGGGAAGTTCTTCGACATTGGAGAGGTCGAACTATTTGAAACGGCAGCCTTTGCCGAGCAGCAGGGCGCGCCCTATTTCATCTTCGATGTGCAGACGCACTACGTCGGTTCGCACTTTGATCCAGCTGGTGCGGAGGACAATCGAAAGGGAGCGGTGTCCAAACAGGGGCTGCTGTCGCTCCGGCGATGGATACGGGAATCAGGGCTCAACCCGAAGCTCACGGGCGATCGGGGTACCATCGACGATCTGTCGTGGGAAAACTTTGTGAAAGAAGTGTTCCTCGACAGCGAAACCACCATCGGCCTCATCAGTACGCCGCCGGGGCCCTATCCGCAAGAAGCGGTCGTGCCACCGAACGAGATGGCGCACATCCGCGATGAAATCAATCGCCTCGCGCAGTCTCAACGAATGCTCGCGCATGGGTTGGCTACGCCCCAACTGGGGGTAGCCGATTTGGACTTCATGGCGATGCAGGCGGAGACGCTCAAGGTCGATGCGTGGAAGTGTTACACCGGCTCCTGCCCAAAGGGATTCGATCGTGGCTGGTGGATGGACGATGAGAAGATCGCCTATCCGATGTTGGAGCAGGCGCGCAAGCTCAATGTGAAACGTGTCTGCGTCCACAAAGGACTTCCCCTTGGGCCGGTGCCGGACTACAACCACCCCAAGGATTTGATCAAGGCCGCAAGAGATTTTCCGGACATCGACTTCCTGGTCTATCACTCGGGGCTCAAGAGTACTTCGACGGTGGATGCCGTGTTTGCGAAGACAGGGGAGATTCCCTGGACCACCGAGTTCTGCCGCATGAAGCAGGCGCAGCCAGGAATCAAGAATATCTATATGGAACTTGGCTCGACCTTTGCGCAACTTGTCACGACCCATCCCGCAGTCTGCGCGCATCTGCTCGGGCAGATCATCGATGCGTTCGGCGCCGATCATGTGCTCTGGGGGACGGACTCGATTTGGTATGGGTCGCCGCAATGGCAGATCGAAGCCTTTCGGCGGTTCCAGATTCCCGATCGGCTGATAGAGCAGCACCGGTATCAGCCGCTCACACGCCAGGTAAAGGAGCAAATCTTCGGACTAAACGCGGCGCGTGTGTTTGCGGTCGATGCCAAGGCGAAGCGGAATGAATTGCAGAAAGACGTTCTGGGGCAACTGAGAATGAGCTATTTGGAAGAAGGGCCAGAGCCGAGCCGCAGAGTGTATGGATGGGTGGCGGGATAGATGGCGGGTCCTGACAACGAGCAGGGTGCCCACCTGTCCTCGCACCCCGCCCAGTGTAGGGACCCCGCTGCGGGCAGGTGGGCACCCTGCTCGCTGTCAACCGCGTCATCTGAACAAATGAGGAAGGGGGGAAAGGAGTAGATGAAAAGCGAAATCTTATATCCAGGCGCGTTTCCGATGGTGCGGGTGGAATTGGCCGCTGGTGAAAACATCAAAGCCGAGTCCGGCGCAATGGTGGCCTGCTCGCCGACCATCGATATCGAAAGCAAGATGGAAGGCGGCTTTCTCGGAGCCCTGTCGCGAAAGTTTCTGACCGGGGAGAAATTCTTCTTTCAGACGCTGCGTGCGAGCCGTGGCCCCGGCGAAGCATTGCTGGCTCCGACTGTGCCAGGCGAGATTGTCATCTTGGAACTCGACGGCGTGAACGACTACATGGTGCAGAAAGACGGCTTCCTTGCGGGGGCCGATGGGATCGTCATCGAAAACAAGATGCAGGGCCTGAGCCGCGGACTGCTGGGTGGAGAGGGGTTTTTTATTCTGAATATTAGCGGCAAGGGGATGCTCGTGCTGAATAGCTTCGGAGCCATTCACAAGATCGAGTTGAAGCCCGATCAGGAATACATCGTGGACAATAGCCACCTCGTGGCCTGGTCCTCTACGACCTCGTACAACATCGAAAAGGCCACCTCCGGCTGGGTGGCCAGTTTCACCTCAGGCGAAGGATTTGTCTGCCGGTTCCGAGGGCCAGGACTCGTCTACATTCAAAGCCGGAACCCTGGAAGTTTTGGAGCATGGATCAGACAGTTTATTCCGGTCAGCGAGTAGGGGGATAGGCGGGGCAAGGGGGATAGAGGGGTATGGGGGTAAAGGGATAAAGGAATGGACGAATGAGTGGCAAGATGTGCATCGCGTTACCCCGTTGTCCCCTTACCCCGGTTGCCCCGCTATGAGTCCCAACGCCCTCTGTTTCGGTGACGAGTTTTCTGCCGCCGGTGCGCCTTGTCTTGTTCAGGTTGAGGAGCATGGACTCACCATTACTTTTGCACTTGATACCACCGATAGCCAGCCGGAATCTGTTCCTTTTTCGAGACTCACCGTCTCGGCGGGCGGACTCGATCATGACCAGCTTGTCGTAAAATGGGCTGGGCAAAAGGGGGAACGGACGCTCTACCTAAAGAACCCCGATGTGATTCGCGCCTTCCGCCAAGCGGCGCCGGATCAGCTGAG